>Ga0310345_10002922_pt1 | contig 16737 bp, 8 predicted proteins | sample HC15DNA20500_MG_FD_204667 | JGI IMG/M metagenome (GOLD analysis project Ga0310345, IMG submission 204667) | Marine microbial communities from station ALOHA, North Pacific Subtropical Gyre - HC15-DNA-20-500_MG | ecosystem: Environmental > Aquatic > Marine > Oceanic | place: Pacific Ocean: North... | reverse complement strand
GTGGATGTTCGTCACCGACACCCTCCGTGCCAGCGTGAGCGGCAGCGGCGGACTCACCTATGCCGGCGATCCCGTCCAGGTCGCGACGGATGTCACGGGCAGCGGCACAGTAGAGATCGCGGCGCCCCGGTAGCCCGCAGGGGCGGGGTGTCGCGTCAGCCGGTGTAGACGTAGACGTTCTCGCTGATGGGGGTTGCCGTGGAGGGCACCTCGACGTCGTCGGAGTGCCAGCCGAACGTCCCCAGGTCTGCCCCCATCACCTCGCCGTTTCTGGCCGCTCCGCAGCCCGCGACCCAGTCCTCTTCACCGGATGACGCGGCGATGAGACAGACGTTCCCCGCCGCGACCGTCTTCACGAGCCAGAGCGACACGTCCTCATACGTGCCCACGAGTCGAGCGGATTCGACCTCCGGCCTGCCGTCGTCGGTTGACACCTCGTTCATCTGGTCGAGAATATCCTGCGGCGGCTGGTCGGCGGCGGTGGCTTCCCGTTCGAAGATGGGGTAGTCCCGGTAGGCGGAGCTCACGCCGGTGCAGGCGGCAAGAGCGAGCGCTGCAACGAGCGTTCCGGTGGTGGCGGTCAGTGTGCGTCGTGTGAGTGGGCGCATCGTCCAGTCTCATCACAGATCGAGACGGATGTCGAACCTCCGCCCACACGACACCGTGCGAAATCACCGCACGACGTAGACGTTCTCGGCGAGCTTGACGGCTCCATCCGGCGCGGGGTCCCCGTCGGGAACCAGCTGGTACGCCGCAGAGGTCCCTCGGCCGACCTCGAGAACCCCCCGAGATGCGCATCCGGTCGACGCCATGTCGTAGGCGACCAACACGAGACAGTACTGGGGCCCCTCGGTTCCGATCCCGCGCACGGCCCACACTTGCGTGCCGTTGTCGTCGCCGGCGTACCGCGACATGCTCTGCGTGAGATCCGCAAACAGGTCACTCGCGGCGTCGGGCAGCGTGTCGATGTCTTCGGCACCACTGTCGAAGATGCTGTACGTGTAGGTGCGCGGTGAGTTCGTCGGCTCCGGCGCCGCATCGGTGCATCCGGCGAGCCCGAGCACGCCAACAAGAGCAACAGCAAGTACTGCGATCCCCCGATGCATGCGCCCAGTGTGGCACAGCACCCAAGCCCCCGGGAACGCTGAAAGGCCGGGACCCCCGAGGGGATCCCGGCCTTCCGTTGCTGTGTGGTGCTACCGGCTGTGACGCGGGTGGTGCCGGGTCTTAGCGGCCCGAGAGCTTCTCGCGCAGGGCCGCGAGTGCCTCGTCATCCGCGAGCGTGCCCACGGGGCTTTCGCTCGAGTACGAGCCGGAGCCCGATGCGGACGAACCGCTGTAGCTGTCGTCGGTTTCCTTGGCGGCCTCGGCCTCGGCGGCCTTGGCAACCGTGGCCTTGTGGGCTTCCCAGCGCGCCTGGGCTGCAGCGTATTCCTGCTCCCACTTCTCGCGCTGTTCGTCGAAGCCTTCCTTCCACTGGTTGGTCTCGGGGTCGAAGCCCTCGGGGTACTTGTACTCCCCGTTCTCGTCGTACTCCGTGACCATGCCGTAGAGGGCCGGGTCGAACTCGACACCGAAGGGGTCGATGGACTCGTTGGCCTGCTTCAGCGAGAGCGAGATGCGGCGACGCTCGAGGTCGATGTCGATGACCTTGACGAAGACCTCTTCGCCGACCGACACGACCTGCTCGGCGAGCTCGACGTGCTTGCCCGAGAGCTCGGAGATGTGCACGAGGCCCTCGATGCCGTCTGCGACGCGAACGAACGCACCGAACGGAACGAGCTTGGTGACCTTACCCGGTGCGATCTGGCCGATCGCGTGGGTGCGGGCGAACACCTGCCAGGGGTCTTCCTGGGTGGCCTTGAGCGAGAGCGACACGCGCTCGCGGTCGAGGTCGACCTCGAGGATCTCGACGGTGACTTCCTGGCCCACCTCGACGACCTCGGATGCGTGCTCGATGTGCTTCCACGAGAGCTCCGAGACGTGCACGAGACCGTCGACGCCGCCGAGGTCGACGAACGCACCGAAGTTGACGATCGACGAGACGGTGCCCTTGCGGACCTGGCCCTTGTGCAGGTTGTTGAGGAAGTTCGAGCGCGACTCCGACTGGGTCTGCTCGAGCAGCGCACGGCGCGAGAGCACGACGTTGTTGCGGTTCTTGTCGAGCTCGAGGATCTTCGCCTCGATCTCCTGGCCCAGGTAGGGGGTCAGGTCGCGGACGCGGCGCAGCTCGATCAGCGATGCGGGGAGGAATCCGCGCAGGCCGATGTCGACGATGAGTCCACCCTTGACGACCTCGATCACGGAACCGGTGACAACACCGTCGTTCTCCTTGATCTTCTCGACATCGCCCCAGGCACGCTCGTACTGGGCACGCTTCTTCGAGAGGATAAGGCGGCCTTCCTTGTCCTCCTTCTGGAGAACCAGCGCCTCGACCTGGTCGCCGACGTTGACAACCTCGTTGGGGTCGACGTCGTGCTTGATGGAAAGTTCGCGCGAGGGGATGACGCCCTCGGTCTTGTATCCGACGTCGAGGAGGACCTCGTCGCGGTCGATCTTGACGACGGTGCCCTCGATGAGCGAGCCGTCGTTGAAGTCCTTGCCCTTGAGGGTTTCTTCGACCGCGGCCAGGAAGTCCTCAGCAGATCCGATGTCGTTGATCGCAACCTGCTTGGTGGCCGGGGCGGTCGTTGCAGTAGTCATGTAGTGGGTTGTCCTTGGATGGTGTTGTAGTCGGGGCCAGGCTCGACATCCGGGCAAACGGATGCCGCACCAAGGCCAGGTGGATTGGGTTATGCGATGTCACTCCCCCGCGTTCCCGCGAGCAGGCATGCAGAACGAAGCCCACGAGTGACACTTCAGGATATCAGAGGTGCGGGTTCGATTCAGCGTCGCTTGCCCAGACCCGGCAAGCCGATCGAGATCGCACGCACCTCCCTCACCTTCGCATGGGACCTATCAGGGCCGATCCCAGCCCTCCCCTCGGAGCACCATCGCCAGTCTTCGTCGGGGTGCGCGTAGAACTCGCCCCGGCTGGTCATGCCAGCCTCTTGACCACACGCTGGGCAGATGGACCGGCGGCGGGCGTTCACCTCCGCGTCGAGGCGCTGCCCGACGATGCGAGCGGGATCATCCCAACCACGTTTCCTGCGATCGCGTGGCTTATCCGGGGTCGGGTGATCACGTGGAGCGGAGCGCTGTCGAGTATCGGCGCCTCCTCTGGTCCTCTGACGTGTCGAAGCACTCCCGGAGTGCGCGGTCCGAACGAAGGTACACGGCTCGCCGGCGGCGGTTGGATGCGGTCTCACGAAACCGTCAGTCACGATCACAGCGCGACACCCACACGAGGGGCACGTGAACTCGACAACCACTTCCACTCATTTCCCTTGAAGACGCCCAGCATAGAAGCGCCGCACACACGGCAGGAAGAGAGAACCGCGCGAAATGCGAGTGGATGAGCGCGCTCCGGTGCATCGAGGATAACTGCAGCTATTGGTAGCGCGTCAGGAGACCCACAACCGCTAGCGTGACAACAGCGCCTGCACCATTGAGGTGCGGCAAGTTCTCTGGGGGTTACACATGCATGCTGAGCCAGTGGTCGTATTCCTTCACGGTGTCGGGACCGGCGATCCCGACCGCGCCTGGATGCATGCGCTTTCCGCCTCGCTCACCCGCATCGGCTACCCAGCGCGCGACCCGCACCAAGTGATCGCTCCTCTGTTTGCGCACGCCTTGAAGGGAGCCGACGACAAAGCCTCCATGCCGGCGGTGACGGTGAAAGCACCGACGGGCGCCGCCGCTCGGCAGAACCGCCGCGAGTACGAACGCCGGACGGCAGCGATCGAGTTCCGGATCGGTCACCATCATGGGGGCGATGGAAACCCAGTGGCGGAGAGAACGGTCGCCGTGGCGATGGAGTCTCCGTGGTTCAAACAGGCCGACAACTACCTGCATGACTCGAACATCCGCTCCCAGGTGCTGCACCGTATCCTGTCGCAGCTCCCCCGAAGCGGTGAAATGGTGATCATCGCGCACAGCCTCGGGTCGGTGATCGCCGCGGACCTCATCAGGCGATTGGACCCCGAGGTGAAAGTCGCCGCTGTGATCACCATCGGCAGCCCCCTGGCCAGCGGCGTGTTCAACGTCGACAAGATCCGACAGCTCTTGGAGGAACCCCCGCCGAACCTCGGATGGTGGGTAAACTTCTGGAACCCGTTCGACCCCGTCACGGCCCGTCGTGGACTTTCGTCCGTCCTTCCGTGGCTCTTGGACTTCACGGTTCAGACCCCGTTCGGACTACACGTCCATGATGCGACCTCATACCTCACGGTGGAGGCGGTTGCCGAAGCGATCGGCTTCGCCACCTTCGGTTCCCGCTCGCGAGAGCTGGCGGTGAGAGAGTCCGGCGTCGATATCCCGCTCGACACCGCCGAGACGCTCTCGCTGCTCGCGCTTCGCTACAACCACCTTCTCGGACGACGCCTTGACGGGGAGACGCTCGATCGCTTCTCGGGAGCGCTCCGTCAGGTGCAGGCGGTCACAGTCGCACGGCTCGTGGAGCGGAACGCAGCGGCGGGCCGAGGAACTCCCGAGCTGATCGCGCGCCTGCAGTTCGACTTCTCGGACCCCGGCACAGTGGCACCGGAGCCGTTGCCTTCCCGCCACATGGATAAGGAGGAGGCCCTCGTCCCACTCGTCGTCCTCGCGACAGCGAACACGATCGACCCTTTTGAGATCGCAATCAAGAAGGACACGAAGCAGGCAGCTCTGAGCGAGCTGACCGCCGAAATGGGTCTCGGGAGTCAGCTCGGAAACGAGGTCTTCTCAGCAATCAAGTCCGCGCAGGACGCGCTTGCCGCGCGCGGCACGATCAACTGGATCAAGTGGGCGGCGCTCGGCGTCGGTGCTACAGCGATCGTCGTGGCGACCGGCGGTCTGGCGCTGGCGGCGGGCGCCGGCCTCGTCGGCGCGGCCGCGATCACGAGCGCCCTTGCCGCGTTCGGTCCGGGCGGGATGATAGGTGGACTTCTCACGGCGGGCGCGCTTGCAACCGCCGGTGGCGGCGGAATCGCTTTCGGACTCGCAAGCCCCGCAACGTCGGCGGAGACCTTGGAGCTGTTCGTCGAACAGCAACTCGTGTTGGCGGCTCTCCGCGGACGCCTTGACCTCGATCAGGATCCGACGGTCTGGGCGAACTTCGTCGCAATAGAGGCTGAGGCCCGCCGACAGTACGAGCGAATGGACGAGTTCTCGGATGCCTCGGCGGAGTCGTTGAAGGAACTCAAGCGCAAGATCAGGGCCTTGGAGCGCGCCATCGCCCACATCCGCTCGCTCGGCCTGCAGCCGACCGCGGAAGCGGAGGCGGACGCTTCAGCGGGGTGACAGCAGCCGCTCTCCTCACTGTCCGACCCGGGGTTCCGGTTCCCCTCTGGTTCCCGCATTCTTGTCGCGCGCAATTCGGAATATCGGTCCGTCACCAACTATCTCAAGGCCGGCAATGTCCCGGTAGGGCGGATCCGGTTGCTCGCCGAAGCTGAAGAAGTCCGACTCCGCCAGCCCAAAGCCGAGCACAAGCGTCTGCAACACGGCCTCGGCGACCGTCGCGGCGTTCCAGCCCGGCTCGAACGTGCGGTGCGGCAGGGGGAGCTGGCGGACGAGTTCAGGATCCGCTTCGTCGTCCGCACTGAGGTCGATCCATCCCAGCATCTCGAGCAGGCTCGAGCGCATCGGCTGCAGGTCCTCAACGGTCACGCCTCCGACTTCGACGTGGAGAGATCCATCGGCCTCCAGCATCGTCTGGACGAATGGCGAGCGGTACGGGTCATGCCCGAACGCGGCCGCGTAGGTGTCCATCTGCCAGAACCTGCCTGTCCTCAGACGCTGCGTCGCGACCGCGATCACATCACCGATGCGCAGCCATTGCGGTCCGAGGAGCGGGTTGGCCCGAATGCGCTCACTGGCTGCCTCCACAGTCTCGTCGGGCGCCAACGGGGTCTGGTCGAACAATACGAACTCACGGAATCCTGCCGCCCGCGCGGCCAGAGCCGCCTCGGTTTCTGAGGCAGCGACACATCCGTACAGGGCGACTTCCGGATCCGGATCGTCGATCCGGAAGCGGAACACAGATAGCTGCGCCGGCGCGGAGTATGGAGTCCGCGCGCTTGAGGTGAGAGAGGCGGGCGCCACGTTCGCGCCGACTACCTGGACGGTGATTCCTTCACGTCCGCCCGAGTCGAGGAACACGAGCCACGCTGCCGCCGCTTCGCCCGTCGCTGCTTCAAGCGCTCGCGCGTACGCCTTGAGCTGCGGCCCGTAGTAGGTCGCGCGCTCCGCGAGCGCCTCAGCATCCGGGATGGTGTCGGTCTTGAAGTCGAGGATCACCAGCCCGCCCGACTCATCGCGGAAGACGAGGTCGATGAAGCCCTCGAGGACAAGCCCATCATGCTCGACTGCACCCACGTACATCTCGCTCCAGTGCTGACGCTCGAATGCGGTCGCGACGAGCGGGGTCGCCAGCGCTGACCGCACGTACGAGGCCACAATGTCCTCAAGGTCCGGAATCCCTTCGGCGAGCGCCTGCGCCGCTGCCGCCGCATCGACGCGCGCGGCATCGCCGTTTGCGACCTGCAAGGCGCCGTGAACCGCCCGCCCGATGAGGTTCCCGTAGCGCCCCTTGAGCCACGGCGGCAGCTCGGCATCCCGAACGCCCTTGGCATCGCCGGCGATGCGTTCCGCCTGCGCGGGGTCATCTGCGGCGCCCGCGAGATCCCACTGCACCTCAGGCTCGGTCCCCTCGAGTCCCGACGCGGTTCGCGCAGATGGCGCCTTCGAGCGTGCGCGGGCGCCGTCGATTCGCGCCCTCCACTCGTCGTACTCGAGACCCTCCGCCGTCGGCACCAGCGGCCGAATCGAGGGCATGACCTCACCCGCACCCTCGAACCGCACCACACCCGGAACGTCCATTGCCCCGGCGTCGACGAATAGCTTCGCGGCCGTCGCAACGCCCCCCGCGGCCCGGTGGAGTGACACCACAAGATGATCCCGGGCGCGGGTCGCCGCCACGTACAGCAGGCGTCGACGTTCAGCGTCGTCCATCTGCTCGTCGATTGGAGCGGCATCCGCAAAGTCGTTGGTCTCGACCGAGCCGCCGATCTTCACGGCGTATCCGCGCTTCTGCCACAACAGACGTACGCCGGTCTCGTTCTTCGGCTGGCTGGTCATGCCCGAGAGAACGACCATCCCGAACTCGAGACCCTTCGCGGCGTGCACAGTCATGACCCGCACGACGTCGAGGTCCGTCTCAGGTAGCAGCGCTTCAGCTACGCGTGCGGCATCCTGCGCCTGGTGAGACGCCCAGACGACGTACTCTCGCAGGCCACCATGCTGCACGTCGGACCACGCCCTCGCCTGATCGATGACGAACCGCACGCGCGCCCATTGATCTCTCGCGCGCGATGACGGCTCGACCGCGGATGCGACCTCCAGCACCCGACGATCGATCGCGAGCTGGGAGAGCAACTCGGCAGGCGACAGCCAGCGGCTTCGTCGGAAGAGCCCGTTGAGGTACTCCATCGCCGCACCCGCCGGCGTTCCCACCAGGTCGTCGTGCACCGGCATGTTGACCGCGAACCGGCCACCGCCCTGCCGGAAACGGAAGAGGTCATCGTCTCCGCAGGCGAACAGCGTCGTCCGAAGCGCCTGCACACAGGCGAGTTCGTCGCTCGGATCTGCGATTGCCCGCGCCACTGCCATGAGCGCGCGGATCTCATCGGCCTGATATACAAGCGAACTCGACTCCGTGCGGTACGGGACCCCTGCTTCGTCGAGCGCGGCTTCGAGGAACCGGAGCGAGGTCCGCGCGGGAAGCAGGATCGCGATGTCACCGGCCTGGACGGGGCGCCACAGCTTGGTGTCCCGGTCCTGCACGGTCCACCCCTCGGCCAACGCAGTCGTGATGACGGATGCCGCATCTGCCGCTTCGGCACCGCGCAGCACATCCACCTTCGTGCCCTTTTCATGCGGCTCGGCGCCCAGCACGGTGACAGCGGGGCCGACATACGAAACAACGTCGTCACGATGCGGATCGAGCGCCTCGTAGCTGGGCTGCTTTCCTTCGTCCTCGACAATGATCCGATCGAAGACACGGTTGACCCAGTCGAGCACGGGCGACATCGTCCGGAAGTTCGTGGTCAGCGACACGTGGCGGCCAAGGTGCTTGCCAGCATCGAGGTAGGTCTCGATGCTGGCGCGTCGGAAGCGATAGATGGACTGTTTCGGATCCCCCACGACGAACAACGATCCTGCGGGCACGGCGATCTCATGCCAGTCTTCGGCTTCGGCATTTGCGCCCCCGGCGATCCGCACAGCGAGCTCGATCTGAATGGGGTCGGTGTCCTGAAACTCGTCCAGCAGAATCCGTTGATACGTGTGCTGGAGCGCTGCCCGGGCTTCGCTGCTATGGCGTAGCAGGTCACGAGAAGCGACGAGAAGGTCGTGAAACTCGAGCTCTCCGGAAGCGACTCGTTGCTTCGCCTCGGCACGCACTCTGACTGCGATGGCGCGAGCGATCGGACGCAGCAGTGCGTCCGCCAGGTCCCTGCCCAGTTGCTCGGCTGCCGCACAGAACTCGACGACCTGTGCTCGCACGTGGTCAATCTGGCCACGCCAGTTGCCGGCTGCGCCAATCTTTCCTCGACCGACTCGCGAAGGATCACCCGAGCGATTGACTGCCGCAGCGAGGGCGAAGCGTTCGGCCGACGCAGTCGCGATCCGCATGCGGTCGGCGAAATTGACTATCCTTTCGACGGATACCGCGAGCTTGTCGCCTGGCTTGGTGCAGATGGCGCGTAGCTCGCCGACCGACTCCGCAAAGCGAATTAGCGGCTCCGTATTAGGAGCTACGAAGGGCGCCTCCGCCTCGGAGAGCACATGGGTATCGATGAGGTCCCAGTCACTCCCGAAGGCGCGCGCGAGGGATCGCAGATGATCCGGCTTGATCCCGTTCGCCAACGCGAGCAAGAGTGGCTCGGCGAGCGCATCGTCATCGAGCAACTCTCGCCACATGACGGACCAGCGACGATCAAAGGCAACGGACGAGCCCACTTCGTCGAGCACCTCGACCAGCGGAGGCATCCCCGCCTGGATCGGGAAGGCCGCGAGGATCCGCTGCGCGAACGAATGCAGCGTGCCGATGGCCGCTCCGTCCAGATCATCGAGCGCGGTTCGGGCTCTTGGGCGCAGGTCATCCGTCGCCAGGCGGTGTCGCTTCTCGAACTCCGCGCGAAGCCGGTCCCGAAGCTCTGCCCCCGCCTTCTCCGTGAAGGTCACAACCGCGGTATGGGCCAGCGGGACACCATCGATGAGAACTGAGGTCACCACCCGTTCGACGAGTTCCGTCGTCTTTCCCGACCCGGCGCCGGCGTCGACGAACAGAGTGTCGCCGATCTTCTCGCGGATATCTCGACGCGCTTCGGCATCAGTAAGCGTCATCGTCGGCTTCCCCGTTAACGTCCGGAGCGATGAGGGAAAGGAGCTCCGCGAGCGCCGGATCCGACTGCTTTCGCGCAGCAGCAGCCCGCACGTGGCCGTACCCAACGCCGTCAGGGTTGCAGTAGGCGCAATAGACTCGCGCAGTCGACCAGTCATCGGATTTGGGTGGACGGGCGATGAAGCGCCCCTCCCGGATGCCGCGAACGAGCGTCGAGAGCGTGGCGCGATAGAGCGTCTCAAGATCCTCGTCCAGCACGACAGGAACCACGTCGCCGCGGTTGCGTCGCCCGACGAACCAGTAGCGAGCCTCTACGCGCTCGTTGCCGAACGCAGCTCGAGCTGCGTGGGCGTACAGCGGAAGCTGAAGTTTGGTGCCTCCGACCACGGGATCTCCGGCGATCTTTCTGAAGCTGTCGGACCGCCCCGTCTTGAAGTCGGTCACGATCAACGTGCCATCGTCGACCTCGTCGACACGGTCGGCGCTACCCCGCATCATCAGCGCGCCGCCGTCGATCTCGACGCGCACAGGCGCCGCCCCCTTCTGTCCGAAGGCGAGCTCGCTCGCCACAACCCGGGTGCGCCTCGCTGCACGGATGCGATCATCCTCGTCGAGGATCCACTCAAGGTCGGCACGGAGAGCTTCCCGTTCCCGCTCCCACAATCGAGGGTGGCCGGTGAGGCCGCGCCGCTCATAGCTCGACATGACCTCCTCCGCGATCTCACGCATGAGGTCGCGCTGCTGCGTCGACCACGGCACACCGTATCCGGGGAGCTCGCTGGCGCACTCCCGCGCGAGACGGTCCATCGTCTCGTGCACGATGTTGCCGATGTCGCGCTGCTGAATGGAAACGATCTCCTCGGGACTCTCCAACGACTTGACCTTGAGGAGCCGCTCGACGAAGAAGGCGTGCGGGCATGCCGCATACTTCTCCAACGCGGTGGGCGAGATCGGGATCGCTCCAAGCGCGTAGTCCGGAAGGCCCTCGACCCCGGCGAGGTTGCCGTCGAACCGGGTGAAGTCCTCCGACATGTGCGCGACCGCCATCACCTCGGCGGCGGCGATCACGGAATCCTCCAGCTGGCCGGCGCCCGCCGTCCGCCGAAGGCGCCACTCCTGCTCAGTGCTCGGGAACTCTGCCTGGTTGATGCCCCGCCAGTGCGAGTCGACGGATACGATCTCGGGCGCTTCTGCTTCGAACCATCTCGTGGCCGCGAGATCCGGGTTCGCCGCCATCCGCTGAATGGTCGGCATCAACCAACGGCTGGGAATGCGCTCCGACCCGCGGCGCAAGTCACCGCGAGGAAAGCTCGCTGTGACCCGTGGCGCTCCGCCGAACGCCGCAAGGATGGCGCGATGCTGCGACCGAAGACGATCGCGGGAAGTTCGCAATCCGGCCACTTCTCGAGCTTCATCCGGAAGCAGCGGGTCCGGCACGTGGCGCCCAGGATAGAGATCCTCCGACAGCCCCAGGACGTATACGTCCGTCACGTCGAGGGATGCTGCGGCGGTGATCGGACCCACGAAAACCCCATCGCCGAACCGTCCGACGCGCGGACGGCGCTGGTCGAGATCGACGTCCAGGATCTCGACCAGAAGCTCAATCTCAGCGCGAGGTCCGCCTTCATCGAGCTCAGCGAGACCTCGAAGCGTCAGCTCGATTGCGGTCGCGGCGCGCTGCTCAGGCTCGGGGATCCGGTTCAGCGCATCCGCCGAACCGAAGTAACGACGAAATGTGCCGAGCGCCCACTCGCTGAGCTCCCGCCAGGTCTGTGAGCGTCGACCTGCACTCAGGACGGCCGAGAGTTCACCGATGAAGGACCCCAGCGCGCCCACAGTCTCGAGCGCCCGCTCCTGATGCGCGATGGACGCGGAACTCGCATCCGGGTCATCACGATCTTGATCCAACCGCGCCTGAAGCGTCGCTCGATGCTCCGAGAGCCTCGTCTCCCAGTCACCACGCGTGACACCCGCCTCGCGGGACACGCGTTCCCAGCGGGTTCGCGGCGCCGCACTCCCGTCCACCGTTCGGATAGGGGCACGCCCGAGCCAGTCGAACACGGCCACGCGCTCCAAGTTGTCTGGGTCAAGCGCGAGCAGTCGGAGGAAGGCATCCGCAACAGTTCGGTTGCGGAGGGACTCCACGCCGGGACCGTTCGTGGCGATGCCAGCTACGGCGAAGTGGTCGTGGAGCAGCCGGGCGTACGGAACGTCCTTGGGGTGTAGGGTCGCGATCCGATGCGCGTCGATTCCTGAGGCGAGAGCCGCGACGACCTCGCGCACGACGGCCCGCACCTCATCGTCCGCGTCGGAGGCGTGGATGACTCGGGATGCTGTCGCCTGCCGGTCGGTCACCTCTAGCTCATCGCCCGCAAGGACCCGATCGCCGGCGGGCTGCAGGGTCCACTCGCCGTCACCTGCGAACTGCCGCGTGGCGACCTCGTCGAGTTGCGGGTCACCGGTCATGCCGACGATGACACGCATGGCGCTAGCGACAACATCGAGTGCGCGAACGAAGTCGATCTCCAGCGGGTCAAGCTCGTCCGGCAAATGAAGAACTACACCGCCGAGATCGGCCGCGAGCCGCGGCTCCTCGCGCAGAGTGGCAACGGCATCGCGCAGCACCCGCGCATCGTCACGCCGACCCTCGAGCACGCCAACAGTCACACTCTGATGCAGGCGCACCAGGTCCCTGGCGAGCGATCCCGATTCCGCGACCGAGGTGAGCGCGGCAGGATTCAGCAACCGCAACTCCTGATGCGCACGCGCCAACGCCCGCACAGTCGCCGGGTGGGTCTCGACAGACTCGAAGACACCGGGTGCGTCGCTGAGCTCAGCCCGCCAGGCAGTCGTCAGTTGGGCGGAAGTGACCGGCGAGAGCGTCGACCCCACGAGCGAGAGCAGGTGGTCGGCAACGCGGCGGAGGGTGGTGACGTTGACCGCCGCTATGCCGGCACGATCGCCGATTCCGTGGGCCAATGCTCGCCGGGTCGAGACGGCGCTGATGTTGTCACGGACCACGACCGTCACCGGCGCGAGAGGGTCATCACCCTTGAGTTCGTGCACGACGGCCTTGAGCGTGTCGGTTGCCGCGACCCCGTACGCGGATGCATGCGCGCGCATCGTCCTCCCCAGTAGCAAAGTCTTGCAGACTACCCGATGCCCCAGACATGCGGGAGTGCCGACTCGCCTTGCTTGATCCTTCTACTTCAGCGGCGCACCGCGAACGACCTGCTCGAGGGGGTAGGAGCGGACGTTCTCGTTACCCCGAGTCGACTCGTGCCGAACAAGAATGTTGCCGGGCCGCTTCGGGTCGGCACCGACCACAACTCCCGCCCAATCGAGGCCCAATCGATCGACCACGACGACTCGAGCGCCGACGTTCGCTGCACGCCCGCCGACCTGAGGTTGCGGCTCTGAACGCGGCGTTGCGGCCGGGCGAGGGCGGGGCGGCTTTGGCGATACCGGTTGTGGGCGGCCGGGAGACTGCGAAGCCGGCTTCGTACCTTCACCAGTTTCCTTGGCCGACGACCGCGAGCTGCCCGGGGGGAGCAATGCCCGCACTTGCTCGAGCGCGGCCGCAGCGGTGCCCCGGCGGGACGGCTCAAACGACAGCAGCGGTGCGATCACTTCCCGTACTGCGGGCTTCAACGCCCCGAGGTGCGCGCCTCGCTTCATTGCCGCGAGCAGAGCCGGGGGCGGCCCGAAAGGGTCCGCCTGCCAGAGATCCGGTAGGTCGATGCCTGAGGCCCAGGCGAGCGTCACCCCGAGCTTGAACAGATCCACCTCGGGCGCGAAGTCGCGTTCTTCAACAACCTGGTCGAGTTGCTCCGGCGTGAAGAAGCCGGGGGTGCCGCTGATGCCCGGTTGCACGCGATTCGCCTGAGTCGCGAGCCCGAAGTCGATCAGTCGCGACTTGCCGGGCTCGAGCATGACGTTGTCAGGCTTGAGATCCAGGTGGACGAGTCCGGCGGAGTGAAGGGCACTCAGCGCTGAGAGCATGTCGTGCGCGAGCTCGAGCAGCTGATTCTGGTCGAGCGGGCCCGCGATCTTCCGCTGTGCGGCCAGGCTGCGTCCCTCAATGAGCTCGACCGCAAACCACGGCACGGCCCATCCAGCGTTCGCGCTCTGCCGGCCCGCTTGGTAGAAGTCTGGGATGTACGGGTTGTCGAGGCTGTCGAGAACCATGCACTCGGCGATAAACTCGTTAACAAGGTGGTCCAGCAGCTGCTCGAACTTTGCTGACGGGATGGGGTAGTCCGACGGATCGGGCGGGATCATCAGCTTCACGACAGAACGCTGCTGGTGTTCGCCGCCCAGAGCGATCCGCGTGAGCGAGGCAGCTTCCTTCGTCCAGACGGCCCGGAACGTGGTGCCCTGTCCACCACGACCCAGGTTCTCGGTCAGCTTCCAGTTGCCTGCCTGAGCGGACCGGATCACTTCCCGCAGGGACTCCTGGGCGGGATGCTGCGGCGTCACCTCAGCGCACCGGGATCCGTGCGTACGTGAACGTCGTGTCCGATTTGATCTGGCGGAACTCCTGGCGCGCCTCCGCCATCGGGTTGTTCGGCTGTTCCCAGATGTCGAGCCCTTTGCCCAACAGAATCCGCCAGCCGTGGTCAGTGACGATCGAGCGATCGTGCTTGCTGTTGTCGAGGGCGACCCGAAGGATGATCCCCACTGATTCGGCGGCGTCCTTGAGCGCCTTCAGCATCAGCAGTTGCTCCTGCTTGTACTGGACCTTGTCAGTCTCGCCGGTGACGAGTGAGATCTCGATCTCGTCGGCGGGATCCTTTGCCAGCGCGAGGAGGCCGACAAGATCGCCGATGTTCCGCCCCTGGTGCCGCATGCGGATGTACGGATCGATGATCTGAATCTTGGTTGCGCCGACGAGGTAGGGAAGCAGAAGGTTCTCGTACGAAACGCCCTTTTGGCCCGCCTTGAAGTCTCGGATACCTTCGAACAGCGGCTCCTCATCCGCGGGAGTGACGGCAGCGGAGCCGCCCTCCGGAACGATCGGCAGCGGCGGCGCAACCGAGCGCACGCTCCGCGACGACGGCGTGGCATTCACGAGCGGCGGCGTGTACGTCTCAAGGTCGCCATCGCCGGCATCCGCTGCTTCGGCGTCCCAACTCCGCCGATAGAGCTGCGGGTACTGCCGCTCCTCGACAGTGGTGACCTCGTGCCACGTGCCGGCCTGGTCGCTGTAGCGGAATCGCACAGGGTTGTCGCGCATCGTGGCGTCGATGCGGAGGATCTGATCCTTGACGCGCTTGCGTCCCTCGATCGCGTACTCGAGCAGATCCCGGACCTCGTCTTCCGTGGCGTCGCCGTTCGGGTGGATTAGCTTCATGAGACCGGAGAAGGTCTTGCGGATGCCGTCCTGGTCGCGCGTCGAGATCGTCGAGTCCAGCGTGAAGTAGGTCTTGTACCTGTCGGAGAAGTCCTCGGAGCGCTTCGAACGCAGGACCTCGGCCAGGTAGTCGACAACAAAGCCGTACCCGTCCGAGAACATCTCGGAGCGGATGGGCGAGACCTCCCACCCCGGGATGTAGTGGTGGATGCGGTCGAGCCACGCGCTGTCGCGGTAGGAGTCCGGGAGTTCGTCGAACAGGTCGGAGTTCTTCAGCATGTAGGGCACGGTGTGAGACGTGTTGCCGATGAAAGCCATGGATGCTTCTGCGCCGAGCTGGATGTTGCCTCGGTTGAAGACCTTGTTCGCCATGTAGTTCTTCATGATGTTGACGAGGTTCTGGTCGGTCTTCCGGTTGGCCGCGAACTCGTCGAACGCCACGCAGTCCCAGTAGCCGACCAGGCCGATCTTGCCGCTCGCGTTGTTCACGAAGAGCTTGGCGACAGTGACCTCGCCGCCCGAGATCAGTGCACCGTTCGGAGAGAACTCACTGAACGTGTGCGACTTACCGGTCCCCTTCGGGCCGAGCTCCACCAGGTTGTAGTTGCGCTCGACGAATGGCACGAGGCGCGTCAGCGCGATGAGCTTTCCGCGCGGGGTGAACTGCTCCGGGTTCAGCCCGATCGACTGCACCAGCAGGTCGATCCACTCCTCGGTGGTGAACGCTCGCCGCCCGTCGTAGTACGTGTCGAAGTCGACGCCGGCGATCTGGATGGCCTTCAAGCTTCCTAGCTGCCACGGCACCGACCCCGGGCTGTCGTTGTGGACATACTCGATGTCGCAGATGCACCACACGCCACCGACAAGCAGTTTCTCGTTGGCCTTGACGGTGTCGGGGTCGATGACGACCTTCGTGATCTGCAGGTTCTCGAAGGAGGCCTCGTAGACGTCATCCTTCTCGTTGAGGCTGACGGTGACGCGGTCGATGACCCGGAAGCGACCCTTCTCCCGGATGAGCGACTTCACCGCCATGTGCATGTTGCGGTGCACATAGTGCTCGGCGAGGATGCTCCGGACGGTGTCGATGCCCTCCTGGATCGTCGCCTCGTCGTCGGATGCCGCGTACTGCCCGAGCAGGTACTCCAGCACGTAGCCGGGCACGACGGCATTCCCGCGAACGGCCTTGACGAGATCCTTGCGGACGACGACACCCTCGAAGTACTGATTGATCTTCTGATCAAGTTCGGACTGTTCGGGCGCTTCCACGGGGACGTAGACGTCTTCCTCCGCGATCGCATCGAGATCGCTCAGTGCGGCGTCGAGATCAGTCATGCGTGGCGTTCCCCTTAGAAGTCCATCTGGAACGAGCGCTTCAGCTTGTACACGGCCTTCGCGACGATTCGCCACTGAGTCGTATTGGGGATCTGTTCCTCGAGCCGAAGTTCGACGTCCTCGTTGTTGTGCGCGTCCGCTTCGGACCGCAGGGCCATTCTCGCAGGCACGAAACGCTCTCTCGGATCGTCCGACTCCGAGGTGAACTTGAGCAGCACGTGGTTCGACAGCAGTTCGTCGCCGAGGTAGATCCCCGCGCGGACCTGCCGGCCCTGCACCTTGTCGGTCACAGGCTCGGATTGGTGGATGTCGACCGCGAGGACGCCAGTGCTGATGTTGGGCGACTTCTGCTGGATCGCGATGTTCACCGGGCGGACCGTGCTCTTGCCACTGTCGGTGTAGGTGACGCTGATGACAGGCACCACGATCTCCTGCAGCGTCGCTCCGCCGTGGACGTACCTCGCGCCAGAACCCTGGAGCTTCAGCCGTTTGGTTCCCTTGGGGATCAGCACCTCGTAGTCGCTGGACAGACCCAACTGCTCAGGTGTGAAGTGACGGAACGCCG
>Ga0310345_10002921_pt1 | contig 16754 bp, 17 predicted proteins | sample HC15DNA20500_MG_FD_204667 | JGI IMG/M metagenome (GOLD analysis project Ga0310345, IMG submission 204667) | Marine microbial communities from station ALOHA, North Pacific Subtropical Gyre - HC15-DNA-20-500_MG | ecosystem: Environmental > Aquatic > Marine > Oceanic | place: Pacific Ocean: North... | reverse complement strand
TCACAATATCCTGCAGATAGATTATAATTTATTTGGCTGGTGTCGAACAATGTGTAAGTATGGCGACTTTTTTCTTTACTTGGACTTGGACGAAGAGCATGGGGTGAAGAATGCGATCGGACTTCCTTCTCCCGAGCTGCAAAGGATTGAGGGGGAAGATCCAGAGAACCCTAATTATGTACAGTTTCAGTGGGAGGGCGCTGGGATGACTCTTGAGAATTGGCAGGTTTCGCACTTTCGGGTCCTTGGCAATGACAAACATGCGCCATATGGGACGTCTGCCCTGGAGCCAGCTAGGCGAATTTGGAGACAGTTAACACTGATAGAAGATGCGATGATGGCTTATCGTATAGTAAGGTCACCAGAGCGTCGAGTTTTTTATGTCGACGTGGGGAATATCTCCCCGCAGGACGTGGAACAATATATGCAGAAGGTCATGACCCAGATGAAGCGAAATCAGGTGGTCGATGCCGATACGGGTCGTGTTGATCTGCGGTATAACCCAATGAGCATAGACGAGGATTATTTTATTCCCACTCGCGGGCAAACCTCTTCAAGAGTGGAGAGTTTACCTGGGGGCACGTATACGGGAGACATCGACGACGTTAAATATCTTAGAGACAAGTTATTTGCAGCGTTGAAGATTCCACAATCTTATTTATCCAGAGGGGAGGGTGGAGAAGAAGATAAGGCTACTCTGGCCCAGAAAGATATAAGATTTGCCAGAACAGTTCAGAGGCTCCAGCGAGTAGTGATTTCTGAGTTAGAAAAGATTGGCGTCGTCCACCTATACACGCTTGGGTACAGGGGCGAAGATCTGCTTAGCTTCAAGCTTGGCTTAAATAATCCATCGAGAATAGCGGAGCTTCAAGAGCTAGAGCATTGGCGAACGAAGTTCGATATCGCAGGTGCAGCCACTGAGGGGTTCTTCAGTAAGAGGTGGGTGGCAACAAATCTTCTCGGTATGTCCGACGAGGAATTTCTTCGAATGCAAAGAGAAACATATCAAGACAAGAAACACGAAGCGTTCCTTGAAAAGGCAGTTGAGGACGCCACAGCCGAAGCCGAAGCCGACGCTGGTGGCGGCGAAGGCGAAGAGGGCGGCGATCTCGGTGGCGACCTCGGTGGAGACATGGGCGGTGATCTCGGTGGCGATCTCGGTGGCGAAGAAGAGGGCGGCGACGAGGGTCCTCTGTTGGCTGAGCCTGGGGGAGAGCTTAACCGAGATGACAAACGAGACATGGGCGCACGTAATCGCAGCTACAGATCTCATTTCGCTGATGAGTTTGGGCGAAACACAGACAGAAACACATTTAAGGGCATGTCCGATATGATGCAAATAAGTCTTTCGAAAGGAATTTACGAAGAGAGGGAACCTAATTATTCTGACAGTGAAGAAAAAATATTATCCAAGAGTGGAGAAGTTCAGAGACTGATTGAGGAATTGGAGAAAGTTCATGAGACTAAAGCATAACAAAAAGAGAAACACTGCTTTTTTGTATGAGACACTGGTACAAGAACTCGCGAAGTGTGCGGTTAGTGGAGACTATAAAAAGAGGGATGAGGTTATCATCCTGATGAAGAAGCATTTTGCGAAAGAGGCTGATCTAAAAAATGAGTTGCTGTTATATACGACACTTAGCGAAACACGCGGCGTGTCGGAAAAGATGGCTACGCGATTAATAGAGGAAGTTCGAAAATCTTACGAAGACTTAGATCAGAAGAGGATATTCGAAGCCCAAACGGCACTCATCAAAGATATCAGCGCTCAGTTGGGATCAGCAGTGTTTTCTAATTTTGTGCAAAACTATAGAAATCTTGCATCGGTTCAGCAAATATTTAACAAGGATATGAAGCCGAAGGAGAGAGTTCTCTTGGAGGATAAGGTGGTCTCTCTTATGATGCACGCGGGAGAACGAGCTAGTGAGCCAAACCGGGTGGAAGCAGTCGACAACATAGTACTCAGAACTTTTATTAAAAAGTTTAATGACAAATACAAGGAGCTACACGAAGAGCAAAAAAACTTGCTCACACGTCATGTTCTTTCATTTCAAGATAACGCGGTCGAGTTGAAGATTTTTTTGAACGAGGAGTTGGGGCGACTAAAAACAGAATTGACAAAAGCAATCGAGTCGGAGGAAATATCTTCGGATAAGATAATGTCCAAGAAAGCCAAGCAGGTCATTGTTATGTTGGAGGGTCTTAAAAAGACTAAGATTAATTCGCCCACCCTCAAAAAGATTTTACAGATTCAGAATTTAGTAAGGGAGGTAAATTCAGATGGCTGATATAGAAATTACAATCGATCCCCCTGTACCACCCGTACCACAAATATCACTGCAGGTGCGAAAAAGCCTCGATGGCGATTATATGATCTTCGACCACTTAGATATCGATATTGTAGTGATGCCTGAAAAGAAGAAGGTTTTGGCGCTGGCTAAGGAGACCTACAGTGACGAGGTTTATTCCACCCAAGATCGCCTCTTTCGGCACTTATCCCGCAAGGGGGTTGTGAAGAGTGATAGCGTCCAGGGTGGCAATGTTTATGGTTCACTCCAGGGAGTGATAATGGAATCATCGGACGAGGGGGTTGATCCCGTACAGGTTACTCTTTATTCGATTCACACTTGGCTAGAAGAAGAGAAGCCATATTTTAATTCTATTCGTGCCTATGAAGACAGAGAGGCTGAGGAGTTGACGGAGCCCGATGACGAAAATTCTACGGACTGGACGCCAGAGCTTCACGCCGACGACAAGGGCGCACCCGAGGGAGCTTGGGGTCGAAGCGATGTTTTTAGGCATCGCGATAGTCTTGTGAGGTAGAGAGAGAGTGGAGTTATTATATTTTGTTCTTGCCTGTTTTGGCATGACCCAGATTGTGGTATACGGAAAGATTTTTGAAAACGTCCGTCCAACGCAGGGATGGTTTGGAGATATTTTTCGCTGTTCGATGTGTGTTGGCTTCTGGGTTGGCTTAATAATGTATGGCATTTCTTTTTATACCGAGCTATTTAATTTTGATACGGGACTTGCAACGGGATTTATTCTTGGTTGCTTGAGTTCCGGTACTTCTTACGTGCTGGGTACACTCTTCGATGACGAGGGGATTAGGGGGTTTAAATGAACGAGGAGATCACCATGAAGCGCTGGGGTTTGCAGCCCGTGCGTCGGTGTTGTAAGGGTTCTTAGGTGGCGCTATGTCTAAGGTAATTTTAAGAGAATACCATGCTCTTTGTGAGGGCGGCGTATGTCAAGACTTCTTAACTGAGGACGAAAAGCGCCAAATGGCTGCGGGAACGGCATTATTTTTGACCGGACTCATGCAGACCGCAAATAAACAAAATGGAAATGGTCGTGTTTACCCAAAAACTGTGCTAGAAAGGGAGGTGAATAATTATCACAAGCTTGTAAAAGAGCATCGAGCACTGGGAGAACTTGACCATCCAGAGGATTCCGTTATTAATTTAAAGAACGCATCTCATTTGGTCACCGATATATGGTGGGACAGCGACAATGTGATGGGCAAGGTGAAGGTCTTAGATACTCCATCGGGCAGAATCCTCAAGGATCTAGTATCCAGTGGCGTGAAGCTGGGAATTTCTTCACGAGGCCTCGGGTCAGTCTCTGAGTCTTTGAGCGGCGAGACCGTTGTTGAGGACGATTTTCAATTAATATGTTTTGATTTTGTGTCAGAGCCATCGACACCCAACGCTTTCATGCTCAAGGAGGCGAAGAACATGAGACCTCATACGAAGGCAGACCGAATCAATAGAGCACTTAACGAGATTATAGGATAATCAATGAAAAGGGAAGAACTTAGACAAGCAATAAAGCCAATGGTTAAAGATTGCGTATATGAATTGCTGCTGGAAGAGGGATTTCTATCAACATTAATCTCCGAGGTTGCCAAAGGCCTTGGCGGCGCTCCACTCATAGCTGAACGAGCCACAACACCAGTGCCCGCACCAGTCACAGAAGAAAGAAAGCGCCCCGACTATACGGAACAGAAGCGGGACTTGATGGAGGCAGTGGGTCGGGACGCTTATAGTGGCGTCGATCTCTTTGAGGGCACCACGCCTTCCGCCCCCGCACCACAGCAGGGCAACCCGATGTCTGGAATAGATCCATCAGATCGTGGTGTCGACATAAGTGCAATAGAGAAGTTGGTCGGCGGAAACTGGAAGAACTTGGTTTAAAATGTACAAGGTGACAAATGTTAGCGTGGAGAAGCGACCTAACGAATCTTTTGAGAGGATGCTTAAGCGATTTGTTAAGAAGGTAAAGAAGGATGGAATTTTAGAGGAGGTCAGGGATCGGCGTCGTTTCATGAAACCATCCGTGAAAAAAAGATTAAAAAGAATTAGGGCTCGTGCGCTCAGAAACAAGCAAAAGAGCAATTAGGAACTAATTAATACCGTGGAGGTTCATTATGGCACAGGGCGATTTTAGATATAACAGTTGGGGCAGGACAAGGGGTCCGAAAAATATAGCTGGACCCGCTGGGGCTCCAGTTGCTTTGTTGGCTAACACTAACAATCTTCTGGGTTCGGCATCTGGAGTTAAAACAGAGGGGTATGCAACCGAAAACCAAAGGTATCTTCATGTTCTGGTGACGGATGCTCATGTCGGCGGGCCCGCAGCAGTTACGGTATTCGGGTACTGTCACGCCTTTGAGCGTTGGTTTGAGGTCCCTGAAACAAATCTGGCTGCAGCTAACACAGCCGCAACTGCGGCATCAATAACCGTAGCGGATTCTGGAGTAGCGGTTACTTCCCAGGTTCCAAGCGCCAGAGAATATAGGGTCTATCATATTGTAGGAATTGACCGGGTTGCTTTTGTTGGCGCGGACGCCAATGTCGATGTGTTTGCAGCCTGTTCGACTTTTTAACATGTGTGCTTTTAAGAAGGTTATTGACTATTTAGAGAAGGAACGGAGTTTATAATATGTCCTCAATGCTAGAAGAAGCGATCATCGACGCAGAAGCTCTCAAAGCCGCAGCCCTTAAGAGCGCGGAAACCCAAGTTTTAGAAAGATACCAACAGGAAGTGTCTCGCCACGTCGCAGATCTTCTGGAGCAACCCGAAGAAGAAGATGACCTCGGAGGCGAGGAAGATCTTGGTGGTGATGACATGGGAATGGACATGGGCATGGATCTCGGTGGGGACATGGGCATGGATATGGGCGGCGAAGAGGAATCTCACGAAGAGCTAGCTGGTGCCATCGCGGCACAACTCCCCCCTGCTGCTTTGGGCATTGATGTTGTACCAACGGACGTTCCGACACCTGCAGATCCCGATGATCCTGCTGCCGCACCAGAAGAGAAAGAGGTGGTGATCGATTTAGATGCACTGATTGCTCAAGCTGAAGATGAGGCCACCGGGGAAGAAGAGGCAGAGGTTGGCTTGGGTACCGAGCCCCCACTGGGCGATGAGTTCGGTCTGGGCGGCGAGGAAGAGGAAGAGCCCCTGTTTGAGGACGGGGAGTTTTTGCTGGAAGAGGACGAAATATTTGTTACAGACGAAGATCTGAGTGGTCTCATTGAAGAGTTGACTGTTGATTATGAGCCGGTATCCTCTGGAGCCTTGGGTTCGAATCAGGCAGAAGAGGCAGACGCCGAAGAGGCGGCAATTGCAGCCGAGCGCGATACTGAAGTCGAAGAGGAGCGTAAGGAACAGGAAAAGGCTCTGAAAGATCTTGAAGAGGGTGTTAAGAAGGCTCGTGCCGAATTGAAGCAGGCTAATAAGTCCAAGAAACATGCGGAGCAGAAATGTGAAAAGATTCAATCGCTCGCCCTACAGATGAAGGAGCAGCTTGAGTCCACTCTGGTTTCTAATGCTAGACTGTTCTATATAAATGAGGTACTGAAGAACAATCAATTGAACGCAAAGCAGAAGCGGCAATTAACTGAATCACTTTCTGACGCGGAGTCGGTTGAGCACGCTAAGATGATTTACGAAACTCTTAAGAAGACATTGGACAGTGGCACTTTCAAGAAAAACCGGGACAGCACCTTGAATGAGGTTGTGTCTCGTCCATCCGGTCTACTCCCCAGGAGAGTCCGCAAAGAGAGTAATAAAGAAGTCGACTTTGCCGAGCGAATGAAGAAGCTCGCAGGCATAGATTAATCTGCCACTCCTCATATAGATAACTTTTAGGTTATTTGTAACATAACACACTATTTACTTTTGAAATTGAATAAGTCCGAGCAGTGACTCCCTGAATGAGCAGCATTACAATGCTGATGATTTGCGGGGCTGGTTCAAGTTCGTTGATGAGGCTTTTAATGCTTTGAGCCCCGAGCAGAATCTTGTGGCAAGCGGAGAGAACCGAATTAACACAACTTAAATTTAATTTATGGAGGAAATACAAAATGAGTATTTTAACAACCCTTACTGAGGGTATAGTGAATCGTGACCTCCAGAGAGAAGGCTCTGCCCTGCTTAATAAGTGGGAAAGAACTGGTCTTCTTGAGGGCTTAAACGATAATAATAATACGAAGAGTGGCATGGCCGTTCTTCTCGAAAATCAGGCTAAGGAACTTCTTCGCGAAGCTTCTGCTATGTCTGCGGGTGATGTCGAGGGCTTTGCTGCCGTCGCTTTCCCGATTGTTCGCCGTGTATTCGGCGGATTGATTGCTAACGAGCTTGTCTCGGTGCAGCCAATGAGTCTCCCATCGGGTCTCATCTTCTTCTTGGACTTCACGTTCGGCGGTGGCGCAGATCATACGCTCCGTGGTGGTCAGGACCAGGGTGGATCGATCTTCGGTGGTTTTAACCAGGGTGCAGACACCAACGCTGTTGGTAAGAACATCACTAGCGGTATTAGTCTTGCTGGTACCGTAAAGGATGATCCCGGCGGTCCCTATAACTTGGGCAGCAGCGGTTTCACCTCTGCTACTGGTTCATTCTTTGCACCAGCGGCGGCAACTTTTAAGCTGAACGTCGCCACTATCAATCTTGATGCTGGCTTGACTGAGGCTCAGAAGAAAGAACTTCAGTATGATCCAGACGTTCTGTCTCTTGCGGACGGACTTGCTGACGGATCTGAGACTCACAGTGCTCAGGTCTTTACTGTTGCAAAGTCTTTGTTTCAGGTTAACAGTGTAGACGTTCTTGATTTGAACGCTCTTCACGGAGTTTCAGCCATTGTTACAGTCGAGGGTGCCCTCGATCTTATCGACGTAGATAACAATAACAACGCGGAACTCATTCGTCGCCTGACGAGACCGGACCCGGATGATTCGGATCGAATTCTCATGACGTGGGTCGGTCCCGTCGCTTCCTGTGTCGATGGCGCTGCAGACGCGACCATCCAAGCAGATGAGCTTCAGATTCGTTTCCCGATCAAGGACAGTATTATCGCAGCCGCTTCTTCAATCGGTGCTGTTGTGGCTGATGATCCTTGGGGATTGGAGCTTGGCGTGGATTCTGGTGACGTTACGGTTCAGCCGAATACGAGCATTCCAGAAATCGACATCAAGGTCGACTCGGTCGCTGTGACCGCGAAGACCAAGAAGTTGAAGGCAAAGTGGACTCCCGAGCTTGCTCAGGATCTCAACGCTTATCACAACTTGGATGCCGAGGTTGAGTTGACTGGTATTCTTTCGGAGCAGATTGCTCTTGAAATTGATCAGGAAATCATGCAGGACCTTATCAAGGGTGCGACAGCCGGTACATACTACTGGAGCCGTTCCCCAGGTCTTTTCGTTAGCCGCACTTCCGGCAGCGAGATTGGTGCTTCTTCTGCTGCACCTGACTTCACAGGAACCGTTAGTGAGTGGTATGAGACACTCCTTGAGACGGTCAATGATGTCAGTGCTCAGATTCACCGCAAGACTGGTCGTGGTGGCGCAAACTTTGTTGTTTGTTCGCCAGAGGTCGCTAACATTCTTGAGTTCACCAGTGGCTTCCGAGCTAACGTGACTCACGACGACAACAAGGGCACTGCTGGTGCCGTTAACGTCGGTAGCGTCAGTAACAAGTTTGAGATCTATGTTGATCCTTACTTCTTGCGCAACGTGATCCTCATTGGTCGTAAGGGCAGTAGCTTCCTTGAGAGTGGCTACGTGTACGCACCTTATGTGCCACTGCAGACCACACCAACCATTTTTGGTGCGGATGACTTCGTGCCGCGTAAGGGAGTTATGACCCGTTACGCTAAGAAGATGGTTAAGCCAGATCATTATGGTTTGGTTATCGTCCGTGGTCTCCTTGGTGAGGCTGGCGCAACTAGCTAATAGCTAATTTCGATTAGTTAAAAACTAAAAATCCCCTTGTCATTTTTCAATGGCGAGGGGATTTTGTATTTGGTGCTAACTATTTATGAGTGCATGCGTTTTAGTTAACGTATGTCCCAGTTACTTGACATGATTATAAATGGGAAACAACCAAGGGAGGGTTTTGTAAAATGGGTAGTAAGAGAATTGGTCTCGCGAGAGTCGAGGCATTAATCGAAAATTTGAAGAGAGATATTAATTTTGGCTTAGGTACGGGTGGAATGGGTGGTCTCCATCCGCAGTGGAATTGTAATTTTGGTGGGCTGTTAGCGGGTCAGGACCCTGGAACATCAGCGGCAAATCTGCTGACGCCGGGTCCCGTTGCGCTCAATTTGTCAAAGATGGTTGAAGGTATTGCCAAGCAATCAGCCGTAGTTTCAGTCGCAGACGCAGCAAAGATTTTTGGCGGCACGGGAGTCGTCGGTGTTGATGTTGCAATCGGTACCACGGCGTCTCCTGGCACGACGCCGACAGTCACGCAAAGAGTCTCCAGATTAACTGGTGGCGTTTCCGGCACTGTTACTATGGCTGCTGGTGCAGACATGACCGGCGCTGGCGACGAAACTTTGATCTTGTTCACGGGTAATACGTTTGCAAGCTCTGGTATTCTTAAATTGACCCTGGCTGCTGACAATGAGTTACAGGCTGCGTCATGTGAAATATGGGTAACTGCGGACGGAACAGATGTTTTGACCAGACAAACCGCTGCGTCCGACGATGATCAGATACTTATTTTAACTGACACTGGTGATTGTACTATATTGGCAGGTTCCTTTATCTATCTCCATGCTGATGATGCATCAGACGACATGCAGGTAAAGGGCGTTATTAGAACTTCTGGTGGCACTATTGCAGTAACATACGGCAACTAATAAGGCTTTTTTATGAGTAAGGTTTTAGCCCCCCAGTTTCGGCTGGGGGGTTTTTTTATTGGATACCTATTTATTTATGTAACCCAACAAAGGAGAGTTATCATGGGAAAGAAAGCTAGAAGATTGAGAAGTCCGAAGTATGCTCGCAAGGCAGCAGCTTTTAGAAATACGGTGGCAAGGTTGAACAACAAGAATAACAACGCGACACCCGACAACACAAACAACACGAACAACAATAATAACAACAACGCGAAAGATAATGTGGTGACCATCCCAAATGCATTGAAAACCCTGAACGAGACCACGGGTGAAAATACAACAGAAAAAAATACCACGAACACGACAAAGAATACAACTCGAAAAAATAACACCACGAAGCGCACAAAGCGCACTCGAAATAAGAGAAACACAAAGAGCACAGCGAAGACTGCGAACGGGTGAGGCTTTTATCGGGTCCGTCAACTAATTATAATGATCACTATTATTTATTAGCGAGGTCTCCATGAATGGCTATACCAACACTAACCCCAGCCTCAACCACGAGTGCTAGCAAGTTACCGACTTCTGGTTCTGGAGGTGACGTCACGGGCTCGCTGGCTTACGGGGTATATTCCTCCGACGCCTTTATTAACGGTGCCGTTGATCAGGTAGCTTACACCTATCAAAAGTTGGGCGGCGAAATCTTAGATCTCGAATTGAAGGCAGACCAAGTATATAATGCCTACGAAGAATCAGTCTTAGAATATTCCTATCTCCTCAACATACATCAAGCGAAGAATGTTATGTCGAATGTTCTTGGTGGAACCACGGGGTCATTTGATCAAGATGGTCAGCTAGAGAGCGGGCATTCGCTGATGCATAAGAATATCAATCTCAGGTTCTTGAGGTTTGATTTTGCATATGCACGTAGGATTGCTGAGGGAGTCTCGGAGGAGACGGGCATGGGCGGCACCCAAAATGTCTATTCGGCTTCATTTGCTGTCACTGCCGGGAAGCAGGATTACGATCTCCAAACGATTTTGTCGGGGGCGTCTCATACAAACCTAGACAATGGGACACAGGAACCAGTGTCGTTCGCTGGGTTAGTTAAGGGGCAAAAGGTTTTGATACAGAAAGTGTATTATAAATCTCCTGCTGCTTCATGGCGATTTTACGGGTATTTCGGGGGGGTCAATACAACTGGGGACATGTCGACTTATGGACAATATGCAGACGATTCGACTTTTGAACTGATACCTGCGTGGCAAAATAAATTACAAGCCATGGCTTATGAAAATGCGATTTACACTCGAAACTCTCATTATTCTTATGAGCTTAAAGCGAACAAGCTTCGAATATATCCCCAGCCGGTTGGCTCAAGCCCCGGCAAGATGTGGGTTGACTTCGTTATTCCGGTAGATACCTGGGAAGAAAATAATGCCGAGGGCGCAACAGGGATCGAGGGCATAAACAATATGAACACTCTTCCGTTTGAAAATGTGCCTTATCAAAATATCAACAGTATAGGCAAGCACTGGATACGCAGGTTCGCGTTGGCTTTGTCCAAAGAGATGCTTGGGCTTACAAGGAGCAAGTTCGGTTCGATTCCGATTCCAGGCGCAGATGTTTCTTTAAACGGTGATGCGCTGTTGTCCGCTGCCAAAGAGGAGCAGCAAGCGTTAAGAGATGAGCTTAAGGAAACTCTGGACGAGCTTACTTATGGCAAACTCATTGAGGGTGACGCCGCGTTCATCGAGCAAGGAAACGCTGTCTTCGCACAAGTCCCAGCATTAATTTATACAGGGTAAGGGGGTGACTCGTGGCAGATAATAAATGGACACAGCCAGCCGCACCTCCTCCACCCCTTTTTACCGGGCAGAAGGAGAAGGATCTAGTAAAGCAGGTGAACGACGAACTCATCGAGCGAGTTATTGCTCAGGTGGTCGTCTACTATCCGATAAGCCTGGAACACACAAATTATCATCCGCTCTACGGAGAGGCAATTAAGAAAACATTTTTGTCTCCCGTCCGAGTACATGCATTGGTTGAACACGAGGGCAACTCTTCAAACACCTCCAACACAAAATATGGTTTAGATAAGTTGAGAACGATCAAGGTTCACTTTCACAAGAGGCGATTGGTAGAAGATCAGGACTTGTTTGTCAGAGAGGGAGACTTTGTTCTTTATGGAAAAAGGTTTTACGAAATAACATATACACGGCAACCAACTGAGCTTTTCGGGCAGAATGATTCAATGATGGAGATTGTGGCGGAATGTATCCAGGCTAGGGAGGGCACGTTCGATGCCACTTGATTTAGAAATTCCGAAGCAGCACGTTACTGAAAAGCTTTTGATGCCATCAACGCTGGAGACTATCGATTATGCGCTGTATGACTGGCTCGATAAGGAGTTGGACATCGGCGCGGACACTAACAAGGGCTGGAAAAAGGTTCCGGTGGTTTGGGCTTCAGCAGAGAGGGCACACCAGTCTAAGTCAAAAAAAGAACTCAGAGACAAGACGGGTGCGTTGATTTTGCCAATAATGACCGTTGAGCGAACGGGGATAACAAAGGACCCCAGTAGACGAGCAGCCTTGCATGGACATATGCCAAATTTTCGCGATGCCAAGGGGGGCTCAATTGTGATTGCGAGAAGAATTCAGCCAGTAAAGTCGGCACAGTTTTCCAATGCGAAGTCGGCACGCTTAAAGGGCGGCGAGACCAACGTGGGGCACGGACAGGTGAATTCCAAGGGGCAGTCAAAGCCCGTATACGAAACTATTACGATCCCCTTTCCGACTTACATGGAGCTTACATATAATATATCTGTCAGGACAGAGTATCAACAACAGATGAACGAAATATTTGCACCGCTCATTAACAAGACCGGCGGAATTAATTATTTTACCCTCCAGAGGGACGGACATAGATACGAGGGGTTCATGCCAAATGATTTTTCTTTTGACAACACGACATCGGAGCCGGGTGACGGATATAGAAAATTTGAAACGAGTTTTGACGTTCGAGTCTTGGGGTACATAATCGGTGACGATAAAAACGCTGACCAACCAAAAATTGTACGTCGAGAGGGCGCAGTTGAGGTCAAGGTTGGCAGGGAGAGAGCCATGCTTGATGACGAAATAGAAAATTACCTAAAACACGAAAATGGACCCCCTGGCATTAAAGGAAAATATCGACCTTAATATGGTTTTTCGTTCCTGCCAGGACTATTTACATATGATATAGCGTTGCTAGAGAAGAGTTCTAGCTCATAAGGAGTGAAAGAAATATGGTAGCACCAGTAACGAAGAGATTTAAGTTTGTATCCCCCGGCATCCTCATTAACGAGATTGATAATTCTTTCTTGCCGCGAGAGCACGACCGACTCGGACCAGTTATTATTGGCAGGACTGAAAGAGGTCCAGGCATGCGACCCGTAACGATCAAGTCGCAGTCGGAGTTTGTCGAGGTCTTCGGCAATACGATTCCCGGTAAACAGGGTGGAGATGTATGGAGAGAGGGAAATTATCTTGCGCCAACCTACGCTGCTTATGCCGCGATGGCTTACCTGAAAAATAACGGACCAGCTACGGTAGTTCGATTACTGGGGACAGAAAACACAGATAAGCTTACTGGTGGCGAAGCCGGTTGGAATATCACCGGAGACGCCTTTGGGCTTTTTTGTGTGAACTCTTCTTCGATGGGTGTCCCACCCGTAGCTACGATCGCTTTTGGTGCACCTGCCAATAACACAGACATCGTTACCGTTACGTGGGATCATGGAGGAGTAAAAGGCGGAGACGCTGGCACAGCCACCTTCACAGGAGCCACTGCCGGAACAAACACAGAAGATTTCGAGATTGCTGGTAACGCCGATGGCAGCAAGGGTATGATCGTTGCTACTCGTTTTGCGGAGTGTATCAACTCAGGCTCCTACCAGACGGGCGGATCTGTCCACCCACTCTCGGCTAGTATTGCATCGTCGACAGTGACTGTTGTAAAGCTACACGGTCCAGCATCGATGAGCGTATTTGGCGACATTAAGATTACATGTGATTCTTCCGCCGCAGAAACAATGAGACTAACGGCTTCATCCACAGCGCAGGATTTCGATAATGACAATGTTGCCTCGATTGCGGACAATACGACAGCTTTCTTTGCTGGCGGATCCGCTGCAACCATTCATACGGGAACGCTAGCAGCGGTCTGGTATGTCGACAGCGCAACAGAGGCAATGGTGCTCAAGGGAACGCAACCCGGTGGAGCAGGTACAGAGATATCGGGCACAGGCGTCTGGGTAAAGTCTGTGGACGACGACTCCTTCAAAGTTCAGTTGGTATCGGCTGGAAATACAAGGTCTTGGTCCAAGCAGGACGAATTTGTTTTCAGTATGAATCCGAATAGCGGAAATTTCGTGCGAAATATGTTTAATACCAATCCAACTCAGCTAAATTCATCTATCACTGCGGGCTCTGGTAATGATACGAAATATTTCCTGGGAGAGACCTTTGAAAGCTTTTATCATGATCGGGTCACCACTTCTGGTGCGGGCAATCAGCTTGGGATTATTCTTAAGCTGGCGAACGCTTCGACTGTCGATCAAAGCACGCACCAAAGGGAAACAACACAGTCTGAAACTGGCTGGGTTATAGCCCAGGATACTTCTACAAATACTGCGGCTTTTGATCCTGTAAATATGCAGCAGCTATTTAAGCTCGTGAGTAAGCATGCAGGGGCACACGATTCGGGAAGATACAAGGTTTCAATTGAGAGCATTAGAGGCTCGAAGACTCCTCATGGTTCTCCATACGGCACCTTTACTGTTGTTGTTCGGGAGACCGATGATGATGATACAACGGTTAGAATCGTTGAAAAGTTTACGAATTGCAATTTGAATCCCGCCTCCTCAAAGTATCTCGCGAGAGTAATTGGAGACGAGTATGACTCTTGGGATTCAGCAGAAAGGCGTTATAGAACTTATGGCGGCTTCCCAAGTCGGTCAGACATAATTTATGTTCAAATGAATACTGATGTTGACGCAGGCGCGACGGATCCGATTTTGTTGCCATTCGGCTTTCTTGGACCCGCACGTCACGCTGGCTTTGGCATCGTCGCGGGGTCGGGATTTAAGGCGGCAAATGCGCTTAATTTTGACACATTGTCCGCTTCGGCCGCATCAACGGTTTTCGCAAAGGGTAACCAGAATACTGTGGCTTACTATTCTTCGGGCTCTGGGCACTCTGGTGTCGGATCCGCAGACTCGTCACGCTTCGCAGCCGCCGCAGATCCAGTTGCTGCCAGACTTCTCTTTCCATCCATGAGACTAAGGACTTCAACGGAAGACCTCAAGGGACAAGGCGGAAACGGAAAAGCTGCCTACTTTGGTGTCCAGACAAACCGCTCTGGGTCGAGTAGGCGTGACCCTGCTTGGTGGGACGTGGTTAAGAATTTCGCATCGGGGATGACTGCCAACGGGGCATCTTCCGGTCAGGAATATTCGTTCAAGTTCTCCTTGGATGATGTAAAGTCTCTCGGGGCAACGCATGCCGAGTGGAACGCTCAGAACCGTCGGTTGGGCTTGTCCTGCACCGCTCTGACAGGAACCTTTGACGGGGTTCTTGATCGTGGCTTTGACAAGTTTACAATGCCTCTTTGGGGTGGCGATGATGGTGTCGATATTACGGAGAAGGAACCCTTTGCAAACAGAGTTCTTGCAGGGAAGAATGAGAAGAACAGTTATGCGTTTAACTCCGTTCGGAGAGCAATTGATATAATTGCGGATCCCGAAGTCGTTGAGTTTAACGTTGCGGCTGTGCCGGGTATAACGAACACGGGCATTACGACTCACTTAATTAATACTTGTGAGGCACGCGCCGATGCATTGGCTATTATTGATATCGAAGGCGGCTTCAAGCCGCACACTGAGAACGCAGACGGAGATAACGCATCTGGGAACAGAGGAAGTGTTGACACTGCAATCGCGAATATGAAGTCTAGAAGACTTAATTCGAATTACGCTTGCTGCTATTATCCATGGGTACGTGCGAACGACCCCTTTCAGGATTCTGCACTCTGGTTGCCACCATCGGTGGTTGCACTGGGTACAATGGGTAGTTCAGAAACCAAGTCGGAACTCTGGTTTGCCCCTGCGGGTTTTACCAGAGGTGGATTGACAGAGGGCTCATCCGGGCTTCCCGTTGTTGGTGTGCGTGAAAGACTCACCTCCAAGGAGAGAGATAAGCTTTACGACGCCAACATTAATCCGATTGCGACATTCCCAGCAGAAGGAATTGTCATCTTTGGACAGAAGACATTACAGGTGACCCCTTCCGCATTGGATAGGATCAACGTAAGAAGACTGTTAATTTATGTTAAGAAAGAGGTTTCTAGGATGGCTGCGACAACCTTGTTTGAACAAAATGTCCCTAGAACGTGGAATAGGTTCTTGGGCAAGGTTAATCCCTTCTTGAGAAGTGTTCAAGCAAGACTCGGCTTAATGGACTTTAAAGTCGTTCTCGATGAGACGACAACAACTCCAGACTTAATTGATCGTAATATCATGTATGCGAAGATTTTCTTGAAGCCAGCTAAGGCTATTGAGTTCATCGCTATTGACTTCGTGATCACTGACAGCGGCGCGTCTTTCGAGGACTAAAAAAAAATAAATCAAGCTGGGTGGGAAATTTGTTTTACCCGGCTAATTAATTTAATAGGAGATCATATAAGATGGCAGGAGAAGGATTTTGGGCAGACCCCAACGTAGAGCCGAAGAGAGCTTACAGGTGGCTTCTAAATGTTGGAGGAATCCCCCAATGGATGTGTTCGAAGGTGACCAAACCTAGTTTTACAGTTAGTGAATCGGAGGTGGTTTATATTAACCACAAATTCTGGTATCCTGGCAGGGTTGAATGGGGTGAGGTCAGCTTGACTCTTGCAGATCCTGTAGAGCCCGATGCGTCCGCGACCATGATGCAGATTCTAAGTGATTCGGGCTATCATCTGCCCGAAGATCCGAATGACGTGCATACTCTTTCGAAGATTAATTCTATCCAGGCTCTCGGCGCAGTCGTGATAAGTCAACTGGGACCGGACGGCACGGTAATCGAGAAGTGGGAGCTTGTTAATGCTTGGGTCAAGGACGTCAAGTTCGGAGATCTTGATTATACTTCTGACGATTTAGTTAACGTCGAGCTTACTTTGAGGTATGATTATGCTAAAGGGGATTTCACTGGAAGTCCAATAGCATCAAATAGAAGCTAAGAGCTTAACTTGAAACGAGGAGAAAATGGCACGAAATAATGAGGAACGCTTGGGGGCAGAAAAAGCAACCGGAGCGGCAGCACCTCCCACACCAATAGCTACTGCGGGGGCCTCCGCAGGAGGCTTATCTTTTGCAGTACCCACAGAAATCGTTGAACTTCCATCCAAGGGGCGCTTCTATGCGCAGGGGCACCCACTTCATGGAGAGGAAACACTTGAGATTCGCTTTATGACCGCGAAAGAGGAGGACATTTTAACGTCAAAGACCCTCCTCAAGAAGGGGCTGGCGATTGACAGGATGCTCCAGAATCTCATCATTAATCCACAAGTCAAAATTCATGAGCTTTTGACGGGAGATAAAAATGCG
>Ga0310345_10002920_pt1 | contig 16756 bp, 12 predicted proteins | sample HC15DNA20500_MG_FD_204667 | JGI IMG/M metagenome (GOLD analysis project Ga0310345, IMG submission 204667) | Marine microbial communities from station ALOHA, North Pacific Subtropical Gyre - HC15-DNA-20-500_MG | ecosystem: Environmental > Aquatic > Marine > Oceanic | place: Pacific Ocean: North... | reverse complement strand
GCGTTCGGGCGCGATGCCAATCCCAGTCAGCAGCCGCCACATCGCGACCATGAAGGGCGTAGGCCCGCACAGATAGACCTCGTAATCGTCGATTGGCAGCAGCGATTGCAGCAGCGCCCGGTCGATCACCCCTTCGGCATCGAAACGGCCTCGGGCGCGGTCGGTGTCGGATGGCGAGCGATAGACGGTTTTCGCAACCACGCGCCCGCCCGCCGCCACCGTCAGTCCGGCCACCTCGTCGCGCAGCGCGTGGACATCGCCATTCTCGGCGGCCTGGATGAACCAGACCTTGCGATCTGTCCCGGCCAGGCGGTGCAACATGGCCAGCAGCGGCGTCACGCCGACGCCGCCCGCCAGCAGCAGGACGGGGCGCGTGCTGTCCTCGTCCAACACGAACCCGCCGCGCGGGGCGGCGACCTCGATCACGTCGCCCTCGGCCACGCGGTCGTGCAGCCACCCCGATCCAACCCCCTGGTCTTCGCGCTTGACGCTGATGCGATGCATCCGGGGATCGCTATCCGCCGTTGACAGCGAATAGGTGCGCAACACCGGACCGCCTGTCCCGGGGACCCGCAGGGTCAGATACTGTCCGGGCCGGTAGGGCCAGATGTCGCCGCCATCATCGGGCTCCAGATGGAACGACGTGATGACGCTGCTTTCGCGCAGCTTGCGGGCCACGCGGAAGCGCCGGAACGGATCGGCCATGTCACGCCCTCAGCTTTTCATCTACCATCTGTTCTTCCGCGATCATCGCTTCCAGCTGGCGGCGGAAACGCAGCTGGCCCGCGTCGATCGACAGGTCGATATGCGGCGAGGTCTTGTTGGCCATGCCGACCTGGACCTCCTCGAGCACGGCCTTGTCCTCGGAAAAGGCGGCGCGGACGTCATTGGCCATCATCGTCGAGAGTTCCGCGTCCTGCGGGCGCACATTGCGCAACTGGAACCAGTAATAGCGCGTCTCGTTCTCGTTCACCGGCGTCATGAAGTTGTAGCTGTCCATGACGAAGGTCTTTTCGTCCAGCGTGCCGTCGGGACCGCCGGTGCCTGCGGGCGTGAAGACCGCGCGGATCAGCGCTTGGGCAGGATAGCGCACCTCGTAATGCTGGAGGCGGTCGCAGTTGCCGTCAAACTCGACGATCTTCTTGTAGAAGGGTGCGGGCTCGACGTCCTTCATCCAGCGGTGGACGATCACGCCGTTCTCGGTCCGCGTCACCTTCAGCGGCGTGTCCCGGGTCGCGGCCTGGGCGAAGCTGCCCTCATGAACCCAGGCGACGTGGGTGGGGTCGAGCAGGTTATCGCACATCAGCAGGTAGTTGCAGGCCAGCTCCATCGCGTCGCCCGCGTTGATGCCCCAGTCGGGACTGTCGAAGTTCGGAATATCGATGATGTCGTCGGCGTCGGCGATCGCGGCGTTGCCCATCCAGATCCAGACCAAGCCGTATTTTTCATGCACCGGATAGGGGCGGACCTTCGCGGCGGACGGGATGCGCCCCCCGCCGGGTGCCCAGACGCATTGTCCCGCGCAGTCGAAGGTCAGTCCGTGATAGCCGCATTCCACCGTGTCGCCCTTGATGCGTCCCTTGGACAGCGGCAACTTGCGATGCGGGCAGGAATCCTCCAAGGCGATAACCTCGCCTTCGCTGTTGCGGTACACGCAAATCTTTTCGCCAAGGACAAGGATCTGCTTGAGGCTGTTAGCGATCTCGTGGCTCCAGGCCGCGACATACCAGGCGTTCTTCAGAAACATGGCTGCACCTTTATGTAGCTGTCCGGCTTATGGTATAGGCTTAATTGAAACCGAACAGGCCAGAAGGAATGCTCAATTGTTTAGCTGCCCTTATCTCTCGGGACGCGCAGCGGCTTGGTCAAGCGCATCAGCCAGTTCAGGAACTCCCGCGCGATACCCTGTTCTAGCGTGGTCGGTCCCCAGCACACATAATAGGGGTCGGGCATGGGCAGGCTGGTTTGCGACAAGCGGACAAGCCGCCCTTCGCGCAGATCGTCGCTGACGAACGAGGCTTGCGCCAGAACCGCTCCCTGGCCCGCAACCGCCGCCTCGAGCGCAAGGCCAGACAGGGAATAGACAAGGGCCGGGCGTATCTGGAACGGTTCCGACAAGCCCTGGGCCTGGAACCAGTCGCGCCAACTCGGCTCATTGGTGTAGCCCTGCCCCCAGTCGATGGCGATCAAGGGCAGCCTGATCAAACCTTCCGCAACCTGCGCTTGGGGGAAGCGGGCCAGGAACCGGGGGGAACAAACCGGAAAGCAGCAATCCGTGTAAAGCGCCCGCCTGTGAAGGTAGCGTTGCGCCGCCTCACCATATGTGAGGCGAAAGGTTTGCTCCATCATCTGCGGATCGGATTCTTGGTGCGTGGCCAGGATGCGGATTGCCAACTCGCTGGCCGATGCCGAAAATTCCGACAGGCGCGGGTTGATGAACCGCTGCATCAGCGTGGGAAAGCCCGAAATGGTCAACTGTTCGGCCTGCCGGTGCGCATGGATGTAGTCCTGCGCGACAACCAGCCGCCCAAAGCCCTGCATGATCAGTTCATGATAGGACCGGCCCGCCGGAGTCAGGGCGGCCCGGCGCCCGTCCCGGACCAGCAGCGGCACGCCAACGTGATCCTCCAGCAGGCGCAACTGCTGGCTGATGGCGCCGGCCGTGACCCCCAAGGCGCTTGCGGCGGCATTTACTGATCGCAGCCGTCCAAATGCCTCAAAGGCCTGGAGAGCGCGCAAGGGGGGCAAGGAAGGGGGCATTTAGAAATCTGCGTCATGCTGGCAATGTTTAGGCAGCCTATTCGTCAGTTTAGGTATGCTGAATTGTTCTGACAAAATGCTGCGGCTAGCCTTAAGACCAGACATAAAAATAAATGAACGTCAAGTCGGAAGAAATGCCGTCCTGGCACATCAAGGGAGTTCCAGCATGTCCATCCTGTTCAACCGCCGCTCGCTGCTTCTGGGCACGGCGGCGGCGACCGCGGCAGCCGCTCTGGGGCTGCGGCCCGCGCCGCTTCTGGCGCAACCAGCCCCGCGCAAGGGCGGAACCTTTCGGCTTGCGATCTATGACTTCGACACCGCCGACACCCTTGATCCCCAGGTCAACGAGACACGCTTCTGCATGCATGTGCAGTACCAACTGCGCAACTGCCTGGTCGAGGTCGGGCCAAACGGAACTCTGGTCCCCGAACTTGCGACCGAATGGAACGCCAGCGACGACCTGACCCAGTGGGTCTTCAAGCTGCGCCAAGGGGTCGAATTCCACAACGGCAAGACGCTGACACCGGAAGACGTGGTGTTTTCGATAAACCTGCACCGCGGTCCCAAGACGATTTCCGAAGTCAAAGCGCTGATGGAGCAGATCACCGATGTTCAGGTCACCGCTCCAGACGAGGTGACGGTGATGCTGGCTGCGCCCAATTCTGTGTTCCCGGATCTGATGGCGCAAGTCAACATGCTGATCGTCCCGGCAGACGATCTGGATTTCAACAAGGGCATCGGCACCGGCGGTTATACCCTGGAATCCTTCGAACCGGGAGTCGTCGCGCGGGTGGTCCGCGCCCCGAATTATTGGAAGGAAGGACGCGCCCATTTCGACGCGATCGAGACGCGCTGCATCGCCGACGTGAACGCGCGCACGACCGCGCTGCAAACGGGTCAGATCGACGCCATGGGCGGCGTGGATACCGCCACGGCCATGCTGCTGGCGTCAATGCCGGGCGTGAAGCTGATCCAGACCACTGGCAAGCAGCATTATGGCTTCGCGATGAACTGCGCCGATCCGCTGTTCAAGGATCCTAATGTCAGGATGGCGATGAAGTTGGCCATCGACCGCCAGGCCATGCTGGACACGATCCTGTCGGGCTATGGCGCGATCGCCAACGACCAGCCGATCTCGAAAGCCTATCCTAGTCACAACCCCGACCTGCCCCAGCACGCCTATGATCCCGACAAGGCACGCGCGCTTCTGGAAAAAAGCGGCGTGGCGGGATTGACGGTGCCGCTCCATGCCGCCGACGCCCCGTTCACCGGCGCGGTGGACATGGCGCAGCTATACGCCCAGCAGGCCGCCGCGGCAGGCATCACCATTGATGTCAGGCGCGAACCCGACGATGGCTATTGGTCCAACATCTGGGGCAAGCGCCCAATGTTTGCGACCAAGTGGTCTGGCCGCGTCAGCGAGGACGTGATGCTGAGCTTGGCCTATTCGCGGGAAAGCATCGGCAGCTGGAACGAGACAAGTTGGGACAACGAGGCCTTCAACAAGGCGCTTCTGGCCGCGCGCGGCGAAAAGGATAAGGAGAAGCGCAAGCAGCTTTACTGGGAATGCCAGGCGCTGATAAACCAGGACGGCGGCCTTGTCGCGCCGCTCTGGGCTGACTTCCTCGACGCGACCTCGGACAAGGTCGCCCATGGCGAGCTTGCGAACGACTGGGAACTTGACGGCGCCCGTGCAGGCGAACGCTGGTGGTTCACCGAATAGCCTTGCCTGGCCTGTCGGCCGGGCACCCCCCCCTTTGAGGAAATTCCATGACGAAAGACTGTCAGTCCCCCGCATCGGCCGCCGCCATCGCGGACCTGGCCGAGTTGTTTGGCGACCGCCTGCTGTCCTTTGCCTCGGCCCTGGATCACTACGGTGCGACGGAATTCTGGATCGCCTCGGCCCTGCCTGACGCGGTCGTCCGCCCGGCAAGCACCGAGGAGGTCGCCCAGGCCATGGCGATCTGCCACCGCCATGGCGCGCCCGTCATTCCCTTTGGCGCGGGATCGTCGATGGAAGGACAGGTGATCGCCAGCGCCGGGGGGATCACCTTCGACCTGTCGCTGATGGACCGAATCCTGTCGGTCAACCCCGAGGACATGGATTGCGTCGTGCAAGCGGGCCTGACCCGGCAGCGCCTGAACGAGGAGTTGCGCAGCACCGGCCTGTTCTTCCCGGTCGATCTGGGGGCGCACGCCACGCTGGGGGGTATGGCCTCTACCCGCGCCTCGGGGACGATGACGGTGCGGCACGGGTCGATGCGCGAATTGGTCATGGGCCTGACGGTCGTGCTGCCGGACGGTCAGGTCATCAGGACGGGGGGCCGCGCGCGCAAGTCGGCGGCGGGCTATGACCTGACGCATCTGTTCGTTGGGGCCGAGGGGACGCTGGGCATCATCACCGAAATCACGCTGCGGCTGGCGGGCATCCCCGCCGCCACGCGGACGGTGCTGGCCAGCTTTCCCCTGCTGGATCAGGCGACCGCCTGCGTCGCGGCGGCCTTGCAGATGGGGCTGGGGTTGCAGCGGATCGAACTGGCCGACGACCTGCAGATGCGGGCCATCAACGCCCATCGCCAAGCCGATCTGCCTGAGGTTCCGACGCTGTGGATCGAACTGGCGGGATCGAAACCCGCCGTCGCCCATGACCTCGACATATTGACCGACCTGATCCGGGACGGTGGCGCCAGCCGCATCGAACTGGCGCAATCGCCTGACGACGCCACGCGGCTGTGGCGGGTCCGCCATGACGCGCTTTACGCTGCCCGCGCGTTGCGGCCGGGGATCAAGGGCCTGTCCACTGATGTCTGCGTCCCGATCTCTCGGCTGGCGGAATGCATTTCCGCCATCAAGGCAGAGATCGCGCGGACCGATCTGCTGGCCCCGCTGGTCGGCCATGTGGGCGACGGCAACTTCCATCTGGTGCTGCTGTTCGATCCGAACGATCCCGATGAAACCGCGACCGGGCGCCGGATCAGCCAGCGGCTGGTCGAGATGGCCTTGTCCATGGATGGCACGTCGACGGGGGAACATGGCGTCGGCCTGGGCAAGAAATCCTACATGGCCGCCGAACACGGCCCGGCGCTGGATCTGATGCGGCGGCTGAAGCAGGCCGTCGATCCCAGGGGAATCATGAATCCCGGCAAGATTTTCGACATGCAAGGCTGAACCATGGCACTGGAGAACGACCTCATCCGCTCCGAAGTGGCGGGCCTTCCCGATTACAACGCGGGTCTGGCGCTGGACCGCTTCCGCGAGGTTTACGGCCTCGACGCCCGCGCCAAGCTGGACAGCAACGAATCCCCGCTTGGCCCCTCGCCCGCGGCCATCGTCGCGATGCGGGACGCTGCGGCGGGGATCGGGCGTTATCCCGACGCCACCGACAGCGCGCTGCGCCAGACCATCGCGCGGCTTGCCGGCACCGATCCCGATTGCGTCATCCTGGGCAACGGATCCGAGGATCTGATCGGCGCGATCTTTCGTGCCGTGCTGCGTCCGGGCGACCGGGTGGTGACGCTGTGCCCCAGCTTCGGGCTGCACGAATTCGGGGCGCAATCCTGCGGCGCGGTGGTCCAGAAGGTGCCCTTCCATCCCGACTGGACCTTTCCGCTGCGCGAGATGATCGCGGCGGCCGGAGCAGATACGCGGATCGTGATCTTCTCCTCGCCCTCGAACCCGGCGGGGCCGGCCATCGGCCCCGGCGAATTCCGCCAGCTTCTGGACGGGATCGACCCGCAGGCCCTGCTCGTCTTCGACGAGGCGTACCGGGAATACCTGTCGGACGATCTGGCCTTCGACGCCTGCACGATGATGGCGGATGCCGGGCGCGACTGGATTTCGCTGCGCACCTTTTCCAAGGCTTACGGTCTGGCGGGAGCGCGCGTGGGATACGGTATCGGTAGCGACGCGGCCCTGGTGTGGGCGTTGCGCAAGACCCGCAATCCCTTCGCGGTCAACGCGTTCGCCGCGGCCGGCGCGCTTGCGGCCCTGCAGGACGGGGACCATCTGCGGCGCAATGTCGAAGCAACCCGTGCTGAACGGGGCCGGGTCGCCGATGCGCTGCGCGGCATGGGCGTCGAGGTGGCGCCCAGCCAGGCCAACTTCCTGTTCTTCCGCACCCCCGGCAAGGCCTCCGACCTGACCGAGGCCCTGCGGCGCCAGGGCGTCCTGATCAAGCCTTGGCAGGAAGCGCCCTTTTCCGGCTGGGCGCGCGTCACGATCGGCACGCTGGGCGAAAACGCCATCTTCCTGTCGGCACTGTCGGCGGCGATGGCGGAAACCGGGGCGCCTGCGGGCGGGGCCTAATTGCTGGCGCTGATCTGGTGGCCGGGCTTGCAGGCGATGCGGACAGTGGTGATCGGGTGATCCTCGTTCCAAGTGGTCCGGTGCAGGATCAGCAGCGCCTGCCCCGGATGCGTCTGCAGCATCCGGGCGTCCCGCGCATCGGCATTGGCCGCCGAAAAGGTGAAATCGGCGCGGGAATAGGGGGCGTTGCGCACCAGCCATTCGTTCGCGTTGACAAGGCGGAAATCCACGCTGCTCATTCCGCTGACCGCCTGGGGGTTGATCCAGCGGTCCTCATATTGGAACGGGGCTTCGTCGCCGTAATGGACGGCGCGCAGGTGGATCATGGGCGCGCCGGGCCCGACGTCAAGCCTGCGGGCGATGGCCTCGGGCGCAGGGGCGCGGCGATGCGCGATTATGCGGTGGCCATAAGCCATGCCCGCGCTTTCGATCTGTTCGCGCACGATGGGGATCGTCAGGACCGTCTTGCGGACCGGGTCCACGGCGACCCGCGTGCCTGCGCGGCGGCGGCGGTCCAACAGGCCTTCGTCGGCCAGCAGCTGCAAGGCCTTGTTCACTGTCGCCCGCGCAGCGCCGAATTCGACGGCCAGATCGGCCTCGTCCGGGATGCGGTCGCCCTGGCGCCATTCGCGGTCGATGATCCGTCGCCGCACCTCATGGGCGATGGCCTGCGCCTTGGGCAGGGTCGGGGCGGGGACTCTGGCAGTCACATCCGCTCCTGCAGGCTGGCGATGCAGGTCAGATAGTCGGCGGTGATCCGGTCGCGGTCCCGGTGCCTGCCGTCCTGGACCACATGCCGCCCGGCCGCCCAGACATCGCGGACCAGCCCGTCGCCGCCCGCGAAGATCAGGCTGTCCAGCATCCGGTCCCCTTCGCGTCCCGCCAGGACCGGCGTGTCCAGGGCCACCGCGCAGAGGTCGGCCCACATGCCCTGCCGGATCGCGCCCGTGTCGCGGCCCGCAGCGGTGGCCCCGCCGTCCAGCCCGGCGTCGTACAGAACCCGGCCCGTGGACCGCGCAGGCTCGGCCAGGATGGCGCGGGCAGTGTCGCGCAGACGCTGGCTGTATTCCAGGCCGCGCAGTTCCTCGGCCAGGGAAATGCGGATGTTGCTGTCGGAGCCATAGCCCCATCGCCCGCCTGCGTCTTGCCAGATCGTGCCGTTGAAGATGCCGTCGCCGAGGCTCGCCTCGGTGATGGGGCAAAGCCCCGCCGTGGCCCCGGTCACGGCAAGGCGGCGAGTTTCATCCGGCGTCATGTGGGTCAGGTGGATCATCGTCCAGTTGCGGTCTGGCGCGCAGTGTTCCAGCACCCATTCGACGGGGCGCAGGCCGCGCGCGGCCTGGACCTCCTCGATCTCGGGGATCTGTTCGGCCAGGTGTATGTGCAGCGGGCGTCCGGGGCGCAGGGCCGCGCACATTTGCAGCGCGTCGGGGCTGACGGCGCGCAGCGAATGGGGCGCAACGCCGATCCCCGCATCGGTGGGTAGGTGGCGAAGGGCGCCTTCCGCCGCGTCCAGAAGGCGGACGAACAGGTCGGGATCGGTGCCAAAGCGAGCCTGCCCCGGCCCCAGCGGGCGGTTGTCGCAGCCGCCGAACTGGTAATGCACCGGCAGCAGCGTCAGGCCGATCCCCGTCCGCGCGGCGGCGGCGGCGATGCGTTCCGACATCTCGGCCAGGCTGGCATAGGGCGTGCCGCCTGGCTGGTGGTGTAGGTAGTGGAATTCGACATTGGTGGCGTAGCCCGCCTCCAGCATCTCCACCTGCACAAGGGCGGCGATGGCTTCCGCGTCGTCGGGCGTCAGGTGGTCGAGGAAGCGGTACATGATCTGCCGCCAAGTCCAGAAGGTGTCGCGCGAATGGGGGCCGCGCGCCTCGGACAGCCCCGCCATGGCCCGCTGGAAGGCATGGGAATGCAGGTTCGCCATGGCGGGCAGCAGCAGCCCGACCCGCTGCCCTTCGGGCTCCGCACCCGCATGGACCTGCCCGATCCGCCCGTCCGGCGCGATCTCCAACCTGACGTTTTCCGCCCATCCTTCGGGCAGCAAAGCCCGTTCCGCCCACAGCACCGTCATCGCGATCCCTGCCCAATCAATTTCGTTTGACGCAAAATAAGTTTAGACATAGACATGATATATGTTTAAATATAGAAACGGCAAGCGGAAACAAGGGGCGGCGATCCGATGCAGATTCTTGGCAATGTCAGATTAGCTGGCTTTGCGGAAGGTTCGGGCCAAGCCATGCTGTCGGACCCTTCGGTCATCGTGACCGACGGCGCGCGGATCGCCTGGGTCGGCGACGCGGCCGACCTTCCTAGCGAATACGCAGGCGCACCCATCCGCGACATGGGCGGACGGGTCGTCACGCCCGGCCTGATCGACTGCCACACCCATGTCGTCTTCGGCGGCGACCGCGCACGCGAATTCGAGATGCGGCTGGAAGGCGTCAGCTACGAGAACATCGCCCGCGCCGGCGGCGGCATCCTGTCCAGCGTGCGCGACACCCGCGCCGCAAGCGAAGATCAACTGCTGGAAACGGCTCTGCCCCGCGTCGATGCCCTGCTGGCCGAAGGCGTGACCACGCTGGAGATCAAGTCCGGCTATGGGCTGGAGATCGGGTCCGAACTGAAGATGCTGCGCGTCGCGCGCCGAATTGGCGAGGTCCGCCCTGTGACGGTGCGCACGACCTGGCTGGCGGCCCATGCCCTGCCCCCCGAATACAAGAACGACCGCGCGGGCTATCTGCGCGATGTGGTCATTGCCGGGATGGACCGCGCCCATGCCGAAGGGCTGATCGACGCGGTGGACGGGTTCTGCGAAGGCATCGCCTTTTCCGCGGACGAGATGGCGCAGGTCTTCGATCATGCCGCATCCCTGGGCCTGCCGGTCAAGCTGCACGCGGAACAACTGTCCGATCTGGGCGGCGCGGTGCTGGCGGCCCGGCATGGCGCGCTTTCGGCGGACCATCTGGAGTACCTGGGCACCGACGGCGTGGCCGCGATGGCGCGGGCCGGAACGGTCGCGGTGCTGCTGCCCGGCGCCTTCTATGTGCTGCGCGAAACGCAACTGCCCCCCGTCGCGGCCCTGCGCGAGGCGGGCGTTCCCATAGCGCTTGCGAGTGATTGCAACCCCGGCACCTCGCCCCTTACATCGCTGCTGCTGACCATGAACATGGGCGCGACGCTGTTCCGCATGACGCCATCGGAATGCCTGGCGGGCGTCACGGTGAACGCCGCGCGGGCGCTTGGCCTGCCCGACCGGGGCGCCATCGCGCCGGGACTTCGCGCCGACTTGGCGGTCTGGGACATCGGCCACCTGGCCGAACTGTCCTATCGCATCGGCTTCAACCCCCTTCATGCCCGTATCGTCGGAGGCGAATTTGTCTGAACTGATCCTTACTCCCGGTGAAACCACGCTGGCGCAGCTGGAGCAGGTCTGGCGGCAGGGCCTGGCCGTGCGGCTGGCCGACAGCGCCCGCGACGGCATCGCCGCATCCGCCGCCCGCATCGCCCAAGCGGCGGGCGGGGACGAGCCCGTCTATGGCGTCAACACCGGCTTCGGCAAGCTGGCGTCCATCAAGATCGCGCCCGAAGATACCGCGACGCTGCAGCGCAACCTGATCCTGTCCCATTGCTGTGGCGTGGGAGAAGCGGTCGAGCCGGAAACGGTGCGGCTGATCCTGGTCCTGAAGCTTCTGTCGCTGGGACGGGGCGCTTCCGGCGTCCGCCCCGAGGTGATCGCGCTGCTGGAGGGCATGCTGGCGCGGAACGTGCTGCCGGTGATCCCGGCGCAAGGATCCGTCGGCGCCTCGGGCGATCTGGCGCCGCTTGCGCATATGGCCGCCGTCATGCTGGGCGAAGGCCGTGCGATTTGGCAGGGGCAGGAGATGCCGGGGGCCGAGGCGCTGCGGGCTGCGGCGCTGGAACCCGTGGTGCTTGCCGCCAAGGAAGGGCTGGCCCTGATCAACGGCACCCAAGTGTCCACCGCCTTCGCGCTTGCCGGGCTGTTCGAGGCCTTCGCCTTGGCCCGCGCGGCGCTTGTGACCTCGGCGCTCTCCACCGACGCCATCATGGGATCGACCGCGCCCTTCTTGGACGAGATCCACACCCTGCGCGGCCATCGCGGCCAGATCGCCGCCGCCCGCGCCATCCGCACGCTGATGGAGGGCAGCGCGATCCGCGAAAGCCACCGGCAGGGCGATACACGCGTGCAGGATCCCTATTGCATCCGTTGCCAGCCCCAGGTCACGGGTGCCTGCATCGACCTGCTGTGGCAGACCGCCCGCACGCTGGAGATCGAATCGAACGCCGCGACCGACAACCCGTTGGTCCTGGTGGGCGCGGACCGGATCGTCTCGGGCGGGAACTTCCATGCCGAACCCGTGGCCTTCGCCGCCGACCAGATCGCCTTGGCGATCGCGGAAATGGGCGCCATCGCGCAGCGGCGCATCGCGCTGATGGTGGATCCGGCGCTGTCCCATGACCTGCCGCCCTTCCTGACGCCCGATCCGGGGCTGAACAGCGGGTTGATGATCGCCGAAGTCACCAGTGCCGCCCTGATGAGCGAGAACAAGCACCTGGCGACGCCGTGCAGCACGGATTCGACGCCCACAAGCGCCAACCAGGAGGATCACGTCAGCATGGCCGCCCATGGCGCGCGCCGCCTGAAGCGGATGAACGCGAACCTGTCGCAGATCCTGGGGATCGAGGCGATGTGCGCCGCAGCGGGGGTGGAGTTCCGCGCGCCGCTGGCGACATCGGCCCCCTTGCAGGCCGTGATCGTCACCTTGCGCGAAACCGTCCCGCCGCTGGCGCAGGACCGCTACCTCGCCCCCGATCTGGTCGAGGCCGCGCGCCTGGTCCGCGAGGGCGCTCTGACCGCCGCCGTGCCCGCCGACCTGCTGGCCGAGGTGCGTCCGTGAATCCGGTCGAGGTTTTCGAAGGCGACAGCCCCGTCATCCTGGGCCTGCCCCATACCGGAACGCATCTGCCCGACGACATCCGCACGGACCTGAACGGGCGCGGGCGGGAATTGGCCGATACCGACTGGCAAATCCACCGGCTTTACGACGGTTTGCTGCCCGGCGCGACGACCGTGCGGGCGACATTCCACCGCTATGTCATCGACGCCAATCGCGGGCCGGACAATGCCAGCCTCTATCCCGGCCAGAACACCACCGGGCTGGTGCCGCTGACCGATTTCGACGGCGAGCCGATCTGGACCGAAGAACCGACTGCCGAAGATATCGCTGACCGCACGGCCCGGTTCCACGCGCCCTATCACGCGGCGCTGTCCACGCAGATCGACCGGGTCCGCGCCCGGCACGGGGTGGCGATCCTTTACGACTGCCATTCGATCCGCAGCCATATCCCCTTCCTGTTCGACGGCATCCTGCCCGATTTCAACATCGGTACCGCCGGCGGCACCACATGCGACCCGCGCATCAAGGATGCCGTGGCGCGGATCGTGAAAAACAGCGAGCGGACCTGGGTCCTGAACGGCCGCTTCAAGGGCGGCTGGACCACGCGCCATTACGGGCGCCCTAGCGACGGGGTCCATGCGATCCAGATGGAACTGGCGCAATCCACCCATCTGACGGCCGAGGCCGCGCCCTTCGCCTATGACCCCGAGAAGGCCGCGCCCCTGCGCGGCACGCTGAAACATATTCTTACAACGCTTGCGGATCTGGCCGCCGAACTGAAGGAATGACCATGAACAACCCGCGCCACAACACCCGTGACATCTTTCCGGCCACCGGCACCGAACTGACCGCGAAAAGCTGGCTGACCGAGGCGCCCTTGCGGATGCTGATGAACAACCTGCATCCCGACGTGGCGGAAAACCCGCACGAACTGGTGGTCTATGGCGGCATCGGCCGCGCTGCCCGCACCTGGGAGGATTTCGATCGCATCGTCGCCAGCCTGCGCGCGCTTGACGACGACCAGACCCTGCTGGTCCAGTCGGGCAAGCCGGTGGGCGTGTTCCGCACCCACAAAGACGCCCCGCGCGTGCTGATCGCGAACTCGAACCTTGTGCCGCATTGGGCGACCTGGGACCATTTCAACGAACTGGACCGCAAGGGACTGGCGATGTACGGCCAGATGACCGCCGGATCTTGGATCTATATCGGCACGCAGGGGATCGTGCAGGGCACCTATGAGACCTTTGCCGAGGCCGGGCGCCAGCATTACGGCGGCGACCTGCGCGGCAAGTGGATCCTGACCGCTGGCCTGGGTGGCATGGGCGGCGCACAGCCCCTGGCCGCAGTGATGGCCGGGGCCTGCTGCCTGACGGTGGAATGCGACGAGACGCGGGCCGATTTCCGCATCCGCACCCGATACTGCGACGAAAAGGCCCATACGCTTGACGAGGCCCTGACGATGATCGACCGCTGGACCAAGGCGGGCGAGGCGAAATCGGTGGCGCTCATCGGCAACGCGGCCGAGGTGTTCCCTGAATTGGTGGCCCGCATGAAGGCGGGCGGGCCACGCCCGGATATCGTCACCGACCAGACATCGGCCCATGATCCGATCCATGGCTACCTGCCCTTGGGCTGGTCCGTGGCCGAATGGCGCGCGAAACAGGAAACCGATCCCAAGGCCGTCGAACATGCCGCGCGGGCCAGCATGAAGGCCCATGTCGCGGCCATGGTCGATTTCTGGAACGCGGGCGTGCCGACGCTGGATTACGGCAACAACATCCGCCAGGTCGCCTTGGAGGAAGGGCTGGAAAATGCTTTTGCCTTCCCCGGCTTCGTCCCCGCCTATATCCGCCCGCTGTTTTGCCGGGGCATCGGCCCGTTCCGCTGGGCCGCGCTCTCGGGCGACCCCGAGGACATCTACAAGACTGACGCCCGGATGAAGGAACTGTTCCCGGACAACGCCCATCTGCACAACTGGCTGGACATGGCCCGCGACCGTATCGCCTTCCAGGGCCTGCCCGCGCGAATCATGTGGATCGGCCTGGGCGACCGCCACCGCGCTGGGCTTGCGATCAACGAGATGGTGCGCAACGGCGAACTGAAGGCTCCGGTGGTGATCGGCCGCGACCATCTGGATTCGGGCAGCGTCGCCTCTCCAAACCGCGAAACCGAGGCGATGAAGGACGGATCCGACGCGGTGTCCGACTGGCCGCTGCTGAACGCGCTGCTGAACACCGCATCCGGCGCCACCTGGGTCAGCCTGCATCACGGCGGCGGCGTCGGCATGGGGTTCAGCCAGCATTCCGGCATGGTGATCTGCTGCGACGGGACCACTGACGCCGACCGCCGCATCGAACGCGTGCTGTGGAACGACCCGGCGACCGGCGTGATGCGCCATGCCGATGCGGGCTATGGCATCGCCATGGACTGCGCCCGCGAACACGGGCTGAACCTGCCGGGCATTCTTTAGTCAATTTCGTTCTCGCCGCATGGCTCTTCTTGAAGGAGATCGGCTGATGACCCGCCTTGTTCTTGCTAGGCTGAACCACGAAACCAACACCTTCTCGCCCGCACCGACGCCGCTGGCCGCCTTCGCACCCAAATGGGGCGCCGACGCGTTGGCTGCCACCAACGGCTATCCTGCCGCAATCGGAGCGTTTCACGCCTTCGCCCACCGCATCGGTGCCAAGATCGAGGTGCCGCTGATCGCCCATGCCATGCCCTCGGGTCCGGTGGAGGACGATGCCTTCGAGGCCATGGCGCAGGCCATTCTTTCCGCCGTGGAAAGGGGCTGCGACGGCATCCTGCTTGACCTGCACGGGGCCATGGTGACACGCAGCTATGACGATGGCGAAGGTGCGCTTCTGGCCCGCATCCGTGCTGCCGCACCCGGTGTACCCATCGGGGTAGCGCTGGACCTGCATGGCAACATCACCCAAGCCATGCTCGACAATTGCGACGTGATCGTCGGTTTCAAGACTTATCCGCATATCGACATGGTCGAGACCGGCGACCATGTCACCCGCCTGTTCCAGACCCTGCTGGCGGGCGGGCCGCATCCAGCCACGGCGCTGTGCCATCCGCCGATGCTGGCGGCGACACTGTGCATGAACACCAGCACGGACTGCGCCATGACCGACCTGATCGCGTTGGCGCGCCAGGCCGAGACCCGACCCGGCGTGCAGGCTGTTACCGTCTTTGGGGGTTTCCCCATCGCCGACTTGGCCGAAACCGGGCTTTCCATCGTGGCGGTAGCCGATACGCCGGAATGCGCGGCCTCGGTGGCGCGGGAATTGGGCCGAGAGGCATGGCGGCGGCGCGAGGAATACGTCTATCACGAAGCTCCGCTGCCGGAGTCCATCGCTCGCGCGGCGGCCTTGGCCGATGGCTGGGCGCCGGTGCTGTTGCTGGATCATGGCGACAACTGCATGTCGGGCGGAAGCTGTGACGTGATGGATGTATTGGAGGAGCTGCTGGCAGGTGGCCATGATGGGATCATGGTCGGTCCCATCGCTGACGCGCAGACCGTGGCGCAGCTTTTTAACGTAGGCAAAGGTGCCGTAATCGAGATTGCGCTTGGTAACAAGACTGCGGCCGAGGGCCTGCCGCCGCCGCGCCCGCCACTGCGGCTGAAAGGCCGTGTAACAGCGCTGTCGGACGGACGTTATCGCGTCTCCGGACCGATCTACAATGGTCAGGAACTCTGCATGGGTCGCGCCGCCGCCTTCGACATTGGCGCCGCACGGATCGTCATCTGCGAACAGCCGCACGAACCGCTGGACCTAGGGGTTTTCACCGGCCTTGATCTTGACTTGGCTGGTGTACGCTTCCTGCACCTGAAATCGCGCATGTATTGCCGGCCTGTTTTCGAACCGCTTGCGGCCGCCGTGGTAGAATGCGCTAGTTCGGGGGTAACCTCCTCGGATTATGACCTCTTCGCCTTTAGAAAACTGACCCGGCCTATCTATCCGCTTGACTTGGACTGCGCTTGGAAAGGCTGAAGGAGTGGAAGCTTTCTGGGCAAGCCGCTTGTTAGCTGCCAGTATTATCGACAACTATTTGGGTGGATTCTTCTTCCATTTGATAAACGCGCCATCGGGGCGCAACGTATGGTTTAGGTTGAATACCTCAAACTATTTTCAATACCGAGAAACGATGCGGTGGCCCCGTTGATACAAAAGCCGCACGAAGGTGATCGGTTGTTTCTTCCAATAGGTCTGCCGCTCTATGCGGAACAGGGCGTCCCCTGTCACGCATCCAAGGCTTTCCGCGTCATCGGGGTCGGCCGGGGTGGCCGAAAAGCTGATCTCGACATCCGAAAACGGCACTTGGCGGATCAACCATTCGCTTGGGCCGACGCTGTCGAAGCTGACGTCGCGTGCAGACGGCGTGGCCGCAAGATTGATCCAGCGGTCTTCGAGTTGGTAGGGAAGACCGTCGGACAGGTGCAGGCACCGCAACCTGCGGACCTCGACCGCGGCGGGCAGGGACAGCCGTGCCCGCAGCCATTCGGGGATGGTCTGGATGCGCGATTGCAGCAGGCAATACCTATAGGCTGATCCCTTTTCCTCGATTTCGTTTCGGACGATCGGGATAGTCAGGCGAACCTGGCGCAGCGGAGTGGCGCGGACAAAGGTTCCGGCCTTGCGCCGGCGTTCGACGATGCCGTCGTCCACCAGTTCCGCCATCGCTCGGTTCACCGTGGCGCGCGCCGTGCCATAGCTTCGCGCAAGGTCGATCTCGTTCGGCAGGCGGCAGCCGGGGGGCCATTCATC
>Ga0310345_10002919_pt1 | contig 16761 bp, 18 predicted proteins | sample HC15DNA20500_MG_FD_204667 | JGI IMG/M metagenome (GOLD analysis project Ga0310345, IMG submission 204667) | Marine microbial communities from station ALOHA, North Pacific Subtropical Gyre - HC15-DNA-20-500_MG | ecosystem: Environmental > Aquatic > Marine > Oceanic | place: Pacific Ocean: North... | reverse complement strand
GGAGTTAGATTCACTTCGAACGGCGTTGACGAATTACCAAGTAGAGGGCGATCTCCGCCGTGATGTGAATATGAATATCAAGCGACTTATGGATTTAGGTTGCTACAGAGGGATTCGACATCGCCGCGGCTTACCTGTTCGCGGCCAGCGTACTCAGACAAATGCCCGTACCCGAAAGGGTCCGCGCAGGTTAATAAAAAAATAGGTTACAAATCCATCTTATGGCAACTTCATCGCCCCGTACTAAAAAACGCGTGAAGCGTACCGTTGTAGACGGCGTCGCCCATGTACATGCGTCGTTTAACAACACGATAATTACGATTACGGATCGGCAAGGCAACACGCTCGCGTGGGCGACTGCCGGGGGCAGTGGATTCCGTGGTTCGCGGAAGAGTACCCCATTCGCGGCCCAGGTAGCCGCAGAACGGCTAGGGAGCCTCCGCGACGATTTTGGCATGCAAAATTTAGACGTATTCGTCAAAGGACCGGGCCCAGGTCGCGAGTCTGCAGTACGGTCTTTAAACGCGGCAGGGTTCAAGATTACTAACATCACTGATGTCACACCGATTCCCCACAATGGTTGTCGGCCTCCAAAGAAGCGTAGGGTATAAGGATATGGCTCGTTACATCGGTCCGAAGTGTAAATTAAGTCGGCGTCAGGGCATCGACCTTGGACTGAAGAGTCGTGCTCGCCCGATAGAGAGTAAATGCCAGTTTGAGAAACCGCCGGGCCAACACGGCGAAGGTCGGGGGAGGCGGTTGTCGGACTACGCCTTACAGCTCCGTGAAAAGCAAAAGCTACGGTTCATCTACGGAGTTCTGGAACGCCAATTCCGGAATTACTACAAGAAAGCGGCTCGTCGGAAGGGCGCAACCGGAGAAAACTTGCTACAACTTCTGGAGTGTCGCTTAGACAATGTGGTTTATCGCATGGGTTACGGATCAACTCGTTCGGAAGCACGACAGTTAGTCAATCACAAGGCCATTTCCGTCAACGGAAGGACCGTTAACATCCCGTCGTATCAAGTTACCCCAGAGGATATCGTAGCCGTTCGAGACAAAGCCAAAACGCAGGTGCGGATCCAAGATTCGCTCGCCATAGCGGAACAGCTCGGTTTCCCGGAGTGGGTAGAAGTTGATTCAAAAAAAATGGAAGGTAGATTTAAGACGGCTCCGATACGGGCTGACCTACCGGCTGATATCAATGAATCGCTCGTTGTAGAACTCTATTCGAAATAACTCTCATAGGAGATTAAATTATGGCGTCAGCATTAAATGAGTTGTTGAAGCCTAAAATTGTTGAAATCCAATCGGTCAATCAGCACACCGCAACGATCACGATCGAACCGCTAAACAGGGGATTTGGGCATACCCTAGGTAATGCTCTCCGCCGGGTGTTGCTTTCGTCTATGACGGGTAGCGCAATCGTCGAAGTTGAAATACACAATGTACTGCACGAATACACCACGATTGAGGGTGTGCAAGAGGATGTGACGGATATTCTACTCAACCTAAAGAGCTTGGCGATCAACATGCACGCACGGGACGAAGCGACGCTAACCTTGAACAAACAAGGACCGGGAGACGTTTGTGCTGGCGATATCGTTCTGGATCACGACGTAGAGATTGTCGATCCAGACCATCACATTGGAAGTCTGAGCGATAATGGTGAAGTGAATATGACCCTCCGCGTAGCTCGTGGTCGCGGGTACCAGCCATCCACGGCTCGCGAAGAGGACGAAGATACTGATCAGGCGATCGGTCGTCTCAAACTCGATGCTTCTTTTAGCCCTGTCCGCCGATGCGCATATGAAGTGCAAGCTGCGCGTGTCGAACAGCAAACCGATCTCGATAAGCTTATCCTGACTATCGAAACGAACGGTACCATTGACCCAGAAGAAGCAGTAAGAGAGGCGGCAGGTATATTGCGCAATCAGCTGTCAGTATTTGGGGATATCAGCACAGAGGACATTCACGAACCCGGGCCCGAGGAGGACGTCGGAATCGATCCACTCCTAGTGAGATCGATAGACGATCTGGAACTAACGGTACGTTCTGCTAACTGTCTCAAAGCCGAAAGCATCTATTACATCGGCGAGTTGATCCAGCGTACTGAAGTGGAGCTTCTGAAGACACCGAATCTCGGAAAAAAATCACTTACCGAGATTAAGGAAGTCCTTGCCGAACGTGGCCTTGAACTTGGTATGCAGTTAGAGAATTGGCCACCAGCCGGACTTCACGAGACCGGGCACAGCCAGTTGGCTGACGCCTAGAAGGTGAACCCCTGATGAGACATCTTCGAAGTGGTCGGCATCTTAATCGGACCAGCGCGCACCGGAAGGCGATGTTCCGGAATATGGCGGTTTCCTTGTTTCGACAGGAGCTGATCCGTACGACCCTCCCTAAAGCGAAAGAACTGCGACGCACCGCCGAACCACTTATTACCATGGCTAAGACCGATACCGTCGCGAAGCGACGACTAGCTTTCGCTCGACTGCGCGACCGGGACGTGGTTCAAAAGCTTTTTAATGAACTGGGCCCTCGTTACCAAGACCGTCCGGGAGGATATTTGCGCATACTAAAGTGTGGATTTCGTTCAGGGGACAAGGCACCGATGGCCCTTGTCGAACTTATCGGTCGGCCGATTCCGGAAGAGACCGATGTGTCTTTAGAGGACGTTGAGGATTAGAACCCTCAGGGTGGTTCCCACGAGGTCAGGGCACAGTGATTGAATTCGTACGGTGATGTTTAGAGCCCGCCTAGGATTGAGTAATGAAGTCTTGGATGATGGTATTAACTAATTTCGGACTAGCTTGACCTTGAGTCTTTTTCATAACCTGCCCGACTAGGTAGCCTAATATTTTACGCTTACCTGATTTGTACTGTTCAACCTGCTCCGTGTTTTCCGAAAGCACTTCCTTAACGATGGATTCGAGTGCGGAGGAATCCGATAGTTGTCTTAGTTTTCGGTCAGCAATTACTTGATCAGGGGACAGGTCGCTATCCCAGACAGCGAGAAAGACCTCCTTAGCCATTTTCCCAGAAATGGTGTTGTCTACGACACGCGCTACAAGTTGTCCAAGGTAAGCGGGAGAGATACAGGAATCTACAATACCAAGACCAGACTTTTTTATCGCTCCGAACAAGTCGCCAATAATCCAGTTTGCGACTTGCTTTGGTTGGGCGCCCTCGATCTTTATCGCTGCTTCAAAAAATCTTGCCGTTTCGGGCTCTTGGACCAAGATTGTCGCTTCGGTTTCATTGAGATTATATTTCTTTACGAAGCGTGCGAGTTTCGTTTTGGGCAGTTCTGGGAGATCGTCCCTCAGCCGTTCGATGAACTCGACCGACAGTGTTATCGGTAGGAGATCTGGATCGGGAAAATAACGATAGTCATGGGCATCCTCCTTAGATCGCATACTTCGGGTCTCCCCATATCGATCATCGAACAGGCGCGTTTCTTGGGTGATTTCGTTCCCAGCTTCAGTGATTTCAATTTGTCGTTGGATTTCATAATTAATTGCTTGTTGCACAAATCGAAACGAATTTAAGTTTTTAATTTCGGTTCTCGTATTCAACCCGTGTTCACCTTGCTGACGGACGGAAACGTTTGCGTCGCAACGAAACGATCCTTCTTGCATATTACCGTCACAGATACCTAAATACTTTACCAAGCCAAGCACTTCGCGCATGTAGGACACGGCCTCTTCAGCGGAACGCAAATCGGGTTCAGATACAATTTCCAGCAACGGGGTTCCGGCGCGGTTCAAGTCGATAGCGGTCCTACCCTGAAAGCCTTCGTGCAACGATTTGCCAGCATCCTCTTCTAAGTGCGCGCGCGTTATCCTTACAGATTTCGTAGAACCCTCGACGCTAATCTCGAGTGAGCCTCCCGCGACGATAGGAGTTTCATACTGGCTGATCTGATAACCTTTCGGTAGATCTGGATAAAAATAATTTTTGCGAGCAAATATCGAATGTCGACAAATCTCCGCGTTTATCGCCAATCCGAATGAGACGGCCATTTCGATCGCCCGTTGGTTGATAACTGGTAAAACCCCCGGCAGTCCAAGGTCCACCGCAGACGCTTGCGTGTTGGGGTCTGCGCCGTAAGTGGTGGGCGAACCGGAGAAGATTTTACTCGTAGTAGCGAGTTGGGCGTGTATTTCTAAGCCGATGACTGCTTCCCAAACCATTATTTTACTCAGACCGGAAAGGGCGCGAGTCTCCTGTGCCAATCGGTGACACTTTGGTAGGCATCCGCCACATTCAATAATCGTGCCTCGTCGAAATAGTTTCCGATTATCTGCATTCCGACTGGTAAAGATTTTACGAAGCCGACAGGAATAGAAATTGCTGCGAGACCGGATAAGTTAACGGCCGTTGTGTAAACATCGGCTAAATACATCGCCACTGGATCATCCGAGTGAGCTCCGTGGTGAAATGCTGTAGTGGGGGTGGTGGGACCAACAATAAAATCGACTTTAGTGAATGCTTTTTCGAAATCTTGTTTGATGAGACGTCTTACTTGTTGAGCTTTTCGGTAGTACGCGTCGTAATAGCCAGAAGATAGGACATAGGTCCCGATCAAGATGCGTCGCTTCACTTCTGCACCAAATGCATCGCTTCTCGAACGGCAATAGAGATCATTAAGGTCTTTAGGGTCTTTGCACCGGTAGCCAAATCTTACGCCGTCGTAGCGAGATAAATTAGATGAGCACTCCGCCGGCGCTATTACGTAATATGCGGGAATGGAAAGTGGCGAGTTAGGTAGTGCAACTTCAGTTATTCCGGCACCGAGGTTTTTAAGTTCATTGATTGCGCCAAGTACGGTCTCAGCAATCCGTGGATCAAGATTTTTCTCGAAATATTCTTTAGGAATCCCGATTTTAATGCCGCTTATTGACGTGCCAAGCTTTCGAGTGAAATCTTCAAATGGTCTGTTGATCGAGGTCGAATCGCGAGGATCGAATCCTGCAATCACATTCATCATCAGAGCAAGATCTTGCGCGGTAACTCCCAAGGGGCCGCCCTGTTCTAGGCTCGAGGCGAATGCAACCATGCCGTATCTCGACACTCTTCCGTACGTTGGTTTAAGGCCACTAACGCCACAGAATGCCGCGGGTTGGCGGATGGACCCGCCAGTGTCAGTGCCGGTCGCAATCGGTGAAAGACCGGCTGCCACGGCTGCGGCTGAACCACCAGAGGAGCCTCCTGGTACTCGATTTCGATCCCAAGGGTTCCGTACCGCTCCGTAAAAACTTGTTTCGTTCGACGAACCCATTGCGAACTCATCCATATTGGTCTTTCCCAGCATGACCATTCCCTCGCGATCAAGACGCTCGACTACAGTAGCGTTGTACGGCGCGATGAAATCGGCCAGCATTCGAGAGCCACAACTAGTCCGAATCCCCTTTGTGCAGAAGATATCCTTATTAGCGTATGGTACGCCAGTTAATTCCCGTGCCTTACCAAGGGATCGTCTACGATCCGCCGCTCGAGCCTGTTCGATGGCGAGCTCATTGTTCACCGTAATGAAGCTGTTTAACTCGCCATCCAGTGCCGTGATCTTTTTGAGATAATGCTCGGTAATCTCGACGCTCGAAAATTCGCCTTGGCGAAGGCCTTCCATTATCTCTGCAACTGTCCGGGGAAAGGTATCATTCATGGGTTTATTCGATAACCTTAGGAACTAGGTAGAGCCCGTTTTCGACGTCTGGGGCTTGCGCCTGAAAAGTTTCACGTTCATCGTGTTCCGTTACTTCGTCCTGTCTGGACCTTCCCGCGACTTCCAAAGGATGTGCAATTGGGTCGATTCCTTCGGTGTCGGTTGTACTCATTTGTTCCACGAAATTCAGTATTCGGGATAGACGATCTGCGTACTCGGGAACGTCCGAAACATCGATTGAGAGACGGGCGAGTCGGGCGATCGCCTCTACTTCATCAGTACTGATTGGCATCCGGGATCCTCAAATATTTATTTGATTTGAAAGAAAATTTGCGGTGTGGCACCATTGATATAGAGAGGGCTTCTTAAAACTCAGGGCGCCATTTTACTGCGAATAACAGAGCTACCGAACATCTATGTTCGGGATCAGCCAGCGACGTACGGAAAATATAAGAAGGACGGGACTCAATGCTGCGTGCCTTGCGGGGAATGTTATCCAACGATCTATCGATCGACCTTGGTACGGCCAATACCTTAATCTACGTGCGGGGGAAGGGTATCGTGCTAAATGAGCCCTCGGTCGTTGCCATCCGTCGAGGTCGTGAATCGGCAGGTAACAATAAGGCTATTGCCGCCGTGGGCGCGGAGGCAAAACGGATGCTCGGACGTACTCCGGGGCACATTGATGCTATCCGACCCCTGAAGGATGGGGTGATCGCGGATTTCGTTATCACCGAAAAAATGCTACAGCACTTTATTCTGAAGGTTCACGACAACAAATGGTTTAGACCCAGCCCTCGGGTTCTAGTCTGTGTGCCTTGCGGATCCACGCAGGTTGAACGTCGGGCGATAAAGGAATCGGCGCAAGGAGCCGGTGCCCGTGACGTGTACTTGATCGAAGAACCGATGTCGGCGGCCATCGGGGCCGGAATGCCTGTAAGTGACGCCAGTGGTTCAATGGTTTTGGACATTGGTGGCGGCACAACAGAGGTGGCGGTGATATCACTAAATGGGGTTGTTTATTCGGCCTCTTTGCGCGTCGGAGGTGATCGCTTCGACGAAGCGATTGTTAACTATGTACGCAGGAACTATGGCAGCCTGATAGGTGAAGCGACTTCTGAGCGGATAAAAAATGAAATAGGGTGTGCCTATCCGGGCAACGACGTCAGAGAGATAGAGATCAAGGGTCGGAATTTGGCCGAAGGACTGCCGCGCAGTTTCACCTTAAACAGCAACGAGATTCTCGAAGCGCTGGAAGAGCCGCTTGCCGCAATCGTCGAGGCGGTGAAAACTGCGCTCGAAAAGACCCCGCCCGAACTTGCCTCCGATGTAGCGGAACGGGGGATGGTTCTTACCGGCGGAGGCGCTTTGCTAAGGGATATAGACCGCTTGTTGATGGAAGAAACCGGTCTGCCCGCCATCGTAGCCGAGGACCCGTTAACTTGTGTAGCTCGTGGAGGTGGCCGTGCGCTCGAGATGATCGAGGAGCACGGCCCAGACATCCTGGCACTTGAATGAACTAAAGAGGCGAGATTAGGACGGGAAGGTAGCAATCAAGGCACTTTTCACCAACGCACCATCACCGACCATGCGATTTGCCACTTGTGCGGTGCTGTCATTCTTATGCATTTCCATCGACCATAGCAACGATCATCTCACGACGATTCGTTCGGGGTTATCGGTTCTGGTTTATCCGATTCAGTATGCCGTCAACGTCCCCTTACGGTTTGGCTCTGAGATAGTGGACAGGTTACGTACTCGACGTCATCTTATTGAACAGAACCAAAGGCTCGAGGCAGACAATTTTATACTGAGTTCAAAGGCACAACGTTATGCCGCGTTGGGACAGGAAAATGTACGGTTACGAGAACTTTTAAACTTTTCGTCTACCTTTGAATCGCAGGTAACGGCAGCCGGCGTTTTAGCGATTGAAACTACCCCCTCCACACATCAAATTGTAGTTAATAGAGGGAAGAACCAAAGTGTGCACGTGGGACAACCGGTGTTAGATGTCTACGGAGTCATCGGACAGATAGTTCAAGTTGGTCCTTTTTCTAGCACAGCATTGCTTATTACTGATCCAAGGCACGCCTTACCCGTGATGCTCAATCGTAGCGGCTTACGGTCGATCGCGATCGGTAGTGAGTCGCCTGATTTGTTGTTTCTATCATTTGTTTCTGCGACCGCGGATGTTTTGGTGGGAGATCTTGTCACGACGTCTGGTTTAGGTCGTCGATTCCCAGCAGGATATCCGGTGGGCAACGTATCTGACGTCTCAATCGAGCCTGGTGCTAAGTTTGCAACGATTTCGGTGTCGCCTACCGCTCTCGGTGGTCATTCGCGCGAGGTTCTGCTGGTGGGGCCGCAGCCCGAATCGAAAACCGAATCCTCCTCGGGAACTCATCCGTAGAACGACCGTGGATCGACAGAAACGAACTTGGGTCATCGTGTTGAGTTTCGTTGTTGCATTCCTGTTGACTCCTGTGCCTCTGCCGGATTGGGCATTACCATGGCGTCCTGCTTGGGTTGCTATGGTCCTTATATATTGGTGCATGGCTCTGCCGGAGCGGGTGGGTGTTCTGACCGGCTGGGCGACAGGCATGATGTTGGACGTCATGAACGGATCCATTCTCGGTCAACATGCATTCGGCCTCGCTTTCGTTGCCTATATCACTTTGGAGTATCATCGGCGTGTGCGCATGTTCCCGTTGACACAACAAGCCCTATTTGTTGGCTCACTCACGTTCATCTATCTGGCAATCATGCTATGGATTTATAATTCTCTCGGATCGCTCACTTATGGCGTGGATTACCTATTGGCTACTTTCACTACCACTTTGTTGTGGCCATGGGTGTTTGTCATTCTTCGAGATGTAAGACGCCGCGCTAAAGTGGTGTGAAGGTATTATCCCCCCTCAAAGATGCGAACCTCGAGCGCCGTATGTTTCAGCGGCGTGTACGTTTTGGCGTCGCTGTGATGTTGGCCTTAGCATTCTTACTGCTTGCACGGTTAGTTTATTTACAGGTCTTAAACCATGAGCACTTCACGACGTTATCGCAGGAGAATCGTTTAAAGATAATGCCGATTGCCCCCACCAGAGGGCTAATATTTAGTCGCAGTGGCGCAGTGTTGGCAGAGAATAGACCTGCATTTTTTTTAACCTTGATTCCTGAAAATGCAAATAACGTCAGTGGTTCTCTCGATAGGCTTCGCAAGTTACTTAATCTGTCTCGAGATGAACTTGAAAGTTTTTCCGGGCAGCTAAAACGCGCCAGGCGGTTCGAGAGGGTAACTCTAAAAAATGATATGAGTATCGAGGAGGTGTCAGTATTTTCTGCCAATCGCCATCTCTTCCCTGGGTTCCGTATCCAGGCGAGCGTAACTCGCCATTATCCGTTAGGTAAGGTAATGGCCCACGTCATCGGTTACGTGGGACGGATCAGCGCAACCGATCTCGACATCATAGACGGAACCAATTACAGCGTTACTACGCATATTGGAAAAAGTGGTGTCGAGCGTGCACGCGAAAGCGTTCTGCACGGAAAGGTAGGCTATCAGCGAGTGGAAGTGAATGCCCAAGGGCGGATTCTGCGGGTCGTCGAACGTGTACCGCCGGTGCCGGGCAAGGACATATATTTGACCGTTGATGCCGATCTACAGAAAGAGGCAATAGAAGCTCTGAGAGGACGCAACGGAGCGATAGTCGTCATAGACACCGCGTCAGGTGGGGTGATTGCGTCTGTTAGTGTTCCTAGTTTCGACCCTAACGAATTCGTAGGCGGAATCAGTAGTTCCTTATATGAGAGTTGGAGCAACTCTCGGGAGCGCCCGTTATTTAATCGGGCACTTCAGGGACAGTATCCGCCGGGTTCGACTGTTAAGCCGATTCTAGCCTTGGCGGGTTTGAATTACGGAGTGCGTCGACCCGACGAAAAGATTTGGTGTCACGGATGGTTCTCGCTCCCTGCCGACGATCACCGTTACCGTGATTGGATCAAAGATGGACACGGGCAGGTTGATTTACGAAATTCGATAGCTCGATCCTGTGACGTTTATTTTTACAAATTGGCGCATGATTTGGGCATCCAGCGACTTCATGACGCGTTGTCGAAGTTCGGCTTTGGCACAGCCACAGGAGTTGATATACCTGGAGAAGCCGCCGGTTTGGTACCCTCACCTGCTTGGAAACTCCGGACTCACGGGACCCCTTGGTATACGGGAGAGACCGTGATTGTCGGAATTGGTCAAGGGTTTTTGCTGGCTACACCGCTGCAGCTCGCTTACGTCACAGCAATAATTGCGAACCGTGGGGAGGTTTCGATTCCGCATTTTGTTGCTCAAATCGGAGAACCGGGCGACGCCGGACAGGCATTTCCATCCGCCCATCATCGCCCGCGCGTCGAACTCTCCAACCAACGATATTGGGACATGATCATCGACGCGATGGTCGAAGTGGTCCACGGGCAGGGCGGTACTGCTCGGCGAAGTGGCACCGGATCGCCAGTACGGTTTGCAGGTAAAACGGGGACCTCTCAGGTTTTTACCGTCCCTCAAGGGGTAGAGATTGACGAGGAAGATATTCCGACACACCTAAAAGACCATGGCCTATTCATCGCGTACGCTCCGGTGGATGCCCCGGAAATTGCGATCGCTATCGTTATCGAGAATGGTGGCAGTGGAAGTGCGGCACCGGTTGCTCGGCGGCTTATCGATCAATATTTTGAGAAGAATCCCCAAGGGGTGCGAGCCGGTGGCTAATCTACCAGGGGTTCTCCACCGGTTGCACATCGATGCCCAATTAATGGGGGGTGTGCTGGTCATATGCGCATTTGGACTAGTGGTGTTATTCAGCGCTGCGGATCAATCCACCGATGTCTTGATTAAGCAGGCGACGCGAATGACGGTGGGTATGGTTGCCATGATTCTGATTGCTCAGGTATCGCCACAACAGTTGGAACGATGGTCGCCGCTAATTTATTTGCTAGGGTTAGTACTGCTATTGCTCGTCTTGTTTGCAGGGACAGGCCGCGGCGCGCAGCGGTGGTTGGACATTGGGCTCTTTAGATTTCAGCCGTCCGAGCTGATGAAGTTAGCTGTGCCGTTGACAGTTGCCGGTTTTGTTTCTGAAAAAGTATTACCACCCAGTTTTCGCACAACCGGCGTCGGGATCGGGATTGTCTTAATTCCTGCGTTTTTTATCATAAAACAGCCTGACTTAGGTACCGGACTCCTCGTTGCCGCTTCCGGGTTGTTTGTATTATTTTTTTCGGGAGTTCAATGGTCTTTCATTCGGAATTGCATTTTGCTGGCAGTGGCGGCCGCACCATTCGCTTGGTGGTCATTACACGGCTATCAGAAAGCCCGTATTCTGACGTTTTTTGATCCAGAGAAAGATCCATTGGGGTCCGGCTATCACATCATACAATCCACTATCGCAGTCGGTTCAGGTGGGCTCTTCGGTAAGGGTTGGCTGACAGGAACCCAGTCTCACCTCGAGTTTCTCCCTGAACGTGCTACAGATTTCATCTTCGCGGTTTATTGCGAGGAGTTCGGTTTAATCGGAGTCCTAATTTTAATTATTGCCTATGGTTTGGTTTTAGTACGCGGCCTAAGGATCGCGCTGGATGCGCAAGACATGTTTGGTCGTCTAGTTGCTGGGAGTCTGAGCTTTACTCTTTTTTTACATGTATTCGTGAATATGGGTATGGTGACTGGGCAGTTACCCGTGGTCGGACTACCGCTGCCGATGGTGAGTTATGGTGGAACCTCATTGGTGACTATCCTTCTCGGTTTCGGTATCCTCATGTCGATACAAACCCACCGGAAATTCATATCTGAAACATGAATAGTTAGCGTCGGATCTTGATCCTAGTGCGAAGGGCATTAATTATCCTTATTGGTGCGTTGTTAGCCCCCGGTGGCGGGGTATCCGCAGAGACGCTCGACGAAGTCGCCGTGAGAACTTTCATCTCCCATATGGTTTCTACCCACCGATTTCAGCCGGAGGATCTCAAACGGGTATTTGAAAACACGCAACGTTCGGAAAATATCCTAGCGCTTATGCGGAGACCGGCCGAAAAGGTGAAAGAATGGTCGGAGTACCGTCCAATATTCATTACCTCCAAGCGGATTCAAAACGGTGTGAGTTTTTGGAATCGAAACGAAGAGTCGCTCAAGCGCGCCTTTGCAGTGTATGGTGTGACGCCCGAAGTGATCGTCGCAATTATCGGAATCGAGACGTCCTACGGGCGAATATCTGGCGGTCATCGCGTTGTGGATGCACTAGCGACACTAGCGTTCCATTACCCCGACAACAATGCTAGGCGCTCGAAATTTTTTCTCGCCCAACTTGAGGAGTTCCTGCTCCTTACGCGTGAAGATCAAGTCGATCCCCTCGGACTCAGCGGCTCGTACGCAGGAGCGATGGGAATTCCTCAATTTATGCCGGAGAGCTACCGAAAGCTCGCGGTCGATTTCGACGGTGATGGGGTTAGGGACATTTGGACTAATCCAAGCGATGCGATTGGCAGTGTGGCGAACTATCTCAATCACCATGGTTGGCGGAAAGATGGACCGGTGATTGCGCATGTCGTTAAGGTTAAGAGCGATCCGGCAAGGTTTCTCAAGTCGTCCATAAGACCAACCTTCCGATTGAACGAGCTGATTTCAGGGGGGATAGTACCTGCCGAGCAAGATGTTAATGGTGGCGAAAAAGCTGCATTGTTTAAGCTGAGAGGTTCAACTGGGAACGAGTTTTGGATCGGTTACACAAATTTTTACGTCATAAGTCGTTACAATCCACGGGTCAAATACAGCATGGCAGTTGCGCAACTTGCGGAAGCTATTAAGAATTCAAGAGACAATCTGGGGACCTGAACCGAATTTGGGATTAATTAATAAATAGATAAGGTTAATGAAAAATTTTTACAAGGGCACAACTATGCCCAGAAACAGAGACAATTTATTTCGCCAAAAATGTTGTCGCTAGACGGCATCCTGTGATTTTTACGTAAGACCTCTTTCCCCGAGTTAAACGATGCTATGTAGTTCCAAAAAACGCAGATTTGACAGAACGTTGTTTTTGTCATTAATCCTTCTGGCTATTTTTGCAATCACGAATACGCAGGCCGTTGTCACGACGCGCGTGCCGGCGCCTAAGATCGAGTCTAAATCTTATATTCTTGTAGACCACTTAACGACTAGCGTGCTGGCGGAGGAAAATGCCGATGAGCGAGTCGAACCGGCGAGCTTGGCTAAGATAATGACTATTTACGCGGCGGGCCACGCTCTTCAGTCGGAGCTCATTGCGCTAGACGACAAAGTTAAGATAAGCGAAAAAGCTTGGAGAATGGGAGGTTCCCGCATGTTCATCGAGGCGGGAAACCATGTCTCGGTTGACGAACTTTTGGACGGGGTGATTGTTCAGTCGGGAAACGATGCGAGCGTGGCATTGGCTGAACACGTGTACGGTACGGAGGAGGTATTCGCGACGGTCATGAATGAGCACGCTAGGCAACTGGGCATGACCGGGTCAAGTTTTTCCAATAGTACCGGATTGCCGGACCCAAATACCTACACGACGGCTCGGGATATTGTGTTGTTGTCGGCGGCGTTGATCACCGAATTTCCACGGCTCTACGCTCGTTTTTCGATGCCCCAATTCACATACAACGGCATTCGTCAAGTCAATCGCAACAAACTCCTATTCCGGGACGACACTGTTGATGGAATCAAGACAGGCCACACAAAATCGGCGGGCTACTGCTTAGTTTCTTCCGCGGAAAGAGACGGAATGCGATTGATCGCTGCAGTCATGGGAACGGGCTCTAGCGCTAGGCGGACCCAAGGGAGTTTAAGTTTAATTAATTATGGATTCAGATTTTTCGAGACGCGTGAACTATATAAAAGGAAAGACATTATCGCTTCGGCAAAAGTTTGGAAAGGTAATATGCGGCAATTGAACTTGAGTTCGCCATCGTCGGTGTATGTCACTATTCCCCGCGGCCGTTATAATGACTTGGTAGCAGTTGCCCAGATTAAGGAACCTATCATTGCGCCCATTTCGATAGGTCAAGTTCTCGGCGAGATGAATATCTCGCTAGATGGCGCTCTTGTTTCTCAGATCCAATTGGTTGCGGCACAGAAAATCGAAGAAAGTGAGTTTTTATCACGCCTATATGATGAACTAATGCTATTTTTTGAATAGGAAGAATGTCACCTGCCACTTCATACTTTATCGTATATTTCGAAGCGAAGAGGAGTCGGCTTTGAACCGTTTACAACTTCGGGCCAAGCACACACGGAGACCACCCACGTAATATCCATTTCCGCACGAAGTTCGATGTAATCCCCCGGTCGCGTGATTGGGGGTCCAATCTTCCATTCGCCTTTCGCGGTGTAGTCAACAGTCATAAAGATATTGAAGCAGGATACCGACTGTAAGAGGTTCGGATCGAGTCCATGCTCACGAAATTCATCTTGAATTACGTCACGACACCCGCGTTCATCGTCATTAACGTACAACTGCCGAGCAGCGCGCGAGCAAAAGCCCCCACCTGTATAGTGATTGGCGGTTTTGTCATCCACGATCGTCCACATGGGATTCATTAGATTAGTGGTAATTACGTCACCTTCCCGCCATTTAAACCGCCCGTTACTCCAACTAGTGTAGACGCAATCAAGATACTCAGTTGGATCATCCAACCTTATGGCTACGAAATCGGCAACTTGTTTTCCTTCAACGTCAATGATGCGTAGCGTTTGTCCTTTCTTCACGATACCTGTGCCACCTGTATGTGCTTGAATTGTTCGGCTGACGATAAGATTGCCTAGATTCGAAGTCACGTTTATCTCCCCGAGTGCATGAAACTTCTGCCGGATGGATATCGACCATCCACAATTTGCAAGATCATCGAGTACAAATAAGAAATATTCAAGCAGCGATAAGAAAGATTTCTTACTTTGATTAAATATTCTCGGAACACGCTTGATTTACGTATCTTAGCCGCCTTCACTGTAAATTTTTATCAAACAATGTGCTATATAGATTGACGTTCCCAGCAGTGCAAATAGTCTTGGTCGATCTTCGGCTGGACAAATAATGTTGATAGAAGAGTAATGGCCGTTTCTCGATTAATAGTAATGCGGCATGCCGAATCTGATTGGTGTGGTAGTCGCCTAGAAGATTTTTCACGCCCTTTGTCAAGCCGTGGGATGTGTGATGCGCGACGTGCTGGGCAATGGTTAGCGGCAGAAACGCTTTTTCCGCAGTGGGTTGTGAGCTCTCCGGCCCGCCGGGCTCGGGATACGTTAAAGTTTGTTGGGGAGGGGGCTGGAGTCGATTTCCAACCGCGAATTAACTTTGTGGACGATCTCTATAATTGCTCATTGGACAACATTCTAACGGTGCTTGCAGCCAATAAGCGGCGGCGTGAGCTCATGGTTATGGCTCACAATCCTGGATTAGGAGAGTTGATCGACTATCTCGTAGCTGATGGTAGTCAGGAGAACGGTCTCAGTATGGGCTTTCCGGCAGGTGCCGTATTCATTTTAGAAACGGCTACACGCTTCGATGCGCTCAATCTAGGCTGCGCGCACATTACCGCATGCCAACAACCGAAGGCACTTCCGGACTGATATCGCCTAAATTTCGGACGGTATCGGCGCTCCGCCGAAGTCGTTCGCAGGGTTACAATACCGCTGGTGGATGTCCAGAGAATCAATAGCGTGGGGGACTCGGATGAGTGATTCGTTACTTGAATTTCCGTGTGAGTTCCCGTTGAAAGCGATGGGAATTGCAGGTGACGATTTTGACGAGCTGGTGGTGGCTATCGTTCGCAATCATGTAGGCGACCTACGTGAAGGTGCGATCAGAGCAAAAAAGAGTCGAAGTGGTAAATATGTCTCTATCACTGTGACTATGCAAATATGTTCCCAAGAGCAACTGGACTCGATATATATGGATTTGAGCAGCGATGATCGTGTTCTGATGTTGCTATGAATGTCGTATGGCGGGACTTGGGGGTTGTAGGCTACGCGTCGACATGGCGCGCGATGCAGGATTTTACGACGTCGCGTACGGAGTCGTCCGCGGATGAGCTTTGGGTGCTTCAGCATCCACCAGTTTTCACGCAAGGTCGTGCCGGTAAGAACGACCATTTAATCGCCCCTGGTGATATACCTGTTATAAATAGTGATAGAGGCGGCCAGGTAACCTACCATGGGCCGGGTCAAGTGGTGCTTTATGTTCTTTTAGATTTAAAACGGATTAACATGGGGCCTAGAGAGCTCGTAAGGCGTATCGAATGTGGTGTTATACGGTACCTGAAAGTGTTCGATATCAACGGTGAACGAATCGAAGGGGCGCCCGGCATCTATGTTGCAGGGGCAAAGTTGGCGGCACTGGGCTTACGGATTCGAAACGCTTGTAGTTACCATGGACTGGCACTGAATGTAGCCATGGATTTAGAACCGTTTAAACGCATAAATCCTTGCGGGTATCCCGGGCTAGGTGTTACACAGTTGTCAGACCAAGGCGGCCCTGAGAATTGCGAGGATGTGGCGGCGGAATTGGTGCCGATTATGGTTGAGAGCCTCTATGATAGTGCCTCGATTATGCTTCGCACGGGAGATGGCGAAGTCTATCCCCAAGAACTGATTAAGGCATAATCCATCTGTGATGGAAGATAAACTTAAAACAAAACCGACTCGTGCTCAGCGCGGAGTGGATAAGGTCGCGCGTATTCCGATTAAAGTTGAGGCTCAGGCGCGTAGTTCGTTACCCAAACCGCCATGGCTCAAGGCGAGAGCGCCGACTGGCCCGCGGGTTTCCGAAATAAAGAAAATACTCCGAAAAGAGGGCCTGAATACAGTGTGCGAAGAGGCATCATGCCCTAATCTGGGTGAGTGCTTTTCCCATGGGACGGCCACTTTCATGATCATGGGAGATTTGTGTACGCGGCGGTGCCCTTTTTGTGATGTCGCTCACGGTCGCCCCAGACCGTTAGACCCATCGGAACCGGAACACTTAGCTAATGCTGTGCAGCGCTTGGCTTTGAGGTATGTCGTTGTGACGTCGGTCGATCGTGACGAT
>Ga0310345_10002918_pt1 | contig 16766 bp, 15 predicted proteins | sample HC15DNA20500_MG_FD_204667 | JGI IMG/M metagenome (GOLD analysis project Ga0310345, IMG submission 204667) | Marine microbial communities from station ALOHA, North Pacific Subtropical Gyre - HC15-DNA-20-500_MG | ecosystem: Environmental > Aquatic > Marine > Oceanic | place: Pacific Ocean: North... | reverse complement strand
AACATCACAATCCACCAGCGGAGTTCCAAGTGGGCCGAAGGGGTGCGACCAGGTTCGCATGATGGATGGGCCCACGCCCATCACGGGGCGTTCAACGGAGAAGGGCACGAGAAGGCGAAGGCGGCTCTTGATCTCGTTTCCGTCGCGGATGACGGCTAGCCTTACTTCGCGGTCTTCCAGGCGCGGCATGGCCGGTGCGAGGAAACGCGGATTGAAGAATATGTTCGATTCGATGGCGCGTGCGGCAAGAAAATCGAGCTCTTCCACCAGGTCGAATCCCGCCGTGGCGGGGTAAATGGCCAGACGGCGTGCGGGTTTCTCATTCGCAGTCAGCTCCAGCTCTGCGCTCTCGCCGGTGGTGTCGAAGCCCGCGAAAGTGCCGATCATGGGGCCGGAGGCACTGCCGCCGGTTTCCTCGATAATGGGTTTGGCTACCATTTTTCCATTCCCCTGGTGCTTGAGCGGGCCCGCGACACATGCATGGCAAGGCCCAGCTTGCGATGCACGGTGTAGGCAAGAAGAAGCGCTTCACACGTCATTGCGATGGAGGTGGCAATCGCCGCACCCCAAAGGCCGAGATGCGGGATCAGCAGCATGTTGAGCGTGACGTTGAGCGCGAGCATGAAGGCATAGATCGCGGCACAGGCATTTTGCTGGCCGCTCATTGTAAGCAGGCTTTCTGCAGGGCCGACGCTGGCGCGGGTGACGACGGCGGCCACTAGCAAAAGCAAGAGCGGATAGGCTTGTGTGAACTCCTCGCCGAACAACATCAGGATCGGCTGACCCAGCGCCAGCACGACAAGCCCCATGGCCAGCGAGGGCCAGAAGGTCCAGTTCACGCTTTGGCGCACGAAGGCGGAAAGTGCCTCACGGTCGCCGGCATGGATAAGCGTTGCAAAACGCTGCGCCACACCGGCCTTAACCGCGAAATAGACGAAATGGACGAGCGCCAGCGTCTTCACTGCGGCATAGTAAATAGCGACATCTGTCGGCTGCATGTAGCGGCCAACCATCAGCACATCGGCATTGGTCTGCAGGAAGAAGATGCTTTCGACGAGAAAGATCGGCAGGCTGACGGCCACCCAGTCTCTTAGCCGCAGTTTCTGGGGTGCGGTGATCTTCTCGGTGCGTTGCATGCGCATGCCTATTGCCTGCACAATCGTGGTCAGCCAGGTGGCCAGAATGGCGGCAAGTACCGCGTTCTCGGCGTCCGGCTCATACCCCGCGATGTGAATGGCAAAGAGAAAAAGAAGCAGCAATACCGGGCGCAGCACATAGGTCGGGGCGAGCGCCAGAAGCGGCCAGGCATTAGCCCGTGCAATGCCCTGCAGTTGGTCGCCCAGCGCGATCATCGGCAGGCAAATGAGGCCGAGATAGAAGGGCAGGATGTAGTAGCGCTCGATCTGCGTTTCGAAGAGCCAGAGGCCGAGCCAGCCAATGGCCATGAAAGCCGTCGAGGACAGAAGGACGAAGATGCGGCTGGCATTCACCATGCCACGGAGCTCGCCCAGCATGTTCTTTGCCCGGTATTCGGGGATAAAGCGTATCACTGAGGTGTGAAAGCCGAGGCAGCTGATATTGCCAAGGATGATCACCGTCACCCAGACAAGAACGAAAATTCCGTATTCGAAGCCACCCATGTAGCGCGCCAGAAGCACCTGGCTTGCGAAGGCGATGACGGCATTGATGATGCGCAGGCTGAAGGCAATGAGCGACATCCGGCCTGCCTGGCCGTTGCCATTGGCGGAGGCGAGCATGGCATCAAGACGTTGTGCAAACGGATAGGCGCGCGCAGCAAGCCGCTCCGGAAGGAAACGTTCAGCCGTTGTCGCTGCCGAAAAGCGCACCCACACCCCCGCAAATCCAATCGATACCACCTGCAGGTAGCAGACAGGATTTAAGAAACAGTTGGGTGCGTGACTCCAAAAGCCGGCATGTGGCCGAAGCCCAGTGCCTCGTAACAAAGAAAAAGGGCGCGCCGACATGCGGCACGCCCTTGATCCAGCTTAGCAATGCAGCTTCAGGCGAATGCGCCGTGGCAGTGCTTGTATTTTTTACCGGAGCCGCAGGGGCAGGGCTCGTTGCGGGCCACCTTGCCCCAGGTTGAGGGATCGTTGGGATCGCGCTGTTCAGGGGCGACGACCTGCGTTTCGTTGCGCGCAAGTGTCATCGTGTCGCCACCAAAATCATCCTCGCCGGTGGTGGCGTCGATGTGGTGGCCTTCACCTTCCGGCGTCTGCGGCGGCGGTGCGTCGGCAGCCTCGCGAACGAGTTCGACGCGCATGAGCTGCTCGGTGACGGCGGTGCGCAGATTGGCGAGCATGGCCTGGAAAAGCTCGAAGGCTTCCGACTTGTACTCGTTCAGCGGATCACGCTGCGCGTAGCCGCGGAAGCCGACAACGGAGCGCAGATGGTCGAGATTGACCAGATGCTCGCGCCACAGGCCATCGAGCGTCTGCAGCAGAATCGACTTCTCGACATAGGTCATGATGTCGGGACCAAAGCGCTCCGCGCGGTCAGCCGCAGCCTTGTCGGCGGCCTCGGTGATGCGCTCGCGGATATCGTCTTCGGCAATGCCTTCCTCGGCAGCCCACTCGTCGACCGGCAGGTCGAGATTGAGCGACTGGCGAACCGCCTTTTTCAGACCTTCGACATCCCACTGCTCGGCATAGGCCTTTTCGGGGATATGCGTTGCCACGAGATCATCGATCACGTCGTGGCGCATCTCGGTGACGGTTTCGGTGAGGTTTTCGCCGTCCATCAGTTCCAGACGCTGCTCGAAGACCACCTTGCGCTGGTCGTTCATCACGTCATCGAATTTCAGCAGGTTCTTGCGAATATCGAAGTTGCGCGCCTCGACCTTCTTCTGCGCCTTTTCGAGCGCCTTGTTGATCCAGGGATGAACGATTGCCTCGTCTTCCTTCAGACCAAGCTTCTGCAGCATTCCGTCCATGCGGTCGGAGCCGAAGATGCGCATCAGGTCATCCTGCAGCGACAGGTAAAACTTGGAGCGGCCTGGATCACCCTGGCGGCCAGAACGGCCACGCAGCTGGTTGTCGATGCGGCGGCTTTCATGACGCTCGGTCGCCAGAACATAAAGGCCACCCGCAGCCTTTGCCTGTTCCTTCAACCGCTGAACGTCTTCGCGGATTGCCTTTTCCTTCGCATCACGCTCGGGGCCAGCTGGCATATCGCCCAGCTCTTCCTCGATGCGCATGTCCGGATTGCCACCAAGCTGGATGTCGGTACCGCGACCGGCCATGTTGGTGGCGATGGTGACAGCACCAGGCTTGCCGGCCTGTGCAACGATCTGCGCCTCGCGCTCGTGGTGGCGCGCATTGAGAACCTGAAAGTCCTGGATGCCTTCCTTGCGCAGATGCTCGGCAAGAAGTTCAGACTTCTCAATTGAGGTGGTGCCGACGAGAACCGGCTGGCCTTTTGCCTGCGCTTCCTTGATGTCGCGAACGATGGCGCGGTACTTCTCCGTCACCGTGCGATAGACTTCGTCATCCTCGTCGATACGCTGGATCGGAAGATTGGTCGGGATCTCGGCGACATCGAGACCATAGATGTTGCCAAACTCTTCCGCTTCCGTGGAAGCCGTTCCGGTCATGCCGGCCAGCTTGTCATACATGCGGAAATAGTTCTGGAAGGTGATTGAGGCCAGCGTCTGGTTTTCGGGCTGGATAGACACGCCTTCCTTGGCTTCAAGAGCCTGGTGCAGACCTTCCGAATAGCGGCGGCCGGGCATCATACGTCCGGTGAACTCATCGATGATGACGAGTTCGTCGTTGCGCACGATGTAATCCTTGTCACGCTGGAACAGCTTGTGGGCCTTCAGCGCGTTGTTGAGGTGGTGCACGACCGCGACATTCTCGACGTCGTAGAGCGCCTCACCTTTGAAAAGGTCCGCCTCGCGCAGCATGTCCTCGACCTTTTCCGTGCCCTGCTCGGTAAAGGTGGCGGTGCGCTGCTTCTCGTCGATCTCATAGTCCTCATCGCTCAGAAGCGGGATGAAGCTGTCGATCTTGGCGTAGAGCTCCGAGCGATCGTCCAGAGGGCCGGAGATGATGAGCGGGGTTCGCGCTTCGTCGATCAGAATCGAGTCGACCTCGTCCACGATTGCGAATGCATGGCCGCGCTGCACCATCTGTGCGCGCTCATATTTCATGTTGTCGCGCAGGTAGTCGAAGCCGAGTTCGTTGTTGGTGGCGTATGTGATGTCGCAGGCATAGGCGGCGCGACGTTCATCGTCGTTCATGCCGTGCACGATGATGCCGGTGCTCAGGCCCAGGAAGCTATAGAGCTTGCTCATCCATTCCGCATCGCGACGCGCAAGATAGTCGTTCACGGTAACCACGTGCACCCCGTTGCCGGGCAGCGCGTTGAGATAAACCGGAAGCGTGGCCACGAGGGTCTTGCCCTCACCGGTCTTCATCTCGGCGATAGAGCCTTCGTGCAGGACCATGCCGCCTATGAGCTGAACGTCGAATGGGCGCATGCCGAGCGAGCGGCGGGCTGCCTCGCGCACCACGGCGAATGCCGGAACGATGAGGTCGTCGAGGTTCTTCCCATTCGCGAGCTGTTCGCGAAACTCGGCAGTCTTGCCTCTCAGCGCTTCGTCAGAGAGGGCTTCCATTTCCTTTTCGAGGTCGCCGATAGCAGCGACCTGTGGACGAAGCCTTTTGATGCGGCGATCATTGGAAGAGCCAAAAATCTTGCGGGCAAGGCCGCCGACACTGACCATCATATGGTCCTTTCAATTCTCGATAGACCGGCAGAATGCCGGCCGGATCCGCCAGAAATACGCCCGAACAGCAAGGCCTACGAATAGGGTTGACCCGGAATTGTCTTCTGGACGCAAAGTTGTTGGAGAGATAAGAGGGGCATTCCGCGATGTCAACGTCGCGCGAGGGGCTTGGCGGCCCGCAAACTTCCGCCATATATGCATGGTTTCAGACTGTTCAGAGCCAATACGAACAGGCCACCAGTCACACTTTCCGGGAGTAGTTCATGTTTCTTTCCACCCACCGCAGCCTTGTCACGCGCGCAGCCGTTGTGGCGCTGGCCGCTAGCCTTTTCGCAGGTTCGGCCGTTGCGCAGGACGACAAGGTGGTGGCGACGCTGAATGGCGAAGAGATCACCGAAGCCGATATTGCGATGGCGCAGCAGGAGCTCGGCCAGCAGTTCGCCCAGCTTCCCGAAGATCAGCGCCGCGCTGCAGCGCTTTCAGCCATCATCGACGTGCGCGTCTTCGCCAATGCGGCAGAAGAGCAGGGTCTGGACGAGGATGAGGAATTCAAGAGCCGTATGGAATTCCTGCGCCAGCGTGCGCTTCACAGTGCCTATATCGAGAACACAGTGATGAATGAAATCACTGATGAGGCCGTTCGTGCACGCTACGACAAGCAGATCTCCGAGATGAAGCCCGTCGAAGAGGTTCGTGCACGCCACATCCTGGTCGAAACCGAGGAAGAGGCAAAGGAAATCATCAAGCAGCTTGATGACGGCGGCGACTTTGCGGAAATCGCCAAGGAGAAGTCGAAGGATGGCGCCGCTGCCGAAGGCGGTGACCTCGGCTACTTCACCAAGGGCCGCATGGTTCCGGAGTTCGAGGAAGCTGCATTCGGTCTTGAGGCCGGCAGCTATTCTAAAGAGCCGATCAAGACCCAGTTCGGCTTCCACGTGATCAAGGTGGAAGACAAGCGCAACCAACAGCCGCCGGCATTCGAGCAGGTGCAGAACCAGTTCCGTTCGGTTGTCTTCCGCGATCTTTATGTCGAACAGCTTGCCAAGCTGCGCGGCGACGCCAATGTCGAGATCGAGGACGAGGCACTCAAGGGGCAGGTCGATACGCTTCTGCGTCAGCAGCTTGGGCAGGCCGAGCCGGAAGCTGAAGGCGAGAAGGCCGAATAGGAACTTTACCTTCCGAAAGTTGAAACCGCCGGCCTGGACCGGCGGTTTTCTTTTGTCTGCACCTGTAGCGGATCTTGCCGCGGCCAATGTTCCGCCTTGCTTTGAACTTGCGTGCAGGCGCGCAATCAGGCACACGAAACGCCAGTTTCAAAAGCCTTCTGGATCAGCTCATGTCTGACGCAATCTCTCCGCTCGCGCCCAAATCCTATCCGGAAATGCCGGCAGTCGATGGTGTGCGTATCGCTACCGCAGAGGCGGGAATCAAATACAAGGGCCGCAAGGACCTTCTCATGATGGTTTTTGATGCGGGCACGGCGGCTGCAGGCGTCTTCACGCGCTCGAAGTGCCCTTCCGCACCGGTCGAGTTCTGCCGGCAAAATCTTGCAGGCGGCAAGGCGCGGGCTCTCGTGGTGAACTCCGGCAATGCCAACGCCTTTACCGGTTCCAAAGGCCGTCAGGCGACTGAGGCCACGGCAAAGGCTGCTGCGAAAGCGGTCGGGGCAGATATGGGCGAGATATTCCTCGCCTCGACCGGTGTGATCGGTGAGCCGCTTGACGCCAGCCGGTTTACTCACTTGCTAGACTCCATGGCGAAGAATGCTGCGTCCACGGGATGGGATGACGCTGCGCGCGCCATCATGACGACCGACACTTTCCCGAAAATGCTGACGGCACACGTGCGCTTTGGGGAAGGCGAGGTGATCCTGAACGGAATTGCCAAGGGCGCGGGGATGATCGCGCCGGACATGGCAACAATGCTCTCCTTCGTGGCAACCGATGCGCCCATCGCGTCGCATGTCCTGCAAGACCTGCTGTCAAAGGCGACGGCAGGCTCGTTCAATTCGGTCACGGTGGACAGCGACACCTCCACCAGCGACAGCCTGATGCTCTTCGCCACCGGCAAGGCGGCTGACAAAGGTGCGCCGCGCGTTGAAGATGTGAAGGACCCGGTGCTGGTGCCTTTCCGGCGCGCACTCAACAAGATGCTCAAGGAACTCGCTCTCCAGATCGTGCGCGATGGTGAAGGTGCGCGCAAACAGGTCGAGGTGACGGTGACTGGTGCGAAATCGTCTCGCTCTGCCAAGCGTGTGGCGCTGGCGATCGCGAATTCGCCATTGGTCAAGACAGCCGTGGCCGGTGAGGATGCCAATTGGGGCCGTGTCGTGATGGCCGTGGGCAAGGCTGGCGAACCCGCCGACCGCGATCTCCTCTCCATCTGGTTCGGAGAGATACGCGTGGCGCATAATGGCGAGCGTGATCCCGATTACTCCGAAGAGGAGACCTCGGCCTATATGAAGCAGGACGAGGTCGTCATCCGCGCCGATCTCGGTATCGGGCGCGGCAAGGCGACGGTTTGGACTTGCGATCTGACCAAGGAATATGTCGCCATCAATGGCGATTACAGGAGCTGACCGTACTCGTGTCACGGCATGCTCCTGAGACACTGGCGATGATCCGCCGCTTCGAAGCGGCGGGTTTCCGTGCCTGGCCTGCGAACAAGGTCCGGTTTGACGGAACCTGGGCTATCCGCATGACGGCCAGCCATCCCGCGAGACGCCTCAATTCCGTCAATCCGCTCGACCCGGGCGATGCCAAGCATGTTTCGGACAGGGTGGAGCGGGCGCGGCGGCTGTTCGAGGCCTATGGGCGAACACCGACCTTTCGCGTCTCGCCACTCGCAGCCAGTGCCATTACGGATTATCTGGACGAGCATGACTGGCAAAAAGGTGGCCACTCCGTGGTGATGCAGATGCCGCTCACCGACGATATTGTCGCTGATGCGATGAGCCAGATACCGCTCAAGGATCTCCATCGGTTCGTTTCTGCTGCACTGAAGGTCCATGACTACGGGCAGGAGCTGAGGCCGGGCTTCACGGATGTGGTTAGCGCCATAAAGGCAGAGGCCGGGTTCTTCGTGTTGGAGGAGGGTCCACGGTCCCTGGCAACCGCGATCTGCGTGCAGGACGGAGCGCTTGCGGGGCTGTTCGAAGTTGCAACGGCATCTGGCGAGCGTGGCAAGGGTTATGGGCAGCGCACGATCCTCTCCGCGCTGAAATGGGCACGGCTGCGCGGGGCATCCGTTGCATGGCTGCAGGTGGAGCTGGACAATCTGCCCGCGTTGAAGCTTTACGAGCGGCTCGGTTTTACCGAAGCCTATCGCTATCACTATCGCCAGCCACCGGAGAACTGAGATGGCCGAGACGACGCCGAAGCCGGAAAAGCCCATGGTGCTGGTGGTGGCCTGTGCGCTTGTGGATGCGGACGGGCGGGTACTCATCACCCAGCGTCCGGAAGGCAAGTCGCTCGCCGGGCTGTGGGAATTTCCCGGCGGCAAGGTTGATCCCGGTGAAGTGCCCGAGGAGGCACTTATCCGCGAGCTTGAGGAAGAGCTTGGTATCGAGACGAAGACCTCCTGCCTCGCGCCGCTGACATTTGCCAGCTTTTCCTATGACAGCTTCCACCTTCTCATGCCGCTTTATGTGTGCCGTCGCTTCTGGGGCATACCGGAGGGGCGCGAGGGGCAGGCGCTGAAATGGGTGCGCCCGAACAAGCTGCGCGATTTCCCCATGCCGCCAGCCGACGAGCCATTGATCCCCTTCCTCACCGATCTTCTTTGAAGTCAGCGTTAATCGTTCCTTTAACCGCTCGTGCGAATTTGAGCGAACAAGGGACGATTAGGCGGGGGCCGGCTGAAGCCGGTGGTAGTTCATGAGCATTTATGCCGAGTGGTCGCGCAACGAGGATGACAGCTGGAAGCGCACGGCGCGAAGCGGCGCGTTGCGGGCAGCTCTTCTTTTCGGGTCGGCGGGTGTAGCTCTGGCTCTGGTCCTTACACCGATTGTCGAGCGCAAGAGCCGTTCATACGCATTTGCCGGGGTCGATCTTATGTCGACAGGCACAGTGGCAAAGCAGAGGCCCGGCACTTATACGATCCGGCGCAGTGTTCTGCAGACGCATCCCAGCGAGCTTTGCATCATCCGGGCCGACGGCTCGCGTTCCGGCATTTGCTGAGGTCGGGCCGTTAAGTTTTCTTAACGGTGCTCGACTAGACTGATGCGCGTATCTGCTATCGAGGTTGTCATGTTCAAGCGTTTCCTCAGGCACGAATCCGGCTCCACCGCGATCGAATATGCATTGATCGCGGGGCTTCTGGTTCTGGCCATTGTCGCCAGCGCAACCGAGCTTGGGCGTGTGGTCGGCGACAGTTACACAGACACCGCAACGAAAATGAGCGAAGCCAATAATCGCTAGGCTTGCGCCTATTTTTCTTCAAGTACTGATTTCAGCGAGACCTTGGCACTACCGGGTGCCAGGGGCTTTTGCTGGGATTCATGTGGCGCCCAGCCCGACAGCCAGATGATGTTGAAACTGGCGCGGATTCGCCCGTCGGCATCGGAGAATTTTTCTGCATAGATTTCCGCGGCGCGCATGAAAAGGCTGCGGCTTGCCGGTGTGCGGCTGCGTTCCTCTAGAGCGCTGGTCGCACCCATGCTGCGAAGATCGCGGATGAGTGCGAACATGTCATCATAGCGCACAACGAGATTCTCGACATCCGTCACGGGTAGCGTGAATCCCGCGCGCTGGAGCAGTGCACCAGCATCACGCACATCGGTGAAGGGATAGACGCGCGGTGCTGCGCCGCCGGTCAGTTCCGTTTCCGCCTCAAGAAGCGCGCTTCGCAGTTCCTGAAGCGTACCGGCGCCGGCGAATGCGCCCAGGAAGAGGCCGTCGGGGCGCAGGGCATGCCTGATCTGAAAAAGAAGACCGGGCAGGTCGTTTACCTCGTGAAACGCCAGAAGCGATACCGCGAGATCCAAGCCCTCGGTTTCAAGCGGCAACACCTCGTTTTCGGCGATCAGCGCACCTTCGTCTGCCCCTGAGGAGGCCTCTACGCGCAGAACCTTGTCCGCCTTGCCGCTGCTTTCGATGGTATCTGCAGCATCACTTGTCATTGAGAAGATGCTGGCGGCGGTAGGGAAGCGGCGTTCTACGGTGTCCAGCCGCTCGGCCAGATCTTCCGCCACGCGCTTCATGAGAAAATGCGCGGACGGGTCGCCTTGCTGCAATGCGCGCAGCTTGCGCTGAATGCCGAGCTTCCTGTCGAAGAGTGTCTGCATTAGTGTGCTCCTTCGGGTGGCGCGGACATCGCACAAATAGGGGGACGGTGCAAAGGTGGGCGCAAGAATCTCATATGGGTGGAACGTGTGACGCGCGCCAGAGCAGCACTGGATGTCGTGGGCCGGTTGTTCTTCCCCCCGGTCTGCCTTGGCTGCCGGAACCTGGTTGCTGCACCGGGAACGCTCTGTGCCACTTGCTGGAAGAGCCTGCGTTTCTTCGAACGGCCCTGGTGTCCGGTCTATGGCACGCCTTTCGAGCATGAGATGCATGACGAGCATCTGTCAGCCGAAGCCATTGCCAATCCTCCGCCGTTTGACAGTGCCCGGTCCGCCGTTTCCTACACCAGTATTGCTCAGCATCTTGTGCGCGGACTGAAATTCGGGGATCGAACAGATCTGGCGCCCTGGATGGCCCGTTGGATGCACCGGGTTGGTGGAGACCAGTTCGTTAATGACCCGCTCGTCGTCCCAATTCCGCTACATCGCAGCCGCTTCATGAAGCGGCGGTTCAACCAGTCCGCCGAACTTGGTCGGGCACTGGCAAAGCGGGCAGGACTGGAGTTCGCGCCGCAGATGCTCATCCGCAAGCGCATGACGCGGCAACAGGTGGGGCTAAAGGCGGCACAGCGTTTGAAGAATGTTCAAGGTGCTTTCCTTGTGCCGGATGAGGCCAAGGCTTTTCTCGCGCGCCGCTCGGTGGTTCTGGTGGACGATGTCTACACCACCGGAGCAACCGTATTTGCTGCGGCCAAGGCTCTCAGGCGCGGTGGAGCGGGTGGGGTGCACGTCCTGACTTTTGCACGCGTTCTGCCGGAAGACTTTGCCTCCGAAGACCACGAACTTATATAAGGCGCAACAATGAAGGAGCGCCAAATGGCTGATGTGACGATCTACACGCGGATGGGCTGCGGATATTGCGCCCGCGCAAAGCGCCTGCTGGAAAGCAAGGGCGTGGAATATACCGAGCATGATGCAAGCTTCTCGCCGGAGCTTCGGCAGGAAATGATCCAGCGTTCCAATGGCGGCAACACTTTCCCGCAGATTTTCATCGGTGAAACGCATGTGGGTGGCTGTGATGAGCTGTTTGCGTTGGAGCAGGCGAACAAGCTTGATCCGCTACTGAAAGGCAGCGCGGACTGATGAGCAAGGTGAGGGTTGCCGCACTTCAGATGCGCTCGGGCAAGAGCGTGGACGCCAATGTAGAAAGCTTCGAGGCGCTGGTGCGCGAAGCGGCTGACGCAGGTGCCGTCTACGTTCAAAGCCCGGAGATGACAGGGGGCCTTGTCCGCGATCGGGACGAGTTACTGGAGCGTATTACCGTTCAGGATGACTGCCCGGTGGTGAGCAAAGCGGCTGCGCTTGCACGTGAACTGGGTATCGCGGTGCATGTCGGTTCCACCGCCATTCTTCTGGATGACGGGAAGGTTGCCAATCGCGGCTTCCTGTTTGGCAGGGATGGAGGGCTCGTTGCGACCTATGACAAGATCCACATGTTTGATGTCGATCTAGACAATGGCGAGAGCTGGCGCGAGTCGGCAACCTATCGTCCGGGTGACGTGAGTATTGTTGCCGATTTGAGCTACGCGCGTATTGGCATGGCGGTTTGCTACGACCTGCGCTTCCCCGACCTGTTCCGCGCGCAAGCCCTTAGTGGGGCTGAAGTTCTGACTGTGCCTGCCGCATTCACACGGCAGACCGGCGAGGCCCACTGGCAGGTTCTGACGCGCGCGCGGGCTATCGAGAACGGTGCATTCCTCATCGCTGCAGCACAGGGCGGACGCCACGAGGACGGACGCGAAACCTACGGACATTCGATCATCGTCGATCCATGGGGCCGCGTGCTGGCCGAAGCCGATGGCGACGAGCCGGGTGTCGTCATGGCAGAGATCGAGCCTTCGCTTGTCGCCTCCACACGAAAAAAAGTACCCAATCTGAAGAATGCCCGTGATTTCGAGCTGCGCGAGGTCCGCGTGCGGGAGGCGGTGGAATGATCCGCTTCAGTCTGGCTTGTGACGGCGGGCATTCCTTCGAGGCCTGGTTCCGCAATGGCGAGGATTTCGACCGCCAGAAGGAGAGCGGGCTGGTTTCATGTCCGTCCTGCGGCTCGAGCGAGGTCAACAAGGCGCTGATGGCACCTTCGGTCTCTACCGGCCGCAAAAAGGAAAAGATCGCGCTGGCAATCGGCGAGCAGCAGAAGCAGGCGTTGGAGCAACTCAAGGAGCTGTCGAAAAAGGTCCGCGACAATGCCGAGTATGTAGGCGAGAAATTCGCGGAAGAAGCGCGCAAGATTCATTTCGGCGAGACCGAGAAGCGCGGCATCTATGGCGAAGCCAATCTTGAAGAAGTAAAGGAACTGGCCGAAGACGGCGTGGAGATCATGCCACTTCCGGTTTTCCCCGACGATCAGAACTGAGTGAAACGAGGGGCGCAAGGTGCCCCTCACGCTTCAGACGTCCGCGGGCTTTTCCGCGAGCAGCATGTAGTTCACATCCATGTCCTTCGAGCGCTGCCAACGGTCCGAGAGCGGATTGTAGCTGACGCCGGTCCGTTCCTTGATCGTCAGGCCAGTGCGTGCCAATGCGCTTTCGAGCTCTTCCGGCCGAACCAGCTTGTTGAACTGATGCGTGCCGCGCGGGAGCCAGCGAAGGACATATTCCGCACCCACGATGGCCAGCCCCAGCGCTTTCAAGGTGCGGTTGATGGTGGCCACAAACATGATGCCGCCGGGCTTCAGCATCTGTGAGCACTTGTCGATGAACAGGTCGACATCCGCGACATGCTCGACGACCTCCATATTGAGGATCACATCGAATTTCTCGCCCTGTTCGGCAAGTACCTCGGCCATGGTGGCGCGGTAATCGATGTCGAGGCCGCTCTCGGCAGCATGCAAGCGGGCCACCTCGATATTCGTTTCGGAGGCATCAGCGCCAACCACCTGTGCGCCCAGCCGAGCCATTGGCTCGCACAAAAGTCCGCCGCCGCAACCGATATCGAGAATACGCAGGCCTTCGAAAGGCCTGGTGCTGCGCGGGTCACGACCGAAATGGGCTGCCACCTGATCGCGGATGAATGCCAGGCGAACGGGGTTGAACTTGTGCAGCGGCTTGAATTTGCCGTTCGGATTCCACCATTCCTGCGCCAGAGCCGAAAAGCGCTCAACTTCGGCTGCGTCCACGGTCGACTGTGTTGCTTCGGCCATCGGTCCTGAAATCTCCATTTGGCATCCTGCATCAAGTCGGTCCGGCTGAGGTGAAAGTCAAGCATGGCGGACCAGCTAATGCGAGCGTACCGCTGGCGCGCGGAAGCTTGCTTGCAGATATTATGCCTTTTCGATAATGAAACCGCGGCTGAAGCGGTTGCACCACTTCTGCCTCAAGCCTCAGGGCTACGTGGGTTTCCTGGACAAGAAGGTACAGCATCTCTCATGGCGCGCATCGTGATGAAGTTCGGCGGTACATCCGTCGCCGATATAGACCGCATCCGTAATGTGGCGCGTCACGTCAAACGTGAGGTAGATGCAGGCCATGAGGTGGCGGTTGTCGTTTCGGCGATGGCGGGAAAGACCAACGAGCTTGTCGGCTGGGCGCGTGAAGTCGCGCCGCTGCATGATGCGCGTGAGTATGATGCCATTGTTGCTTCCGGCGAGCAGGTGAGTGCTGGCCTGCTAGCGCTCGCGCTGCAGAGCATCGGCATCAATGCACGCTCCTGGCAGGGTTGGCAGATCCCGATCAAGACGGACAGCGCCCATGGTGCGGCGCGTATCACGGATATTGACGGTTCTGACCTTGTCCGCCGCTTCGGTGAAGGTCAGGTCGCGGTGGTCACCGGTTTCCAAGGCATTGCGCCCGACAATCGCATCGCTACCCTTGGGCGCGGCGGGTCGGATACCAGTGCGGTTGCGGTGGCAGCCGCGTTGAAAGCGGACCGCTGCGACATCTATACGGATGTGGACGGCGTCTACACGACTGACCCGCGCATCGAGCCGAAGGCGCGGCGGTTGTCCAAGATCTCATTCGAGGAAATGCTCGAGATGGCGTCGCTCGGCGCCAAGGTGCTTCAGGTGCGTTCGGTGGAACTTGCCATGGTGCACAAGGTGCGCACTTTCGTGCGCTCTTCATTTGAGGATCCGGATGCACCGGGCATGGGCGATTTCGACAATCCGCCCGGAACGCTCATTTGCGACGAGGAAGAAATCGTGGAACAGCAAGTTGTCACCGGCATCGCCTATGCCAAGGATGAAGCACAGATCTCGCTGCGGCGTGTTTATGATCGCCCGGGCGTGTCCGCAGGTATTTTCGGTCCCCTGGCCGATCAGAACATCAATGTCGACATGATCGTGCAGAACATCTCCGAAGATGGCTCGCGCACTGACATGACCTTCACCGTGCCTTCCGGCGACCTCGACAAGGCGCTCGTCGTGCTCGACAAGGCGCGCGAGACAATCGGCTTTGATGCCGTGCAGTCGGAAGCCGGCCTGGTGAAGGTTTCGGTCATCGGCATCGGCATGCGCAGCCATGCCGGCGTCGCGGCGACTGCTTTCAAGGCACTTGCCGAAAAAGGCATCAACATCAGGGCAATCACCACGTCCGAAATTAAGATATCCATACTAATCGACGGTGCTTACGCCGAATTGGCCGTTCGGACTTTGCATTCCGTCTACGGTCTCGATAAGCAATAATAGGAACAATTCGGATAAGAACACCGCTTTCGGCTGCAGCGACTGCTGCACCCGGACGGCCGTGGAGTTGAGGGCCGATGCGAGAAATGGCCGGCGGACCGCGCGTACTCCTCAAGCGCCTCCGCGAAATGATGGCAGAGGCACTCGAGCCGCAGGAACGGCTCGACCGGATCGTGCGCGAAATTGCGCAGAACATGGTCGCCGAAGTCTGCTCGCTCTACATCCTTCGCTCCGACTCTGTCCTTGAGCTTTACGCGACCGAAGGTCTGAACCCTTCGGCTGTTCACCTGGCGCAGCTTCGTCTTGGGCAGGGACTTGTGGGAACGATCGCGGCCAGTGCGCGCGCGCTCAATCTTTCGGATGCGCAGAAGCATCCAGCCTTCGCCTATCTCCCGGAAACGGGCGAGGAAATCTATCACTCCTTCCTTGGTGTGCCGGTGCTGCGGGCAGGGCGTACGCTTGGAGTTCTGGTCGTCCAGAACCGCACCAAGCGGCATTATCGTGAGGATGAGGAAGAGGCGCTGGAAACGGTCGCCATGGTCATCGCCGAGATGATCGCGACCGGGGATCTGGCGCGCTTGAACCGCGCTGGCATCGAGCTTGATTTGCGCCGTGCGGTCACGCTTTCGGGCCTTGCCTTCAACGATGGCGTGGGGCTTGGACATGTGGTCCTTCATGAGCCGCGCATCGTGGTCACCAATCTCTTCAACGAAGACAGCGAGGAGGAGCTGGAGCGGCTGGAAGTTGCGCTCTCTTCGCTTCGACTTTCCATTGATGACATGTTGTCCCGCCGCGAAGTCGCCTTTGAGGGCGAGCATCGCGCGGTGCTGGAAGCTTATCGCATGTTCGCCAATGATCGTGGCTGGGTGCGGCGGCTGGAAGAGGCGGTGCGCAACGGCCTTACGGCCGAGGCTGCGGTCGAGAAGGTGCAGTCGGACATGCGCGCGCGCATGATGCATATGACCGACCCCTATTTGCGCGAGCGCATGAGTGATCTTGACGATCTGGCGAACAGGCTTCTTCGCCAGCTACTGGGGCGCGGTCCAGATGCGCTTGCCGAAGCACTCCCCAAGGATGCAATCCTCGTCGCGCGCAATATGGGCGCGGCGGAGCTGCTGGATTATCCGCGTCAGAAGCTGCGCGGGCTTGTGCTCGAAGACGGTGCGCCGACCAGCCATATCGTCATTGTCGCCCGCGCCATCGGCCTGCCGACGGTGGGTGAGGTCAAGGGTGCCGTCTCCATGGCTGAAAATGGCGACGCGGCCATTGTGGATGGCGAAGACGGGCAGGTGCATCTGCGCCCGCAATCGGACATCGAGGCAGCCTATACGGAGAAGGTGCGTTTCCGTGCGCGGCGCCAGAAGATCTACCGCGAACTGCGTGACAAGCCTTCGCGCACGAAGGATGGCCAGGATGTTGCGCTTTACATGAATGCCGGGCTGGCGGTTGATTTGCCGCAGCTGGCGCAGTCCGGTGCCGAAGGGATTGGCCTGTTCCGCACGGAACTGCAATTCATGGTGGCCTCCACATTTCCGCGTGCAGAGGCACAGGAGCGGCTTTATCGCGAAGTGCTGGAAGCAGCTGACGGTAAGCCCGTCACATTCCGCACCATCGACATCGGCGGCGACAAGGTGCTGCCTTACTTCAAGGGGCCGCAGCAGGAGGAAAACCCGGCACTCGGCTGGCGGGCTATACGCCTGACGCTGGATCGCCCCGGGCTCTTGCGCACACAGATCCGCGCCTTGCTCAAGGCCGCTGGTGGCCGCGAATTGCGCCTCATGCTGCCGATGGTGACGGAGGTCGCCGAAATACAGCAGGCGCGTGCTATCATTGACCGAGAAGTTCGGCATCTTTCGCGCTTTGCGCATCTGTTGCCCACCGAGCTCAAGATCGGCGCCATGATCGAGGTGCCCGCACTTCTGTGGCAACTTGACGAACTCATGGAGGCGGTAGATTTCGTCTCGGTCGGCTCGAACGATCTCTTCCAGTTCGTCACGGCAACGGATCGCGGAAACACCCGCATCGCCGACCGCTTCGACCCGCTCAGCGTGCCA
>Ga0310345_10002917_pt1 | contig 16767 bp, 16 predicted proteins | sample HC15DNA20500_MG_FD_204667 | JGI IMG/M metagenome (GOLD analysis project Ga0310345, IMG submission 204667) | Marine microbial communities from station ALOHA, North Pacific Subtropical Gyre - HC15-DNA-20-500_MG | ecosystem: Environmental > Aquatic > Marine > Oceanic | place: Pacific Ocean: North... | reverse complement strand
AACCGCCTCCGCTTCCCACATGGGGGTAAACCAGATCCAGTTGCGGAGACCATCCAGTGGCAAGCCTCGGCCTCAATCTCGAAGAACAGAAAGCGGTGGACCGCTTCCGCAAGGCCGTGGTCGAACCCTCGATGACCAAGCTCGTCGTGCTCGATTTCTGGGCGGAATGGTGCGGGCCGTGCAAGGCGCTCACCCCGGTGCTCGAAAAGGTCTGCGGCGAGTATGCCGACAAGGGCGTCGTCCTTGCCAAGATCAACGTCGATGAAGAGCAGTTCATCGCTGCGCAGTTCCAGGTGCGCTCGATCCCCACCGTCTACGCCATGTTCCAGGGCCAGCCGGTGGCGGACCTGACGCCCGCGCGCAGCGAATCGCAGCTGCGCCAGATGCTCGACCAGATGCTCGCGCGCCTGCCCATCCGCGGCGGGGAGGAACCTGCGCAGGATATAGCCCCGCTCCTCGCCATGGGCGAGGAAGTGCTGGCGGGCGGCGACGGTGAGCGCGCCGTCGGCATCTTCTCGCAGATCGCCGAGATCGCGCCCGACAGTGCTGCCGCCCACTCCGGCCTGATTCGCGCGCTGCTCTTGGCGGGCGACAAGGCGGCGGCCGAGGAAGTCCTCGCCTCGCTCGATCCCAAGCTCGCCGAAGATCCGGCGCTGGCGCAGGCCCGCTCGGCCCTCGCGCTTGCTGCCGATGCGCCCGAGCCCAGCGAACTCGACGGCTTGCGTGCCGCCGTCGCCGCCAGTCCGGGCGACATGGACGCCGAACTCGCGCTCGCCAACGGACTCTACGCCGCCGGTGATCGCGATGGTGCGGCTACCCTCCTCCTCGGCATGGTCGCCCGCGACCGTGCGTGGAACGAAGGCGCCGCCCGCACCCGCCTGCTCCAGATCTTCGAAGCCATCGGGCTCGAGGATCCGTGGGTCGCCGCCACCCGGCGCAAGCTCTCCACCGTGCTGTTCGGCTAGGCCATGGGTCAGGACCGCGCCCCCGTGCGCCTTTCGATCTTCCCGCTGACCGGCGCGCTGCTGTTCCCCGGGCTGCAATTGCCGCTGCACATCTTCGAACCGCGTTACCGGGCGATGATCTCGGACTCGCTGGTGCGGGACCGGCGCATCGCGATGATCCAGCCGCAGGGCCAGTATGATGGCGCGCCGCTGTTCCAGATCGGCTGCGTCGGCAAGATCGGCGAAGTCGAGGCGATGGAGGACGGGCGCTACAACGTCATCCTCGAAGGGATCTCCCGCTTCCGCATGCTGCGAGAACTCGATGTGACGACGCCCTTCCGCCAGATCGAGGCGGAACTCATCGAGGATGACGCTGGCGCCAGCCTCAGCGCGGTCGAACGCGCTTCCTTCGAGCGCGAGGCGCGCCGCTTTGCCGAAGCGCAGGGCTATTCGGTCGACTGGGATTCGGTCGGCCGGCTCGACGATGTCTCGCTGATCAACGGCGTCTCGCAGATCGCGCCGTTCGATGCCGCGGCCAAGCAGGCCCTGCTCGAAGCGGACAGCCTGACCGCGCGGTGTGAATTGCTTGTTCAGCTCATGCAGTTCTTCGGCCGCCGCGATTCGGATGATGGCCGGGTAACGCTGCAGTAAGTCAGAACTGCGCTTTCAGCCCGTCGATCACGAACTGCGCCGCCAGCGCGGCCAGCAGCACGCCGAGCAACCGCGTGATCACCGCTTCCACCTGCGAACCCAGCGCGCGGATGATCGGCCGCGCGGCGACGAGCGCGATGAAGCTCAGCGTCATCACCGCCCCCAGCGCGCCGAGGATCACCAGCGTTTCCTGCAGGCCCTTCGCCCGCGCCGTGAGCAGCATGACCGATGCGATCGAGCCCGGACCTGCCAGCATCGGCATCGCCATCGGGAAGACCGAGACGTCCTCGGCATGCGGCTGCTGGTTGCGCACTTTCTCCGCGCGTTCCTCGCGCCGCTCGGTGCGCTTTTCGAACACCATGTCGATGGCAATCATGAACAGCATGATGCCGCCCGCGATGCGGAAGCTGTCGAGCTCGATGTGCAGAGCCCCAAGCAGGTCCTCGCCGAACAGTGCGAAGACCACGAGGATGCCGCTGGCAATCAAGCAGGCCCGCACGGCCATGGTGAAGGCCTGCCGCGGTGTCGCGTTGGCGGTCAGCCCGGCATAGATCGGCGCGCAGCCGGGCGGGTCGATCACCACGAACAGCGTCGTGAAGGCGGAGAGGAACAGGGCCAGCATCCGATTAGCCCTCGTTCTTCGCGACTTCGATGCGCTTGAGCACCTCGTTCATCTTGCCGTCCTGCCACAGCCATACGGTCCACTCGCGTGTCCCGCCGGGGAGCACTGTGGAGCGCCAGACCAAGGTGCCATCAATCGAGCGACCGTCCTTGCTGTCTGCACCCGCAGGCGCGGCCAGCGCCGGGATCGGGCCGGGCAGCGGACGCATCGGTGGCGGGGTCCCCTTGGGCAGCTTGGGCGGGGGCGGCGGATCGTCCGCCAGAGGATCGCGGCGCGGGCGGGGCGGGCAATCGGCGACCTTGCCGGTGATGAAGTCCGCGCCCGCCAGCGCCACCGTCAGGTCACCGCCCTGATCGAGCACCCACTTGTAGTCACCCTTCTTCTTCTGCCGTTCCCACACGGTGGAGAACCAGCCATTCGCGCTGCCCGCCTGATAGCTGCCGAAGGTCACCCCCGCGCTGCCGTCGCAGCTCATCCACACCGAACTCGGCTGCCATTGCACCGCTTGCGGCGGATTGGCGCGGCCCTTGAGCCAGGCCTTGGCGAGCGTGCGCTGCGGCACGAACATTTCCGCTTCCTCGGCAGAGGTTTCGGCAAAAGCAGTCCACTGCCCCTTCTCGCGCGCGAGCCGGGCGAAGGCGCTTTCCGCCGCGATCAGCGCGCTCGGATTGCCGATGGGGGTGATCCCGCTGCCAAAGCCCTGCGGCGGTCCGCCGCGCCGGTCCTGTGCGGTGGCGGATGCAGCGAGGGCCAACAAGGCAAGGGGGAACAGGCGCTTCATGGCCTCAAGCCTAGAGCAGGCCGGAAGCAAGGGGAAGGCAGAAGGGGCCACCGCCGGTCCCTCCCGCTTGCAGGAGGGACCGGCGGCGGGCAATCAGATCGCGTCCGCCGCCAACTCCAGCCCGGCGTTGCGATAGGCCGCCACCAGCGCATTGCGCAGCAGCACCGCAATCGTCATAGGTCCGACGCCGCCGGGCACCGGTGTCACCGCACCGGCAACCTCGAGCGCACCGGCATAGTCCACATCGCCGACCAGCCGCGTCTTGCCTTCCTCGGCCGCGGGCACGCGGTTGATGCCGACATCGATCACCGTCGCACCGGGCTTGATCCAGTCCGCCTTGACCATTTCCGGACGACCCACTGCCGCCACCACGATATCGGCGCGGCGCACCACATCGGGCAGGTCCTTGGTGCGGCTATGCGCGATGGTCACCGTGCAGCTTTCTGCCAGCAGCAGCTGCGCCATCGGCTTGCCGACGATGTTCGAGCGCCCGATCACCACGGCATCAAGACCTGAGAGCGAGCCCAGCTGGTCCCTCAGCAGCATCAGGCAGCCCAGCGGCGTGCAGGGTACGAAGCCTGGCTGGCCCACCGCGAGGCGGCCCGCGCTGATCACGTGGAAACCGTCGACGTCCTTGTCAGGATTGATTGCGGAAATGACCTTCTGCTCGTCCATGTGCTTCGGCAGCGGCAGCTGAACAAGGATGCCGTCGACGGCGGGATCGACATTCAGCTGCTCGACCAGCGCAAGGAGATCGGCCTCAGCCGTCTCGGCGGGCAGGCGGTGTTCGAAGCTTGCCATGCCCGCTTCCACCGTCTGCTTGCCCTTGGAGCGGACATAGACCTGGCTCGCCGGATCCTCGCCGACAAGCACCACGGCAAGGCCTGCCTTGCGGCCTGCCTTGGCTTCGAATGCGGCAGCAAGCTCACCCACCTTGCCGCGCAGGTTCGCGGCAAAGGCCTTCCCATCAATGATCGCGGCAGTCATGCGGTATTCCTGTAGTGAGGTTGGATCAGACCGACGTGGCCGCCATGGCGAGGTAATAGAGCAGCTGGACCAGCAGGCGCAGGCCGAAGATCAGGATCATCGGCGAGAAGTCGACGCCCCCGGTATTCGGCAGGACCCGGCGGATCGGGTTCAGCAGCGGATCGAGGATGGCATTGAGCGCGGTCCATACGGCGTCGACCGCCTTGTTGTGCGTGTTCACCACGTTGAAGGCGATCAGCAGGCTCAGCACGAACTGCACGATCACCACCATCACGACAATGTCGATCAACTGCGAAATGGCAGAGATCAGCGTGAACAACAGCATTGCGCATTCCCTATGTCAGCGAGGAGGCCTGCTCCTAGCCGACCCTCTCCCCGCCCTACAAGGGCTCCCTCGCCGAACGGCCTACGGCGATGGACAAACTTGTATGTGTTGCATACAAATTTGTCCAGCAGTTCTTCGGGAAAACACGCAATCTCAGGGCGCGAGCGTGGTGCTCTCGATATGCCAGCGCAATTGCTCCGGAGTGGCGCCTTCGACATCGTTGGCTCGGCGCAGGACGACGTCGCCCTTGATGAAGCGCTGGCCATCGGTGATCGTGACGGGCGCCGTATAGTAAATCGAGCCCGCAGCACCTTCGCTCGCGCCCTTGCCGGGCGTGACTTTCGGATAGTGCAGTCCGGCCCAGCGCTTCGCGAAGTCCACCTCGGAAAGGCCGCTGCGGGCGCCCTGATCGCCCCAGAAGGCGCGCACCGTTGTCCAATCCCGAGCCTCGATCGCATCGCCCCAGGCGCGCAGGACCACATCGGGGTCGCGCGAACTGGGCGGCCGGGCCGGTGCCGGCGGCGGCGGCGTTGCGGGCGGGGCGACCGACGCCTCGGTTGATGGCGTGGCTGTGGGTGAGTGGCAGGCGGCAAGGCAAAGCAGCAGGGCCGCGCCAAGAGCGTTCCGGATCATCCGAACCGAACGCGCCTGGGCTGCACCGGTTCCCCGGCTTGCTGTCACGCGCGGATGAGCGTGCCCGCGCCGCGTGCGGTGAAAATCTCGATCAGCATGGCATGGGGCACGCGCCCATCAAGCACGACCGCCGCCTCGCATCCGGCTTCCACCGCGTGGACGCAGGTCTCGAGCTTGGGGATCATGCCCCCGCTGATCGTGCCGTCCTCGGCAAGGCGGGTGATGTCAGCGGGCGTCAGGTCGGTCAGCAGGCGGCGCTCCTTGTCGAGCACGCCCGGCACGTCGGTCAGCAGGAACAGCCGCGCCGCGCCGAGCGCCGCCGCAATGGCGCCCGCCATGGTGTCGGCGTTGATGTTGTAGGTCTCGCCGTCCTCGCCCACGCCGATGGGGGCAATCACCGGAATCATGTTGGCGCCGGTGATGGTGTCGATCACCGAGGTATCGATCCGCGCCGGTTCACCGACGAACCCGAGGTCGACGACGATCTGCTCGCCGCTGTCCTTGTCGTTGATCGCCTTGGGCGCCTTCTTGGCTTCGACCTTGCTGGCGATCACCATCCCGCCATCCTTGCCGGAAATACCGATGGCCTTGCCGCCCGCGCGCGCGATCCAGCTGACAAGTTCCTTGTTGATCGCGCCCGCCAGCACCATCTCGGCGACTTCGGCGGTCTGCTTGTCGGTCACGCGCAGGCCGTCGACGAACTGCGATTCGATGCCGAGCGCCTTGAGCATCCGTCCGATCTGCGGGCCCCCGCCGTGGACGACGACCGGATTGATGCCGACCGCCTTCAAGAGCACGATGTCTTCGGCAAAATCCTGCGCCAGCTCGGGATCGCCCATCGCGTGGCCGCCATACTTCACCACGAACGTCTTGCCCGCGTATCGCTGCAGATAGGGCAGCGCCTCGGTCAGCGTTTCGGCCTTGGCGAGCATCGCCTTGTGGTGGGCGGCGTCGTCTGCGGTGGGTTCGTGCGTGGTTGCCATGATGCGCCGCGCTTTGGACCAAGCGGCGCGGCGGCGCAATATTTCTAGCGCTGGCCGTCCAGCTTGCGCCCCAGCTGCACGAATACCCAGATCAGCGGCGGCACCATGATCGTGGAGAGCAGCAGCTTCGAGGCGATCTGCCCCGCCATGATCTCCCCGATCGGCAGCGGCACACCCGCAGCGTCCGTCACCCCGGCGAACGAGATCGTGATGAAGATCAGGGTATCGACCATCTGGCTGAGCAGGCTGGCAATCCACGCGCGCAGGATCAGCAGGCGTCCGCGCCCACCTGCCAACCGCGAGAACACATAGACATTGAGTGTCTGCGACGTCCCGTAGGAGATCAGCCCCGCAAACTGCATCCGCGCGCCCTGACCGAGTAGGCGGGCATAGGCGTCCTGATCGCCCCAGAACGGCGCGGGCGGCACCACGTTGATCACGAAGGTCAAGAGCAGCATCGAGCAGATCAGCGGCACGAAGCCGAAGCGCACCAGCCGGTTGGCGACATCCTGCCCGAACAGCTCCGCCACCGCGCTCGCCATCACCACCAGCAGCAGGAACGCAAAAATGCCGCTCTCGACCGCGAGATCGCCAACCAGCGGCCAATGTCCCAGCGCGGCAATCTTGGTGCCGAGCACGCCGGCCAGCACCACAAGCCCGCCATAGAGCAGCGAAAAGGCGAACAACGAGGTGGGAATGCCCGAATTGGGAGCGGTTGCGGCGTGCGGCTTGTCTTGCATCCACAACGGTTAGCGGGATTTTGACCCTGCGCCAAATCCCGTTTAAGCCATGCCGGACTTGGTCTTCAGGGGAGCGGCAGGCCCGCGATGCGCGTTTTGATGAGCCTCGCCGGCATGGCGCTGATCCTGCTCTTTGCTGTCCTGCTTTCCTCCAACCGGCGCGCGATCAAGCTGCGGGTGGTGGCGCCTGCCTTCGCGCTGCAGGCAGGTTTTGCCGCGCTTGTGCTCTATTTCCCCCCGGGCAATGCGGCGTTGCAGGGCGCGGCGGCGGGGGTCGAGGGGCTGCTCGGCTATGCCAAGGCTGGCGTCGCCTTCCTGTTCGGGCCGCTCGCCGATCCCGCCATCGGCGGCCGCAGCTTCGCCATCGCCGCGCTGCCGACGATCGTGTTCTTCGCCGCGTTGATCTCGATCCTCTACTACCTCGGCATCATGCAGCTGGTGATCCGCTGGATCGGCGGCGGGCTTGAGGCGATTACCGGCATCAGCCGTGTCGAGGCGCTGTGCGCGGCGAGCAACATCTTCGTCGGCCAGAGCGAATCGCCGCTCGTCATCCGGCCCTATCTTGCATCGCTCAGCCCGGCCCAGATCTTCACGGTGATGAGCGTGGGCATGGCGGGCGTCGCGGGGACGATCCTTGCCGCCTATGCCGCGATGGGAATCCGGGTGGACTACCTCGTCGCCGCCGCGTTCATGTCGGCGCCGGGCGGCGTGCTTATGGCCAAGCTGATCATGCCCGACGTGCCGCCGCCCGAACATGCGCACGATGATATGCCGCTGCACAATCCGCATATCGCAGTGGTATCCACGCCGGACGAGGAGCGTCCCGCCAACCTGATCATGGCCGCCAGCCAGGGCGCGCAGACCGGCGTACGGCTGGCGGTAGCGGTCGGCGCGATGGTGCTCGCGTTCGTGGCGTTGGTGGCCATGGCCAACGGCATGCTCGGCACGATCGGCGCGCACATCGGCTATCCCGGTCTCTCGTTCGAGCAGATCCTCGGTGCGATCTTTGCCCCCGTCTTCTTCCTTCTCGGCGCGCCCAACTGGGCAGAGGCGGCGCAGGCGGGCGGCCTGTTCGGCACCAAGATCGTGCTCAACGAATTCGTCGCCTTCATCGATCTCGGCGCGGCAAAAGACCTTTCCGCCCACACCGTCGCCATCGTCACCTTTGCGCTGTGCGGCTTTGCCAACTTCAGCTCGATCGCGATCCAGATGGCGGTTTCGGGCAGCCTCGCGCCGAACCAGCGCCCGGTGATCGCGAAGCTGGGGCTGAAGGCGCTGGCGGCGGGCGCGCTGTCCAACCTGATGAGCGCAGCGCTGGCGGGATTGTTCCTGAGCGTATGAGATCGTGAGCACCCGCGGTCCGATCCACGCGGGACTTGCTTACGGACTGATCGGCTTTGCGCTCGGGTTTGTTTTCGGCGTCGTCCGGACCCTATTCGTTGCCCCTGCCATAGGCGCCTTTGCTGCGGTTGCCCTCGAAACCCCGCTTATGCTGGTTGCCAGCTTGCCGCTCGCCGGCTGGTGTCTGCATCATTGGCAGGTTGCCCGGCCAGCGTATGCCCTTGTTTCCGGCCTGGTCGGGTTCGCTGCTCTCGTGGTCTGCGAAGTACTGCTCGGCTTGGCCCTGGGTCAGACCGTGCAGGGCATACTTGCAGGGATGGCGCGTCCACCCGGCATGCTGGGTCTGGCGGGCCAGATCGTATTTGCCTTACTGCCTGCCAGCCTTGCGGTGTCGAGGAAGTAACTGCCGCGCGATCAGCGGCAGTCCCATCAGCACGAACGGGGCAGCCATGAAGCCCCAGTAGCCGTTGTCGGGCCGCCCGAATATTGTCAGCGCCGCAAGGAACCCCGCACTGCCGATGGCGGCGATGCGCTCCCTATCGCTGCCCCAGCGCAACATGGCGGCAAGCGAGACGGCAACCAGCGCCAGCACCAGCGGACCGGGCAGGCCGGTCAGGACCAGATTGCGGCGCAGCGCGTCGATCACCAGCGGCAGCCCGCCGAACCGCACCCAGCCGGGGGAGGTGAGGTCTCCGGGCTGGACCTGTGCGGCCACGAATTGCGCGTGGACCAGCCAGAGACCGGCGGCCAGTGCGATGGCTGCTGCTGCCATTCCGGCGCGTTTCCAGTCGCGCTGCCAGAGGCCATGGAGAAAGATGGCGGCGAGCCATGCCAGTGATGTCTCGCGCACCAGCACCGCCAGCAAAGCGAGCCCAACCATCAACCATGGCCGCCGATAGGCCGTCAGCGAGAGCATGATCAGCAGGACGCTCCACTGTTCATGCAGATAGACGTTGTCCGGAAAGAATGCGCCGAACAGGCCCGCGACTGCCAGCGCAACCATGGCGAGCGCCTCGGCTGGTGGCCGGTCGGACAAGCTCTGCCTGAGCGCGATCAGTGCGCCGAACAGGAGCGCTATCAGAGCGGCCGTGCGGGTGGCGGTGCTCGGGAGCAGGGCCAGCAGATACGTCATCGTCGGCGGGCGCACGGCGAGCGCAGGCTGGACCGGATAAGTGCGCTCGCGCTGCGCGGCCATTGTTGCCGGATAGAAGTTCTCGCCCGCCCGGACGCGTTCGACCACGGTGCGGTAGAGTTCCTGATCGAGCTGGACTGGTCTTTTGGGCGCACTGGCCATGGCTGGAATCGCAAGACATGCAAGCAGGGCCAGCAGAAGCGCGCGCCACATCCTCACAGCTCGCGCTTCAGATCATAGAGCAGATCCAGCGCGGCGCGGGGGCTCAGCGAATCGATGTCGATCGAGGAGAGCTTCTCGCGCAGCGCATCGACTTTCTCCTCCGCCGCTTCGATCGCAGCTGCGAACAGCGGCAGGTCGTCGAGCCCCGCCGCCAGCCCGCCCGTCGCGGCGCGGCCCTTCTCCAGCCGGTCGAGCACCGACTTTGCGCGCTTGACCACCTGTGCGGGAACGCCTGCCAACCGCGCCACGGCAAGTCCGTAGCTCTTGTCCGCCGGCCCCTCCGCCAGTTCGTGCAACAGCACTAGATCGCCCTTCCACTCGCGCGCCCGCACGTGGTGGAGCGAGAGCGCGTCGCAGGTCTCCGCCAGCCGCGCGAGCTCGTGGTAATGCGTCGCGAACAGGCAGCGCGAGCGGTTCACTTCGTGCACGGCTTCAGCGACGGCCCATGCCAGCGCGAGGCCATCGTAGGTGGAGGTGCCGCGCCCCACTTCGTCGAGGATGACGAAGCTGCGTTCACCCGCCTGCGCGAGGATCGCGGCGGTCTCGACCATCTCGACCATGAAGGTGGAGCGCCCGCGCGCCAGATTGTCCGCTGCGCCCACCCGGCTGAACAGGCGGTCGACGATGCCGATCTCGGCGGCCTCGGCGGGGACAAACCCGCCTGCCTGCGCCAGGATCACGATCAGCGCGTTCTGGCGCAGGAAGGTCGATTTACCGCCCATGTTGGGGCCGCCGATCAGCCACAGCCGGTCGCGCGCGGTCAGCTGGCAGTCATTGGCGACAAATCGCTCGCCGCGCGCCGCGAGCGCGGCCTCGACCACCGGATGCCGCCCGCCGCGAATGGCAAGCGCGGTGTCGTCGGAAAGGTGCGGCAGGCACCAGGCCCCTTCCGCCGCGCGTTCGGCTTGCCCGGCTGCCACGTCGATCCGGGCGAGCGCCGCCGCCGTTGTCGCAATCGCCTCGCGGGCGGCAATGGCGCGGGCGGTCAGGTCCTCGAAATGCGCTTCCTCCGCCGCCAAAGCGTGCCCACCTGCTTCGGCGATGCGGCTCGCTTCCTCGTGCAGCGCCAGCGCATTGAAGCGCACCGCGCCCGCCATGGTCTGGCGATGCGTGAAGCCGCTGTCGGGCTGCATCAGCCGGTCGGCATGACGCGCGGGCACTTCGATGAAATAGCCGAGCACGCCGTTGTGCCGGATCTTGAGCGAGGGCGTTCCCGTCTCGTCGCGGTAGCGCGCCTCCAGCGCCGCAATGGCCCGGCGTGAGTTGCCGGCGGCATCGCGCAGCGCGTCGAGCGCCGCGTCATAGCCCGCTGCGATGAACCCGCCGTTGGTGCGCTCGGTTGGCGGCGCGGGCACGAGCGCGCGGCTGAACAGGTCGATCAGCGCGCCGTGACCGCCGAGCGCTGGGAGCAGTGCATCAGCCAGCGCGGGCCGATCCGCGCGCGCAGATAGCAGTGCTTGCAACCGTTGCGCTTCGCCCAGCCCATCGCGCAACTGGCCAAGATCGCGCGGGCTTGCCCGCCCTGCCACGATGCGCCCCAGAGCACGGCCAACATCCGGCGCCGCCCGCAACACACTGCGCAGATCGCCGCGCAGCAGCGGATCGTCATGCAGCCAGCTGACGAGTTCAAGCCGCGCCCGGATGGCCGCAAGATCGGTGAGCGGTGCCGCCAGGTCCTCTGCCAGCAGCCGTGCGCCTGCGCTGGTGACGCAGCGGTCGATGGCCTCGATCAGGCTGCCCTTGCGCCCGCCGCCGCTGGCCGAGAGGATTTCAAGGCTGGCCCGCGTCGCCTCATCCATCGCCATGAAGGCGCGCGCCTCGCGCACCACCGGCGGCAGCAGCAGCGGCAGGCTGCCGCGTCCGACATGCTCGAGATAGTCGATCAGCCCTGCCGCTGCCGCCAGCATTGCGCGGCTGAACGTGCCGAACCCGTCGAGTGTCGCGACGCCGTGCAGCGCCATCAACCGGTCCGCACCGCGCTGCGAATCGAAGGCACGGGCAGGGCGCTCGGCCGCCTCGGGCAGATCGAAGCCGCATTCCTCGGCCATCACGAGCTCGGTTGCGCCGAGCCGTGCCAGCGCGGCGGACAGCAGCTCGGGCGGGCATTCCTCAAGCTCCATCCGCCCGGTCGAGATGTCACAGGCGGCGATCCCCGCTACATCCCGCACCTTGCATACCGCCGCCAGCACGTTGGCCCGGCGTGGCTCCAGCAGCGCGTCTTCGGTCAGCGTCCCGGCCGTCACGAAGCGGACGATGTCGCGCGCGACCAGTGCCTTGGAACCCGCACGTTTGCGTGCCTCCTCGGGCGTTTCGGTCTGCTCGGCAATGGCAACGCGGCATCCGGCGCGGATCAGGCGGGCAAGATAGCTCTCGGCCGAATGGACGGGCACGCCGCACATCGGGATCGGTGCGCCGCCATGTTCGCCCCGGCTGGTGAGCGCGATATCGAGCACGCTTGCGGCGATCTTGGCGTCCTCGAAAAACAGCTCGAAGAAATCGCCCATGCGGTAGAACAGCAGGCAGCCTTCGGCCTCAGCCTTAAGCGCCAGATATTGCGCCATCATCGGAGTTGGGGCATGGGAACTCACAGCGGTTGTGGCTAGACGAGCGCCGCGGGTTTCTCAAACGATCGACACCGGATATCGACACTTCAAGTCGTAAATAGTCCGGGCATAGGCTGGGCGGATGCTGCGAAGGTTCTTGGGAGGCGGGTGCTTCCAGGGGTCTTGGAGATGGTCAGACGGGCCATCCCGGCTGACGCCGATGCGAAAGTGAACTGGGGTTGATGCAAGTCCGCGAGAAGACCTTTGCGATGAGCCTGCGCGCGATGTGGGAACGCGCAGTCGCGTTGCCGTGGCTGAGCCCGCCGGGGATCGCTGTCATTGTGCTGCTGGTCTGCCTGCCCTTCGCGCTGGTCGAAGTACCGCCGCTGATCGATGTGCCGGGCCACATGGGGGCTGCCGCGATCGAGGCTGCGCGCCCGGGCAATCCGCTGCTCAAGTACTTCTCGTGGAAATGGGTCTTCACGCTCAATATCGGCGGCGACGTGCTCGCCAAACTCATCGGCGCGCAATTTGGCATTCTGGCGGCCGGCTGGTGGAGCACGGTGCTGGCGACGGGCCTTTTCGCCGGCGGTTGCCTCGCGACGATCCGCGTGCTCAATCCCAGGGGCGGTCACGGCGCGCCGTGGGCGCTGATGTTCGTGTTCAGCTTCCCGCTGCTGACCGGCTTCCTCAACTACATCCTCGCCACCGGCCTTTCGCTGATGGCCTTTGCGGCTGCCGTCTGGCTGGAAGACAAGCCCAAGCAGCGCGCGGCGCTGCTCGTCGTCGCGCAACCGGTCGCCATGCTCTGCCATGCCATCGGTGGCCTGCTGCTGGGCCTGCTCGTGGGCGCCAATGCCCTGGGCCGCGAGATCGACCGACTGCCTGCCGGCTGGTGGCGCCCGTCCGCATGGCGCCGCCTGCGCGACGAGCAGGACTGGCGCGCGATTGCCAAGCGGTTGTTCATCTTGTGCTGGCCGCTCGTCGCCACACTCGTGACGATCATCCTCTGGAAGTACCTCTCGCCCGATCCCGCGCGCAGCATGAACCGCTGGCGGTGGGACCAGAAGGCCTGGTACTTCGTCCTCACGCTGCGCGACCAGTCGCTGCTGCTCGACGGCGCGACGACTTTCGCCTGCTTCGCGCTGATCCTGTTCGGCTGGCTGCTCGGCGCGCGGTGGAAGTGGCAGCTGGGTCTGCCGGGCCTGCTGGTGTTCCTGCTGTTCGTCGCCATCCCAAGCGACATCAACGGCAGCAACTTTGTCGATGTGCGCCTGCTGCCCGTCGCCTGCATGCTCCTCCTTGGCCTGCAGGATTGGAGCGCTGTCTCCATCGACCGCGCGCGCAAGATCGCGGTGATTGGCGCGCTGCTGCTCGGTGTCCGGCTGGTTGTCACGGCCGCCAGCTTTGCCGACTATGCCGATGACTATCGCAAGCAGCTTTCCGCGCTTCACCACGTCGAGCCAGGCAGCCGGGTGCTCGCCTTCGTCGAGCATTCCTGCCTTGAGGAATCGTGGCGCAACACACGGCGTGACCATCTTGCCAGCCTTGCCAGCCTCTATCGGCAGGCCTGGGTGAACGACAACTGGGCGGTGCCGGGCCTTCACATGGTGATCCCGCGTTTCCGTCCGGGCCGCAATTTCAGCGCTGATCCGTCCGAGTTCGTGTGGTCGCGTGCCTGCCGCGGCGGCCGCCTGCGCAGTGTCGATACCGCGCTCAAGTATGCCCCGGTCGAGCGCGTCGACTACGTCTGGCTGATCGATACCGGCATGCCGCGCCATCCGGATTCGCGGCTCCAGCTCGTCTGGCAGGAAGGCCGCAGCCTGCTTTTCGCGGTCCGGCCCTTGGGTTTTCCGAACTGGCATTCTAAGGACTTGTAACCAGTCCGTATCCGCGGTGCGTACCCCGTGGCAACGGTCTTGCCATGGGGCTCCTGCGGGACCAAGAAAACGCCGCGTGCGCCGAGGGGGAATAGATGACCGACGAGAGCAATGTCCGCTTCACCGAACGTGAGGCGCTGTTCTATCACAACACGATCCGCCCCGGTAAGATCGAGATCATCGCTTCCAAGCCGATGGCGACGCAGCGCGATCTCAGCCTCGCCTATTCGCCCGGCGTCGCCGTCCCGGTCCGCGCCATCGCGGAGAACCCCGCGACTGCGTATGACTACACCGCCAAGGGCAACCTCGTTGCGGTGATTTCCAACGGTACCGCCATCCTCGGCCTCGGCAACCTCGGCGCGCTCGCCTCGAAGCCGGTGATGGAAGGCAAGGCGGTGCTGTTCAAGCGCTTCGCCGACGTCGATTCGATCGATATCGAACTCGCGACCGAAGACCCGCAGGCGTTCATCGATGCGGTGGCGCTGATGGAACCCAGCTTCGGCGGCATCAACCTTGAAGACATCAAAGCGCCTGAGTGCTTCATCATCGAACAGGCGCTGAAAGAGCGCCTCAAGATCCCGGTGATGCACGATGACCAGCACGGCACCGCGATCATTTCCGCCGCCGGCCTGCTCAACGCCTGCTTCCTCACCGGGCGCAACCTGGCCGACGTCAAGGTTGTCGTGAACGGCGCGGGCGCGGCCGCCATTGCCTGCACAGAACTGATCAAGGCGATGGGCGTGCGCCACACCAACGTGACGATGTGCGACAGCAAGGGCGTGATCTACATCGGCCGCGCCGGAGTCGACCAGTTCAAATCCGCCCACGCCATCGATACCCCGCACCGCACGCTGGAAGAAGCGATGGAAGGCGCGGACATCTTCCTCGGCCTCTCGGTGCAGGGCGCGGTCACGCAGGAGATGGTCAAGAAGATGGCGCCGCAGCCGATCATCTTCGCGATGGCCAATCCCGATCCCGAAATCACGCCGCCCGAAGCCCGGGCCGCACGGCCTGATTGCATCGTCGCCACCGGCCGTTCGGACTATCCGAACCAGGTCAACAACGTGCTCGGCTTCCCCTTCATCTTCCGCGGCGCGCTCGATGTGCAGGCAACCGCGATCAACGAGGAAATGAAGATCGCCGCCGCCCGCGCCATCGCCGAACTGGCGCGTGAGCCGGTGCCCGAGGAAGTCGCGGCCGCTTACGGGCAGAACCACAGCTTCGGGCTGGACTACATCATCCCCGCACCGTTCGACCCGCGCCTGATGGAAGTCGTCTCCTCCGCCGTTGCCAAGGCGGCGATGGATTCCGGTGTCGCCCAGCGCCCGATCGAGGATTTCGACGCCTATCGCACGCAACTGAAGGCGCGCCTGAACCCGACGACGGGCGCGCTCACCAGCGTCTACGATCAGGTCAAAAAGAACCCCAAGCGCGTCGTCTTCGCGGAGGCAGAGAACGAAGTCGTGCTGCGTGCGGCCATTCAATACCGCGATTTCGGTTATGGCACGCCGGTGCTCGTCGGCCGCACCAAGGCGGTCTGCGATCTGCTGACCGAGCTCGGCGTCGGCGATCCGGACAGCTTCGAGATCCACAACTCTGCAGTCTCGCCGCTCGTGCCGGAAATGGTCGCCTACCTCTATGAGCGCCTGCAGCGGCGCGGCTTCATGGAGCGCGACGTACGGCGCATGGTCAACCAGGACCGCAACGTGTTCGCCTCGCTGCTTGTCGCGCTGGGCCACGGCGATGCGATGATCTCGGGCATGACCCGCACCTTTGCGCAGACGATCAAGGAAGTGCGCCAGGTCCTCGATCCCAAGCCCGGGCATCTGCCGTTCGGCATCCACATGATGATCGCGAAGAACTACACCGTGTTCCTTGCCGATACGACCGTGAACGAGCGCCCGAACGCGGCGGAACTGGCCCACATCGCCACCGAAACCGCCGCCGTCGCCCGCCGCATGGGCCACGAACCGCGCGTCGCGTTCCTGTCCTACTCCACCTTCGGCAATCCCAGCGGCCGCTGGCTCGATGAGATTCGCAGCGCGGTTGCGATCCTTGACGAGCAGAAGCCGAACTTCGAGTACGAAGGCGAAATGGCGCCCGATGCCGCGCTCAATCCAAAAGTCATGGCGAACTACCCGTTCAGCCGTCTTTCGGGCCCGGCCAACGTGCTGATCATGCCCGGCCTGCAATCGGCCAACATCTCCGCCAAGCTGCTGCGCGAACTTGCCGGCAACGCGGTGATCGGCCCGATGATGATCGGCATGGAAAAGCCCGTCCAGATTGCGGCCATGACCTCGATCGCGCCGGATATCCTGACGCTGGCCGTGCTTGCGGCGGCGGGGATTGCGGGGTGATCGCAGGTCTGGATTGAAGACGTCGCACGTTGTGTTACATTGTGCGCGCAATGCAGGAGCGCGCGCCATGAATGCCAGCACGACAATGACGATCCGGGTGACCCCTGATCTCAAGGAAAAGCTGGGTCGGCTGGCGCGAAGCACCCGCCGTTCCAGCTCGTTCCTCGCGGTGGAGGCTGTCGAAGCCTATGTGAACCGCGAACTGCAGATCATCGAGGGCATCCAGCAGGGGCTTGCCGATATGCATGCGGGCCGCGTGATTCCGCACGATGACGCAATGGCGGAAGCCCGCCAGATCATTGCCGAAGCGCGGCAGGCAAAGACGGCCTGACAGTGCGGCGCGTCGTTTGGGCAAACAGCGCCAAGGACGACATTTTAGCCACTGTTCGCCATATCGCCGCCGATGATCCCGGTACTGCCGAACGCGTCCTTGCAGCCATTCAGCAAACCGGAAACGCCCTCGCCGATTTCGCTACGGGCCATCCGGGCCGGGTTGCGGGGAGTGGAGTAGGAAGCGCATAAGCGCTTCCCCTCCCCGAACCGTACGTGCACCTTTCAGCGCATACGGCTCTCTATTCAACCTTGGTCCAAGGCCATGGCGACATCACGATAGCGGGAGGTGACGG
>Ga0310345_10002914_pt1 | contig 16770 bp, 20 predicted proteins | sample HC15DNA20500_MG_FD_204667 | JGI IMG/M metagenome (GOLD analysis project Ga0310345, IMG submission 204667) | Marine microbial communities from station ALOHA, North Pacific Subtropical Gyre - HC15-DNA-20-500_MG | ecosystem: Environmental > Aquatic > Marine > Oceanic | place: Pacific Ocean: North... | reverse complement strand
CGGGTGGCGTACTGCCGCTATATATGAGGCGAAGCTAGACCAGATTCACCATGAAGCTGAGTTGAATGGTGGCCAAGTCCTGCTTTATCTGGATGACACGTCGCCCACTCCTGATTAATCTTGCCTTGGTTAATTCCATGAGATAAAAATCCCCTTGGTTTTCTATTCTATTTTTGCACGGGGGGACATGCCAAGGGATGAGGGCAAAAAAAATCCCCCAGCCCGCAAGGGCTGGGGGATAGTCTTTCCGTTTCTTATCGGTTATTTCTTGGCTGTTTCCTTGGCAAGCTTGGCATTGTATTTGTTTGTTTGCTTGCGCTCGTTTTTGCTTTTCACGCTGGTACCAGCGATGAGGGAAACATAGTCCGTGCAATTTCGGATTGCAGTTTCTAGCGTCTTGTCATTTTTCTTGTCGGCAACTGGTTTGATGGCACCAAACGCATCATGTCTTTGGACTAACCACACTTTGGTCTCCCTTTTTGACAGGTCTACGGAGTCATGCTTGCCCTCAAGCATAGCGTCAACGGTTGCCGCTTGCGCTTTCTTGAACTTTGTAGCGTCAAGGGTCAACTTGTTAGCCTTTGCCTTTTTGATTGCTGCATCCATTGCAGGCTTTAGCTTTTTGCTATCCAAGTGATTTTTCACATTGTGAATACAATCACGGAATGCCTTGACCTTTGCGTCAATCGTTACCTCTTCGCTTGTCATGGTTTGCCATAACGATTTTTCGGTGCCAATTGTAGCGTCAAGGCTAGCTTTAAACACGTCCGCAAGGTGAGCTTTCATGTCCACCTCTAGGCCATTGCTTGTTTTCGTTTTACCTTCAACGCCTAGCGCGTGGATAAAACGGATTTGCAATGCTTCAGCAGTTTGTAAGCTCAGGATGATTTCACTCTTCTTTTTTGTTTTGGCTTGGAATTTATCCATGCCGAACAAATCTTTCGGAGTGATTGAATCATCTTCGAGCAAACCCTGTACACTTTCCAAGATGGTCTCGCGATCATCTTGTCCAATGTCCGAGCGTGCAGCGACTAACATTTTCTTTGCATCCTCGCGCTTTGCTTTCGGTTGCTTTTCGCAATCGGCAAGCAATGCGGCATAATCAACGCCTTGCGTTAAGTATGCTTTTACTTGCGCGTAGTATGCAATAACCGCGCCGCGTCCCTTGACGGCCTCTTTGTTTTTGGCCGTATGGGTTTTGGATTGCGGTGCCGTTAGGCTCCGGAAGTTTGGCTGGATTTTGTCCGCGTCTGTTCCAGTTGCGTTTGTTGTTTTCTGGTTTTTGTTAGTTTTCATTTTACTGTCTCCTAACAACCAGCACGCGCACACGGTGCGCGTGCTATCGGTTGCAAGAAATTGCCAGCAAAGTTATTAGCTAGAAACTTTTTACAACCGATAGAAACGGAATCTTGTGAAAAAACTTATTCGGGATTCGGAGTACTGTAGGTTTTAAACTGCTGAAGGTTTAAAACGTTTCCCCGTTTGCCTTTGGGTTTTGATTTTCGTTACGGTTTCTTCCGCATTTTGTCCGTCGGTCTTGGCTTCTCGCTGGGGAGGTTTCCCGTCTTGGCGGCCTTTACCTTTTTGACTGCTCACCCTTTCGGGCGGCCATAGTCAATCGAACAATAGGTATCATATCAGGTATCGAGCAGAGTACAAACTATTTCTTTTGCTTTGAGAGTGTGCTAGATTGGCCAAATGTTTCTAGCTAGTAACTTAAAGGGCTAGTGTTTAAAGGGAGATTTAAAGTCATGTCAAGAATCGGAATAAAGAAAAAGTTAACGGCACCGATGCGTGAAATACTATTGGAAACACTAGCTCAAGGCGTGTCCTTGCATGGTGCGTTGAACAAAATAGGTATCACGCCGGAACGTTTTCAAACGATCATATCCGGAGAAGGGAAGGAAGCCCTTGTATTAAAAGCGCAATGCGATTCCGCGCAAGCTCGCGCAGAAGAAACACTCTGTCGTCGCATCATTGAGAATTCAAGCCCTGCAGTAGCCTTGGCGTTTTTACAAACAAGGTTTAAACACTGGGCAACCAAGGGCGACAATCCACAGCAAGATCAAAAGGCCGAGGCGTTGCTTGCTCGACTCGCGAGCGTGCCGGAGCAGCAGCGCAAACGCAACTAGCCATGCCTCGCATCATGCGCGCGTCTCGTGTGCGCGACCACACAACCACCACCACCCCCCTTGAGCCTCCTCCCACTCTCCCCCCCTTTTCAGAAATGAGGCTATTTTCAAGACTGTATATCAAATGAAACCCCTCAAAGTTCAACCTCCCAAAAAACGCAGAGGCAGACCACGCAAGAAAGGCACCTTGGACGTTGTGCTGCCCAAGAAGGTCATTAAGCCCAAGTATGCTGGCAACATACTAACTCCTGAACAAAAGCTCTCAGAACGCAACCTCAAGCGAGTAGAGGCTATCTCTGAGAAGGTCACGACTGCCAGCCAGTTGCAGAACTTCCCTGAGATGATTCTTGGGGTTAGGCCGTATGAGTGGCAGTCGAAGGTTTTGGAGGCATTGAATCCGAAGGAGAGCAGGGTAGCCCTGAAGGCTGCGAACGGAAGCGGGAAGACCAGTCTGGTTGCGGCTAGTGCAGTCCTTTGGCATATGGTGAGGTTTCCTGAGAGTCTGGTGGTGACGACTGCTGGGGTATGGAGGCAGGTTGAAGGCCAGCTTTGGCCTACGCTCAAGAAGTATACTGGAGGACTGGGAGGTGGCTGGAGGACAACGAGCAACGAGCTTGAGTACAGGAATGGGTCAAGGGCTATAGGCTTCTCGACCAATGAGGCTGGGAAGTTTGAGGGTTGGCATAGGCAGGGGCCGACCGAGAATCTGTTGATGATAGTGGATGAGGCGAAGACTGTGCCTGATTGTATCTTCGATGCCATAGCAAGGTGTCAGCCCAGCAGGTTGCTGGTGATGAGTAGCCCCGGTGCCAGTGCGGGGGCTTTCTATGAGGCATTTACCAAGCAGAGGAAGAGTTGGGAAAACTTTTCTGTAACCGCCTTTGAGTGTCCTCACATCACTCAGGCTTGGATTGACGAGCAGGTTGAGATTTATGGTGAGGACAGTCCTCTGGTGAGGTCGATGATCTACGGGGAGTTTTACGATGACAGCGGGGAAGGTTTGGTGATTCCGCTGAAGACTCTGGAGGGCTGTTTGCAGAATCCCCCCAAGCATGAGAAGGGTGGAAGGATTGCCTTTGTGGACTTTGCAGCAGGAGGGGATGAATGCGTGTTCGCCCTGAGGGAGGGGAATAAGGTTACTGAGATGATTTGCTGGAGGGATAGGGACACCAATCGCACGATAGGCGAGATCATCAGCCTGATGGAGAGGTTTGGCCTACAGGCTGATGAGGTCTACGCTGATGAGGGTGGTCTGGGTTTACCCCTTTGTGATGCCCTCATGGCGGCAGGTCACGACATCCACAGGGTAAACTTTGGGGCAAAGCCGTTTGATTCACGCTACTCGAACAGGTCGGCTGAGATGTGGCATACCGCCGCAAGGACGATTCAGAAGAAGGAGGTTATCCTCCCTGATGACCCAACCCTGCATCAGCAGATGGTGACAAGGAGGGCTGATGTGAGTAGGACGGGGAAGTTGGGCGTCGAAGCTAAAGACAGGATGAAGTCCAGAGGATTGGATAGCCCCGACAGGGCGGACGCCGTCCTTGGTTGCATCTCTTGCGGCGGCGGCATAGGCGGGACATGGCAACAGTTCAATGAGGGCGGTGTCATAGGGATGGATGAGCTTTATTCGGCAGCTAGGGAAAGCTACGAGGCAGATGTGTTACCAGCAGGAATGCGTGTTGGATACTAATTCTCCGGTGTGGAAGTGCTTGGGATACAAGGAGTTACAGAAAAACCTCCGAGAATCTCCCAAAGTCTCCCAAAGTCTCCCAAAATCTCCCACAATAGAGAGATAGAATAGAATAGATAGAATAGAATACTATGGGGTTTGGATTGCCATCACAGATGAAACCAGCGGTGGTTGCCCGTGTAGGTGGGGGAGTCTGGGGGTATTGTGACATCTGCACTGATGCGAGCGACCCGGAGTTTGACTTCCTGAAGTTGCACTGGTTGGTAGCTTGGGACAGGGCGACGGGGTTTGATTACTGTCAGGATTGCGTAAATCATGCATTGACGGCTGACCGGATTCTTGTTAAGACAGGCAACTTGATGAACATGAGGCATCCGAGGAGAGGCAAGGAGAGCAGTGAATTTCCACCAAGGTAATGTTTCTAGCTAGAAACTTTTATGAAGGTTAAAGCCAAGAAGAATCAATCCGATAGTAGCCCAAATAAAAATGGCTTCATCAAGCCGACTGCTGCCGACATCAGGGCAGGTAAACCCGCGCAACCGCCGGGAAGAAGAAACCGAGGAAGAGGGAGATAACTATGCCAGACAAAAAAGAGGCCCGCGTGTTTCGACTCAATCCGAACTTTTCTCAAGGTCGGTTAAACCCGAAGTACAAAACTGAAACAGGTAGTGAAATATTTCTTGGAGGAGAAAGTGATGCCTACAAGAAGGCTATGGGCGATGCTCACGGATTCGGGGAAAGAAAACCCAGTCGCAAAAAACCTCGCCCAGCCAAAGCCACACAACAGAGGGCAACGCCTGCAAGTGAATCAGCCCAGAAGATGTCGAAGCAACTTCGCCATCTCGCCCGAAAGCCAAGAATGCCAAGAGTCATTCCCAAGTTCGGAAAGCCTAAAAAGCAACCGATACCGTGGCCGAGATAAGGGACGCCCAAGGTAATGCCATTTAAGAGTAAAGCCCAAAGGAAGTGGATGTACGCGAACAAGCCAAAGATGGCGAGTAAGTGGCAGAAGGAAACCCCCAAGAAGAATCTCCCAGAGACGAAGACAAAAGGTGAGCGCAGAACTACATGATCTAATCCTTGAGGATGTTAAATCCCGCGTCAGGTGGGAGACTCGCCAAGGTCTCTGGTATCAGATGCGTAATGACGGCTTGCGTCGAAAGCACAAGCCGTGGCCTAACGCGGCTGATATGCATTTCCCCATCATCGACACCACCATCAACAAGCTGAAGCCGAGCTTCTTTCAGCAGGCTATGGGCTTGGATGTCATTGCCACGTTCGTGCCCATGCGTAGCCAACTGGCAGGATACACAACGGCAGCAGAGCAATGGTTTAACTACAAGCTTCACGAGAAGAGCAACTTCGCAACCGAGGTGATGAGTTGGATTGACCATATGCTGATGACGGGGCATGGAATCCTCAAGGTCTTCTGGGACACGAACAAGAAGCAGGTTCACTTTCAGTCGGTTGACCCGATGTACATGATTGTCCCACCTTGGACAAAGAATATTGAGGACGCTGACAGGGCTTGCCAAGTGCTTCCCATGAGTCTGGAGACCTACAAGAGGTCTGGAATTTACAAGACCGACAAGTCAATCCTCAATAAGATCGTCGGAGGCACCATCGAGGGGTCTGGGATAACCGACGAACTCAAGGATACCAAGGAGATCAGGGAGGGGATTACCCACTCCAATGACAAGGATCAGGTCATCGTCTGGGAGGTATACTCCCGTACCAAGAGCGGTGAGTGGGAGATGGAATGTTTCTCCCCTCAAGCCCCAGACACGCTTTTACGCAGCAGGATGAAAGTCCCGTTTGACCACGGGGTTCCACCCTACGTCTCGTCAAAGTACGAGATCACTGACGGCGGATGGTATTCCCCTCGCGGGGTTTGCGAGATGCTGGCACCATTTGAGGCCGCGCTCACCAAGACTTGGAATGACAAGATGGATGCCTCGACACTCCTCAATCAGCCCTTGTTCAGGGCAGAGCGCGACCTCCCCAATACTGTCAACCTCCGAATGAAGCCAGCGCAAATCCTTCCGTTTGGGATTGCCCCGGTTCAGATGCCCAGTACACCAATCGACTTCGACAAGGAGATGACCCAAACCCAGTCCATTGCCGAGCAGCGGGTAACCGTGCCCGACTACGGCATCATGGCTGACCGGGACAGGCGTACTGCTACGGAGATAGAATCAATTAATGCACAAGCCCAGCAAAACATGGACTTGAGGCTACGCCTCTTTCGTCAGGCACTGGGTGACCTCTTTCGTCAGGCTTGGAGTATTCTTCTCCAGTTTGACAGCAAGGATTTGCAATACCGCTTCCTTGAAGACAGCCTTGCAATTGACCCGATGGCGTTGCATAGCGATTACCAGATTGAACCACGCGGTGGCATGGACATGGTCAGCAAGGCGATGCTCTTGAACAAGGCAGTCCAGCGCAAGCAACTGTTCGTCAACTCGCCTTGGATAAATCAGGTTGAACTGGACAAGAGCATCCTTGAGTTGGAAGACCCGTCACTGATTCCAAGGCTTATCCAAGACCCGAATCAGAAGGCAGCGGATGAGGGTGAGGATGAACAGAAGATCATACCTGCCCTTCTGGTTGGACAAATGATTCCGGTCAAGTCTGGGCTGAACTTCCAGATTCGTATCGGGGTCATTATGCAATTCCTCGAACAGTCGAGGCAGATCGGAATGGAGATTAGCCCTCAGGGTGCTCAGGCAATTACTGCCAGACTCGACGGACTGCTGGGCGCGATGGAGGCGGTGGACACCAACAACGCGAGGGCATTGGGCAAGGAAGTCAGGGAGTATCTCCAGAACACGGGCATGATTCCCTCCACCGAGGAAGTCGAGCAGGCACAGATTGACGAGGCTATGGCAATGTCGGCACCGCAAGCCCAAGCCCAACCGCAACCACAAGCATAATGTTTTCAAGATTCTTCAGGTTTATGCGGATAGCGTGGCGGATGTCAGGAACCCTTCCGTGGGTGGGTGACCCGAACTGGGACACCACGGATTCCAACGCATTACGCAACTTTCTGGTCTCAAAGCACGGCAAGAGATTCAGGATGACCCTGCTGAACATGGTCTTGCGGCAGAACGCGCAGGCGGTGTCCGGCAAAAAAGAACTTGAATTTAACGTAGGATTTGCTAATGGTGTCAGGGTAACGGTACACACCGTGGAGACTCTTGCCACTAAACTGGAGGAGTCCGAAGAATTTGCGTCAGATACATACGGGGTCGAGTATCTGGCGAGTCAAGACCCCACAGCAACGGACGTTCGGTTTGGTGCGATGAACGGACGAGGATAAGCACCATGAAGTGAAGCATTATGCCAGAGGAATCCGGTGAAGTCACCGAAGCCCAATTACTGGCCGCTGCACAGCAGTATGACGCTGCCGTTGAAGCGGGAGAAACTCCGTCAGTAGAAATACAGGCGGAAGAGGCCACGGAAGAGGTCGAGAAAGCTGAAGAAGCTGAGGAGACCGTAGACATACCGGAGGAGAAGGAGTCCGATGAGACTCCAGACTCGGGCAATGCGGACAAGGTTGAGGAATTGACGGAGGGCGAAACGCCTGAGGTCGAGGAGACGCCAAAGGAAAGCAAGTGGAAAAAGAATGAGGCGCGGAAAGCCAAGTCTTGGAAGGCGTTAAACGAACGAAAAGAAGAGGCTGACCGCAGGGAAGAAGAACTGAAGTCAAGGTCTGAAGAGCTTGAAGCTCGGCAGAAGAAAATTGACGAAGGTCACTCCCACAGGGATGAGTACGGTTTCACCGCTGAGGATTATGAGCGATCAGCGGAGATGGCCAATGAGGAAGGGAACGCTGAGGAAGCTCGCGATGCCACGGAAAGGGCTGAGAATCTCCGGGGAGCCGGAAAGGAAGTCCAGTTAAATACCAAGGCTGAAGAGTTTAAACAGGCTTTCGAGAATACTCGAAAAGAGTTGATGCGAGAGATTCCTGACCTGAAAGATAATAGCTCAGACTTGGCAGTGGAGGCTAACCAAATCCTCAGGAAATATCCTGACTTGCTTTACGTAGCTGAGGGAAAGGGACTGCGTCATGCAGTTCAGATCGCACAGTGGAAGATGGCGGCCAACTCGAGTGAAGCGAAAGAGACTGAAGTCAAGGAATTAACCGATAAACTAAACAAACTGGAAAAGAAATTATCGGTTGATGGCGGATTCACTAGCGACAAGCTGGAAGGCGAGAAGGGCTTTGATGATCTTTCTACTGAAGATCAGGAGGGCTTTCTACGCAAGGCAGCTATGGAGTTTGATGACGCCATGTAACTGGTAGGAAAGGCATACTAGTATGGCAACGAATACCACTACTACACTATCCAACCAGTATCAAAATTACTTTAGCAGGAAACTGCTAACCTATGCTGTTCAAGCACTGATACTGGATCAGTTCGCCAAGAAGTCCCCCCTCCCTCCGAGGGCGGGTCACAAGGCGATAACCATGTTTCGCTACGGCGTCCCTTCAACCTCTGCTATTGAAGCACTGACTGAAGGAACCGCACCTAGCGGGACTCGCACACTCAGCCTTGATAAGATTGAGGCAACATTAAGCCAACGGGGTCAGGTCATTGAGTTGACTGACATTCTTACTGCTACGGATTTATTTAATTCGCTAGCGCAGAGTATCAAGACCAACGGGCAGGACGCCGCATTAGACATGGACACCATTACCCGCAATATAGTTGTGGGGTCAAATGTGGCCGGTGATGCAATGGAGAACACGTTTGCAACCTACGTTCTGAACAACACCGACGAACTCACCGAGTTGTACGCTGACGGAACGAAGGAAGTATGGGCATCGGGTGCTGGCACTGCCGAGTACGCCGCATTTGAAGTCTCCACTGGAGCCGACACGTTAATGGATGCTCCGGCCGTTCTTAATGCTGTTACTCAGTTGAAGGTCAACCGCGCACTACCCTCCAGCGGAGGGATGTATGTTGCTGCGGCAAGCCCACAGGTGATTAGCGACGTGATGACAGACACCGTTTGGCAAAATGCAGCCACGTATAGTAATGTGCAGGACTTGTATAAAGGTGAAGTCGGCTCCCTGTATGGAGCCAAATTCATTATGACCACAAATCCGTTCATCTCCGGTGATGCCAACGGCACTGACGCTGACCGATTCATCTATGATGCGTCCGGCGGAGGTGGCACGGCGGGAACCAACGATGTTCACGCGACAATCTTCCTCGGTGAGGAGGCTTACGGGGTGCCTGACTTGAGCAGTCAGTCTCCATTTAGCCCGAAGGTTGAGATTGTTGACACGGCGGACAAGAGCGACCCGTTAAACCAAAAAACCACTTGTTCATTCAAGACTTTTTGGACGGCGTTGCGATTGAATCCGCTTAACTACCTTATCATGCGAAGCAAGACTGCTTCCACTGCGTAGGGAAAAATCAAGTTATGAAGCCTGAAGGCGGAGTAACCCTTATTATAGCGTTGGGAGGGGGGAAACCTCCTCCCAACGCCCATTCCAAACACGAAGGATGCGAGATGATAAAATTACCTATTGATGCACTGGTAACTGATACTGAGGGCGGCGAGGAAGTCGCGCCAGAGATCGGGGATACGGTTGTCCTTGAGATCGTTGAGGGTGAGGTAACCCACATCGACGAGGATGGCACAGCACACGTTGAATTGAAGACGGCGGGCGGGGAGCCAATCGAGTATGTCGAGGAGGAAGCGGCTGTTGATGAAGCAGTTGTTGCCGACGACGAGCTTGCTGGCATGGAGGCAGAGCTTATGGCTGCTGCCGCCGCCCAAGACGAAGAGCAAGGGCTGTAATGCCTACCTACGACTTTAAGAGTGATGACGGACAGAGAATAGAGCGACTTGTCTCACTCGGCACGGAGGAGTTAATCGAGGAGGGGGTTACCTACAAGAGGGTGCCCAACCTTGAGGGTTTTGCATTCACGGGCAGGGCTGTTGGAGTCCCACCGCAGAAAGAGCAGGTCAAGGGCGGCTACTATAAGCTAGAGCAGGAGAAGGGGTCTCGCTTCCTGAAGCAGTCACTTTTTACAACCAAACAGATCAAGAAAGCGTGGGGGATTTAGATGGCTACTTTAACGGGAAATACAATTGCCAGTACGTATCCGTACTTGCTCAAGCTGGAGGGAACCGAAACTCCCCTTGACACCGACTTACAGACGATAGAAGACGGAGTAGGAACCGATTCAGCCCTCAGGATAAGTACGGCTGGGGTTGTGTCCACTGGCACGCTCGCAGTGACAGGAATCTCAACCCTGTCCAATGATCTTGCCCTGAATTATGAAGACCCCGAAATTACAATCGTTGATACAGGGGAGGATGTTTACGCCTCTATTCTGTATAACGATCAAGCCTTTAAGATTCTAGTTGATCGCAGCATTGACGGGGATAATCCTACGCTTTCAATGGGGGTCAGGAATTCTTCCCAAGCTTTTGAAATCGGTTGGCCGAGTCCGGCACTTGAGAATGACCCCTACGTGCAAATCGGGGATGGCTATGTGCTCAGATTTGCAGGCGCGAGCTACAATACAAGATTCATTGCTACTGAGCCAACGGCTGAACGCACTATTACATATCCTGATGCTACAGGCACAGTCGCGCTTACATCAGATACGATTACCGTCGGCTCAACTTCAATCAGCCTTGGGGGGACGGCAACGACCATTGCCGGACTAACCTCAGTTACTTCAACCGGATTTACTGGCGACCTGACTGGAGATGTGACTGGCTCATCCGGCAGTTGCACAGGAAACGCAGCCACAGCAACGCTTGCTTCCACGGTAACGATCACTGACTCAACATCGAACACAGCTTTCCCGGTTGTTCTTCACGATGAGTCCAATGCACTTCTGGATGACACGGGTACGTTTACCTACAACCCAGATACTGGTCTCCTTGCGGTTGCGCTTCTGGACAGCAACAGCGGCACCTTCGGTGGAACCGTGACCGCAACCTCGTTCGTTGGTGCTTTAACCGGCAATGCGACCACGGTTACCACCAATGCAAATTTAACGGGAGAGGTTACGAGTTTGGGGAACGCTGCCACCATCGCTGACGATGTGGTGGATGAGGCAAACCTTAAAGTAAGCAATGCCCCCACAAACGGATATGTCCTTTCAGCGCAGTCAGGTGACACTGGCGGCCTCACATGGGTGGCCAACACTCATGCCTCAGGCACGGTGACAAGCGTCACGGCGGGTGCTGGAATGACGCAAAGCGGCACATCCACTGTCAACCCAACACTTGACGTTGTTGGAACGGCGGACAGGATTACTGCCTCGGCAGATGCAATAGACATCGCCTCAACTTATGTAGGACAGACTTCGATTACCACGTTGGGAACAGTTGCCACTGGCACATGGGAAGGGACGACTGTCGCAGTTGCTCAAGGCGGGACGGGGGCCACTACAGCAGGAGCAGCACTTACTGCTCTGGGCGCAGCAGCCAGCGGGGCTAACTCCGACATTACCAGCCTCACGGGCTTAACCACCGGAGATGGAGTAAAGTTTACCGGGGGTGGCGTAACAAATCGTTTGATTCAAATTGGGGACGCAACCGGGACGGATCAAGAGGGTAGTAATTTAATTATTAGCGCAGGTGCAGGTACGGGCACTGGAGGCGGCGGGGCAGTTATCTTTAAGGTAGGCGATACTCCCGGCTCCAGCGGGTCATCCGCTAATTCATTGACCACAGCCTTGGAGCTAGACGAAACCACACTGAGGGCGCGTTTTTATGGAGCACTCAAGATAGAGGGAGGCAGCCCCGGCGTCGGTAAAGTCCTTACGAGTGATTCAGGGGGCAACGCAAGTTGGGAGACGGCAAGCGGAACCGGCACCGTTACCAGCGTAGGTGCTACATCCGACTCAGGCTCCATAACGCCGATAACTTCTTCCGGCACGATCACCTTCACCGGCGGCACAAACGTCACTACTTCAGCAACTGGATCAGCGGTCACTATAAACTCAACCGACCAATACACAGGCACCGTCACCGGAACCAGCAGTGAAAACAATGTCGCCGTTTGGGATTCCACGGGCGCGGCAATTGACGGCAGTTCAAACCTGACCTTTGACGGATCAACCCTGACAACGGGAGATACCCAGTTCACAGGTCAAGTCGGAATCGGGAAAACACCATCCGCCACCTCCCCTTTGGAGATGACAAGAGATGGAGGCTATTACTGCCTGCTGGAGAACACGGAAGATGCAGTAGGCACCAGCACCAACACCGGGATACACATACTGGCAAATGACCGCGACACTGAGGTAGATCGTTGCTCTTGGTATATATACAACGTAGCAACCGGAGGCGGGTTGAATTTTTATCAGGATGACACCTCTGGTGACCGTGACCCCGGCTCAATCATGTTCACTGCCTCCGGTGATGTTGGCATTGGGCAGACTACTGTTGCCGCTGTAGATACACGACTTCACGTTGAGAAGACCGGAAATACCTACTGCAAGATTCAGGGGAATGATGCTGATGCAGTTGTTGCAGAGTCTGGCGACCAATACCTGAACTCAGAGAGTCACTGGTATTGGTACAACACAGCCGCAGGAAAACTGGAAGCGTATGAGGTGAACAGCGGCACGATATGGTTGTCCATTAACCCCGGTGGTGGCAGCGCATCACAGGCTAGCCGTATGCGTGGCGCAGCCGTTGGTGCAGAAATCTGCATCGCCTGTTCGGATGAGACGACTGCAATTGATTCAACCGGAGTAAAGGCGACATTCCTTATCCCCCGCGCCATGACGGTGACGGAGGTTAAGCTGAGTCTGACAACCGCTGACACCACTGGACTAACTATTCAAGCGGTGGATTATGCGGATGACCCATCGGGTGGATCAGGGACAACAAATATGCTTAACGCTGCTTTGGATTCCACAAGCGGGTATTACGCAACCACCAGCACTTTTGCTTCTTCGGCAACCTCCTATTCTTTGGGTGAGAATGATTTTGTCGCAGTGAACGTAACATCCGCTGGAGACAGTCAGGCCAAGGGCTTAAAGGTGTGGCTAATTGGTTACTATACATGAGCAACATCATAAATCCATACAGGTTTGCTGCTGCCGGTGGTGAGCCGGACATTGAAGTTCTGTATGATTCGACAACCATTCCTGATGGCGGCTCGCATACAATCTCGCCCAATCCCGAGGAAGGAGTCGAATACACTGAAGTTTTCACTATCGAAAATAACGGCACTGCAACTCTCACCTTATCCGCCGCCTCCATCAGCAATACGTCGAATGTCACAGTCAACTCGCACACGTTTGGTGCTGTTTCTGTTGCTCCCTCTGGGAGCACAACTTGGACTGTAAAGTACACCGCTACCAACGACGGTGCATTCAGTTGGGACGTGGAAATCCCATCGAACGACCCCGATACTGCTACTTATGATTTTTCAGTCGATGGAACGGCTGATGCCGCCGTGAATCCACCAACAAGCATCGACCTCCTGCTGGTTGCAGGCGGTGGAGGCGGTGCGGGTAATGCTTACGGAGGCGGCAGTGGTGGCGGCGGTGCGGGTGGGATGCGTGACTTGACAGGTCAGAGTATAAATCCATCAGGCGGCGAAACCTATACCGCCGTAGTAGGTGTTGGAGGGGGCGGGGGGTCATCGGATTTTTCGGGAGCCGGTTCACCGGACGCAGAGTCTGGCGGGGAATCCAAATTCTATGACTCCACCGAAACCTATAGCGAATCAAGCGCAGGCGGTGGGCAGGGGGGGCGATATGTTGAGTTTGATTCTGCATCAGGCGGTGATGGTGGTTCAGGCGGTGGCGCAGGTTATTATGACTATATGACTTCCGGTGCAGCAACAGGCGGAGCAGCCACACCATCTGGTCAGGGGAACGCTGGTGGTGATTCTCGCGGCGTAAACCCGTGGGGTGCTGCTGGTGGTGGCGGTGCATATGGCCCGGGCGGCAGTGATACTGCTGATAATGGCGGGGATGGTGGCACGGCAGCTTCTTCTACAATAACCGGCACCGCAGTGGACTACGCTGGTGGAGGCGGCGGTGGCGCGGGCTACCAGAAGCCCGGAGGTGACGGCGGCACTGATGCTGGCGATGGCGGATTTGGTTACACAACGGACACATCGGCTGCTAATGCTGGGGGCGGCAACGGGACTGCCAACTTAGGCGGCGGTGGCGGCGGTGGTGGCCGAGACAATGACGCAGGGACAGGCACCGGAGGTAGTGGCGGCAAAGGGGTTGTCATCATCAGTTATGACGACAGTTATGATGATGCATCCTCTACGGACGGAACCAAGACATCCGTTGGCGGCAAAACAATTTACACATTCAATGACACTGGTGCAATCACTTGGGATTAAAATGGGGTATCTAGCACAACTAAATGACGAGAACGTAGTGATTAAAGTTCACACGATTGCCAATAGCGTACTGCTGGATGCTGATGGAGTGGAGGACGAACAAAAAGGTGCCGACTTCCTCAACAACCTTTTCAAGATGGAGGGTCGCTACAAGCAGACCAGCTACAACACCAGAGCAGGTGTCCACGCACTTGGAGGCACCCCGCTCAGAGCAAACTACTGCGGGAAGGGATGGGTGTTTAACGAACAGCTAGATATTTTCCATCCACCACAACCTTATCCGTCGTGGATTCTGGATGAGGTCAAAGGTAACTGGAACCCTCCTGTGCCATACCCCGATGTGGAAGATGGAGGGGCTGATCCATTCCCGCCGTATCAATGGAATGAAGAAGCCCAGCAATGGGACAAGAAGGATTTAACATGAGTATAAAATACGAAATAGCAAGATTAGAGGCGCGAGTAAGTTCGGAGTGGAATGGGCGTAGCAATGTGGTGCGCGAATTGGTGGTCGGAATGAGGGGCATCAGTCCAGATGGACTGTCCGTCACCAGAGAAACACTACTGAGCCTGCCTGAACCTGATGATGAAAGTTGGGTGCCGTTTGAAGACATAGACGAAGCATGGTGTACGGCACACGTTGAAAAGGCAGCAGCGGACAAAAAGTGGAAGGACTCAATTAAAAGAGAGATTGAGGGGGTGAAGAGTAAGCCATTTCACAGGCCATTTAGTTTCCAGAAGCAGGCGAGCGGGCCACCAAGTGGATGATTAATCTGGATGACATGAAGGTGGGTGTAGCTTCCGTTACTGGAATCGGTAACTGGATGTTGCAGATTGATGTGATACTGAAGGTTTCGATCTCTGTAGCAACATTGATCTATATAGTTTTGAAGATAAAGGAACAGTTAAACAAAGAATAATATGAAAGAGAAACTGAAGAGCAGGAAACTGTGGGTCGCCATTGGTGGATTACTGGCCGTTATGTCAACTGAGTGGCTAAAGGTTAGCCCCGATCTTGCGGACAAGATAATCAGTGCGGTTGTCATAATCGTCCCGGCATACATTGGCGGTCAGGGAATTGTGGATGCGATGAAGGAGTATGCCGCCAAGAAGAAGTAATGGCTGCGCTACTAAAGGCTATTCTTGAGTGGCTTGGCGGGTTGATTAAGGGCGAGATAAAACAGGATGTTAAAGCGTCAGATGGGAAAGTTGACAAGAATCTGCGTGATCGCGTTCGCAAGCGTGTTCGCGAGCAGTTGCGGGACGACAAGGGTCGTTTTCTTTGACACGCATGAAGCGATGGTAAGGATTGGGCCAGATGTCAGGGGGAAGGTTTACTTCCAGCGCGATGGCGAGTGGATTCTTTCCAAGAACAAGGTCAGGTTGCCTGAGGGCTGGTACGCTGTCGGGCTTCCACCTGAGGAGGAATAGACATGACATTAACTGAATTAGCAGACCAGATAACCACGAAGATGTCTGACACGGACTCCGCGTCAGTAGCAACCTGTAAGAAGTTTATCAACAACCGCTACCGGATGATGTACGACTCCGCGCTGTGGACAAACTCAATGGGGGTTGTGTCCACATCCGTGGCTGCGTCTGACACCACGATCACGCTCTCCGATGACCCCACGATATTCTACTACCCGACTTCATCCACGGTCTCTTCAACAGCCCCCAAGCTGGATTTCATAGTTGCTGTCAAGTTCACGGAGACCGGAAAGGAGGACGGCTTTGAGGTGGTTGGCGCAAGCTGGATGCAGTTCTTCCAGCTTGACCCGAATGTATGGAACAACACATCCCAGCGCAGGGCTACGCCACAGAACTTCACCCCACTTCCGCCTGACGCAAGTGGATACTGCCGCATAAAGCCTCTCAGCACGCCAGACAAGGCTGGGACACTATATGCCCTTGGCAAGCTGAAGTTCGTCGAGATGGGAGACTCAGACTCCCCGGTAATCAACGGGGCTGAGAACGCCCTGCTTGCGTACGGTGAGGGGGATATGCTTGAACGCGCCATGCAATACCAGAAGGGGCAACTCAAGTTCGGGGAGGCGTCCAATATGCTTACAATTTGCAGGGACTTGGACAACGTCCAGCAGGATAAGATGAACTCGATTGTCCCGACAGTAGTTAACCACTGGAGCGTTCAGGACTTTGTGTAAACTTTCTAGCTAGAAACTTTTGACATGGCAATACTTGCAAATGACGGGCTGGATGACCAGTTGCTGCTGGACGGTAACAACAGCTTCGTTGGAGGCCAGATAAGCTCTACGCGGGCAAATCTTGTGCCTGCCGATGCCTACGCCGAAGGCAAGAACATTGACCTTGACCCTTTCGGCAGCGCGGTGACCCGACGCGGGACAGGTGAATTCGTGGGCTACCTAGTGTGGGAGGAGATGACGGATGTCACTGGCGATTACTGGGAGAATGTGGGAGAATTGTGGGAGCAGACAGAAGCCCCGATTACGGGAGCCTTCTATTTTGATGTGGACACTGCGGAAAGGATTGTCATCGCAGACGGGTCAGATAAATTGAAGACCTCGGTTGTTGATGGAACGTGGACTGTCATATCCGGTAGCAGCTTCCTGTCCGGT
>Ga0310345_10002913_pt1 | contig 16770 bp, 19 predicted proteins | sample HC15DNA20500_MG_FD_204667 | JGI IMG/M metagenome (GOLD analysis project Ga0310345, IMG submission 204667) | Marine microbial communities from station ALOHA, North Pacific Subtropical Gyre - HC15-DNA-20-500_MG | ecosystem: Environmental > Aquatic > Marine > Oceanic | place: Pacific Ocean: North... | reverse complement strand
AAATATGGAAATAGATTATAATGGTTCACAGATTGTATTTCAATGTAGCACAGACGGTGGTGATACCTGGGGTATAACTAAAACAACAACGGTATTTCTTACATATCACAATGAGGCTAATACCACTCAGTCTTTTACATACCAAGCTAACCAAGATGTAGCCAATAGTACGGCGGCACAATCCATCTCTTATCAACAGGGGGGAAATGCTCCAGCTGATGAATCGTTATGTGGAATTATGTATTTGTATGGTCCAGCTTCAACAACCTATGTAAAGCAGTTCATGCTAACCACTCAATTTTACGTGGCGACTGACCAATCTTGGAGTTGGTGGGGAGCTGGTTATCTTAATACCACCTCAGCAATTGATGCTATTAAATTTGATTCGGTACAAGGTGATATTGTTAAAGGTACAATAGCAATGTATGGTATAGCCTAATGAGCAAAGTAAACGCAGACGCAATTAAACCAAGAGATACAGGAGTAGACATTACGTTGGGAGCCGCAGGAGATACTACGGTTATCTCTGCTGATTCTATTAATACGAACACAGTTAAAGACAGCGGTGGGAATACACTATTCACTAGTAATGGTTCAGGAACTTTAAGTAGTATTAATGCAGGCTTGAAAGGAAGTTTCCTTTTATTGAATACAACTACAGCATCTACTTCTGCAAGTGTTTCCTTTGGTTCATCTTTAATTACATCCACATATGATGTCTATTGTATAAAGTTTATTGGTGTACGACCAACTGATAATTCTGTAAAATTTACAGTTAATTTTAGCACAGATGGTGGTAGTAATTACAACGTAACAAAAACAACAACTAATTTTGTTGCCTATCATTCCATATCTGGTGGTACTGACTACAATCTAGCATATGAAGATTCTGGTGATCTTGCATCAGAAACTGGTTACCAAAGTTTATCTTGGAATGTAGGTAATGTAACAAAAGAAAATACTTCTGGTGATCTTTGGTTATTTAATCCCTACTCAACAACCTATGTAAAGAATTTTTATTCCACGAACAATGAATTTCATGCTAGTAATTATTCTCAGAACGGATATGTTGCTGGACTGTTGGAAACCAAGTCGGTAATAAATGCAATAGATTTCAAGTTTGAAACTGGGACTATAAATACTGGTGTTTTTAAATTGTATGGGTTGTCATAATGAGTGAAATTAAAGTTAAAACAATAGAACCGTCCACAGGAACTAATTTAACATTAGGAACAAGTGGAGATACAATTGCAGTATCTAGTGATTCTGTAAAATTGGATATATGGAAAGATAGCGGTGGAAATACATTATTCCAATCTGATGGATCTGGAACTTTATCTAATGTAAATAGTGGTTTATCTGGAGCAGGTCCTAAATTGATTTTAAGTCAGACACCAGATGCTAGCGCATCAGTCTCATTCACTTCTGGGATTAATAGTACCTATGATCATTATATGTTTGTATTTTACGGTATAAATCCAGGAACAAGTGGCGGTAATTTTCAATTTCAATGCAGTACTGATGGCGGTTCAAACTACAATACCACAATCACCTCTACATTTTTTAGAGCTGATCATAAACAAAATAATACGTCATATGGATTAGGATATCAGGGTTCTCTCGACCAAGCACAAGGTACAAGCTATCAAATTCTAATGGGAGCTCAGGATGTAGTTAGTTCAGATGGTAGAAATGGATCTGGAATCTTACATCTGTTTAGTCCAGCCTCAACAACCTATGTAAAACAATTTTATGCTACTTGTAATCATTGGGATGATATTAATAGGAGTATTAATTCTTATATAGCTGGGTATTTTAATACAACGAGTGCAATAAATGCAATCTCCTTTCTTTATTCTAGTAGCTATACTACTACTGGTACCATCAATATGTATGGAGTAGCCTAATGACTTCAACACTTAAAATAAATACGATTGAGCCAGAAGGTGCAACAACTACACTGACCGTAGGTGAGTCTGGTCAGAATACAGTTATTGCAGGCGCTGGAATAAAAGCCAATGTGCTGAAAGATGCCGGTGCTAATGCTATCTTTACTTCAAATGGTTCAGGAGTATTGTCTGGTGTTAATGCAGGATTTGGAAGTGCTCAGGTATTAATACAATCACAGACAGTTACTAATCAAGCTACAGTATCATTTACTTCTGATATAGATTCAACCTATAAAGAATATGTTTTTGAGTATATAAATATTAACCCCGCTACGGATGCTACTGAGTTTTCATTTCAGGCAAGTATTGATGGTGGAAGTAACTATAACGTAACACTAACATCAACTGCATTTCAGGCATTTCATACGGAAGATGGTACAGCATCTTCATTGGGATATAATTCTGGAGAAGATCAAGCCCAAGGAACATCTTTTCAGATTCTTGCTGGACTGGTTGGTAATGGTGCAGACGAATGTGCGGCTGGTACATTACACCTATTCAACCCAAGTGACACGATTCAAGTAAAGAATTGGTATGCTGAAACTCAGTTTTATAGGTATGTGGACCGTAGTAATAACTCATTCTTTGCCGGTTACTTCGATACAACCTCGGCAATAAATGCTGTCCAGTTTAAATTTTCATCAGGGAACTTCGACGGAACAATAAAGATGTACGGAATTAAATAAACAAGAAGTATAAATAGTATAGAACACAATAATGGAGTAATGAACAATGCCTAGATTTAAAATGGTAGATGGTGTATCCATCCAATTGACATCCGCAGAGGAAACTGCTAGGGATAACGAAGAAGCTGCATGGGCTGCTGGTGAAGATGACCGAGCCCTTGCTGGTTTACGAGAAGATCGTAATCGTCGATTAGCTGATACAGATTGGTATGGTGCATCTGACCTTACTATGTCTGCTGATATGACTACATATCGTCAAAACTTGCGTGACCTTCCTGCTGGTAAAACTACCAAAGCTCATGTAGATGCAGCAACTTGGCCAACTAAACCTGCAGCATAATAGAGGTTTTATAAATGCCTAGAACAACAATAAGAAGTGAAGATATAACTGACCTTCAAGTAAAGACTGCCGATATAGCTGATAGTGAAGTTACTACTCTAAAGATGGCAGTAGATCCTCGTAATGCATCTAATCTATCAAGTGGTTCAGTTCCTTTGGCACAATTGGGTAATGTAGATTTCGGCCCTACTGAAGATGATATTGCAGTTCTTGGTTTTCAAGTTGCAGCTGCAAGTGATTTAGCAAAATATAGTTTACGAGATCAGATTGTGGATACATTCCAGGATGCTTCTGGTGTAGATGCGAGTGCTTCTACTAGTGAAGTAAGAAATGCAACCGGTAAATATTTTTTTGGAGGTACTCAAACCGTACCTACTGTAACAGGCGGAACTATTACTACAGATGGAGACTATACAGTACATAAATTTACTGCTAACGGTAATTTAATAGCGGATACTGCACAAAGCTATGAAGTATTGGTTGTAGCAGGAGGAGGCGGTGGAGGTAGACGACATGGTGGCGGCGGTGGTGCTGGTGGTTTAATTTGGATTGATGGTTATTCTGTTACAGCATCAACCCATGCTATAGTTGTGGGTGCTGGAGGAGCTGGCTCAACCAGTAATACTGGTGCTAGTCAAACTTCTGGAAATAATTCTACATTTATGGCTCTTACTGCTGTTGGTGGAGGTGTTGGAGCTAATGATGCTGGTAATCATAATTTCAATACTGGCGGTAGTGGTGGCGGTTCAGATGATGAAGCTACTCATGGTGGTTTAGCCGCACAACCGAGTACAAATGATGGTCACGCAGGTTCTGGTTTCGGAATGCCTGGATATGGATACACCGGTATGACTCCTGCCGGAACTTCTAACTCTACCGGAAAAGGTGGTGGTGGTGCTGGACAAACCGGTGGATATGGCGCTTCATTTTATACTGGTGGTTATGGTAGAGCTTATGATATTATGGTAACTGGAACAGATGTTTACTACGCCGGAGGTGGAGGTGGTGGTGATTACAACGGCGCCGCTCCCGCAGGAGCTGGTGGACTAGGAGGAGGTGGGGCTGGTGCTGCTCAAGGTCAAAGTGGAACTGATGGAACAGATGGATTGGGTGGTGGCGGTGGAGGCCAAGGTTCTGATACAGGCAAAGGTGGAGATGGTGGTAATGGAGTTGTTATTCTGCGCCGACCTACTGCAATAACAACTTATGGGAATATGACTTTAGTTTCTACTGCAACAACAGCCGAAGCCGGTACTACTGCAACAGGAGATTTGGTAATATTATATACACCATACATTGGATCAACTGTTCTTAATACAAATTTGAAGGCTTATGTATCACGGGATAATGGAACAACATATACTCAAGCTACTTTAGTGGGGAAAGGAAGTTATAGTGGCACAACTCAGATAGCCTCTGTACATGATCTTGATATAAGTGCTCAACCAGCAGGAGTAGCTATGCGATGGAAGATAGAAACATTAGTCCAGAGTGCTTCTTTAGTTACAAGATTAAATGGTGTCAGTCTAGGCTGGGCGTAATAAATAATACAAAGAGAAAGAATATAAATGTCATATATAGGTGAACAACCAAGATTTAGTGATTACCCACAGCAAGTGTTATCACCAAATGGAACAGATACAACATTTACCCTCACTAATAGTGTAGGTACTCCTGCAAGCATTATTGTTTCTATTTCAGGAGTAAAACAGATAGCTAATACAGCCTATTCTGTTTCAGGCACAACACTAGATTTTGGTGTTGGTAACCCGCCTCCCGCTGGTACGAATACATTGGAAGTTGTTTATCTTGGGCTGAAAGCAGACCCATCTCCAATACAAGACCAAACATTAGGATTAAATGCTATAATGAGAACCAATGCACAAACTATTGATGCTAACATGAGTGTGGCATCAACAGTAAATGCAATGTCGGCTGGACCGATTACAATTTCAGACTCTTATATTGTAACTGTTAATGGCTATTGGAGTATAGTATAATATGGGCACATTAAGTGTAGATAAAATTTTAAAGACCAGTACAGGTGCCGCAGAGTTTACACTGCCGGCAACTGATGGTACTGCTGGCCAAGTATGGCAGACAGATGGTGCTGGCCAGTTGAGTGTAGCAGCTCTTGCTGCAGATACAGTTGGTAATACTCAAATGGCTGATGATGCCGTTGGTGTTGCTGAACTTTCCGCAACAGGGACTGCATCTGCAACAACCTATTTAAGAGGTGACAATAGTTGGGTAGCCAATCCAGCTGGTTTGTCAGATTGGTCGGAGTCTGGTGGAAGTTTACTACCATCTAATGCTGCTTATGGAATATATCTAGGGGTTAATACTGCAACAGCGGCAAATCTTTTAGCTGATTACGAAGAAGGAAGTTGGACGCCTACTGTGAACGGTACTGCGACATACACTACTCAAACTGGTGTTTATACAAAGATAGGCAATATTGTTCATGCTAGTTTTAAAATAGACTGTAGTGGTGGCGCTGGTGCTGGCCAGACTATAACTGGATTACCTTTTAGCGCAGACCCGGGTGACCAATGGGCAGGCGGTATGTCAAATTCGGTAACTGTAGATTGGAATGGAACTGCACCTATGATGAACGTAGTCGGTACTTCTATATATTGTTTCGGTTTTAATGATAATGCTGCGTATCAAAATGCGGATTTTACAACATATGTAAATGGCGACAAACTTAGAGGGTATGTTACTTATACTGTATAGGATAATTAATCTATATCTAAATTGGATAATTTAGACGGAACGGAGAATAAATAATGGCTTTAGTAAAAACAGTAACAGAAGATAAAATAGAAGTAGTTGGAGAATATAAGGCAGTTCAAGTTAGAACTGCGACTATTGTAAAAGAAGATGGTGTGCAAATTGGACAAAGTTTCCATCGCCATGTTTTACACCCTGATTCAGATATTTCTTCAGAAAGTTCTGAGGTTCAGGCTATTTGTAATGCAGTATGGACACAAGAAATAAAAGATGCATGGACAACACATTTAGCTTCTTTATAAGGCATAAGAAATGAGTAAAGTACTAACAGACCAAATAGAAAAACGCACAGGTGGTACAGCGATTGACGTTCCTGCAACAGGGAAATGGCCTCAAGGAAATATTGCAGATGATGCTGTAGGAACTGCACAACTCGCTGCAACAGGAACTGCCTCAGCTACTACTTTTTTAAGGGGAGATAACAGTTGGGCAACTGTAGATACTGCTGGATTAGAAGCTGATATAGCCCTTCTTGCTTTCAAGACGCAAGCCAACGGTTCACTAGCTCGCTATAATTTAGTAGACCAATCAGTGGATGCTTTTGAAGATGCTTCTGGTGTGGATGCATCGGCTTCTACTGATGAAGTTAGAAATTCTAGTAATTATTATTATGGCGGCGGCGCTGGTGATTGTACTGGCGGAACAATAACATATTCTGGTGGTAATACAATACATTCATTTACAACATCTGGTAATTTTGTAGCAGCCTCTGGTGGAACTATAGGAAATTATCTTATAGTTGCCGGCGGTGGTGGAGGAGGTATAGACACTGGTGGTGGTGGTGGAGCCGGTGGTTTTAGAACGGCCACTAATACAGTTATTACTGCGGCCACTTATGCAGTAGTAGTGGGTGCTGGCGGTGCTGGTGCTGCCTCAGCCGTAGCTGAACAAGGAGGGACTTCTAGTTGGAATTCTATAGCTTCTGCTGGTGGAGGAAGTGGTGGTAGTAATCTTGGCGGCAACCCAGGAGCTCCTGGTGGAGCTGGTGGTTCAGGAGGTGGTGGTAGAAAAGGATATAGCAATGCGCCAGGTGGAGCTGGTAATACTCCCTCAACAAGTCCATCACAAGGTAATCCTGGTGCAGCTGGTGGGAATGGCCAGGCATCTGGTGGAGGTGGCGGCGCAAGTGCCTCAGGCGGAACTGGTGGTGGTGCTGGAGGTGTTGGAGGTGCAGGTACTGCCAGTTCTATTACCGGCGCATCTGTCACATATGCTGGAGGTGGCGGTGGTTCTTCGGAAGATGGATCAAATCCCGGCGGTGCTGGAGGTGCAGGAGGCGGTGGTGCTGGTGGAGGGACGTCCGGTCCGTCCGCAGGTACAGCAGGAACTGATGGCCTAGGAGGCGGTGGTGGTGGTGCTCGTACAGGAAATGGCGCTGATGGCGGTAATGGTATCGTAATACTTTCATATACAACTAATAGTTTTGTATCAGAAGGTGCTGATATGTCATTAGTATCTACTGCACAAACTGCTCAAGCACAGCCAACTAAAGGCGATGTGGTATTAACTTATACTAATGGTACTGGTACTACAACTTTAAATACGGATTTAATCGCTTCTGTTTCTAGGGATAACGGAACAACTTATACCGCAGCTACTTTAGCATTACAAGGAACTACAGGTGGTCATAATATCGCTACTGCACATGATTTAGATATTAGTGGCCAGCCGGCTGGTACATCTATGCGTTGGAAGGTTGTTACCGCAAACCAATCTAGTGCAAGTAAAACAACAAGAATCCAAGCTGTCAGTCTGGGATGGAGTTAATTAAATGGCAAGTCTAGTAAAAACAGATAAGATTTCAAAGATAGCTGGTGGCTCACAAGAGTTTACATTACCAGGAGCTGATGGTACAGCTAATCAACACCTAAAAACAGATGGGTCTGGTAATTTAGGATGGGCAACTCCACCTACTGGTATAGCCTTAACAGGTTCAACGAATACTTGGATACCTACAATCACAGCAGCCAATGCACTAACAGGTACAGCAAATTTTACCTATGATGGTAATGTTCTAGATATAAAGAATAGTGGTACTGCATCATCTATAAACTTATACTGTGAGAGTTCTAATGCTCACTATACAAAAATTAAATCAGGACCTCATGCAAGTGCTACAAGTTATACGATAACATTACCTAATAAGCCACCTACAGTAAGTGGGCAAGCATTAACTGCAACAACTGCGGGTGTGGGGAGTTGGACAACTACCCCACAGGATATGGTTTTGTTAGACACTGTAAATGCTGATTCTGGTAGTAGCGCATCATTTGAATCAAAATTTGATAGCACATATAATTGGTACGTTATGTACTGGCAATTAGTTCCGGGTACAAATGCTGCTGAAACTTCTGTACAGTTTATGTCTGGTTCTTCTGTAGTAGCGCCAGGAAACAAATATGAATATTCTTGGAATGGAACTGTGATGCACACTGGCGCAGCAGTAGTAGGTTATGGAACTGGACAAAATGATGTAAGGTTTGGAAACAGCACATCTAATGCTACATTCGGGCAAAGCGGTCAAGCGATTATATTTGATCCAAATAATAATTTTGCTGCTGGAGAATTTCTAAATGGTAGATTTCAAGTTACATGGAGACATGGTGGAAACTATTATATTTCTGCACAAGGTGGCTTTGTATTTGGTGTAGATCAAGGTGGTGCAGATGGGTTTTATTTTGCTCCCACAAGCGGAACATGGACTTATTTTGATGCCCAATTATATGGAGTAAAATAATGGCAAGAGAATCAAAAAAAACTGAAACGTATGAATTTGATAGGATGGGAGGATTTCTTGGTAATACACCAGAGGAAGATAAGCCGGGATACCCATCAATCGGCGACCAACTAGATATGCTCTGGCACGCCATAGACAGTGGTGATTGGACTGCTGCAAAAGTAAAGACAACAGAATTTTATACTGCTTTGAAGGCGGTCAAAGACGCCCATCCTAAGCCGTAGTAGGAGCCTGACTAATGGGCCTAACTGTCGTTCCAGGTAATATGATTGAAGATGGGACCGTAACGGATTCCAATTTCCCCAATACTGAAATAACATCAGCTGATATGGCATTGGATCCACGCAATGCTTCTAATATGTCTAGTGGGTCAGTTCCCCTTGCACAATTAGGAAATGTTCCTGCTGCAAACACCGAGGACGTTGATGATGATCTCGCAACTCTTGGTTTTAATATTGCTGCCACTGATTCTTTAGCAAAATACAACTTAGTGAATCAGATTGTGGATGCCTTTGAAGATGCTTCTGGTGTGGATGCTGGTTCTTCTACTAATGAAGTTAGAGATTCTTCTGGTAAGTATTATAGCGGAACGGTGGCAGAAGTTCCTGCGACAGTTGAAACATTCAATGCGAATGGTACTTATACCAGTTCTGCTACCACTACCTCAGTTGATTGGCTTGTGGTTGCTGGTGGCGGTGGTGGTGGTCATAATATTGGAAGTGGAGGTGGCGCCGGTGGTTATAGAACAGGAGTTTCATTCCCTGTTACTGCATCTACAGCTTATCCAATAACTGTTGGTGGGGGTGGTGCTGGCTCAGGAGGATCTTCTCCTGGTACTAGCGGATCAAATTCTGTTTTCAGCACTATTACTTCAGCGGGTGGCGGTGGTGGGGGTAGTAGACCCGACCCCACGCAGGCAGCTGGTTCTGGTGGTTCTGGAGGTGGTGGTTCATCTGACGGGGATGTTGGTAATGGTGGTGCAGGTAATACTCCTGCAATAACTCCGGTATCTGGTGAAACTACAACAGTACAAGGTTATCCTGGTGTTGGAAACGCCACTGGCTCCGGTGCAGGTGGAGGTGGAGCGAGTGCAGCTTCTGTTTTAACCGAAGGTGGTGCTGATGGTGTATCAAATTCAATATCGGGTAGTGCTGTTTACTATGCTGGTGGTGGGGGTGCTGGTGGTTCGTCAGGTAATCCGCCTGATGCAAACCAAGTAGCCGGTTTGGGTGGCGGTGGTGCTGGACAAGCAAATGCAGCTGGTGGTGTTGGTACAGCAAATACTGGTGGCGGCGGCGGTGGAGGAAATAACAGTCCTGGTAATGGTTATGCTGGTGGTAGTGGTATTGTTATAATTTCTTGGGGGTATGCAGCACCAACATATAGTAATATGACCCTTGTATCAACTGCAACAACTGCTCAAGCCGTTCCTACTAAGGGCGATATGGTAATGACCTATACAAACGGAGCGGGCACTGCTGTTATAAATACTAATATAAAGGGGTATGTATCACGGGATGGCGGTACGACTTATACCCAAGGAACATTAGCCGCTGGAAATACTATTGGAGGTCACACCATACTTTCTTTCCATGATTTAGATATTTCAGGACAACCTTCTGGTTCGTCTATGAGATACAAAATAGAAACATTAGTCCAGAGTGCTTCTTTGGACACTAGAATTCAAGCAGTATCATTAGGATGGTCTTAATATGCCAATAACAAAAATAGTTGGTGGAGTAATTGCTGATACTACAATAACATCAACTGATATACTAGACAGCACAATAACAAATGCTAAGCTGGCAGTAGACCCGGCTAATGCTTCTAATTTAAGTAGTGGTGATGTACCTTTAGCTCAATTAGGTAATGTTCCTGCTGCTGATTTGTCACCTCAGCAAAATGATATAGCAACTTTAGCACTACATTCCGCTGTGGCTAATAATCTAGCAGCCTATAACTTGGCTAATTCCTTTGTGGATCAATTTGAGGATTCTACTGGTCTTGATGTACTAACTGATGTTGAGAGGGCAGCCGGTGAGTATATGACTTCAATTTTACCGGCAGAAGGTAATGACAGTTATACAAAGTTTCTAGTTAATTCAAATACAACAAACGGATCAACTGTATTTACTGATACAAGTGTAGGTGGTTCTACTCATACTATTACCGCAGGGGGTAATGTTCAGAATGTTACCAACTATGCAAAGTTTGGTACATCTTCTATTTATTTTGATGGCAGTGGAGATCAACTTACTATTCCAAATCCGAGTTGGAGTTGGAGGGATACTGATTGGACTGTTGATTGTTGGGTCAGAGGCACATCTGGTTGGGGTGGTAATTTTTGGAATCAATCAGATACTGGCGGTTATCCCAAAATGAGAACAGCCCCCGGCGGCACTCTTGATCTTTATTACAACCAGTGGGCAGATGTTAATACCAATCAATCCATACAAACAACCGGAAATACTTTGACAGAGGATGCATGGCATCATGTCGCTTGGGTAATGGGTGATGGCACGGATGGAGTAGTTTATATTGATGGCCTTAATAAGGGTAGTACCACTTTTAATACCATGAATACTATGTCAGGTGGGCCGTTTAGGATAGGCAATGAGGATTATGAAGGTGGTCAGTGGTATACGGGATGGATTGATGAGTTTCGGGTGTCTATAGGTATCGAGAGATGGACAGCAAACTTTACCCCCCCTACTGCTGCTTATTCTGCTGAGTCAATAAACGCAGCTGGTAACTGGACATCTACAACTGAAACTGCGGCCGCAACGGTTAGTAAAATGAGTATTGTTGTGCTATATAAAAATGCTTATGGTACAGCCACATTAGATACGGATTTAGTTGCCCAAGTATCCTCTGACGGTGGATCGAATTATGTATCAGCCCCGCTCACTGCTGCGGGAACTTTTTCTACTGGAATTCTTATAGCTAAATCTAATGATATAACGATTAGTAATACCGGAACAGCACCAAAGTACAAGATCAGTTTGGCCAACCAAGCGCAGTCATCTAAAGAAACACAAGTTCATGGTGTTTCAATGATTTATTAGTTGGTCTTAATCTATACATAATAACTCTAATCTTACTAGGCCTCAATTCTTATAAATAGTCAAGAAAGAATTGAGGTTTTTTATGGCTATAGCACAAAATATAGAAATAGATCAGTCATCAGACTATCTAAAACAATTTACAGCTAAAGATGATACGGGTACGGTGATTGACCTTACTGGTTCTACGGTAACATCTCAAGTCCGTAAATCATATGGAACAACTGCTGTTGCTGCAACATTTACTTGTACTACAGTATCTGCTACAGCTGGCACATTTACCTTGGCTTTAACTGATGTTCAGACTGCTGTAGGTACACTAGAACGTGGACGCCATGTGTATGATGTGGTGGTGACTGATGCTGGTGGTGATATAACTAGAGTTCAGGAAGGGATTGCAGTTATCAGTCCTAGTGTAACTAGATGAGTGCTGCTACAGAATCTTTTATAGATCAGTTAGAAGCTGCTGTTTCGCCAGCAGTTATAGGTACAAAGAAGGCCGCAAAGGCTTTGGCTCCCTCGGATATTAAGACTTCCCAGCAAGATAAACTTGCAGATATGGGAACGTATAAAAGACGCCAAAAGAAAATGGAGAAAGGACTTCTTAATCAAGAAGTAGAGAAGGAAAAATCTCCTAAAATAGATGGTGCATTAAGTGAACTGGCTACATTGTTTCAAGGGATTTCTGGTCAAGAACCAGAACCAGAAAAATCAAAAGCTTTTGAACCGCTGTCGATACCTTTACCAGAACCGGAGCCTATTGTTCCTTATATAGATCCTAGAGTCATAGAACAAGCAACGAATGAATTGCAATCGTTGTTTACTGAAATGGCTGGTGTTGAACTGTTTGGTGAACGATTAGAAGAGGAAGAAGTAATAGAAATACCTGTTACACCACCAGAAACTTTTGACATCAGTGAAGTATCAGCAGTTACGTCCCAGATATTTGGCGGACACAATACTACCGCATTAGACACTACACTATACGATCCAACAAATTATAAACATATTAAAGTAGTTGAAGATGTTGATGCACTATTAGAAAAACATAAAGAAGATTTACCAGAGACAGAATATAAGATTCTTAAATCAGATGCAGCAGAAAAAACTGCGGATTATTTAACTAGTTTAGATTTGGATGAGGTAACTACACGAAATTCAATGCCTTTGACGGGAGCAAATGCTCCACTAGTATCTTCACCAATGTTTGCTACAGCTGTTACTGGTATACTACGCAAGATGATGGCTACAGGTCCCGGTACTGGTGTAGTTGAACTGACAAAATTAGATGATGTTGATGCTACTCTGTTAAGTGCTACACACCAATTCTTGGCATGGGATGCTTCGGTAGATAAATTTAAAGCTGTAGAAGGTACAACACCTATTGGGGATATTTCAGGCGTTACTGCTGGTGTTGGTTTATCTGGTGGAGGCAATCAGGGTGTAGTTACATTAGATTTAGATGTATCAGAATTAACAGCAATAGGAGCTACAGCAGCTTTAACTGATTATGTAGTGATTCAAGATGTTACTGACGATAGTACGAAGAAGGTTTTAGTTTCTAATCTTTTCAGTACTGTTGGAGATATTACAGCTGTCACAGCGGGAACGGGATTGACAGGAGGTGGAACATCAGGAGCTGTAGAACTTGCATTAGATACAGGAATAAATGCAACATATCTAGCAAATGGTACAGTAACTAATACAGAATTACAATACATTAATAGTTTGACAAGTAATGCACAAACACAAATAACAAATGTAAAAACAACAGCAGATGCTGCAGCATCTAAAGCGTTTGCAATTGCACAAGCAGTAGCATTAGGATAAGAATATGGCAATACCAGCAACGAAAACAGAATTTGGAGATTGGTGTAAAAGAAAACTGGGCTATCCAGTTATAGACATCAATGTAGATACGGATCAGGTTGATGATCGTGTAGATGAGGCTATTCAATATTACCAGATGTATATGGGGGGTGGTAGCCGAAGAATGTATTTAAAACATAAATGCACACAGGCTGATAAAGATAGAGGTAAAACTAATAGCTCTGAAACTGTAACAGAAACTACCAATACACCGGCCACTACATTGCCTGGCGGAGCAGCATCTTCGGCTACTACTATAACTGTGGCAGATGGATCGCAATTTCCGTCAAGTGGTTCAGTATTACTTTCAAGTGGGTTAGCTAATGCGGAGACTGTAGTATATACTGCTAAGCCATCTGCTAATGTTTTAACTACAGCTGCTCTCACAGAAACACATGGTAATGGAGCTACTGTAGCTTTAAGTGTAGATAGTAAATGGGAAAGTGGACAAAACTATTTCATAATGCCTGATGGTGTTGAATCAGTTTTAAGAATACTACCCTTTGATAATCGTGGTACTTTGAATATGTTTGATATACGCTATCAGCTAAGATTGAATGATCTCTACGATTTTTCAGATGTTTCTATTATATACTATCAACAGGTATTATGGCAGCTAGATTTACTTGATATGATTCTAGTGGGTGAAAAGCCTATAGAATTTAATGTAAATCAAGATAGAATATATGTGAGTATGGATTGGGATATTGATATTGCTGTGGGTGATTATGTAGTTTTTGAATGTTATCGTCGAATTAACCCAGCTGAATTTACTCAAATGTATAATGATTTTTGGTTAAAAAGATATGCAACTGCACTAATAAAGAAACAATGGGGAGAGAACTTGATTAAGTTTCAAGGAGTAACTATGTTAGGTGGGGTTACTATGAATGGTGAAGTTATCTACAATGAAGCTAAAGAAGAAATTTCAACTCTAGAGACAGAGGGTAGACTTAACTTTGAAACTCCTGTTGATTTTGATATTGGATAAAACTAAATGACAACTAATGTATATTTTTCTAAAGGTACTCCTAATGAGCAGCACCTCTACGAAGATTTAGCCATTGAGGCCATACAGATATATGGACACGATGTGTTCTATATTCCACGAACTCTTGTAAATAAAGATGAGTTGTTTGGTGAAGATGCATTGTCACGATTTGATGATGCTTATGGCATAGAGATGTGGATGGAAACTCAAGAGGGTTACGAAGGGGAGAAAGAATTAGTTTCTCGATTTGGTCTAGAGATTAGAGATGAAACAACTTTTGTTGTTTCTCGTAGACGGTGGGATAATACTGTAAGTAATGATGCAAATTTAATTGTATCATCTAGGCCTGATGAAGGTGATTTGGTATATATGCCTACAGTAAAGAAGCTGTTTGAAATCAGTTTCGTGGATCACGATGATCCGTTTTATCAAATAGATAATTTACCAGTATACAAATTGTATTGCCGTACCTTTGAGTACTCTAGTGAAGTACTTGATACAGGCATTTATGCAATTGATGATATTGAAACTAAGAAAAGTACAGATTTTCTTGGATTTGAAATATTGGCTGAACAGAGTAATACTTACAATGAAAAGATTGGATTTGAATGGGGTACAGTATATGAATTTGGTGATGGTGATATTTTACTTGAAGATGATTCATTCGTACTTGGTGAAAATGAGACAGGATTCGAAGCAATCATACTGGAAAATTCAGATGCTTACTATACATTCGTCGTTATACAAGAGGCATATAGTTTGGCTACACAAGACACACAATCGGAGAACGAATGGTTTGAAGAAAGGGCAACAGGTAAGATTGGTGATCCTGTCCTAGACTTTACAGAATCAAATCCATTTGGTGATCCTACGGAGAGTATATAATGTTAGGACAATATTTTTATAACGAGTCATTAAGAAAATGTATTATTGCATTTGGTAGTTTGTTTAATGATATTTACATTCAGCGGAAGGATGGGTCTACTGTTTCGCAGTCGATGAAAGTACCCCTCGCCTATGGTCCCAAACAAAAGTTTATGGTAAGACTAGACGCTGATCCTAATTTAGATCAGAAAGTTGCTATTACATTACCAAGAATTGGGTTTGAAATAGCTGGGTTTGATTATGATCCTTCTCGAAAATTGAATCGTATTATTAAACGTAAGAAGGTTTCTAATACTGCTGATAAAGCATTGAAACAGATGAGTACTCAGTATTCTCCTGTACCTTATAATTTGAATTTTGAATTGTTTGTGATGACTAAAAATTCTGATGATGGTATTCAGATCGTGGAACAGATACTACCATTCTTTCAACCAGAATATACGGTGACTATTAATGAAGTTCCAGAGATGGCTATTGTACGAGATGTGCCTATTGTATTGAACAATATTGGTTATGAAGATACTTATACAGGAAGTTTTACAGAACGTCGAGCAATAATTTATACATTAAACTTTACAGCGAAGGCTTATGTTTATGGACCAGTTGCTACATCGCAGCCAATTACAAAGGCAGAAGCTACTATATATGCAGACTTACAAGACAAGGCACCACCTAGAGTTGCAAGAGTTACACAACAGGCAGTTGGTACTCCTGATGCAGATGATAATTTTGGATTTAATGAAACAATTAGTGAATGGGTGGATGGATGATAAAGAATATTGATGCGAGAATTGATGACGTACTAGGAATAACATCTGAAATAAAACAAGAGATAATAGACCCCAAACCTCTTGTACCAAGGCCTAATGATACTTATGAAGATGCTGATGCAGATTATAAGTATAGTCGTGAAAACTTCTACAGCCTCGTTGAGCGGGGTCAGGATGCGGTGGACGGCATACTTGAACTAGCTAGAGAGAGTGAGCACCCCAGAACGTATGAGGTGGCAGGTCAGTTAATTAAAACTGTTGCAGAAGTCGCAGAAAAATTAACAGACTTACAGGAAAAGATGAAACGTCTTAAAGAACTTCCTGACCATGCACCTAAGAATGTTACTAATGCTTTGTTTATTGGTTCAACAAAAGAATTACAAAACCTTTTAAAAGATAAGAGTAATGGATCCACGGACAAATTATAAGGGTAACCCAAATCTAAAGCCGGCGGCTATTGAGCACGCTTATACTGAAGCTGAAGTAAAAGAATTTATAAAGTGTGAGAAAAATCCAGCATACTTTATAGAGAACTATGTAAACATCGTCAGTATTGATGAGGGGTTAATCCCATTTAAACTCTACGATTTCCAAAAGGAAATGGTAGGCACATTTCATAGTAATCGGTTTACGATTTGTAAACTGCCTAGACAGTCGGGCAAATCAACTACGATTATATCATATCTTA
>Ga0310345_10002912_pt1 | contig 16771 bp, 18 predicted proteins | sample HC15DNA20500_MG_FD_204667 | JGI IMG/M metagenome (GOLD analysis project Ga0310345, IMG submission 204667) | Marine microbial communities from station ALOHA, North Pacific Subtropical Gyre - HC15-DNA-20-500_MG | ecosystem: Environmental > Aquatic > Marine > Oceanic | place: Pacific Ocean: North... | reverse complement strand
GTTCCACTTCTGGCTCGACCTCCAGCGGCTCGTGGCCGGCGCGCTCAGGGCGCTCGGCGCGCCCGCCGCCGCGGCCCACGCCACGGTCGTGGACGCGACCGCGTCGCTCGTCCGCCGGATCCCGTCGCTCACGACCGTGACGTTCCAGGACGGCACGCCCTTCGCCGACCCGCTGACGGTCGCGTGGCTCCAAGAGATCGCCGCGCCCGCGGCGGGCGGAGGTGGCGGGGCCGCCGCCGACAGCGCCAGCGCCGACGCCATCCGCGAGGCCCGCGAGACGGCCTCCGGCGGCGACGTGCCGGGCGCCGTGGCCGCGCTCATGGCCGGCGCCGGCAACCCGCGTGATCGGTTCGAGCGGGGCGTCGCCGCGGCCGAGATGTGCCTCGGCGCCGGCCGCCCCGACGTGGCCCTCGCGCTCCTCGACGACGCCGACGAGGCCGTCCGCGCCCACCGGCTCGACGTGTGGGACCCCGAGGCGGCGGCCTCCGCGCTCCGCCTGCTCCACACGTGCTGCACCGCGCTCCGCGGCTCCGCCGGCAGCCCACAGCGCAAGACGGACCTCAGCGACCGGGCCGACGAGGCGTTCGCCCGGTTGGCGCGGCTCGACCCGGCCCTCGCCATGCGGAGCACGCCGCCGCCGAAGCCGTGACACCGCCCGCCTCGGCGCAGCGGCCGAGGCGGGACGAGTCAGGGGGCGAACGCGTACTCGAGGTCGGTAATGTGACCCCGCCAGTATGATTTGTCGCCCTCCGGGAGCAACCACGCCACCTCGCCGTCCAGCGGCACTCGCATCCCGTCTCGTTCTTCGTAGTTCCAGAACCGTCCGCGCCAGGGTGTCGGGACCGTGCGGAAGTAGCGTTGGACCGGGTCAGGGAGCCCCTCCAACTCGCGAAAGTCGACGCGGCCCTGTCGAGCGGGCGAGCGCGTCGAATCGAGGCGTGCCCGGAGCTCTTCGGTGCTCGCGTGCCAGCGGCGGGCGCCATAGGCGAATGCCACCGCGTAGAGGGCCGCACAGGCGAGCAGGACGACGATGATGACTCGTAGCCCCATGTCGTTTCGGTCCCGGGATATCGGGGAGAAGGAGAAGGGCAGTCGGCTCTCAGATCGACGGACGCGGCGTCCGGTAGCCTCGGTCGAGCATGGCCGCGCTCAGCCGGTCGATGCCCGGAGTACGTCGCGGGCCGTCAGGATCCCGGCGAGCGCGCCGTCCTCGTTCACGACCAGCAGGCTCGACACCTCGGCCTCGACCATCCGGCGCGACGCCACCGCCAGCGGCGCGTCGAGAGCGACCGTCTGGAGGTCCGTCGCCATGAGGTCGGCGGCCGTCCGCGCGAGTGTGTCGACGTCGCGGGCCGTTTCGCCCGGCGTGTCGAGGAACGGGCTGACAGCGGCGAGCACGTCGCGGTCGGAGACGACGCCGACGGGCCGGCTGTCGGCGACGACGGGGACGTGGTGGAACTGGTGGCGCCGGAACAGCGCGCGGATCTCGATGAGGCCGGCCTCGGGGGCGACGGCGACCGGGTCCGGCGTCATCCAGTCGGCGACGGTCAGGGCGGTGCGGTCGGTCATCGGATGGGAGCGAAGGTGGGGAGCCGGCCCAGGCCGGGACGGGCTTGGCGGACCTCGACGGGTCCGAAAGGTGCCGAGGTGGGGGAGGCGGGGCGGTCGGCCGGTGGCTCGGTCTCGAGCGCGACCTCCGCGACGTCGCGGAGCGGGCGCCGCGGCGTGCCGGCCACCGCCACGGGCCGCCCGAGGCGGACGAGGACCTGCGGGTGCCCGCCGCCGACGACCGCCGACAGCCGCCGCCGCCACGCGCCGTTTACCTCGATCGGCTCGTTGGCGTACGACACGGCGAGGCCGCGGTCGGCCGCGACGAGGAGCATCTCGCCGAGGGCCATGCCGGCGGCCAGCCACGCCGCCGGCGTGTCGGCGTCGGTCCCGAGCACGGCCACGGCCGGCGCCGCCTCGATCAGCCCGGCCTTGTGCCGCGCCACGGCCGCCGCCGGCGTGCGGACGTCGGCGCGGCGGTCCCACGCGCCCTGGTCCCCGTCGCGGACGCCGTCGGGCCGCGGGTCGCCGTCGGGCCGGAGCCACGCCCGCACGTCGGCGACGACGGCCGGGTCCTGCGCCTGCACGCGGACGGCCTCGTCGACGAGGTGGGCGACGGTCTCCTTGTCGTCGGGTCGCGTGAGAAGGCGGAGCCACGCCCCGCCCTGCGCGGCGGCATCGACGAGGGCTGCAGCCAGTCCCTCCGAGACCGGCTCGTCGGCGAGGTCGCGGCGGTGCGTATGCCGAAGGGTGATGGCCCGGAAAAGGCGGTCGTCGGCTGGCGGCTCCGCGGGCGTGAACCCGACGCGCGCGAGGAGGTCGGGGTCGTCGGCCTCGGGGAGCCGGTCGACGATGGCGCGGAGTCCGTAGTGGCGCGCCGCCACGCGGAGGACGGCGAGCGCGGCGCCGCAGCTGATCATCAGCTCGCGCCCGTGTGGGTCGAGGGCCGGCAGCTGGCGGCGGCGGTCGGCCCGGAGCTCGATCGTCTCGCCGCCGATCCGGAAGATCCACGGCTGCGTGTTGAGGACGCTCGGCGCGTGGCGCGCGGCGTCGAGGATGGCGAGGAGGCGGTCACGGTCGGGCATCGGATCGGAGGGCTAGCGGACGGTGAGGACGGGGCAGTGGAGCCGGCGGAGCGTGGCCTCGGTCACACTTCCGAACACAGCGCGGGCGAGGCCGGTGCGGCCGTGCGTGCCCATCACGACGGCGCCGGCGCCGATCGCCTCGGCGTGCTCGGCGATCGCGACCGTCGGGTCGCCGTGGGCGACGTGGGCGCCCGCCCCGACCGCGCCCCGGTCGGCGGCGAACGCCCGGAGGTCGGCCTCGGCGGGCTCAGCGGGAGGGGTCGTGACGGCCAGGCTCCCGGCGAGCGCGAGCGCCGGCTCGCTGACGGCGGTCATCACGAAGAGGGCCTCGACCTCGGCGCCCGTGAGGGCCGCCAGCGCCGCGCCTGCAGTGACCGCCCGCCCGCTGGGCGGCGAGAAGTCGACGGGCACGAGGACCGGGCGGCCCCGGCCGGGCAGCCGCGCCGTCGCCTCGTTGGGCACCACGAGGACCGGGCACGAGGACTCGCGGACAGCCCCCTCGGCGACACTCCCGAGGCGGAAGCGCTGGAGCCCGCGCCGCCCGTGCGTCCCGAGCACCAGCGTCGCCGCGCCGACGCGCTCGGCGTAGGCCACGATGGCCGCCGCCGCGTCGGCCTGGCGGACGACCTCGATGTCGGGGCCCAACTCGGCGCAAGCGCCCGTGCCGAGCGCCCGGTCGACGTAGACCTCGACGACGGCGCGGACGGCGGCCTCGGAGTCGCTCGGCGCGCGGTAGGCGTCCGGCTCAGGCTCCGGGAGGACCGTGACGAGGTGGAGCGGGCCGGCGGCGTGGGCGGCCAATTCGGCGGCGGCGACGAGCGCCGGCTCGGAGGCCGGGTCGAGGTCGAGGGCGCAGACGACGGGGGCGAAGGCGGTCATGGGTCTGGGGGCGGACAGCGGCAACCTCCCCCGGGGGGCTCCTCTCGTCTGCCGGGACCGGCGCCGCCCCGGACCCGGGGGCGCTCCCGTCGCGGCGTGGGGCCAGCCCCTACGCGACCGCTCGCGCCGGGAACAGCAACTCGCGGATCCGTCGGGCCACGGTCACCTCGGCCGTCGACCCTCCGCGCGCGCCGCCCCACGCCGGAGCCGCGCGCGTCTCGATCGTCCACAGCACGCGGCCGCCGTCCAGGTCGCGACGTTCGGGCCCGCCCGCCGTCGCCGCCTGCCGGACGTGGACGAGCGTCGTCCCCTCCGCTGTCGCCTCCGAGATCGCGTCGAAGTCACCGACGGGCGGCGGCTCGACGAGGACGACCGCGTGGCCGTCCGGGAGGAGCTGGCGGGCGCCGCGGACGAGCGCCGGTCCGTCGCGGCCGACGGCGAGCGCGAGGTCGTCGCCGCGGCCGTACAGCGCCACGACCCGCTCCACCTCGGCGAGCGTGCGGGCCGAGCCCGCCGGGTCGGTCGTCCCCACGGCCACACGCGCGACGGCCGCCAGCCGCGCGGCGACGGCGTCCGCGAGCGGGCCCTCGCCCACCACGAGCGCCGCGCGCACCTCGAGGGGCGCGCCCGTCATGCCGCGTCCGTGCCGAAGTCGCAGACCTCCGGCCGGGCGGCCAGCAGGGCCGCCGCCGCCGCCAGCATGTCGGGCGTCTCGGCCTCGACGAGCGCCACGAGGCACCCCCGTGCGGCGTCGACCGACGTCACCACGAGGGCCGTCTGGCGGAGCGCGTTCACGGCGGCGACGGGGTCGGCGCCGGGCAGCAGATCGAAGGCGAGAGTGGCGGTCATGGGCACGGTGGGGAACGTGCTCCAGGATCGCGCGTGGCCCGGCGGGCCCACGAACGGAGTCGGCGCGCGGCCCTGCCGGGGCAGCCCCTACACGAGATTCCTGACCGCTTTGTCCGCCTCCCCGTGATCGAGGCGGGCGGGGCCGGCCTGTCGCGACGTCCCTCCCTCGGAGGGGACGCCAGCGCCGGCGCCGCGGCGACCGCCTCAGTCTGCCCGGTTGTCCTCGACCCAGCGGACGGCGTGGGCGATGAGCTCCGTCGAGTTCGTCAGCCCGAGCTTGGTCTTGATCCGTGCGCGGTAGCTCTCGACCGTCTTGACCGAGAGGTGGAGCCGCTCGGCGACCTCCTTCGTCTCGACGCCCCGGCCCGTCATCTCGAACACCTCGAGCTCGCGGTCGCTCAAGACCTCGAGGGGCGAGGCCATCGGGTCGCGGCCGGCGGCGGCCCCGAACAGCATCTTGTCCTTGATCTCGTCGGACAGGAAGATGCCGCCGCGGAGGACCGTGCGGACGGCCGCGACGATCTTCTCGCCGGCCTCCAGCTTCGAGACGTAGCCCTTGGCGCCGGCCCGCACGGCGCGCTCGGCGTAGAGGCTCTCGTCGTGCCGCGAGACGACGAGCGTCCGGGTCTGGGGCCGGATCGTCTGGAGGTGCTTGACCAGCTCGAGCCCGCCCATCCCCGGCAGCGAGAGGTCGACGACGACGAGGTCCGGGTCGAGCCGGTCGACGACGTCGAGCGCCTCCTCGGCGTCGGCGGCCTGGCCGACGACCTCGAAGTCGGGCTCGTCGTCGAGCGTGAGGGCGAGGCCCGTGCGGAGCAACGGGTGGTCGTCGACGAGGAGGATCGTGGTGGTCAGGCTCATCTGGCGTCGTCGCGGACGGGGTCGGAGGGGGAGGGGCCGTCGTGGCGGATCGTGCACGTCACGACCGTCCCGCCGTCGGGGCCGGGGCGGACGTCGAGTTCGCCGCCGGCCACGCGCGCCCGGTAGTGCATGATCCGGACGCCCATGCCGCGGTCGTCGCTCGGGCGGACGGGCGCGGCCGGCGACCCGCCCGCCTGCGCCGCGTCGATCCCGACGCCGTCGTCCTCGACGCGGAGGCGCGTCTGGCGGTCGCCGCCGGCGAGGGCGATCCCGACGTGCCGGGCGCGGCCGTGGCGGGCCGCGTTCGAGACGGCCTCTTGGGCGATCCGGTAGAGGTGGGTGGCCGTCGTGGCCGGGAGGTGGGGCGCGGTGCCGGCCGTCTCGACGCGGCAGTCGAGGCCGAAGAGGCGGCCGGCGTGGTCGGCCAGCCGCTCGAGCGCGTCGGCGAGCCCGCCCGCCTCGACGTCGACGGGGACGAGGCCGCGGGCGATGGCCCGGGCGTAGCCGTCGGCCTCGTCGAGGAGCGTCACGAGCTCGTCGGCGAGCGGCGTCTCGTCGCTCGCGGCGGCGCGGAGCCGCTTGGCGAGGCGCCGCGCGCGGAGGCCCGTCCCGGTCAGCATCTGGCCGAGCCCGTCGTGGAGGTCCTGCCCGATCCGGCGGCGCTCCTCCTCGGCCGCCCGGAGCACGGCCTGCTCCAGCGCCCGCCGCTCCGAGATGTCGCGGACGAGCCCGACGAAGATCTGCCGCCCGTCCGGCAGCCGGACGTCGTTGACGGCGAGGTCCATGGGGAACGTCTCGCCGCTCTTGCGCCGGCCGACGACCTCGCGCCCGATCCCGATGATCCGCCGCCGCCCGGTCTCGTGGTAGGCCCGGAGGTAGCCCTCGTGCTCGGAGTGGTACGGCTCCGGCATCAGCACGTCGACCCGCCGCCCGACGACTTCGTGCTGGGCGTACCCGAAGGTCCGCTCGGCCGCGGGGTTGAACCGCTCGATCCGGCCCTCGGCGTCGATCGTGATGACGGCGTCGACGGTCGCCTCGAAGATGGCCGCCAGTGCAGCGCTCTCGTGCGGGTCGGCGGGGGGGCGGGCGTCGGCCATGCCGGAACGTACCGCGGTCCGGGGGCTCGGCGCGACGGGGCCGCCCACCTCGGCGCCGTCACCGAGGCGGGCGGCGTCGGCGGGCACCGTCAGCCTTCGCGGACGAGCGTGCGGAGGACCGGCCGGAGCGCCGGCTCCAACAGGAGCCCCTCGTGCCGCATCCGCACGCGGCCCCGGCGGTCGATCACGACCGTCGTCGGGAGGACCGGCGCGGCGAGCGGCGGCCCCGCCCGGTTCGGCCCGACGAGCACGCGGTACGGCACGCCGTGCCGCTCGACGAACGCCCGGACCGCCTCGACGTCCTCGTCGACCGACACGCCGAAAAAGCGGACGTCGCCCTCGAACTCCTCGGCGAGGTCCACGAACCCCGGCGTCTCGACCACGCACGGCGGGCACCACGTGGCCCACACGTTGACAACGACGACCTCGCCGGCCGCGTCGCCGAGGCGGGCGGTGCCGCCGTCGAGCGCGGCGTACTCGAGCGCCGGCGCCGGCCCGAGGTCGGGCAGGTCGTAGTCCGGCACGTACCGGCGGACGACCGCGACGACGAGCGCCGCCATCGCGGCCCAGTACGCCACGGCCCGCGCGCGTCGGACGGGCGCGGAGCGCCACCACGCGCGCCAGCCGGCTCTGGGCCGCTCCGCCTCGGACGAGGGCTCGCTCATCGGCGGCGCCGAGACCCCGGCTCGGCCGACGCTCCCGAAGAGGGCTGGACGTCGTGGGCCGAGGGGGTCAACACGGTGGGTGGGGATGAGGTGCGGACGTGCGGCGGGCTACGGCACGTTGGCGCTCAGCCACTCACGGAGTTGCGGCTCGGGGAGGGCGCCCGTGAACTCGGCCGCGACGGCGCCGTCGACGAACAGCTTGACGGCCGGGATCCCGCGGACACCGAACCGCTGCGCGAGGGCCGGGTGCGCGTCGGTATTGATCTTGACGAGCCGCCACGCGCCGCCCGACTCCTTCGCCAGCTTCTCGATCGTCGGGCCGAGCACGCGGCACGGGCCGCACCACGGTGCCCAGAAGTCGACGAGGACGGGCTTCTGGTGGCTCTTGTCGAGCACCTCGGTCTGGAACTTGTCGGCCATGGTACGAGAGGGGCGGTGCCGGTCGGGGACGCCCCGGGGACGCTCGGGATCCGAGCGAGCCCGCCCTTGTCCGCCGCGGCGGAGCGGATGGCGCGCGGGGCCGTAGGAGAGGGCCGCCCTGCCCAGTTCGTCCGCTCGTCGTCCATGCGCCCGACCACCGCCGCCCGCCTCAGCGTCGTCGTCGGGCTCGCCGTGCTCGCGCTGAAGGGCCTGGCCTACTGGCTGACCGGCTCGATCTCGCTCTACTCCGACGCGCTCGAGTCGGTCGTCAACGTGGCGGCGGCGGGCGTGGCGCTCGTGGCGGTGCGGGTCGCGGCACGCCCCCCCGACGAGAACCATCCGACGGCTACACGAAGGCCGAGTACCTCGCGGCCGTCCTCGAGGGCGCGCTCATCGTGTGGGCCGCCGTCGAGATCGTGCGCGCGGCGTGGGGCCGCTTCGAGGCGCCGGTCGCCCTGGAGGGTCTCGGCGTCGGGCTGGCCGTGTCGGTCACGGCGACCGCCCTCAACGGGGCCTGGGCCGCCCTCCTCGTCCGGGCCGGCCGCCAGCACCGCTCGCCCGCCCTCGTCGCCGACGCCCGCCACCTCTGGGCCGACGTCGTGACGACGGTGGGCGTCCTCGCGGGCATCGGGCTGGCGGCGGCGACGGGGTGGTGGGTCCTCGACCCGCTCTTGGCCATCGCGGTCGCCGTGAACGTCGTCGCGGTCGGCGTCCGGCTCCTGCGCGAGTCGGTGGCCGGGCTGATGGACGAGGCCGTGCCGCCGGACGAGATGGACGCCATCCACGAGGCGATCCGAACCACCATGGGCGGGGCCCTCGAGGTCCACGCGCTCCGGGCGCGCCACGCTGGGCGGCACACGTTCGTCGAGTTCCACCTCGTCGTGCCCGGCACGTCGACGGTCGCCGAGTCGCACGCGCTCTGCGACCGGCTGGAGGCGGCGGTCCACGCGACCGTGCCGGAGTCGAGCGTGACGATCCACGTCGAGCCCGAGCACAAGGGGAAGGGGCACGGCGGCGTGGTGGCCCTCGGCTCCGACGTGCCACACACGTTCACCTGACCCCGCCGGGTCGGCCCACCTCGGTCGGCCCACCTTGGTCGGCCCGCGGGCATGCCAGGCGGGAGGAACGGGGGGTGTGCGAGGCCGTACGTTTGAGTGATGACTCAAACATTGAGCGCCCTCGCCTGCGAGGCCCGGCGCGTCCACCCGGACGCCGTCGACGCCGCACGCGCGCGGCTGGCCCAGCGGGCCGACGCGCTCGACGGCGCCCGCGCCCTGTTCGCCGCGCTCGGCGACCCGACGCGGCTCCGCCTTCTCGCCGCGCTCCAAGGTGGCCCGCTTTGCACGTGCGACCTCGCCGCGACGCTCGGCGTGACCGAGTCGGCCGTGAGCCACCAACTCCGTGGGCTCCGGGCGCTCCGCCTCGTCGCCAGCGACCGCGACGGCCGCGTGGTCTACCACCGGCTCGACGACGACCACGTCGGGGCACTGCTCGACGTGGCCGCCGAGCACGCCGCGGAGGCGGGCGAGTAGATGCCCGCGCGCCCTCCCTCCGGCTCGACGTGGGACCGGATCCGCTACACGCTGTACGCGCCGGTCTACGACCCCGTCGTCCGCCGGCTCGACGCCGGTCGCCGCCGGTCGCTCGCGCTCGCCGCCCTCCGGCCCGGCGAGCGCGTCCTGATCCCCGGCTGCGGGACCGGGCTCGACTTTGAGCACCTGCCCGACGGCGTCCGGGTCGTCGCGGGCGACGTGGCGCCGGGGATGGTCCGCGCGGCGCGCGCCCGGGCCGAGTCCCTCGGCCTCGACGCCGAGGTGGGGGCGCTCGACGCCCACCGGCTCGACCTGCCCGACGGCTCGGTCGACGCCGTGCTGCTCCACCTGCTGCTGGCCGTCGTCCCCGACCCGGAGGCGGCGATCCGGGAGGCCGCGCGCGTGCTCCGGCCCGGCGGGCGCGTGGCCGTGTTCGACAAGTTCCTGCCCGACGGCGCGCGGCCGTCGCTCCGCCGCCGCGCCGCGAGCGCCGTCGCCCGCGTCGTCGCCACCGACCTGACGCGCCAGCTCGGCCCGCTCCTCGACGGCGCCGGGCTCGTCCTGGAGCGTCGCGAGCCCGCCCTCTTCGGCGGGCTGTTCGAGGTCGCGCTCGCCCGCACGCCGCCGTCCGCCCCCGCCCCGACCGATGTCTGAGCCCCTCCGCCTCGACCTCGCCGTGCTTCTGCCCGACGCGCCGGACGCTCGCGATGCCTGCGTCGCGCGGTTGACGGACGCGATGGCCGCGACGCCGGGCGTCGAGGGGGCGCACGTGCTCCCGGCCGAGGGCGGCCAGCCCGCTCGGCTGTGCCTCCACTACGACCCCGCCGCCGTCGCCCTCCCACGCCTCCGCCGCGCCGCCGAGCGGGCCGGCGCCCACCTGACCGAGCGCTACGGCCACGTCCTCTGGCCGGCCGACGGCCTCGGCCACCAGCGCCGCGCGCGGACCGTCACCGCGCGGTTGGAGCAAACGCCGGGCGTCGTCGAGGCCGAGGCCAACGCGACCGGCCCGATCCGCATCGAGTTCGACCGCGAGGCGACCTCCGAGGCCGCCCTCCGCCGCGCCCTCGCCGGCCTCGGCGTGACGGTGAGGGGGACGGACCCGCCCGAGGTCGCCGAGGCGACGCACGGCCACGCGGGCCCCGGTCATGACCACGCCGAGCACGCACCCGAGGCGGGCGAGGCCGGCGACCACGCGGGGCACGACCACGCCCCGGGCGCGCACGGCCACGTGCACAGCCACGGCGGCATCTTCGGCGAGCGGACGGAGCTGATCTTCGCGATCCTCGCGGGCGTCTGCGTCGCGGTCGGCTGGGCGCTGGAGGCGTTTACCGGCGTCGCCGAGACGATCCCGCTGGGGCTCTTTCTCGGCGCGTACGTCTTCGGCGGGTGGTTCACCGTCCGCGAGGCGTGGGACTCGATCCGGGCCGGGCGGTTCGAGATCGACTTTCTGATGATCGTGGCCGCGGCCGGCGCCGCCGCGCTCGGCGAGTTTTTTGAAGGCGGCCTGTTGCTCGCGCTCTTTTCGATCGGCCACGCGCTGGAGGGCTACGCGATGGGCCGCGCCCGCCGGGCCATCGAGGCCCTCGCGGAGCTGGCCCCCGCGACCGCCCGCGTCCGCCGCGACGGCGCCGAAGCGGAGGTGCCCGTCGAGGACCTGCGCATCGGCGACACGGTCGTCGTCCGCCCGGACGAGCGGATCGCGGCCGACGGGATCGTGTCGAAAGGAACGAGCGCGGTCGACCAGGCGCCCGTGACCGGCGAGAGCGTGCCCGTCGACAAGCGCCCGGCCGACGACCTCGACGCCGCGCTGGCGAAGCCGGAGACGGTCGACCCCGCGCACCGCGTCTTTGCCGGGACGCTCAACGGGGCCGGCGCGCTCGACGTCGTCGTGACGCGGCCGGCCGGCGAGACGACGCTCGCGCGGGTGGTCCAGATGGTGGCCGAGGCCGAGACCGAGCGCTCGCCGACGCAGCGGTTCACGGATCGGTTCGAAAAAGTCTTCGTGCCGTCCGTGCTCGCCCTCGTCGGGCTGCTCCTGTTCGCGTGGGTCGTCGTCGACGAGACGTTCGCCGCGTCGTTCTACCGGGCGATGGCCGTGCTCGTGGCCGCGAGCCCGTGCGCGCTCGCGATCGCCACGCCGTCGGCCGTGCTGAGCGGCGTGGCGCGGGCCGGGCGGAGCGGCGTCCTCGTCAAGGGCGGCGGCCCGCTCGAAGCGCTCGGCGGCCTCACGGCGATCGCCTTCGACAAGACCGGAACGCTGACCGAGGGCGAGCCGCGCGTGACCGACGTCGTCCCGGCCGACGGCGCGACCGAGGCGGAGCTGGTCGAGACCGTCGTCGCCGTCGAGCGGCTGAGCGAGCACCCCCTCGCGCGGGCCGTCGTCCGCGACCTCGGCGGCCGTGCCGGCGACTTCCGGGCCGAAGATCTCCAGAGCGTGACCGGCCACGGCGTCCGCGCCCGCCTCGGCGGCGAGACCGTCGAGGTCGGCAAGCCGGCCCTCCTGACGCTCGACGGCGGGGCCCCGGCCCCGGAGGGCGTGCTGGAGCGCGACCGCCAGCTCAAAGAGGACGGCCGCTCGACGATGCTCGTCCGCCGCGGCGACCGCGTGCTGGGCGTGATCGGGCTGATGGACACGCCGCGCGCGGCGGCCCGCGACGTGCTCCGCCGGCTCCACGCGCTCGGCATCGAGACGACCGTCATGCTCTCCGGCGACGCCCAGGCCGTGGTCGACGCCGTCGCCCGCGAGGTCGGCATCGACGAGGCACACGGCGACCTCCTCCCGGACGACAAGGTGGCGGCCATCCAAAAACTCCGCCAGCGCGGCGAGGTGGCCATGCTCGGCGACGGCGTCAACGACGCGCCGGCGCTGGCGAACGCGACGGTCGGCATCGCGATGGGCGCCGCCGGGAGCGACGTGGCCCTCGAGACGGCCGACGTGGCGCTCATGGCCGACGACCTCGACAAGCTCCCGTTCGCCGTCGGCCTCAGCCGCACGACGCGCGGGATCATCCGGCAGAACCTGTGGCTGAGCCTCGGGATGGTGGCCGTCCTCGTCCCGGCCACGATCTTCGGGCTGGGCATCGGGCCGGCCGTGGCGCTCCACGAGGGGAGCACGCTGGTCGTCGTGGTCAACGCGCTCCGCTTGCTCGCGTACCGCGAGGCCTGACCGCAACGCGACGCCGCAGTCATCCCGCCCACCTCGGCGGCTCGGCCGACGGAGTGGCCGAGGCGGCTAGGTGGTGGGCTGCCGGCCGCTGCCCTCGCCCTGAACCCACGCCACGGCGTGCTTGATGAGCTCGGTCCCGTTCGCGATCCCCAGCTTCGCCTTGAGCCGCGAGCGGTAGCTCTCGACGGTCTTGACCGAGAGGTGGAGCCGCTCCGAGATCTCGCGCGTCGGGATCCCGCGGCCCGTCATCTCGAACACCTCGAGCTCGCGGTCGGAGAGGACTTCGAGGGGCGTCTGCGTCGCATCCTTGACGCCGGCCGCCGCGCCGAACAGCATCCGGTCCTTGAGCGCCTCCGAGAGGTGGATGCCGCCGCGGAGCACGCGCCGGATGGCCGACACGATCTGGTCGCCGGCCGCCAGCTTCGAGACGTAGCCCCGAGCCCCGGCGCGGATCGCGCGCTCGGCGTAGAGGTCCTCGTCGCGCCGCGAGACCACGAGGACGGGCAGGTCCGGCTGGAGCGTAAGGAGGTTCTTCAGGAGCTCCAGCCCGTTGGCGCCCGGCAGCGAGATGTCGGTGATGACGAGGTCCGGCGCGGCCTCGCCGAAGAGCGCGAGGGCCTCGTCGGCGTCGCCGGCCTGGGCGACGACATGGAGGTCGGGCTCGGCCTCTATGGTCAGGGCGATGCCCTGGCGGAGGAGCGGGTGGTCGTCGACGAGGAGGATGCGGGGCATGGCGCGGGGTGGAAGCCGGAACTGCGGAGGGGGACGGCGCAGGTGACGACGGTGCCGCCTTCGGCGCCGGGACGGATCTCGAGCGCGCCGCCCGCGAGGTGGGCGCGGTAGTGCATGATGCGGAGGCCCATCCCGCGCTGGTCGGCCGGCCGCGCCGGCGCGCTGACGTGGCGGCCGGCGGCCTCGGCCGTCTGGCCGTCGAGGCCGACGGGGTCGAAGCCCACGCCGTCGTCCTCGATCCGGAGCCGGAGCCGGTCGGCCCCGCGCACGAGGACGACGCGGACATGGTCGGCGCGGCCGTGCTGGATGGCGTTCGAGACCGCCTCCTGCGCGATCCAGAACAGGTTGGTGGCCGCGTCGGCGTGGAGGGCCGAGGCCTCCGCTGGGCCCGAGCCCGTCGTCTCGGCGTGGACGGCCGTGCCGTAGAGCGCCGTCGCGCGGTCGGCGAGGCGGGCGAGCGCCGTCTCGAGCCCGTTCTGCTCCAGCTCGACCGGCACGAGCGAGCGCGCCAGCCCCCGGGCGTGGGCGTCGGCCTCGTCGAGGAGCGCCACGAGGCGGCCGGCCTCGGCGGCCCGCTCGGACCCCGCGCGCTCCAGGGCTTTGACGTGGTTGCGCAGGAACAGGCCGATGGCCGTGAGCTCCTGGCCCAGCCCGTCGTGGAGGTCCTGACCGATCCGCCGCCGCTCGGCCTCGGCGATCCGGAGCACCTCGCGCTCGAGGACGCGCCGCTCCGAGATGTCGCGGATGATGCCGGTGAAGATCGTGTCCCCGTCCGGCAGCTCGACGTGGCTCACGGCGAGGTCCATCGGGAACGTCTCGCCCGAGCTCCGCCGGCCGACGACCTCGCGGCCGACCCCGATGATCCGCCCGACACCCGTCTGGTAGTAGGCCTCGAGGTAGCCGTCGTGCTCCGACCGGTACGGCTCGGGCATCAGCACCGACACGTTGCGGCCCACGACGTCGGCGGCGGCGTACCCGAAGATCCGCTCGGCCCCGGGGTTGAAGCTCTCGATCCGCCCGCGCACGTCGATCGTCACGACGCCGTCGACGGTCGTGCCGAGGACGGCGAGCGCGCGGGCCTGGCTTTCTCCGAGCGCCCGCCGCTGGGCGTCGAGCGCCAGCCGGGCGTGGATCGCGCTCGCGGCGGCGTGGAGGAACGCCCGGACGTGCTCGCGCTCGCCGGTCGCCCCGACGGCGACGAGGACCGCGAACGGCCGGTCGTCCGACCCGACGCGGACCGCGACCGCGTCGCCAGCGTCGGCGAGGGGCTCCGGCAGCGGGTCGAGGTGGACGCAGGCGGGCGTCCGGAGCGCGTCGGCTAGGAGCCCCTCGACGGGGAGCTCGGTGGGGAGGTCGTCCCAGCGCGCGACCGCCTCGGCCCGGAGCCGGCGGTCGTCGTCGACGAGTGCGAGCAGGGCGGCCGACACGTCGAGCGCCTCGGCGACGATGGTCGCCTCGGTCCGGCCCGTCACGTCGACGCCGCCGAAGGCCGCCTGCGTCAACTCGCGGAGGGCGAGGTCGGCGACGGCGGCTTTGAGGTCGGACGGGAGCGACGCGGCGGCGTCGGGGGCAGAGCGGCGGGGCAGGGTCATGCGGGCACGGCCCCGGCCGCCGGGCTGCGTCGACCTGTCGGTTCGGGCGGCCGCTCGGCGAGGACGAGCCGCTCCCGGGTGCCGTCGGCGCGGACGACCTCGAGGACCCAGGGACCGGGGGCGGCGGCATCGCGGGCGGCGTCGGGGGCCCACGCCCCCGCCTCGGCGCGGACGGCGAACGGCCGGAGCGCGTGGTGCCCGCCGCCCTCGACGAGCACCTCGACCGCGTCGTCGTGTGGGTCGAACGTGATCCCGACGAGCGGGGCGGCGTCGTAGACCGCCCCCTCCGCATCGGGGGAGACGACCGCCAGCGAGACGGCGTGCGGCGTAGCGGCAGCCCGCTCCGAGAGCGCGTCGAACAGCTCGGCCCATGCCTCTCGCGGGACGGGAAGGAGGTCGGCCTCCGCCCCGGTCGGCAGTGCCCGGGCGCCGACTCGCAAGGTGAGGACCGGGCACGGCGCGTGGCGGACCACGCCCTCCGCCACGCTCCCCAACAGCCATCGGCTGAGACCGCGGCGGCCGTGGCTGGCCTGGACCACGAGGCCGGCCCCGTGGTCACGGGCGGCCTCGACGACCTCCGCGGCTGGCGTCCCGACGCGCGCGTCGATCGTGACCGGGACGCGCTCGGCGGCCGTCGCAGTCCAGCGCCCGAGCGTGGCCTCGACGCGTTCGATCAGTTCGCCCGGGTCGACCGGCGGGAGCGTCACGGTATAGGGAAGCGGCAACGTGCTCGCCTCGATGGCGTGGACGGCCACGAGCGGGACGCCGGCGTCTTCTGCCAGCGCGCCGGCCGTCTCCAGCACGAGGTCCGACGCCGAATCGAACGCGAGTGGGGCCAGCACGGGCCCCTCCCCGTGCGGCGCCGCGTCGGGGCCGACGGTGAGGACGGGGCAGGGGGCCTGCCGGAGCACGCGTTCGGCCGTCGAGCCCAGCGTGAGCCGGTCGAGGCCCGTCCGCCCGTGCGTGCCCATCACGATGAGGTCGGCGGCGGCTTCCTCGGCGTAGAGGACGATGGCGTCGCCCGCGGTCGGGAACCGGCGGTGGACCTCCAGGACGCCCGCCTCGGTCCGTTGGGCGGGCCGGGGGATCGGGTCGAACCGGAGGTCGGCAGCGGGCGGGATGACCTCGACGCGAAGGACGTGGAGCGTGGCGCCCCAGCGGCGGGCGAGGCGCTCGGCGAGCGGCCGGGCCGCCTCGGCGCGAGGCGAGCCGTCGGTGGGGAAGAGGACGGTCTGGAGAGACAGCATGGTCGGGGGGGTCAGGAGACCAACGCCCGCGAGGGCGCGACGTGGCCGAGCCGGTGCGGCTGGCGGAGCGTGAGGACGGGGCACGGCGACCGACGGAGGGAGGCCTCGGCGACGCTCCCGATGAGCGCGTGCGCCAGGCCCGTCCGGCCGTGCGTGCCGAGGACGAGGGCTCCGGCGCCGCGCTCGGCGGCGAGCGCCGTGACCACCCGCGACGGCTCGCCGAGGCCGACGTGGAGCGCCGTCGGCGTGGCGTCCGGGATGGTGTCTGCGAACCGCTCCAGCCGGTCCCGGATCGCCTCGCCCTGTGCCGGGTCGTAGTCGACGAGCGACAGGATGTTGGGCGCGAGGCCCGGGTACGGCCCGGCATCCCGGACGACGTGGACCAGTTCGAGCTCGGCCCCGAACAGGGCGGCGAGGCGGCCGCCCGCGGCGATGGCCGCCCGGCTCCGGTCGCTAAAGTCGACGGCGACGAGGACCGCCGCCTCGGGCGACGGCTCGGTGGCCCCAGGCGTGCGGGGGACCGTCAGGACCGGGCACGGGGCCGCGGCCACGCAGGCCTCGGCGACGCTCCCGAGGAGCAACCGGGCCACGCCCGTCCGCCCGTGCGTGCCGATCACGAGGAGGTCGGCCTCGACTTCGGCGGCGTAGCGCGTGATGCCGGCCACGGCCTTGACGTCGCGGGCCACGGCCATCGTGGCGCCGGAGGCCCCGGCGTCGCGGGCGGCGCGCTCGAGGCGGAGGCGGAGCGTCCCGCCCGACGTGCTCGACGGTGGTGCGCCGTCGCCCGACGACTGGAAGAGGACGTCGGCATGGACCACGTGGAGGGCGGCTCCAGCGCGGCGCGCGAGGTCGGCGGCGCGCGCGAGCGCGGCCACGGAGCCGGCCGAGAAGTCAACGGCGGCGGCGACGGTTCGGAGTGCAGTCATGGCAGGACGCCTCACGGCGTGGGTGGGGGCGGGCGCGGCCCGGGGCGATGACAGTGAGTTCAGTCGGTGGGGAGGATCCGGCGGTCGCGTACGGCGCGTTGCCAGATGCGCCCGCGGGGCCGGGGCGTGCGTCCCCTGCCCGCCGTGCGGGGGCGGCCCCTACAGCCCGCCC
>Ga0310345_10002911_pt1 | contig 16772 bp, 16 predicted proteins | sample HC15DNA20500_MG_FD_204667 | JGI IMG/M metagenome (GOLD analysis project Ga0310345, IMG submission 204667) | Marine microbial communities from station ALOHA, North Pacific Subtropical Gyre - HC15-DNA-20-500_MG | ecosystem: Environmental > Aquatic > Marine > Oceanic | place: Pacific Ocean: North... | reverse complement strand
TGCGGCGCAAAAGGCCTGTAAGGGCGGTAAAGTTGATGTCAATGGCCAGCGCGCAAAGCCACATCGAGAAGTTTCTCCTGGAGACCGCATCGCCATCACGCGTGCTTTTCGCGAGCGACAACTGGTAATTGTGAAGGGTTTAAGAGAACGTTACGTAGCCAAAACTAACGCACGGACCCTCTACGAAGATGCCACACCACCTCCGTCTGAGGAGGAAGCGGAATTGCGGGAATTGGTGCGGCTGGCCAACCGTGCTAGCCCTCCAGCTCGGTCCGGCATAGCACCAACAAAACGGGAACGCCGATACCTTCGTCAACTGAAAAGCGGGAAACCCTGAAACCGGTCTCGATAGGCAGAGTGCGCTTCGATGACCCGTCCAGTGATATAATGCGCGTTTGCTAGCGTGCTTAAACGCTAGGTTTCTTGGGGACTAAACTCGTGGCAAACCATAAGTCGGCGGTTAAGGCACATCGGCAAGATATCAAACGGCGTGAGCGGAACCGACAGCAACGAACACAATTACGCACCGTGCTGAAGTCAATTCGGGCCACGCTAGGCTCCGGAGACACTGGCGCAGCCAAAACTGAGTTCCAGAGTGCAGTGTCATTGATCGACAAGATGGCCGGTAAGGGCATCATTCATAACAACACAGCCGATCGCTACAAGTCGCGCTTGGCAAAGCAACTAGCAAACCTTTCAACCTCAGCGTAAGTTACGGCGGACCCCGCAGAGCTCCAGTACAAGTTGCTCGATTACGATGCGTCCGTCCCCCCTAGAGCTCTTCAGGGCCAGATCGGTTCGATATAGCGCATCTACCGCTGCCTTGACTTTACCTGACGCAAACCTCTCGCGAACAAACCACCCGAGCTGACCAAGAATCTGAAGAGGCATCACCCCAGCATTAAATAATAAAGCGAGTTCCCTCAACGCAGCGCCTGCCTTACCTCGTTCAATTGCTCGCGTTATCGCCCAGTTGTCCTGCAAGACAGCTGGTCCAACAACAGCTTCAACGTCGGTCCGTCCAATCGTAGCCTGTCCAGAGGCATAGATTGTCAGGCGCTCAAAATCCGCCCTCAGCCTCGGTAGGTCTGCACCCGTTCTAGCAATGAAAGCCCGAACCGCTTCGGCATCCATAGACAACTTAAGACGCTTCACCTCATTACACACCCAACGCTGCGCGTCATCCTCCGTCTTAATCCCAGGGAAGGTCACGACAGTGGCGTGCTTCAGTAGCGCCTTTACCACCCGTCGCCGCTTGTCGAGATTGCCAGCTTCAAAGATGACCGTAACTTGAGGCGAAGGGTTCTGAACGTACTGCTCAAGGGTTTCGAGATCGCGTAAGACGTCCTCACTTTCAGACTTCTTCTGGGAGAGTACAAGCTCAGCCTGCGATACGATAACAATGCGACGCTGTCCGAGCATCGGCAACATGTGGACAGCCTGGAGTAACCTCGCTGGTTTCGTTTCCCCACCGTAGAGCCGCTCGACGTTAAATGGTCTAAGCTCTTCCTCGACAACATCAGCAAACTCCCGAGCCAGACGAGTTCTCTCATCCTCATCGCTTCCGATAATCAGATAGATCGGGTCTGTCTTACCTGAGGCAATTTGTTTGCGAACGGTGGCCGGGGTGGAAACCGCCATAGATAAAGTCAGCTAGAACGCCTCGAGAATCGAGGTCACAACCGTTGTTCCGAAATCGCTGGCCATGCGCTCAAGCGCATTTGTATCCTGGCCGAAAAATGCACTCGCGTCGAGCGCCCCCCCACCCGTCGCAACATCATATTCCTCAGTGAAGACAAGCGAAGCGTTCTCCCAAATTGCTTCCTCAGTCCGTAAATCGCGCAACACAATACTGGAAGTGAGCGTGAAAGTGTACCGGGCCGCTTGCTGCTGATCCGTGAAGCTCGATGGCTGTAGGTTGATCGACACGACACGCCCGATGAGGACCGCGTCGACACCGTCCTCCTGAGGCACTATTTGGTAGCTGCCCCTCCCGATGAATTCCGTTCGTACCGCCTCAGTTAAGATCTGTTCCATCTCGAAAAAGGCCGTATTATTTTCGAAGAGCGGAATGCCGATCGTTTCAACATAATCGGGCAAGAACGAGCCTCGCCCGGCCAAGGCATAGCCACAACCTGAACTCAGGACGCTAACAAGAAGCGCCAGAGCAAAATATCTTCGACCTCTCACACTAGTTGTGCACCTGGACATCTTCTTCATCACCCAGATCATTTTGTGACGACATTAACAAGGCGGCCGCGAGCGACAATCACCTTCACTATAGTTTTACCGGCAAGGTGCATCTGAACCTGAGGGTCGACAAGAACATCAGCCTCAAGGTCAGCGTCACTCCGGCCAGCTTCGACCGTTAATCGAGCACGTACTTTTCCATTGACCTGTACTGGCACAACCAATGTGTCGGCTCTTGCAACCGTTGAATCGAACTTCGGCCACTGTGCCGCAATAAGACCATCCGAGTGCCCTAATCGCTCCCAGAGCTCTTCAGCGAGATGTGGAGTAAACGGCGCCATCAACAACACGAGCGCCTCAATCGCCTCACGGAGTACAGCTGCCGTTTCCGGGCGGATATCTGATGTCTCCGACTGCCGTACTCTCGGACCACACCCAACCTCATCACAGAATAAGTACAGATCATTCACGAGTTCCATAAGGGCCGACACGGCCGTATTTAAATGGACACGGGGGTCAAGATCCCTGGACACCCGTTGGATAGTTTCATGCGTCTTACGGCGGATTACGCGTTCAGCTTCATTCAGGTTGGCCGACGGCTGCCCAGCTTCACACACCCGTGCAGCCAGTGGCTCCACCAGTCGCCACACACGGTTCAAAAAACGAAAGCTACCTTCAAGTCCGGTGTCGGTCCACTCGATTTCCTTCTCGGGAGGAGCAACGAACATTTCGTAGAGGCGGAGCGTATCCGCACCATAAGTTGCCATCATGTCGTCAGGATCCACAACATTACCCTTCGACTTTGACATAACGGCACCGTCCTTCAGCACCATCCCCTGGGTAAGAAGCCGTGTAAATGGTTCGTCGTGCTCCACGAGTCCGAGATCATGCATTACTTTGCAGAAGAACCGAGAGTAGATTAGATGCAGGATGGCGTGCTCGACACCTCCGCTATAAAAATCAACTGGAGCCCAATAGTTTACAGCTTCAGAGTCGAACGGCAGCACCTTGTTATGCGGATCGCAGTAGCGATAGTAGTACCATGACGAGTCAACAAACGTATCCATGGTGTCCGTCTCACGTCGAGCGTCGGCGCCACACGTCGGACATGGCGTATTAACAAATTCTGGCACCTGTGCCAGTGGCGAGTCACCTCGACCGCTAAACGCCGTCACATCCGGTAATTCAACCGGAAGTTTGTCGCAGGGAACCGGTACTAATCCACAGGATTCACAGTGGATAATCGGAATCGGCGTACCCCAATAGCGTTGCCGTGAGATTCCCCAATCCTTCAGACGGTACTGCACCGTACCTTCGCCGATGTTTTGAGCATTTGCCGCTTGTGTCATCAGGTCCCGAGCCTCGGCTGACGGCAAACCCGAAAACTCTTCCGAAGCTACCAGCCGTCCTTGACCCACATAGGCCTCCTCAAGCGCCGACAGTGAGGCCATGTTCTCATCTGACTGAACGACTACACGAATTGGCAGGTCGTACTTCTTCGCAAACTCGAAATCACGTTGGTCGTGTGCGGGAACACCCATGACTGCACCGGTTCCATACTCACCAAGCACAAAATTCGCCACCCACACTGGGACATCCTCACCCGTAAAAGGATTAGTGGCTCGCCGACCCGTGTCGAACCCTTCCTTCTCGATCTCTCCGGTAAGTCTGGCAGTTCGATCCTGAGCCCGAAAGCGGCGGATACGTTCGAGGAATGCCTCAGGCTGTCTTGCAGAGGTTGCGATTTCGTCAATAAGCGAGTGCTCAGGAGCTAATATTACAAATGTAGCACCGTAAATTGTATCGAGACGTGTCGTGAAAACATCAATTGGTGCCACCTTGTCACCGGTTAAAAGGAACCGAACGCGCGCACCCTCCGATCTACCGATCCAGTTGCGCTGCATCGTCAGCACCTTTTCTGGCCATTCGGTTAGACGATCAATGCCCTCGAGCAATCGGTCCGCATACGCGGTAATACGTAAGAACCACTGCTCAAGTGAACGTGCATCCACATCAGATGAGCAACGCCAGCAGTGCCCTTCGATCACCTGTTCGTTGGCCAGGACTGTCTGACAGCTAGGACACCAATTAACTGTAGAACGCCGACGATACGCCAGACCACGCTCGAACATCTTCAGAAAGATCCACTGATTCCAGTGATAGTAATCTGGCAGACAGGTAGCTATCTCTCGTTCCCACGCATAGCTAATACCCAACCGCTGCAACTGTCCCTTCATGTGAGCGATGTTGTCTAGCGTCCACGGCCTAGGGTGTACCTTGTTCTGAATAGCGGCATTCTCGGCTGGAAGACCAAAGGCGTCCCAGCCGAACGGATGGATTACGTGGTAGCCCTGCATTCGTTTCATCCGAGCCACCACATCGCCAATCATGTAGTTACGGACGTGCCCGACGTGCGCATGACCCGACGGGTAGGCGAACATCACCAGGCAATAAAACTTGGGCTTCGAGGAGTCTGCCTCTACTTCAAACGTCCGGCATTCAGCCCAACGCTGTTGCCACTTCTTCTCAATTGTCTGCGGGGAATACTCGGACACGACTGGAGCCATACGCGTGAACCGGCAAACCGGGTTGCCGACGGTAACTCAATGGGCGTAATGCACAAGCGATCAGCCGGTGCCGATCGGGTCGACGGAACGCCAAACAGTTAAACTCGTAACCACGATCAATAAGTAACGGAGACGACCATCCGCCACGCCGCCATTATAGCGTAGGCCCCTAGTTACGCACCGTCGAACTGGATGTACTAACATCTACCTTATACGCTACTTCACCAGACGCCACTCGGCCAGTGTGGTTGGTGCAGCGAAATGATATCCTCCATCACCGCTTCTGCACGGTCGGTTGCACCCTTGAACGATGGTGCATCACCGATGGACGAGTCACGAAGAACAGCAACTGTCGTGTCAAGACACTCATCAAGAGCTTGAAGATCGTAGCCGCCCTCGATCACAAACGCCAGACGGCCACCACACACTTCATCCGCAATGATTCGTAAATGACGTGTCATTGCACGATAGCCTTCGGTTGTGACCTCCATACCGGCAAGTGGGTCTCGCTCATGCGCATCGTATCCAGCCGAAACAAGTAAAAGGTCTGGAGAAAACGTCCGTAATGCCGGTAAGATGAGGCGCGTGAACACTAGTTCGTAGTCGGCGTCAGTTGCGCCGGCCGCTAGTGGCACGTTCAAGGTTCTACCCTCACCCGCGCCGCGCCCGATATCAGCAATCGCACCTGTCCCAGGGTAAAAAGGATACTGGTGGGTAGATACATAAAGGATCTGTGGATTGTCGTAAAACATCCACTGCGTGCCATTGCCGTGATGAACGTCGTAGTCAACAATCGCCACCTTTGATGCACCGTTATCTAGAGCGTGCGCGGCGGCCACAGCTACGCTGTTAAAGAAACAAAAGCCCATCGCTCGGTCGGTTTCGGCATGGTGACCTGGTGGGCGCACCAGCGCGAGCGCAGGGCCCCCGCCAGCCATCGAATGAGAGGCGGCCTCCACAATCGCACCGGCAGCTAAACGCGCGACTTCATGCGACCTTGGTGAGGCATAGGTATCGGGATCGAGGTTAACAGCGAGACCCGACGTTGCCGCAATCGATTCAATATAGGTGGAGGCATGAACGGCCGCCAGTTCTGCATCGGTTGCCGGACGAGGTTCGATTACACTGCCGCCGTCACGGACAAATCTTTCTGCTGCGTTCTGCATTACCTCAGCACGTCCAACGCGCTCAGGATGTCCTGGCGGCGTAACATGGTCAGCGAATCGTTCAGATGCGAACAACACTAACGATGTTTCACTCACGAAACCTCCAGGAGTTGGTCCGTCGTATCGGTAAGCCCATGTAACGCCCGCTCAAGCTCAGAACGCTTCGTTTCGAGTGTTTGCTCGTCAGCACCTTGAGGCACATCGATCGACGGGCCCACCGCGAGAGCAACCCGGCTGAAAGGCTTCGGAATCTGCGTCCGATCCCAGCTTCTCGCCATCCAATACCGGTCCGCCTCAAGATGAAACGGGAGTAGGGGATTACCCGTGGCACCCGCTAACCACACAGCGCCTAGCTGTGCACAACCAGCTGGCCCACGCGGCCCATCGACAGTAAAGCCAACCGGATTCCCCTCTGCTAAGGCGCGCTTTAGGCATAGTAGCGCGCGTTGGCCGCCGCGAGAGGTCGATCCACGCGCTGTCCCATAACCGAACCGCTCTATGATCCTAGCAATCCATTCACCATCGAAATTCTCACTGGTAATCACGACGATGCCGCGCCGCCGGAAATAGTAGGTGGCCGAAAGGATACGACCGTGCCAAAACACCATAACTGGTTGTCGTCCACTCTTTCGAATCTCGTCAAGATGCTCAATTCCACTGACACGCCACCGAAGCGTCACGCCGAGTAATGCAATGAGAGGGTACGCCAAGGCCGCGATCCCAGCAGCCTTTACTCGCTGCCATAATGTTAGTCGACGAGTCGGCGAACCTTCCATTACTCTCGCACCAACGGAAATACAGTTACTCGATCAAACATCACATCCCGTCGTACTGCGGACCTCCTCCACCTTCCGGCGGAACCCAGTCGATGATCTGATATGGATCAATAATGTCACAAGCTTTGCAGTGAACGCAGTTTGATGCATTAATCTGTAACCGTAAATCGTCTCCAACTTCTACCATCTCATATACGTTAGCCGGACAGAACCGAAGACAGGGGTTCGCATATTCTTCACGACAACGTGTACGGCAGATATCCAAGTCGTGAACTAATAGGTGCCCTGGCTGGTCTTCTTCGTGGCGCGTTCCTGAAAAATGTACATTTGTTAGGCGATCGAACGTCAATTTGCGGTCAACAGGGACTTTAATGGAGTTGCGATCCGGTCCATCCAGCCCATGGTAAACCGCCATCGTCTGCATTCGCTTATGCCCGATAAGATTCGGAACCGGATCGCGGAACCACCAACCCCGTGTTAGTAACGACAGTCCAGCAAAAGCAAGTCCAGCTATTAATCCATGTCTAAAACCCTGATGGACGTTGCGTACAGGATACATTTCTCGTCGAACAGGGCCATCATCGACCAAGGTCTGGAACGCCTGTAACCTGACAGCCGATGGATCGCTTGCCAGCACAGCATCGAGTGCCACCTGCGCCGCATAAATGCCTGTCCACATTGCAAGATGGATCCCCTTCAGACGCAGTGAGTTCAGAAATCCCACAGCATCGCCAACCAGTAATGCACCGTCGATGTAGCATTGCGGCACCGTATTCCACCCGCCCTCCGGCAGAGCCTTCGCCCCGTACCTTAATAATTGGCCACCAGCAAGCAAACCTGATAACAAGGGGTGACACTTTAACCGCTGGAACGTCATGTGTGGATCAAACAAGGGATCTTGATAATCGAGACCAGTCACGAAACCTAGGGACACCCGGTCAGGTGCCAAGCCATATATAAAGCCGCCGCCGAACTCCTCGGAACGGAGTGGGTATCCGAGAGTGTGCATCACAGTCCCAGGAGTGACCCTGCCAGCCGGGACCTCCCAGAGCTCTTTGAACCCAAGTGCATAACTTTGGGGTTGCGACGCAGCGTCCAGCTGAAACCGTCGCAAGACAGTCTTTGATAAGTTTCCTCGCACGCCATCAGCAAAAATCGTTACCGCAGCACGAATGTCAACTCCGGGCTCAAAGGTCAACTTTCGTTCACCCCCTCGATCAACTCCACGATCACCTGTGCGGACACCCACGACGCGGTCGCCGTCATAGAGCACTTCAGTAGCAGCGAAACCATTAATCACATCTACACCGGAAGATTCCGCTTGCTCAGCTAACCACTTTACAAACCGGTTCAAAGAGATAATGTAACAACCATGGTTCTTGAGTGGAGGCGGCGTGAAAGGGAACCTGAGCGCGCGCTTCTCGGTCAGGAACAAAAGCCGATCCTCGTGCACCGCTGGCCCTAGCGGTGCGCCCAGTGATTCAAAGTCTGGAAGAAGATGGTGGAGCGCACTTGGATCGAACACGGCACCAGATAACATGTGTGACCCGCTATCCTTAGACTTTTCCAACACGGTAATAGCCAGTGGGGTACCACCCCGAGACTTCTGCAACTGTGCCAGATGCAAAGCTGCAGATATGCCCGCTGGACCACCACCGACGATCAGGACGTCGACCTCAACCGTTTCGCGCTTCAAGGTAAACTCTCCAGTTCAGAAATTATTGCAGGCACAATTTCGAATAAGTCACCAACCACACCATAGTCCGCAATCTCAAAAATAGGCGCATCAACATCTTTGTTAATCGCGACGATCGTCCTAGCGCCCTTCATACCTACAACATGCTGGATCGCCCCTGACACACCAACCGCAAAATAGAGAGTCGGCGCCACCGTCTGGCCGGAACTTCCTACCTGACGGTCCATCGGTAACCAGCCCATGTCGCAAATCGGGCGTGAAGCTGCGATCTCAGCACCCAGCACGGCAGACAGACGCTGAACCAACTGGAGATGCTCAGCGCTTTTAATACCTCGGCCGACCGCAACGATCCGGTCTGCCTGCGACAGATCCACCACCTGTTTTGCCTCTTGAAATGCAGGCTCCGGCCGCTGCCGCAGTGCGGCGGCTTCGAAAATCACGGGAACAGTTCGTCTTGGCGCTGAAGTGTCACCGTAAACAAGAGTATCCGCGCTGATCGCACCACTTTGGAACGTAACGATGTGTGGCGCCGGCCCCAGGGCCACCAAGTCAGCCATCAACTTACCTTGAAACATAGGACGACTGAAGATAAGGTTGTCGTCCCGACGCACCGCACGAACACAATCGGTGATCAGAGCGCGATCGAGTGCCCCGGCCAGCGCTGGCACGAAATCTCTAGATTGATAGGTATGGGAAAATACAACAAGCTCAGGCGACTCAGCTTCGATTAGCAAGGTTAGGGCATGTACAAAGCCATCGGCCGTGTACTGCTCAAGCGCATCCTTATCGAGCACAAGTACCTCGGCCACATCAGCCGCGGCAAGTTCTTCTGCAGGTCTGTCCAAACGGACACCAAGAATCGCAACCTTGATCTTGCCACCAATCTGCTGAGCTCCCGCCAGAGCTTCCCAACTCGAGCGGTTTAGCGCACCATCCCTCTGCTCGGCAATAACAAGAATCATTTTGGCATCCAACAGATGCTAATTAATGTGCTCGTGCTCCATCACAGCACCCGTGCTTCATCCCGTAGCAGCCTCACTAGCTTCTTGGCAGCCTCCGAAGAAGTTCCATCAACAAAGTGTGTCTGCTTCTCTTTTTCTGGTGGATACAGCGCTACGATTCGCTGACGTGCCTCACCAGGCGCCACAGCCTGAATAGTTCGAATTTCCTTCTTTTTGGCAGCCATGATGCCCTTCAGGGTGGCATACCGTAACTGGTTGATCCCACTCTGAATCGTGAGCAGCGCAGGCATCGGCAACGCAACCCACTGGAACCATCCGCCCTCGAGTTCACGCTTGACTCGAACTCCGTCATCACTAACTTCAATATCCATCACGATGGTAGCGTGCGGCAAATCAAGAAGTGTAGATAAGATGATGCCGGTCTGGGCAAATCCATGATCATCAGATTGGAGGCCTGTGAGCACAAGAGAGGCCTCCTCAACTTTGATGGCGGCGGCAAGCGCCTGAGCAACACCAAACGCATCCATCCGAGCAGCATCATCACTAACAACGTGAATGGCTCGATCTGCACCTCGAGCCAACCCTTCACGAATAACCTGAGTCACCCGAGCTGGCCCCATCGAGCAGACTGTCACTTCACCGCCATGCGTCTCTTTAAGACGTAGTGCGGCTTCGAGCGCGTAAGAGTCTGGCTCGTTCATCTCAAAGCTAGCATCCTGTTCTCGGACCCAAGTCCCCTGAGCATCAACTTGGAATGGCCAATCACGGGTGAGCACCTGCTTAATGCAGACAATAATGTTCATGTTGTTAATTAGCGCGGATGCGCAACGAGAAGATTAAACGAATGATGACCCTGTAGCGTTCAATAGGACCGACTACGAATCGCACCGTTTAAAAAGAAGTACAGCGTTAGTACCCCCGAACCCAAACGAATTCGATAGCGCATACCTAACCAGCGCAGGACGTGCCAATCCCGACACATAGTCAAGGTCACAGTCGGGGTCGGGAGTATCCAGATTAATCGTCGGCGGGAGCGTCTGTCGTCGAACAGCCAAAGCGGTGATACCAGCCTCCAAACCACCCGCCGCACCCAGTAAGTGCCCTGTCATCGATTTGGTGGAGGATACAGCTAGTTTACTGGCTCGATCGCCGAAAACGTTCTTAATCGCCAATGTCTCCAATCTATCGTTGTAGGGGGTCGAGGTGCCGTGCGCATTAATGTAATCGACCTGGTCCGGGGGGCACTCCCCGCGTGCCAGCGCTGCCCGTATAGCTCGCACCGCACCGTCGGCATCTTCGGAGGGCGCCGTCACGTGGAAAGCATCTCCCGACATCCCGTAACCAACTAGCTCCGCGTACAACGGGGCCTTCCTCGCTATTGCCTGTTCGTACTCCTCAAGAATGACGACTCCAGCGCCCTCACCGATGACGAACCCATCACGATCACAGTCAAACGGACGGCTCGCACGCGTGGGCTCGTCGTTCCTCTTCGACAAAGCTCTCATTGCCGCAAAACCACCAACGCCGAGTGGGGTGATGGCTGCCTCAGAACCACCCGCAATCATTACATCAGCTGCACCTCGACTGATGATTTCAAACGCGTCACCGACCGCGTGAGCAGAGGCCGAACAGGCGGTGACCGTCGCAGAATTGGGCCCCTTAGCCCCAAAACGGATCGAAACCTGTCCAGCAGCAAGATTAATGATGACTGACGGAATAAAGAATGGTGAAATTTTTCTCGGACCGTCCTTAAGTAACACCCGATGCTCGCGTTCGATGGCACTGAACCCTCCTATGCCAGACGCGATGAAGACTCCAACCCGCTCAGCAATCTCCGGCGTAACCTCTAAACCGGCATCGCGAACCGCAAACTCGGCGGCAGCAATAGCGTATTGAATGAAGACGTCCATCTTCTTGACGTCCTTCTTGGCGATAAACTGCAAGGGGTCGAAGTTCTTGACCTCCCCTGCAATGCGTGTCGAGAACTCCGACGCGTCAAATCGGGTTATAGACCCGATACCACTACGCCCAGCGCAAAGCGCCTTCCAGTTCTCCTCCGTGCCGACTCCTAACGACGACACGAGTCCAACGCCAGTGACGACAACTCGCCTCTTCACACAGCCTCCGGGTGCCTACAAGCGCTACTTCTTGGCTTTGGAGTGCGTATCGATATAGTCAACGGCTTCCTTCACTCGAGTGATCTTCTCCGCATCCTCATCAGGAATCTCGATATTGAACTCTTCTTCCAGCGCCATGACGAGCTCGACTGTGTCGAGCGAATCCGCTCCTAAATCATCGACAAAGGAAGCATCCGGGGTTACTTCCTCCTCATCAACGCCGAGTTGCTCCACAATAATGCCCTTGACTTTGTCCGTGACGGCCATTCACACCTCCTACATATACATTCCACCGTTAACACCTACAACCTGCCCAGTAATATACGATGCCTCGTCGGATGCAAGAAACCTTACCGCATGTGCGACGTCGGCGGGAGTGCCCATCCGGCCAAGCGGCACCAATGACTGCCAATTGTCCCGACCTTCACTACCAAGAGCCCGTGTCATATCAGTCTCGATCAATCCAGGCGCTACAACGTTTGCCGTAACACCACGAGAAGCGACTTCTTTGGCTACCGCTTTGGTAAAGCCGATTAAACCAGCTTTCGACGCGGCATAACTCGCCTGACCCGCATTACCCATCTGTCCCACTACAGAACTGATCGTGATAATGCGACCGAATCGCTGCCGTATCATAGGCCGAAGGACTGCCTGGACACATGTGAAAACGGCCGTAAGATTCGTCGCCAGAACGTCGTCCCAATCCTTTCGCTGCAGACGAAGCAAAAGCTGGTCACGAGCGATTCCAGCATTCGCTACCAAAACATCAATTCTTCCTAACCTCTTCACCACATCACTAACCAGATTACGAACAGCATCAGGTTCAGTCACATCGAGACTCGCAAGTTCGGCTCGACCTCCTGACGCTAAAATCGTCGCTACCGTCTCCTCAGCATGTTGCGCGCGCGCCGCAGCGACAACCATACAGCCAGCCTCAGCGAGTTGTTCGGCGACCGCACGCCCAATACCACGCGATGCGCCCGTAACAATTGTCACACGGTCAATTATTTTCGTCATGCAATCACCCGGCAGTCTCTGGCAAGAGACCGTTCCCTCAACCGCTGGGACTATCCAATTAACTCCTTAGCGTGGTTCAACGTGGGTAACGTATCCACCGCAACCGCCCGAAGAGCACGGTCAATTTTCTTCATCAGCCCGGTTAACACCGAACCCGGCCCCACCTCAACATACGTACGACTACCATCCGATGCAAGACGTCTGACAACTTGCTCCCACAACACGGGCGAAGCGATCTGCTGAATAAGCGCATCAATCGAAGAACGAGCGTCGCGTTTAGGCTCAGCATCAACATTAGCTACAACCGGAATGCGCGGATCGGTCGCATTCAATCTTCGTAATTCCGGCGCCAGGCGATCTGCCACAGGCTGCATCAGGGCACAGTGAAATGGCGCGCTCACCGTCAACGAAATGACGCGTTTCGCGCCCATCCTTTTTGCCACTTCACCGGCACGATGTACTGCCTCACGGTCGCCAGCAATCACGATCTGCCGAGGAGCATTTAAGTTGGCGGGCGCGACAACCTCACCGTTGCTCGACTCATCGCACGCCTGCTTGACGCTATTAGCATCTAAACCCAGTATGGCAGCCATCGCACCATCACCAACAGGCACAGCCTCCTGCATATATCTACCCCGACGCTTCACGATGCCCAGTGCGTCTGCAAACGCTATCGTACCTGCAGCCACATGTGCGGAGTACTCACCTAGGCTATGCCCGGCCACGCACGTCGGCGTCAGGCCACGCTCAACTAATCCTCGATACATTGCGACGCTCACTGTCAGAATGGCCGGTTGAGCATTCTCAGTCAACGTTAAGTGTTCTTCTGGGCCATCAAAACAAAGCCTACTGAGTGACTCGCCGAGCACTTCATCAGCCTCCTCAAAAGTAGTGCGACACTCAGGATACGCGTTCGCAAGATCGCGGCCCATACCTACACATTGTGACCCCTGTCCTGGAAAGATAAACGACAACATCTCTAATTTCTCAACCAACCATTTACTGCTGTGAGTAGGTGTTTTCGAGCACGGTAATCTGAGAGCTGTTTCACGCCTACTGGACCGGTTACATTCACAACGCGCACATTCGGCGACTTATGACCTGCGTGCTACTTGATCTTGTCACGGGAGGCATTACTCCACGCTCAGACCTAGGAATGGTCCCCGCTTACGACTCATCGATCTCACGAATCTGGCGGCCTCTGTAATATCCACAGTGCGGACAGACCTTATGCGGCGGCTTCATTTCATGGCACTGCGGGCACTCTCCCACCGGAGGCACCGGCAGCGCATCGTGCGTTCGTCGTTTGGCGGTACGCGCCTTCGAATGTCTCCGCTTTGGATTCGGCATCATCGACTCCTTACTCGATCACTTACGTTATTTCGAAGACTTCTCTTTCAGTAGTCCATCAAGAGCAGCTAATCTCGGATCGCGCCATTTGATCGAGCACTCACAATCGGTAAAATTAAGATTCTTGCCGCAGGCAGCACAAAGCCCACGGCAGCCTTCCTGGCAAAGTGGCTTCATCGGCAATCCTAAATAGAACTGTTCGGACATAAGTTGTCGGAGATCGATCTGATCGTCGCGATAAAATGCTACCGTTAAATCTTCACCGTCGATCTCCACGTCATTCGTCCCAGTGTTCAGCGCTTCAGAGACGTAGCGAAGATTGAACGCCACGTCCAACTCTGCGTCATACAACTCTCCACACCGACAGCATTGCACTTGAAGCCTGGTAGCAAGATGACCTGCCAATTGATACCAACTACGGATCTTCTCTACATCGCACACTAGCTCCACGGGTTTGCCGACGGTGAATTCGTCAGTTGCCTCAAAAGCCGACGGTGGATAGGTCCGTTCAAGGCGAACACTAGGTTCGCTCAGAGCCTTTAGATTCAATAGCATCTGGCAACCTACACGAGCAATTCCGAACCCTGAATTTTAACACGAATGGCAGAATATTCACCGTGCTTGTACGTATCACGCCAACTCAACCCAAGGTTTCGGAATGAACAGTCGTTCGTAAAGACTCACCGCAAACCGATCGGTCATGCCGGCCAGGAAATCCCGCGCCGCAGTATCAATGCCCTCAGTCGCTACTATACCCTCATCAAGGAAGGCTTTAGGTTCCTCATGTACTTTTTCCCAAAGACCTCCAAGAATCCCCGATGCCTTCTTGAACTCGACTGTTGCATCGCTGTTCTCATACACCGCCTCGAATAGAAATGCTCGAAGGGCAAGCAGCGCATCCAAGACTTCTTCACTCATTCGTACCCGGTCGAGCCCTGACTGCATCGTTTGAAGTATTACATCGGTCACGAGTCGACTGATCCGCTTGGATGTGGTGCCCCCTAGAAGCGCTATCGGCGTGGCTGGAAGGTCCGCCTCCGCTAGAAGACCCGCACGTAGGGCATCGTCGATGTCGTGATTCACATATGCGATCATGTCAGCAACACGCGCTACCTGCCCCTCAAGCGCCGTTACCCGATCTGTATCCGCTGCACCTACCGGTGCACCATGCTTTCCCTTCGAGTGTTTGGCGATTCCGTCCCGCACTTCCCAAGTCAAATTGAGACCTTGACCATCGTTTTCTAGTCGATCCACGATGCGCAAACTTTGTTCGTAATGATTAAATCCGCCGGGAATAAGTTCTCGTAACACTCGCTCGCCAGCATGTCCAAATGGGGTGTGACCTAGGTCGTGTCCCAGTGCAATGGCCTCAGTCAGCTCTTCATGCAGACAAAGAGCTTTCGAAACAGTTCGCGCGATCTGGGAGACTTCAAGTGTGTGAGTCAGGCGTGTGCGGTAATGATCTCCGGCTGGCGAAAAGAACACCTGCGTCTTATGCTTCAATCGGCGAAACGCCTTACAATGCACGATACGGTCACGGTCGCGTTGAAATGCAGGCCGGATCGGATCCTCAGCTTCGTCTTGAGGCCGCCCTTTACTTGCATCACTCTTGGAGGCCTGAGGGGCAAGAAATTCATGTTCGCGCGCTTCAAGTCCTTCTCTTATCGTAGCCATCTTGTTCATCTCACACGCTTAAGCCCTAGCCGACTTACTGACTATGCCTCTAGCGCGATCTCACTGAGAAAGCTCACACCCGATGCGAGCGGTTTCAATCCAAGACCTTCAGCAATTGTTTGACCAACATCGGCGAAGCTCGATCGGGTTCCCACATTCGTGCCAGCACGGACCGACGATCCGGAAATAAGAACGGGCACATACTCACGTGAGTGATCCGTACTTGGAGTTGTCGGGTCATTCCCGTGGTCAGCGGTAATGATAAACAGATCGCCGGCCTGAACATGTGGAAGTAAACTGGCCAGCCGACGATCAAACTGCTCCAAATTAGCCGCATATCCCAACACGTCATTTCGGTGACCGTAAACAGTATCGAAGTCGACTAGGTTGGCCATAATGATGCCTTGTGGCGTCGACGTTAGCGTACGCTCAAGTGCATCCATTACGTCATCATCAGATGAAGTGTGGACCGCCTTTGAAATACCTCGGCCAGCGAAAAGGTCATCAACTTTCCCAATCGTTACCACTGGAACCCCAGCGGCTGTTGCCCGATCGAACAACGTGTCACCTGGCGCTGGGCACGTAAAATCTCGTCGCCTTGCTGTGCGCTGGAAGTCCCCAACTTCACCGGCGAAAGGACGGGCGATGATCCGACCTACACCCAACCCCTCAACCATGACCTCAAACGCAATCTCACAGCAACGATACAGCTCGGGCACTGACATTATGGATTCATGGGCAGCAATTTGGCAGACACTGTCAGCTGATGTGTAAACAATTGGTGAACCAGTCTCTAGGTGCTCTCTTCCAAGCCTCTCAATAATCTCAGTTCCTGAAGCTGTTAAATTACCTAAGGTCTTATAACCAATTCGGCGTTCGAGATCGGCAATGACGCGTAAAGGAAAACCGTCAACAAACAGAGGAAACGGACGGTCAAGGACCACTCCGGTCAACTCCCAGTGTCCCGTCACGGAATCTTTACCCGGTGAGGCCTCAGCCATCCGTCCGAATGCCGATAACGGCGCCGGCGACGAACCTCCAAGATCGACAACGTTCCCAAGCCCCATCGCGCGAAGCGTCGGAATTAAAAGGTCTACGTGCCGCGCAATGTTCCCAAGGGTATTACTACTCTCGTCCGCGTACTCCGACGCATCAGGCAGCGCACCAACCCCGGCGCCGTCAAGAACAACCACAATCGCACGGGAAAACGAAAAGGATGAGGATCGCACCGAACTTCCGGCACCCGCCATAATCATG
>Ga0310345_10002910_pt1 | contig 16800 bp, 17 predicted proteins | sample HC15DNA20500_MG_FD_204667 | JGI IMG/M metagenome (GOLD analysis project Ga0310345, IMG submission 204667) | Marine microbial communities from station ALOHA, North Pacific Subtropical Gyre - HC15-DNA-20-500_MG | ecosystem: Environmental > Aquatic > Marine > Oceanic | place: Pacific Ocean: North... | reverse complement strand
GTTCCAGTGGATAGCCCAGCCCTTGCGTATGGATTTCACTGTTCGGATTGAGGGCAGGTGGAGAAGATCGGTGTAGAGTTGTTCGGCCGCCCAACTGGTGGGCGTGAGATCAAAGAGAAGCCCGGAATCGTCCGAGGGGCCCGGTACCGCCCCAAGATCGTGGAGACCCCTTGCTATCCTGGCCAGAAAGTCCCGAGCGTGCGGCTCTCCAAGAAGCTGACCCGGGCGCCAGGTGAAGCCGGGTACCTGACCTTGCTTGAGAATCTGTTCTCCTATCCATTTCGACTGGGCATAACCGCCGAACAGCACCGTTTTCTGAGCGTTGAACAAGAGTGGAACGGCCAGGGTGGAAGCGAAATGGACCGGCACCCCCAACCTCGAGAGGTGAGCGAGACAATCTCCATTCACCCCTCGAGTTTTATAGAACGGTTTGGAAAGATCGAGATCCCCGGCCAGGTGTAGTACCGCATCCACCTTCCCACGGAAAGTGGACCAGTCTTGGTCCTGTGAACTTAGGTCGCCCTCAACTATGTTCTCGCCGTTCCCGTTTCTCCGAATCTGCCAAATCTCGAATTTTTCCGAGAGCAGGGGCAAAAGCGCGCTTCCCAGTCGACCTCCCCCACCGGTGACGAGGAGACGATAGGCCGGGGTGCCCGGAGCTATTTTCATTTGCTCCAACTGTGGGAGAGTTCTCTCCAGTTCTTCTGTTTTCATCGCTACTGTGTTGCGGGCCAGCAGATCGCAGACTCCCACACCACTCCCCAACCGTTCCAACTCCACCACCCGCTGCAGACAGGCAAGGGAGTCGGGGGGCTCTTCGGCGGCGGGTACCATTTCCTCCAGTCGCTGTCGGTCAAGCTTACCGTTTGAATTGCGAGGCATGTTCTTAAGAGGCACTAACCAGTGCGGTATCCAGGAGGGAGGGAGCACCCGGCGCAACTGCTCCCGAAGGCGGTGTTTCTCTGTATCCGAAGCTCCCCTAGTCTCCCAAAAGAGGGCCAGGTGTCCGCCTGCACTTACCACGGCCGCCGCGCCGCGTCCCACTGTTTCTCGGGCTCTCTCTTCGATCTCTTCAAGTTCCACTCGCTGACCGTGGAGCTGAATTTGGCGGTCCGTTCGCCCTACAAATCGATAGCCGTGGCGCTGATGGCCGGGTGACAAGCGGTCGCCGGTTCGATACCACCGTTCACCGCACTCTTCGAAAAAGGCGGAAGAGTCACGGCCCACATACCCGTTGGCAAGGTGAGGGCCCCCAATCAGCAACTCTCCTTCTTCAACTCGAAACTTCACCCCCTCCAGAGGTTGTCCGATGTACGGCTGGTCCCAGTTCTCATCCACCACACTGCAACTGCAACAGACAGTCGCTTCGGCCGGGCCGTATACCGCCACAACTCGATATCGCCGGGCCCACCGACGCAGCACCTCCGGAGGAGAGGGCTCGCCGCCGACCACGATCACCTCCAGTTCCGGGGGAAATTCCGAGGGTTGGTAGAGTGCCAGCAACGAGGGCGGGATATCGATATGGGTGATCCGATGATAGTTCAAACTGGTCGCTAACGACCCACGTGGGTCGCCACAGATGAGCTCCGCACCCGAGGTCAGTGCGGTTCCGATGTCGGAATAGCAGGCATCGAAGCCAGGGGAAAGTATCCAGAGCGCCTTGGAGTCTTCGCTCATTTGGAACAGTGTCCGCTGCTGCACGATGACCGAGGCCAGGGGCCCCTTTCCCACGGACACTACTTTAGGTTTGCCGGTAGACCCGGAGGTGGTGACGAGATATTCCGTATCCGGTTGGATTTCATCGCCCCGAAGGATCTTCCGGATCTCCTCCACTCGGCCGTCCGGTGTATCGGGAGCGAGCATGAGTGGGCACCAGCCCTTCCTCCACGCACCTAGTAGTGCGGTGACCTGATTCCGGTTCCGCCCTCCTCGCAGAATAGCAACCCCGCGCTCTTCTACGAGTTGTGCGGCGTCCAAGGGAAAGCGCTCCGCCCTGCGCCATAACTGCCGGTAAGTGAGGGTACCGCTCTCGTCGGTGAGGGCGGGACGCTGAGGAAACTTTTTGACTGCCTCTTCTATGAGATCAATGAGAGCAAGATTCATAGTCTGTGAGGATAAGTCCCTGACTCCGATTGTCCGGGTCGGGTGCCCCTCGACCCTGTTTGAAATGAGACGCTGAGAAGAACCGAAAGTCCAGGGAGAACCGGACCAGCCCGGTCTTATTGGTACTTGTTTGATGAAGATGAGCAGCTGAAAAGAGCAGAAGTTCTCCCGGATTCATCACCACCGCCTTCTCCTCCCCTTGAGCCTTCTCTAGAGCCCGGGGGTAGACGGAAGGGACGGTGTCTCCCACCGACCCGAAGCCCCCCTCTGCCTGGAATTTCCGGGCCATAAATCGGTGCGAATCGTTCTTGACGGGATTATGGAAGTGGTAAGGAAAGAACTGGAAGCTATTGTTTTCATGGACCGGTACCAGGGGGAGCCAGGCGTTTATCTGGCAACTTGGATTGCCGTACCAGGTGTCCCGGTGACTGTAGAATACGGGTGCGGCGGCTTCCACGTTTTCTAGCCCCGGTGAGACGGCCCGGAGACGCACGGTGTCCATTTTTAGGGGTTGGAGATCGAGCCCGATGGAGCGCAGAGTGGCCGCCGCCAGCTCTCGAAAATCAGGCGCACCTACCCTGGCGCGAGCCTGGGTCAAGGCCTTGCGAAAGCGTTCCGGCTCCAGCTTCTCGGGGGCTTCACCAAAATGGTTCTCCACCACCTCGCTGCCCGCGGCCTGAAGTCTAGTGGTAGCTTCATTCTTGGGAAAGTAAAGCAGTTCACCATCGTACAGCCGTTGGTATAGCTCTTCACTGCTCATCTCTTGGTTTTACTCTTTCGCCGGAGAGATTCCCGTTACCAGAGAGACTGGAGGTGGAAACTGGAAAGGAGCCATAGGCATGCCGGCTCCCATTCTATTCGTATCTTTTGCTGTGTATTCAGGAGCGTGTTGACGAGATTGAGGGCTTTGTCCCGATCTACAAAGGGATGAGGAACCTCGGCGATTTGGCGCTGTAGCTCTTGGAACAACCGGCTCCCAAGGGGTGGCGCCATGAAGGGGTGCTTCGGCTTGTGGGCGATTTCAGGGAGCAGTAGCGGGCCCGTCACCTCCCTAAGAATAGCCTTTTCCGAACCGAGCGCAGACGGTGACCATCGACAGGTCAACTCCCACAATTTGTGGTCCAGGAACGGGGGGCGTCCTTCTACTGAGAAGCTCATCTCCGCTCCATCGCCCAAAGTTTCCAAAATGTAAGAACGAAGTGCCGTGTTCAGCCATATCTGCCGGGCCTCTTCCAACGTGCCTCGCGGGTTCTCCGACAGAAGGTCGCCAAACGCCTTGTTCGGCTCCCAGGGCAGATTGAGAAATGCGCAGATCTTTTTGCCCAGCTGATATTTGGGTCGAAAGAAGGCGGGATAGAAGGGTGGAAGAGTGGGGGTCTGTTCTGCGGTGATGAGAATTCCTAGGCCCGCCGGGTCCGATGAGGGTTGGGGGTGGAAGTGTCGATAACCGAAGAGCAACTCATCTGAGCCCTCTCCACTTAGTAGCACTTTGATTCCATCAGCGGCAACGGCCTGAGCCAACAATCTCTTGCCCACGGCGTGTCCGTTCACTGCGAGTCCCTCGGTGGAACGAATCGTGAGTGGCAGTTCAGAGAGAATGGTGGCCGCGTGGAGGGGTAGCCTTTTCCAGGGGATCCCGAGTTCGGCGGCCTGTTTTCCGGCCAGGTCTCCTTCTGCGTATTTCGTCTTCAAGTGGGCGGGAAAATCGATTGTGTAGGCTCGGAGATCGCTGCTGCTTTGAGCCGCCAGGGCCAGCACGGAGGCGCTGTCCACTCCGCCGCTCAGGAGTACGGCCGTGGGATGACCGGCCCGTACTCTCAATCGAACAGATTCGCAGAGTAGGGCTTCGAACTTTTTCGGGCAGGGTAGTAGGGTATCGCGTGACTCCGGGACAGACCAGTAAGCTTGGTTCTTCACCTCATCATTTTTCAGAGTGAGACGCTGAGCAGGTTCCAGGGAGCGGATGCCTTCGAACAAACTCCCCCCCGGGGGTGGGTACTGGGTGGTGGCGGCCATTTGAAAGGAGCGCTCGCACCAGCCGGGTGAAATTCCCGCGGCCCACAAAGCCGAGGCTTTGGAGGCGAACCACCACTCCTGGTTTCGGCGGGCCCAGAAGAGGGGCTTAATTCCGAACCGGTCCCGAACGGCGTGAAGCTCTCCAGTGAGCCGATCGTAGACGAGAAAGGCGAATTCGCCGCGTAGAAGGGAAAGGGTTTCTTCCCAGCCGTGAGCTTCAAGAAGGGAAGGGAGAGCGGCACTATCGTTGAGGTGGCGGTAGGGGTGGGGAAGATCGTAGAACTCACCGTTTACGGAAACTACGAAGCGCCGGCTCTCTCCGCCCGAGCACGGTTGCTCTCCCGGGGAGTTGAGATTAACGGCAAGGCGGCGATGCCCGAGCCCTATACACCGGTCTGAGGACCACCAGGTCCCCTCCCCGTCGGGGCCCCGATTCTCCAGGGAGGCCACAGCCCGCTCCAGTCTTTCCGGGTCCACCGGAATGTTCGAGTACACGCCAACAATCCCGCACACCGTACGATGATTTGCCGGTGGAGAGAGAAGACCTGTGGTTCCGATTGCGAAAGGACGGATATGTTCAGATGCCTGAAAACCTTGTTTGGAGTGAGAACCGCTGTCCCCGAACTCCCGGTGATACTCGATTCCGCGGAGTTCGAGCGTCTCATACCCACCATCGGGAGCTTCCCGCGACCGGAGTGGGAAAAGATCAAAACCAGGATTGAGAGCGAGTACAAAGACAGGCAGGAGTTGCTCCTTCTGTGAAAGCTCTCCTCCACAAGAAGATCTCCTGTCTGGGATGTTTCCTTACGGCGGCGGTGTTCGTTATTTTCCTACACTTAATTTCTAGCCCCGCCCCCGCGCGAGCGTGGTTCAGCAATTTGCCCGAACCCGCGATTCTCGCCCACCAGGGGGGCTTGAAAGAGTGGCCGAGTTGTACAATGTACGCCTTTCAGAGAGCGCGTGACGCCGGGAGCGATGTTCTCGACCTCGATCTCCATATGACGGCCGACGGCGTGCTTGTTCTTCTCCACGACACCACCGTGGACCGCACCACGGACGGAACCGGCGCGGTTGCGGACCTTACCTGGGATCAGATCAAAGATCTGGACGCGGGTTATAACTTTACCTTGGACGGCAAGTCTTTCCCCTTTCGCGGCGAGGGGCTTAGGATACCCCGACTGGCAGACGTTTTGGAGGCCTTTCCAGATTGGAAGTTTCAGATAGAAGTGAAGCAAGCTCCCCTAGCGATTGCACCCAAGCTGGCCGAGGTTCTTCGAAGTAATGACGCTGAAGACAAAGTTCTGCTCTCCTGTTTTGACGAGAACCTCACCAAGGCGCTCCGCCATCACTGTCCAGGGGTGGCCGGTTCCGCCACTCCGTCCGAGATCCGCAACTTTGTACTGGCCGCGAACTTGTACCTCGAAGGGGTGATCTCTCCGGAATACTCCGCCCTACAAGTTCCGCTTCGCTCCGATGGGTGGAATCTGGTGACCCCCCGAATCGTGGAAGCGGCGGCCAAACGTGGAGTGGCTGTTCTGCCCTGGACCATCGATAGGGATGAAGATGTGGAGGTTTGTCGACAAGCCCAGGTTCAGGGTTTTAATACAAATCTGCCTACCAAGATGGAAAAAGTGCGGGCAAACTGGTCCGAACCGGGCAAACCTCTTTTTCCGTAGCCGGGCGGACTCACCTAATGACCGGCTAGTTGTTATACGACGATCCTAGCACTCTTGTGGCAAGAAAAATATCTTTTTCGCTTCTCGCCCGGCCGAGGCGCGCTCGAATGCAGGCTCCCAGTCTCTGAGCGGCACCGGTTCGGTCCAGAGAGGTTCGAAGAGGGCCCTCTTTTTGGCCAGCAGCATTTTCGCCAGAGTGAGACTGCCGTAGCTCAAGGCCATCACGTGGATCTCTTTTTCTACCTGCAGGCGCGTGGGCCAGGGTACGGATTCGGCCGGCCGGCTTTTCAAGACCAGAAGTCCATCCGGACGTAGAGCCCGGAGCGCGGCGGTGAGGTGTTTTTCCGTCAGGTCGGTCTCCACGATCAGGTCAAAGGAGTTTTCCTCGATTTCCTCGGCGTTCAGTAGTTCGTGCTCTTTCCGGGCGTGGTGAGTGAGAAGAGTGGAAGTGAGTCCGGCGATTCGATTATCCCCAAGGATTCCAACTTGAGTTGCGTCTCGCAAAGGCGCCCGCAGCACCCCGAGCGCCGCCGTCACCGGCTCCAGATAGGCGGCCGCTTGAAAGGATATCTCTTCAGCCATGCGATGACACCGATCGTAAGGCACCACTAAGTATTGGGAGAAACATCCGTTCAGGTGCCGGCCCAGGAATCTTCGCCCAGGGCAAAGGTAGTAGAGTCGGTCCTGGTCCGCTCTACAGTAAGAGCATTGACCGCACCCCAGCCAGGGGAAGAAGCTTACTCGAGCACTGAGGAAATCTTGTGGAACCTCCTCGCCCAGGCGGAAAACAATTCCGGAGCCTTCATGGCCCAATATTCTCGGTCGTTCGCTCGCCAGACGACCCTCGGCCACGTAAAGGTCGGTGCGACACAACCCGGCGCACATCACCTTCACGACGACCTCACGGGGACCCGGTCGCGGGGGGGCTACATTTTGCACACCCAACCCCTTATCAGTTAGACAGAGAGCTTTCACGCAAAGCCCACCATATACCGAACATTCACAATCCCGCAACAATCGGAAGAGAGGTATCCTTTAAGGTGAAATTATGACTGGCACAATTCACTCCAACCCTTACACATATCAACCGGTGGGACGCGCCGAACGCAACGGAAACATCCATAACGACCAGTACCTCCATAGCCCGGTGGGCCGGCGAGACGGGACAGGACACGTTCACGACACGGTCCACGGTTACAATCCCATTGGGAGAATTGAATCGGATGGCATGGTTCACGACGACCCCTACGCCTATCATCCGGTAGGACGGGTGGAAGCCGACGGAACGGTGCACGGTGCTCCCCACGGGTGGAAGCCCATCGGGCGTGTTGAAGGGAAGGATGCGGGTCGCTTGGAGGGGGTTGAGCTTTCCGGGGCTGCTCTTTTACTCTTGCTGAACGATTAGCGCCGACGGGGGCCCCTCTTGAAGAAGCTGGGGTTGGGAGTTCCCTTCCAGTAACGGGGCACGTGGGGATACTCCTCCGTGAGGTGGTAGTGGTAGGAGTCTTTCACCTTATGCCCATTGCACTCATCGAGGTCTCCGGCGCCACTTTTAAATTCCCAATCTGCGGTGTAGGTGCCGTCGTAATCTCCACCCGGTCCTGCAGTTCCTGAAGGACGTTTGCCCGGTTTGAGCCGATAGCCGCTTTCCACCTTTTTTATGCCGCACCGGTCGTTCACAATGGCGAATCCGTCGGCAGCATATCCCACCAGAAACTCTTTCTCCTGATCCCACGGATTTGCATGGTAATGATAGGCGCCCGTGGGCGGTTGGATGTGGGCGTTATGCTCGTCGATGTTGAGGTCCACAGCGAAGGCGTTCACATTCCAACGGGGGTCACCCCTCCAGAATTCTGCGGTGGCGGGGTCGAACGGGACCCCGTCGATAGCCACTCCGAACAGGTTCATCCCCACCGGGGTGGTGGAATTCGCTATCTGTGGGTTTTTTGGAAAACTGAATCGGTAGTTCTGTTCTCTCATTGGAAAGCGGGAGGCGCTCACAGCGTGATTCGGTACTCCGTTAGAGGTCACATAACGATGATGGTCATTCTCGAAAAAATCCACCCGATTGATGAAGGCTGCCAATATCATAGGAGCGGTCAGATTTGCCACAGCCAGAAGCCTCAAGGGGTGTCCCTTTCCGAGGGTCCAGAGTAGGAAGAGAAAAGAACAGAAGAGGTAAAGCAGGACCCAGGGGATGTCCGTCTGCTGCTCTTGGGACATCGTGAGACTGCCGCCGTGAGCCAAAGCCGTGCCGTGCAGAAGGAAGAGGATGAAAAGAGAGCGTTTCATACTCTCACTTTATTTTGAGAATAAGGAGAAAGTGTGGGCTCCTACTGAACCACCTCGAAAGCTTTGATAGCGAGGTCGATCTTCACTTGGTCGCCCACGGCGGGCTGACCCCCATCCACACCGAAATCCAGACGGTTGATCTCGTAACTTGAATCAAAGTAGAGAGCGTCGCCGCCGATGGCCCATTGAGCTTGTTTACGTTCCAGAGTTACCCTCAGAGTGATATTTTTAGAGACCCCACGGATGGTGAGAGGGCCCGTGACCACGTACTGGTCGCCGCGCTTTTTGAAAGACACACTTTCGAAAGTGATGGTGGGGTATTTTGCGGTGTAAAAGTATTCTTCTTCCTGCAGATGGGCGTCTCGCTTGGCGCTGTCGGTGTCGATGGAGTCTACCTGGATGGTGACTTTTACCTTGGAGTCGTCGGGGTTCAGGATGAGGGTGCCCTCGAACTGTTTGAACACCCCCCGCGCCGTCCCCGTGAGATGCCCGATCTCGAAACCGATGGTGCTGTGCTGTTGATCGAAGGTGTACTGTTCGCCCAGGGCCGGAGTTCCAAGGATTAGAGTGAGAAGGAGAAGACAGAGTTTTCGCATCTTGTGTACTCCGAGTGACACACGAGAGGTCCTGCCTTGGCGCGGCCTACAAGCGTGTTTGGCGGGGTAGGCGACACGGTGTGGCCTGATCAGGCGAGATGGCGTGGCCTACAAGCGTGTTTGGCGGGGTAGGCGACACGGTGTGGCCTGATCGGGCGAGATGGCGCGGCCTACAAGCGCTGCTGGGCGGGGTAGGCGACACGGTGTGGCCTGATCGGGCGAGATGGCGTGGCCTACAAGCGCTGCTGAGCGGGGTACCGGCGGGCCTTTGCCACGGCGCTCAAAGCTCCGGCCGATAGGGCCCCACGTCGGAAAGTACGCACTGCATCACCGCCACATCCTTCCACTCTCCATCAAGATAACCCACCTCTTTTTGGACCCCTACCATCTGGAAGCCGAACCGTTCGTGAAATCGGATGCTACCGTGATTCCTAGCCCAGATCCTTACCACGATATGGTGATACTGGAACTCCCTTACCTTGTCCATCAGGGCCGTCTGGAGAGCCGTTCCGTAGCCCCGACCGGTGCCGTCTCTGCGCAGATAGATGGAGGTTTCGCAAGCCACCCGGTAACCCACCCGGTCGCTGTACTTTTTCACGATTCCCCACCCCACGACACGCCGGTTTTCTTCCCCTAGCAAAAGGCACTCCCGCGCCCCCTGATTGTTCAGGATGGTGCGGAAGTGCTCTCCACTGGTTTCTATTTCCATGCTGCTGTCTCGGGCGTCCAGAGACTGCTGGTAAATGAGGGCCAGAGTTTCGCAGTCCTCGGGCCCGGCGGGGCGAACGGTTAATCCCACAGATCGGGGGCCCACTCTTCGGGGAAGGTGGCCAGTAGGTCTGGGTCTACCGGTACACCGTGAAAGTAGGTAGCGTAGTGAAGGTGCGGCCCGGTGGAGGCACCGGTGTTCCCGATCTTGCCGATCACCTGACCCTTTTTCACCATATCCCCTTCATTCACGTTAATGGAAGACATGTGAAGATAAAGACTGGTGAGTCCCTCACCGTGATTGACGATGACACAGTTGCCCAGCAGGGTGAAATTTGGACCCACAAGGGTCACTTTGCCGTCGGCGGGTGCGTAGATGGGAGCGCCCCAACCACCCGCGTAATCCAGACCTCGGTGAAAACCGGCGGTTTTGCCGTTTCTGATTCGGCGGACACCGAAGGGGGAAGAGCGGGGCGCCGGCGAGGGCTCTCCGAACTGTCCCTTAAAACGAAGGCCGGGCTGCAGATCTTCCAGAGCGTCGAACACCAACACCTCTTCCTTGTCGGCCTGGGGATCGGTATACTTGGCGGCATTGGAGCTACTCATGCTGAGGTATTGGGTGGGGCGCCACTTGTTGTCCACCTTGATCTTGCGCTGCAGAGTCTCTTTCTCTCCCGCCTCGTTCTCCAACTCCAGGGTGAGGGTGGCTTGACCACCGGCGCTGGCGTCCAACGGCACAGCCAGGGCGGTGCGCAAGCCGTAGGGTGCCGGAGTGAGAGGCCCGGTGCGCCCGGCCCACTTGTAGCTGCCGGTGGTACCTTCGGGGACCTCTACCGAAACGAACAGAATTCCGCCCGGCCAGGTGGAGCCACGAACACTCATCTCCAGAGCTTCACTCACCGGAGCAACATTGTCCTGAGCCGTTACGGCCCCCGTCAAAAGAAATAACAGTGTACAGATCTTGAGAAAACTTTTCATTGTGCTTGAAGATTCTACAACTTCATGAGCACTCCTCGCGTCTCAATCACTCATTTGTGCTCCCGCACACAGAGGTTTCGGGCTCGCCATGTTACGATGTAAGGTGGTCGTGCTAGAGAACGAGAAAAATAGAAAGCCCGGATCGCTTCGAATTCGAATCAATCGTGTCAAAATCAGACCTGAGGGCCTGGATGACGAGGTTGAAGAGAAAGACGCCATCTCATCGGGAAATTTTGGCAAACTGGTTCGAGCTATCAATCAAAAAGTACAAGAACCTCACATTCGCCTGAACCTGTACGAGATCAAGCCGGAACCGGGTGATGCCAAAGAGGACCGCTGCGCGCGCTGGCTGCGGTTACGATTTCAGGCCGATCTGGAACGACGAGAGGAACCCTAGGCTCACCCAACGTGCCCTGAGGGGAGGCTTTAAAGCCCTTTCAGGATGGTCTCCATATTCTGCTCACCCGGATCGATCTTGTGATAAGGCGCACCGGTCACCATATCTAATACTTCGGGAACAACCTTGCGACTCATGGTACCCACCTGCTCATGGCTGTAGATGTGGGATTTGTCGATAGCGTACACCGCCATCAACTGCTTGCATAACTTTTGGCAGGTTTCCAAGGTTTTGGTGCGGGTGGCCAGGTCGTCCGCGTCGCGAGCCACCATCTCGATGTTGATAGCTCGATGATTGATGCCGTAGGCACCTCGAGAACGAACGTCCGGGGGCAAGATCTCCCACACCTTCTCGCCGTCTACCACGTAGTGACAGGCCAGCCCGGGCCGTTCATTTTTGAACGACTCGGTTCTCACCAGGTTCCAGGGAAACCCGTCGAGCACCGTATAGTGCAAAACCAGACAGGTAGGAGTGAGACGCCAGGTGGACTCTCCATAGTGTCGTTCCGAGTACTTCTGAATGAGCGGTTTCCACTTGGCCAGATTTCTGGCTCGCGTCCGATCGATGTTCAGATCGTCGGCGGAACAGAATCCGGAAGTGAAAGACAGTAAAACGAGAGACCACAACATATTTTTCATAATCAAGGCATCCCCAGAAAACCGCCGGCCCTAAACTTTTTCTCCGAATTGCAACTTTTGCCGTCCTGCCGTGTCACCCCATTGGAGGAACACACAAAATGCGCAATTTATTGACACTTGGTACGGGCTTGATCTTAGGTCTCGTGGGGGCGCTGTTGTTCTTGAGAGCGGGTGTACCCCCGGCGCTTGCGGCCCTCATTTTCTGGATGGTGGGAGGAGCCATCGGGCTTTCTCTCTTGCAGTTCGCCTTTCTCGGGAGACCGGTGCAAGAGAGCATTCAAGCCGCACAAGCCAGGCCTCTACGAGCCCTGCTGGTGGGTGTCCTCATTTTGGAAGTTCCTTTGCTGGCCGCCAACTGTTTTCGTTTGGCTGGTGCCCAGGAGTTAGGAGCACTGGCCCTGCTGGTTTTTTTCGGAGCCCTGCTCTTGCTTCTCTGGCCCGCTAACGTCGCTTACCTCGTCGGCCGGAGATTGCTACCCGAGGAGAGCCACCCACGCCAGGTAGCGGCGGGAAGTTTTGTGGCCGCCACCTCGTTGCTGGTTCCCGTGGTAGGCTGGTTGTGGCTCTTTTACCTGGTAGCTCTCACCACCGGTGGATTCTGTTTGCGAGGGCGCTATGCGTGAATCGGATAAGATCGATCATCTTCTCAGACGAACCGGTTTCGGTGTGACACCCTTGGAGCGCAAACGTGCTCATCGCCAAGGCTACCGGGAAACAGTGAGAGAGATCGTGCGGAGTCTCTGCTCCTATCGCTTAGCAGAAGAACCGCCCGACACACCGGTGCCTCCGGTGGTGATCCCGGTGACTCTTCTCACCTTCGGTCGCGGCGTGCAGTGGTGGCTTCGAACCATGACTCAGACCACCAGTCCCCTGAGTGAACGACTCACCCTGTTTTGGCATCGACACTTCGCCACCAGCGGGCAGAAGGTGTTTCGCCCCGGCTGGATGTTTCAACAGAACAAAGCCTTTCGCACTCACGGTACCGGAGCTTTCACCGAGCTTCTGGGCGAAATGGTGGAAGACCCGGCTCTTTTGCTGTGGCTGGACGCCCACAACAATCCGGCCGAGACCCCCAATGAGAATTTTGCTCGGGAACTGCTGGAGCTGTTCAGTTTGGGAGCTGGAAACTACACCGAGCGAGATGTGAAACAGTTAGCCAAACTCACTACCGGAAAACGGGTGGTTTTCGGGGGGCGGATAGCCGATGAGCCCAAGGGTGAGTACGCGGGCCCGGTGGAGGTGCTGGGACACAAGGGGCAACTGAAATTGAAGGCTATGGCCCAAAAATTAGCCGTTCATCCGGCCACCGCCAAACGGCTGGTGCGACATCTATGGGACGATCTGGCCGCCGGTCCTCTCCCCGAACCAGAACACGAAAGGCTGCAGCAACTCTGGCTGGAGAGTCGCGGCAACATCACCGTGACGGTAAGAGAGATTCTCCTCTCTCCCCACTTTTTCGAGGCCCCTCGGCAACGGGTGGTGAGCCCGGTGGAGTATTGGGTCACCTGCTCGCGCCTGCTTGGTCGTGCCGATTATGAGTTGGATGATGTGGGATTCTTGGAACAGGCGGGGGAGCAGCTTTTCTTTCCACCCAGTGTGAAAGGATGGGACCTGGGGACGGCTCAGATCCATCCGGCTGCTCTCTACACCCGGCTGGAGATTGCGCACCGTGTCGTATCTCGTCTGCCGGACGACCACTTTGCCCTCAAAGGTTTGCAGCAGAGCCCGGACCCCAGTCGCTATCTGAGCTACCTCTCCGGGGGACAGATTCAGACGACCACCCTGCCCAAGAATCTGGCCGACTATGAACCTAGAGAGGCCCTCTTGTTGGCCCTCGCTTCCCCCGACATGTGGACAAGTTAGGAGACACATATGACCACTCGCAGACAGTTTTTAAAAGGTATTCTGGCCGGACTGGCCCTCACCGCCCTCGACCCTTCCGAAGTGCTGGCCGCGCCGCCCTCCGAAGGTGAACCGGTGTTTCTGGCGGTGCACCTCACCGGAGGCAACGACGCTCTTAACACCCTGGTCCCCCATCGCTCCAAACTGTATCGGAGGGCTCGTCCAAATCTGGGGCTGAGCTCCAAGAATCTCCTCACTCTGGACAGAGATCTTGCTCTTCATCCCTCCCTACCTCGTCTGCGGGACCGGTACGAATCTGGAAAGGTCTTGCTGATGCCGGGAATCGGAAGAGAAGACCACGATCGCTCCCACTTTCGCTCCTCCGATATTTGGCACGGTGCCGGTGACCCTGGTGGCGACGGTTGGATGGGCAAGTTAGGTCTGGAGGTTGGAACCACACCGGTAAGTCTTGGCTCTTCCGTAAGCCGCGCCGTGGCTTGTCCCGATCACCCTCCGGTGGGACTGGTGGGAGAGACTCCGGCAGGCTTCCCCGGTAGCGACAAGGTTCGCGAGGCCTGGTTTCAGATGTATCGCCATTGGAAGGCCCAGAATCCTGTGGCTCGCAGACTGAAAGAATCAGCCGCGGTAGTGGAAGAGCTGGCTCGAAAGCTTGACAACAATATGAACCAGGTGAAGCCGCCGCACAGATTTAGAAATGATGAATTCGGGAAACGGTTCGAGCTAGCTTATCGCTTGCTGGCCGGTGGCTTCCCGGCTCAGATTCTACATCTGAGCGCGGGCAAGTTCGACACCCACTCCGGTCAGCTCGACGATCATGCTAAACAACTGGCCCAGTTGGACCACGCCGCTCACACTTTCTTGCAGAACGTGAAAGCCTTGGGGCGCCCCACCACCATGCTCGTTTACTCCGAGTTCGGCAGGAGAGTGGCTGAGAATTTCTCCGGAGGAACCGATCACGGAGCGGGTGGATTGGCCTGGCTGATGGGCGACGGTGTGGAGGGTGGAGTGAAAGGACAGTACCGTTTGCACGACTTGCGAGACGGAGACCTTCCCACCGCCGTTCACTACCGGGAGCTGTATAAAGAAGCGATCCGCGTCTCCTACGGCGGGCGTGATCTAGATCATTTTGTTCTTTCCTAACTGAACTCATAATGAGGGTTGGAAAGTGGGGACGAGATGAAAAGAACAACAGTATTGGCAGTCGGGTTGACCGCACTTCTAGTGGCGGGGCACGGGCTACAAAAAGTTCAAAGTTCCCCGGGAGGGGCCGGCGATTTCCCCAGCTCCGACCGAGGGGCTAAAGTGTTCGGGGCCTACTGCGCCGGGTGTCACGGCGTGGCCGGACGAGGTGACGGACCCATGGCGGCGCCCCTTTTGCGTGATTTTGGAGTGAGACCCACCGATCTCTCTTCCACCGGCTACCTGAGCGGCAAAAAGGACGAGGCTTTGAAGGCGGCCATTTCCGGGGGAGGCAAAGCGGTGCACAGAACCGCCTACATGCCCGCCTGGGGCCAGACTCTCAGCGAGGGGCAGATGGACGACCTGGTGGCCTATCTGCGGGAGCTTCAGACCCCTTCAGCCGACGCACCACCTTCCTACGCAAAAGTCGGTAAGGAGTTGGAACTCGGACGGGTGCTCTACAGTGCTCACTGTACGGCGTGTCACGGTTCCGAGGGGCAGGGAGACGGACCGTTTATCCAAGGGCTAAAGACAGGGGAGGCCGGTGTGCAAGGGGTGAACCCCCCGAATTTGGCCGGTCACCGGTTCTTTCGCAACTACACCGACGCTCAACTGGAAGATCTGATCGACCGGCCCATTCATCATTCCGGTATCCAGGCGGACCGTTCCGGTTGGTGGCAGCGACAACTCTCGCCCGACGAGATGGAATCCCTGATCTTTTATCTTCGCACGCTGCCCTTGAACAGGAGCGCGATTAAGAGTTGACCCACGAGTCGGGCAGATGAAAGAACAGCTTCGGATTCACCGGAACCCCGTGCACCCGCGCTTCCCAGTGCAGATGAGGGGCGAACCCGCCGGTCCCTCCCACGGTGCCGATGGCCTGGCCCCGGGTCACGGTTTGACCGGGTCGCACCTGGATGGAGTTGAGGTGAAGATAAACCGTACCTACGCCTGCCCCGTGGCTGAGAACCACCGTATTACCGTTCACAACTCCCCGGGCGGTGTGAAGCACCACACCGTCGGCGGGGGCTTTCACCGGTTCACCCTCCCTACCGGCTAGGTCCAAGCCCTTGTGCCAACCCTTTCGCCATCCGTTGTAGGTGCGCTTGAGACCAAAGCCGGTGGTTTGGGGCGCTTTCACCGGATAGTCGAAGTCGGCCTCAAATCGTCTCGATTCTCGATCCTCTTCCAAACTTTTTAGAATGGCGGCGTCGTCGGCTTTGTTTTGAGGTTTATCGTAGGAGGCCAGAGTGGAGGGAGATATCTGGATCGATTGGTGCCCGTAGGAGCGACTTTTCACCACCACATTTCGGTTCCAGGTTTGTTCCGGAGTTTTTACCACGAGAGTTACCGAGGAAGGACATTCGGTGGCGAGGGGTAGCACCGTTTCCCAGCGACCGGCCCCTCCTGTCACGGGGTAATCTGTATCCCCCAGCGAGACTTCCGGCTTCTCTTCACCGGTCACTCGAACGAATAGGGCAGAGCCCTGGTAAGCGTTGCCGGTGACGGAGAGTTGGGATTGGGCAAGGACGGGGGAGAGCAAAAAGAGGGTTAGCAAGATGGGTACGCACTGTTTCACCTATTCATTGTTCCCATACCGCCCGAAAGTATGCGGTTTGTCGAGCGGTTCATAACTGAGCAATGGGCGAGAACCCCGATCCTGAGTAGAGTGCCATGAGTTTGATCAACGGAGATTGAAAGATGCAGATCACCAACACTATCAAGCCAACTCGCTCCATCATCATGCCGTCTGAGGCCAAAAGCCTGGACGACGCCCGCGAACAGATCGCCGAGGCCCGCGATTTCTTTCAAAGTGTGGGATTGACCGACACCCAGGACATTATGAAATCGGCAGCCGTCACGGGTGAGATTTCGGCCAAGCAGCGAGAGCAACTGGTGGATGCGGGATTCCAGGTTTTGGAAGACAAGATGGTCACAAAATCGGGTACTCAGCGAGCGAAGAGTGTTCAGGATCTCCGCCCCGGATGGCTGTTCGACGCCTTTCCCCTTATCGGTCGCCCTTACGACCCGTTTGCACCGCTGAGGCCGGAGCCGCGTCCCGTCTTTCAACCTCCAACAAGACCCAGGAAACAGTCTTCCGAAGGACCCAGCGACTACATCGGAGAGCTTCCTGTCTCCGGCCGAGGGGTGACTATCGCGGTGTTGGACTCCGGTGTGACACCCCACCCTGATCTGGGTGATCGTCTGATCAAGAACGTAAGCGCCATCAGCGCCAATCGTGGGTACTCCATCGGCTCCGACCCCGTAGGTCACGGGACTCACGTGGCGGGGGATGCGGCCGGCGACGGCACCCTATCCGGTGGACGCTTCAAAGGCCCCGCGCACGAGGCCAA
>Ga0310345_10002909_pt1 | contig 16802 bp, 16 predicted proteins | sample HC15DNA20500_MG_FD_204667 | JGI IMG/M metagenome (GOLD analysis project Ga0310345, IMG submission 204667) | Marine microbial communities from station ALOHA, North Pacific Subtropical Gyre - HC15-DNA-20-500_MG | ecosystem: Environmental > Aquatic > Marine > Oceanic | place: Pacific Ocean: North... | reverse complement strand
GCTGACCGAAAGTCCTCAACACTCATATCATCTAAGGTTTCGGATTGTCCAAATAGTTCCATTGCTCATCTTCCCATAAAGTAAATTTGCAAATCTGACCAAAATCGTCTTCAGGTCACAAATAGATTACATTCATATTATCTAATTGAACAATGACTCGTCATAAACAGTAGCTGGGAATATGCAAATTCTCATATTCACATTTATCGTCTTAGCGGCCGCCCTCAATCCAGGGAATTTGACCTCACAAGCAACTACCATCGATGAAGGAACCTTCATAATAGAAATAGCAGGACGAATACTGGGTACTGAATCCTTTAAAATTAGAAGTGCTGGATCAGGTGCAGAAGTGCGTACAATCGCTCAGGGAGATCTTGTAATTTCAACAAATGAGACCACTGAAACTGTGCAGTCAGCTCTAGGAACCCTTGGGCCAGCGTTGTCTCTACAGGCATATCAAACTCGAATCTCCACCTCCAACCTGGAGATAAATTTACAAAGAAGAGGCGATCGCTTCCTGGCGATCGCTTCATCAGATCTGTATTTAGAAGAACGGGAATACAAAAGACTGTCCAGTCGGACGCCAACAATAATTCTTGATGAATATTTTGCACATCACTATTTCCTAGTTCTACCACATCAATTCACCGAATCAAAGGAACTCACAGTAGTGTTTCCTCGAGCAGGAGAACAACTTTCAGCTGACTTAAGCCTCGGTTCCGTGGAGCCCATTTCTCTGGGCAACAAACAAATCCAGGCTCAACACATGCAATTAAATGTGGGAGGTGTGATCCATAGGATTTGGACAGACGGACAAAACCGGATTCTACGGGTAGAGATCCCAACAAAGAACTACCTAGCTTATCGAAGCCCCCTACCTGCAAACTAAAATGAGAATAACACTGATACTAGATCTTAGGACTAGAACATCCCTTTAGAATTTTTCAATTTTAACATTTTGATACTTCGATACGTCCTGCCCGATGGAAAGAGACTGCAAGAATGTCAGTATTTCTTATAAATTGAACTGTTCATTGCAGACACCTAAATTTTACTGAATGGAGGCTTCCTTCTAGTGATGAAACTTATTGATAAGTTACTACTCGTTGGCTTACTCATAGTTCTGGTTTCAGATGAACTAGAATCGCAGGTACAGGTACCCTACGATCTCAGTCTGGAACAAGCCATAGAGATCGCCCAAAACAATAATCCGGCTATCCATTCCATCCGCAACGACCAAAATGTTGCCGATTGGGCGGTCAGATCTGCTTACGGATCTTTGATACCCACCGCAACGACCAGTGGTGGGGCAACTTGGCAAGGTTCTGGTGAACAACAGTTCGGAAGCTTGACAGCTGGCCAACTCGGATTTGCCAATCAGCCCTCTTATCTGTTTTCGAATTATAGCGTCGGGTTAAACTATCAGATTAGTGGAGCAGCTCTGATGGCACCCGGACAGGCCAAAGCAAATAGAGAAGCAATAAGAGCACAGGTGCAAGCAGCCGAAACCACCTTGATTCTAGAGGTGACCCAAAGTTACATAGAAATTCTGCGGCAAACAGAACAAACCAGAGTGTCAGAGCAACAATTAGACAGGGCACAATTCAATGTGAATCTTGTACAGGCACGCTTCGAAGTAGGTACGGCCACAGCGGTAGACGTCGCACAAGCAGAAGTCGCTCTAGGTCGGGCTGAAGTAAGTGTTCTACAGGTCGAGAACAATCTTTCGAACGCTCGAATTCGGCTCCTGCAAAAAATGGGAGTGAGGCTCGACAATGCCTTCTACACAATAACAAAATTCTCACTCTCCCCACCAACTTGGGACTCCGAAGAACTTTACGGCTTGGGAGTGCAACAAAACCCTGACCTTAAATCTCTCAGAGCAAATCGTTCATCCGCGAACTACACTGTCAAAATGGCCAAGAGTACATATTTCCCAACCGTATCCCTGAGGGCTGGGATCAGTGGGTTTACACGCCAAGCATCCAACGTTGATTTCGCATTTAATCAGGCTGAATCACAAGCAAATTCAGCTAACCAGAGCTGCCTGAATACCAACATGCTGTACAGTAGACTAAGTAACCCTCTGCCAGCGAAAGACTGTTCAGTTTTCGTAGTAACTGACGAGCTCAGGGAACAGATACGGATGGACAACCAACAATTTCCACTCAACTTTACCGGACAACCCGCTTCCGCTGGTATAACAGTAAGCTTACCCTTGTTCCAAGGGTTAAATCGAAATCGTCAAATGGCCGAAGCAAAGGTTCAGTTAGAAGACCTCGATCTAAATCTAAAGGAACAGGAATTAGCTTTGAGAGCTGATATAGAGACTACGCTAGCCACAATTCGAACCGCATATCAATCTGCTCTTATAGACGAGCGTAACCAAACCGTAGTAGATGAACAGTTACGTCTGGCACGTGAACGTTTCAGTGAAGGCTTGGCAGATTTCCTGGAGCTCCTCGAGGCCGAAACTCTGAAAGTAGAAGCCGACCGTGCCCAAGTTGAGGCTATCTTCGCTTACCATGATTTTCTGACTAATTTAGAAGCGGTAGTCGGAACCTCACTCCGCATAGAGTAGAACGAAATGAATAAAAAAACGAAGGTTTTGATCGTCACTTCATTCATCGCAGTAGTCACCATATCCATTGCTGGCATTGTGTTGAGTCGCAGGGAGAAACCAACCGAGGTTCGTTTGGAAGCCGTTGCCTACAGAGATTTAACAGAAACAGTGACTGCTAATGGAAACATCCGGGCCGGCCGAGTTGTCGACATGAGTTCCGACGTATCTGCACGTGTTTCAGAATTATTGATAGACGAAGGTGACGATGTGGAATTTGGGCAACTCCTCCTCAGATTGGATCCGACGCAGTTCCAAGCTAGTGTTTCAAGGGCAGAAGCCTCTCTGAATCAGGCTAACTCGCAAGTTAGACAGCAGGAAGCCAATTTGAATAGATCAAAGAGAGACCTAGATAGGCTAGAGAACATCTTCCTGCGCGATTCTCTTTTGGTGATGCGACAACAACTAGATAATCTACGAACAGAAGTAGAGTTGGCCTCACGCCAATTCGAGAGCCTTCAATTTGGAGTAGCCCAGGCTGAAGCCTCTCTCACGGAAGCTAACGAACTGCTTAGTAAAACAATCTTCAGGGCACCGATTTCTGGGAAAGTGACTCGATTAAATATCGAAGAGGGAGAAACAGTAATAGTGGGCACCATGAATAACCCTGGAAGCCTAGTTCTCACCATCAGCGAATTATCTGAGGTAGAAGTCGTCCTAGAAGTGGATGAAACTGACGTTCCGTACATCGCCCTGGGAGACAGCACAATTTTAGAATTAGATGCCTTCCCAAACCAGTTGTTTGGAGGTCTGGTCACAGAAATTGGTAACAGTGCCATCCAACCGCCTGCCAACGGGCAAACATCTACCATAGATTTTGAAGTTGTGGTCTCGATGTCAACTCCACCATCCGGGATACGTCCAGACCTGTCAGCTACAGCTGACATAATCACCGGAACCCGGGTAAATGCTTTGTCAGTCCCAATCATTTCCCTCACAATAAGATCTGAAGAAGGTTCAGATGAGATCGGAGACGCCTCTGACAATGGAGACAATCGTCAGGAACCAAACTCCGGGCCTCTACTCCGCTCTAGAAACACCGACCTAGAAGGTGTTTTTATCGTTTCTAAGGGTAGAGTGAATTTCTCCCCTGTAGAAGTTGGGATAACTGGTCAGGAGCATTTTGAAATTCTTTCGGGTATAAGGGAGGGTGATACGATTGTAGTCGGACCCTATCAAGAGATTCGTGACCTGGAAGACAATGATCCAGTCAAGCAAACGGACACCGACGAGGAGAATAATGGATTATTCGGTGGCCGAATACAGTTCCGAATCAGTGGATAACTTACTCAACAGAAAAGAGTAACATGTCTCTATCTGAAAAATTTCGGTTGGCATTTCGCCAAATATGGTCTCAGAAACTAAAGAGTTTCTTCAGTCTACTCGGTGTCATTGTAGGAGTTATGTTCTTGTTGGTAGTTGTGAGCATTGTCGAAGGAATGGATCGATACGTCAGAGAAGATTTTGGATCCACCATTTTCGGAGTTAACACGATAACCTTGAGACGTTTGTCGAGTGATCCAGCATTCAGAGGATCAGGTGCACGTGCTAGGGATCGAAGGCCCTATGTTACCACCGAAGACTGGGAAGCACTAGAAGAACGGATTACTATTCCAGGAAGGGTCGGGGCGGAGAACCAACTTAACAATGGAGGTGAAGTTGTATCCGAAGACGGAAGAAAGGCAGAAAATGTTCAAATCTTCTCGGTCTCAGAAGAAGTCCCTGAAATACGTTCATGGGTAGTCACTGAAGGACGTTCTTTCACTCCACAGGAACAGGAACGAGGTGCTTCCGTAATCATCCTAGGTACTGAAACAGCAGATCTTCTCTTCGAAAACCTCAATCCTATTGGTAGAAGAGTTAGGTTGCGAGGAGCCTCCTATCGAGTCATAGGTGTCCTGGAAGAACAAGGTAGCCTATTCGGCATTTCGATGGACAATCTAGTAGTTGCACCTTTAACCTCACCGATGCAGTCTTTCCAAAACGGGCGAAACATCCTTGACCGTGTGGTCATCCAAGCTGAAGATCCTGGTGATCTACGAGCCCTACAAAGTGAAGTGGAAGGGATTCTTCGCACCCAAAGAAGGCTGCGGCCGACCGAAGAGAACAATTTTAATCTACAAACTGCGGACCAAACCTTGAGCTTCTGGGATAACATATCCAAGATCTTGTTCCTGGCACTTCCTGGACTAGTGGCGACATCCCTAGTAGTAGGTGGAATTGTGATTATGAATATAATGCTCGTTTCCGTTATGGAACGGACCAGAGAGATCGGAATAAGAAAAGCAATCGGAGCACGCCGGGAAGACATCCTATCTCAGATCCTTATAGAAACGATCACATTGACAGGTGTTGGTGCCATAATCGGAGTTGCCTTGGGAATAGGTATAACATTCCTAATCAATACTAATTCAGCACTTCCAGCCGCCATTGACTGGAAATGGATCCTATTGAGCATTCTTTTGGGAATTTTGGTTGGTGTGGTCTCGGGCATTTACCCAGCAGCACAGGCGGCGAAACTTCCTCCCGTAGACGCACTCAGGTACGAATAAATGAAAATTTTGCACACACTTCAAGAGGGAGTATCGATAGGTCTTATTTCTCTCAGAGCTAACAAGCTTCGATCAAGCCTGACGATCTTGGGAGTGGCCATAGGAGTTGGCGTGATAGTGATCATCGCCGCCCTGGTAACTGGAATCCGAAGTTCCATCCTAGAAGCATTTGAAGATGCTGGACCGAATAACTTCATAGTGATGAGATTTGATTTTACAAGCGTTCAAATCGGTGGTGGTAACCAGAGACCTGCCTGGTGGAACAATCCTCGTATTCAACCAGAAGAAGCAGAACGCTTGACAAGACTGTCTAGCATAGACGAGGCTCTTTACAACTTTGACTTCGTTACCAACATGGCTGTAGACGCACAGTTGATCAGCAGTGTGCCTACAACTGGTGCCGCTTCTGGATGGAACCGTTACAATCAGGGGGAATTCACATCGGGACGAAACTTCACACCAGAGGAAGTAAGGCAGTCCAAACCTCTGGTCGTTATCTCGACTCGTTTAGGAGAGGAACTTTTCGGTCCTAGAGATCCAGTAGGACGTCGAATCAGGCTAACCACACCTGCCAGTAGAGGAGTCACAGAAGCATTCACAGTCGTAGGTGTGTATAAAGGTGATGACAACGTATTCGCAGAGGCCGTGACTCGATTTGCCATTCTACCTCACTCTGCGGCTATGAAAAGGCTAAAAGCCCCCAACTCTCAAGCCAGTATTTGGGTTGTCCCTCATGATTCGATTTTGCCAGCCGATGCTATGGATCAAGTCTTAGGTGAGATGCGTTTAATACGACGACTTCGACCGAATCAAAATGACAATTTCAATGTTGTCAGTTCAGCCGAATTAATGGAAACTTTAGACACATTCATAGGTGTATTCCTTCTGGTAATGCTCGCCCTGTCTTCGGTTGGACTCTTGGTGGGTGGAATCGGAGTGATCGGTATCATGATGATCTCCGTCACAGAAAGAACTCGAGAAATAGGGATCAGGAAAGCGGTGGGAGCCCGCCGAAAGGAGATCCTTTGGCAATTCCTGGTGGAATCCGCACTACTAACCTTCCTTGGAGGTGCTACAGGGATGATTGGTGGCGGGATTTTAGCCAAACTGATAGCTACTTATAGTCCAATACCTGCATCGATCCCTGTTTGGGCTGTTGTGACAGCACTCGGTTCGGCAATCCTCACGGGCGTTGTTTTCGGCCTAGTGCCAGCACTTAGAGCTTCAAGAATGGATCCTGTGAACGCCCTCCGGTTTGAATAGTTAAGATGCCAGATCCTCTTGATATACTGGCCATCATGGCCCATCCAGACGACGCCGAACTCCTTTGTGGCGGATCTCTTGCCAAAGCTTCTTCATACGGGCAACGGACAGGGATTTTAGATCTGACTCAAGGTGAAACAGGGACAACAGGAAGTAAAGGAACCAGAGCAAAAGAAGCAACTGAAGCCAGTGCCGTCCTAGGTCTATCTGTCCGAAGAAACGCCATGCTGACCGATTCCGAACTAATCAACGACAACCAGACAAAAAGCGTACTAGTCGAAATAATCCGAGATCTAAAACCACGAGCCGTGCTCACTCATTCAAGAGAGGCTCGACATCCAGATCACAGACAAGCAGCCCAGTTGGTATATGACTCCTGCTTCCTTTCAGGACTCAAAAATTACAGGGCAAAAGGTAAGATCCATAGACCTGACAATGTGATCCACTGCCTGTTATTTCGCGAAGAACTCGAGAAACCAACTTTCGTTGTAGATATAACGGATCAGATCTATGTTAAACTCAAATCCATTGAATGTTATGAATCGCAATTTGATGGGAAGACAGCGGCTGGGGAAGTATTTTCGGGTGGCAGTAGACCTTTGATTGATCAGGTGAAGATGCACTGTGCTTTCCACGGCTCCAGAATACGAACCCTCTATGGAGAACCATTCTGGACCAGGGAGACGGTCAAGCTCAACTCTTTTAGCGATCCAAATCTGATCTCCGCTTTTTGAGGAACTCCACTCCCTCTTAACTTTTCCTGATATACCTATGGGAATCAGGCAGATACTTCTATTATATACAACTGTCAACCAATTCAGAATGTTGTGTTACAAGGGCATAGAAACATATATGGAATCCATCTACCTCGATCACGCAGCATCGACTCCGATTCGCTCAGAAGTGAAAGAGGCCATGTCGCAGGCACAATCCGAAGATATCGGAAACCCTTCTAGTCAACACTTCTGGGGGCGGAGAGCCAACCTAAAACTAGAAGAATCCAGACAAAAAATAGCTACAGCATTAGGTGCAGATCGAGGCGAAATCTATTTTGTTAGAGGGGGTACTGAGTCCAACAATCTTGCTATTTTTGGAAGAGTCCAACTTGAATTACAGCGAGGAATAACTCCCCGAGTGATTACCTCCGAGATTGAACACAAAGCCGTCCTTGAAGCCTCAGTCAACTCGGTGAAACAAAATGGAGAGATGACCTTATTACCTGTGACTCCAACCGGAAAATTGGATTTACAGAGCTTGCAAACTTCGCTACAGAAACATGCTACCATCATTTCAATAATGGCTGTCAATAACGAGACAGGAATATGCCTTCCCATACAGGAAATAGCAGATATCGCTCAATCCTATGACGTCACTATGCATACAGATGCAGTCCAAGCCTGTGGAAAGATACCTATAAATCTCAGGGAAATCCCTGTTGATCTGTTGTCTTTAAGCGGTCACAAAATCTGTGGACCAAAAGGAACAGGAATTCTTTTCGTACGAAAAGGTACTACTATGGCACCGCTAATCTTTGGAGGAGGACAGGAGAGAGGCCTTAGACCTGGAACACCAGATGTTGTGGGAGCTATCGGTATCTCCACTGCCTTGGAACTCAGTGTACAAGAACAAAAGAGTGAGTATACCCGTCTTACCCAACTCAGAGATACACTGGAAGATGGCCTAAAGACTGGAATCAGCGATTTAAAGGTTCACGGACATGGCGAAGCCAGAGCTCCTCATATCTCCAATGTGGGAATCCCTGACCTGGATAATGAGACCCTGCTCGCCAACTTGGACATGGAGGGTATTTCGGTATCTTCCGGATCTGCCTGTACAAGTGGAATCAACACAGGCAGCCATGTCTTGGAATCGATCTACGGTGATTTGGATAGTACTGCAATCATTCGATTCAGTCTCGGCCTATCTACAAGTGTGAACGATATTCATGACGCTATCAAAGCCACCAAATCGGTGGTCCTTCGCATGCAAACACAGTCGGATTGAAAATGAAGAAGAAACGCATACTGGTAGCAATGTCTGGCGGAGTGGACTCATCCCTAGCCGCTGCACTCCTTATAGAAAAAGGGTTCGACGTGGTTGGGGCTACCATGAAGACATTCTGCTACTCGGAAAATGCGAGCTCTTCGAAAACTTGCTGTGGATTGGACGGGATAACAGACGCACGCAGTGTCTCCGATGTACTGGGAATCCCACATTATGTCTTTGATGTAGAAGAACATTTCACAAGTAACGTTATAGCTGATTTCGTATCCGAATATTCAGTGGGACGAACCCCGAATCCTTGTGTGCGATGTAACTCCAATACAAAATTTCCTGACCTTCTAGAAAAAGGCAGACAATTAGGCTGCGACGGCATTGCTTCCGGACATTACGTCCGAATAACTGATAACGTGGGACACCACAGAGTCCTATCAAGAGGATCGGATCGAAAAAAAGATCAGTCTTATTTCCTTTGGGACATACCTAGAACGATGTTACCGTTTCTCCATTTCCCTCTTGGAAATCTGGATAAAAAGACTGTCCGTGAAAAAGCTCGTCAACTCCAGTTGATAACAGCTGACAAACCAGAATCACAGGAAATCTGTTTTGTTCCAACGGGTAACTACCGGGATCTACTGGAACGTCAACTTCCCGCACTCCACCCTTCCCTACAACCGGGCCACCTAGTCACTTTGAACGGAGAAGTAGTCGGAACTCATGATGGATTCGCAAACTATACAGTCGGACAACGTAAGGGCCTAGGTGGTGGTCGTCACGACGCTTTTTTCGTGGTTAAAATCAAGCCAAACACCAGAGAAGTAGTCATTGGAACGGAGGAACAGTGCTTCTATCCCGGACTAGAAATCAGAAACCTCAACTGGTTAGATAATCAGCCTGCCCCTGAGTCAGAATTAGGTGTGCAGATCCGCTATAGATCCCCGGATGTACCTGCCACAGTTCGATCTACAGACAAATCATCAATTGTTTTAGAATTCGACCAACCTCAGCGTGCTGTCACACCCGGGCAATCGGCAGTATTCTTTTCTGGAGACCGGGTCTTGGGGGGAGGGCGGATTGAGTCTGCTCTAGACCGACGGGAGCTATCCCTCAAAACCTAAATATGCCAATCCTCTAAGAATCCATCTGTTCGAAAAAGGAGTTAACAGCATCACCTAGTTCCGAAGCGTCAGCGACTTTTTCGACGTATTGTCTTTCCTCCTCGGATAACTTTTTGGGGATTTCAACATTCACTTCTACGTAGTAATCACCCACTCGACCATCACTTTCTAATCCTCTGCCTCCCATCTTGAACTTGGTACCACTTTGTGTTCCTTCTGGGATATTCAACCGAACATTCTTGCCATGTATTGTTTTTAGTAGCAAACCAGTTCCAAACATAGCTTGTCTTATATTAATTTTTTCAGTCATATAAATATCTAGATTTTTTCTATGGAACACCTCATCTGGCTTTACTTTAAAGGTGATAATTAAATTTCCTGGATCACCTCCCGTAATTCCTCGCTCCCCTTTTCCTGAAATTCTCAGCTTCGATCCAGAATCAATGCCTTTGGGTACTCGAATATGTAGTCTCCGCTCTTTTCTCAGGATGCCGTGCCCTTTACACAGAGAGCAATTACTATTTGGGATCACACCTCTTCCGAAACATCCTGGACAATGGCGAATCTTCGCAAACGGCCCTTGGTTAAATATAATGTCTCCCGTTCCACGACATTCAGTACATCGCTGCCGCTTCCTTCCCTCTTGTGTCTCCAAACCCAAACAAGAACCACAATCCTCAGTCATAGGTACTTTTATGGAAATCTTTCCCCCCTTTATAGCTATTTGGAAAGAAATTTCCAGTCTGTACTGGATGTCTTGACCCCTGCGAGGTTCCATTCTGTTCCTGGAAGACTTCCGCACATCAGCCTGTTCTAAAATGGAGTTAAAAATATCACCTATTCCTCCAAATGCCCCGAAATCGTCAAGTGAAATTCGTGAGGATCCAAATCCGAACCCATTGTCACTCATCCCGACGTTTGGAAGTCTGCGCATCTCATCATATTGTTTCCGCTTTTTGGGATCTGATAGTACCCCATAGGCTTCACCCACAGATTTAAACTGATCTGTGATTCCGGGATCACCAGGGTTTCGGTCAGGATGGTATTTTTTGGCCAATCTTCGATAAGCCTGCTTGATCTCTGTTCCCGCAGAATTCTCTGAAACTCCCAGGACTTTATAGAAATCTTTCTTAGGAGGAGGCATAAGTCCCTTTAGTAGAGATTATTCTTCCTTTAACACCGAAACTCGGGCCGCCCGTAGAAGCTGATCTCCAAGTCGGTACCCTTTCTGGAAAACCTCGCAGACTTGTCCATCTTCTTCGGTAAGATCAGTAGGAACTGTGACCATAGCTTCCATGAAATTCGGATTGAATATTTCGGCACAAGGATCGACCACTTCCACACCCATGGCTTCTAATCCCTGTTGGAACTTCCTCTTCACCAACTCTATTCCTTCAATTAGAACTGCCACATTGGTAGATTCCGTTTCTTCAATACAGCTAACACGCTCGAGATCATCCAGAACTTCTAAGAATCCGCTTAAGAGATCCGCTTGTCCCTTATGGCGAGCCCTCGACATTTCTTGTTCGACCCTGCGGCGATAGTTTGTAAATTCTGCAACCAACCTTATATATCTGTCTCCCTCTAATGCTAGTTCTGATTCATAGGCGAGTAGCCTGTCTCTATCGCTCTGAGGCTTGCTGGCCTGAGATTCAACATCCTCGGAGTGTCTTTCTATTTCTAAATCATCCGACAAATTCTCTACCTGATTTTCTTCCTTGCCACTATTTGTTTCCACTATTTCGGCAGTACGGTCTTCATTCATTGTGTGTCCAAGTTGATGTCAAATCATTTCTTCTGATTTTCCGACCCGTATCAAATCTATCTCAATCCTGTCTATTCGTCAGTATTCGGAATAAGGAAAACAGGGCTGCCTGAGCAGCTCGTTCCCTTATAGATTCCCTGTTACCCTGAAAACTTTTTCTAAAACTGATAACTTGATCATGACCAGCTACAGCATAGCAAATCGTGCCAACTGGATTATCTTTGGTACCCCCATCTGGCCCTGCGATACCGGTAAGTCCGATCCCAAAGTCCGCTTTCATCACCTCGGTAATCCTCTCGGCCATCAACGCCGCTACCTCTTCAGAAACGACACCTTTTTCTTCAATCACTGATTTGTCGATCCCCAGAACCCCAGATTTAGTAGCTACATCGTAGGCAACTATTCCTCCCTTGAAATACCGTGAAGACCCTGGCAAATCCGTGATGCGCTTAGAAATAAGACCCCCGGTACAGCTTTCGCCAACAGCAAAACATTTCTTGTCCATTAACAAACACTCGGCCAACGAGTCCATAATACTTTTCTTCCCCACACTGTAGCAGTAGGGAGCCAAAGTCGTTTCTATTATATTTTCACAGAAATCTAGACTGCCAAGTCCTTGGCCACCTGAAAAGGGAGCAGTTAGTCGAAGTGAAACACCTTGTAACCCAGGCAGAAAAGCTACAGAAACATCAGAAGGAAATCGTGATATGTCTTTATCGAGTTCTTCAGCTAGAAGAGACTCTGGAATCCCACTAGTGTTGAAAGTTCTCTGTAAAATTGGATCTAAACGTGATTGGAAACGTTTATTTATATACTCTGTTACTGATCTATCGAACATCGACTGCATTTCATGGGGAACACCTGGCAGAAGAACCACTGATTTCCCTTCATTTTCAATAATTAAACCAGGTGCCGTGCCTTCACAATTGGGAATGATGATAGCCCCCTCTGGAACCTCGGCTTGGACCAGATTCCTGACAGGGAGCATCTCGTAACCTATAGTGGAAAATCGACTACGTAACTGATCAACCAAACTTTGATTTACAATCAATTTCAGGCCAAACAATTCGGCCACAGATGGCCTGGTGAGGTCGTCAATAGTAGGCCCCAACCCACCAGTCACTATGACTAACTCCGACCTCTCCAGAGCAGTCATGATGGTCTGCTTGATAGCCACGGGATCATCACCTGTGATCCATCTACCTGTTACTGGAGTCCCCAAGTTCGTCAACTTCTTGCTCAGCCAGGATCCATTCCCGTCCAGAGTCTTTCCAATCAAAAGCTCGTCTCCCACAGCAACCACTGCCGAACTTATTCCTTTGGACTCAGTCACTCCTGCCTACTCCAATTAATTTCCTGTAACTCCAGAGATAATCAAACATTGAATAAATAGTGAACATCAATGCCAGAACTAGTGTGACACCAATCCAGGTAGAGTGGAACTGAATCCACAACTGATAGGGCCATCCAGAAAAATCTCTGGCCTTACCTATATCTCGCAAAGGGTACCAAAGCAGAAGGCCTCCGGAAAAACAGTTTTGGAGCAAAGCTTTGTATTTCCCTGATATTCCTGCCGGAATGACTACCTCTCTCCTGGCCGCCCATTGCCTAAAAATGGTGACGAATATTTCTCGGCCTAGGATTAATACCATAACCCACGATGGCAGCGATCCCCAGTATGGTATGAGTGACCCATCGATTTCACGATGGGAAATAATGTAAAAAGGAATAAAGGTAGCTGCGAGCAGTAATTTGTCAGCTAAAGGATCTAACAATTTCCCAGTATCGGTAATCCAACCATACCTTCGTGCTAAGTAACCGTCCCACAGATCTGAGGCTCCAGCAAAAAGAAATAAAACAAACGCCGACAACCTTCCTTCTAATGAATTACTTAAAGCCAAAAAAAAGATTGCTGGGCAACATAGCATACGCCCTACCGTCACCAAATTGGGTAAATTCTTACCTAGGCCCATCATTTAATCCTAAACAATAAAGTCGCAAACAATTTTTCATCATACAATAAATCCTGAGACTGTTCGACCATCAAAAACCTGGTGAATTGGGTGCCAGAGTTTCTTTTTCCATACGAGCGATTATTAGTTTAGCTCTTTCCTTCAAAGTATGTTTTCTCTCCCAAAGAATGAAATCCCTCATCAGGTTGATGTTGTCGACGGAAGCTTCAACCTTGGCCATATGACCTAAAGCCGCCAAACGTCTTAGGAATTTCGGGCTAAATAGATCTCTCCTATGTCGGGCAATCTGATCTCTAACTATCCAAGCTGCCAACATCCCCAGTAAAGCTACACCTAACACCGCCAGTCCAGTCTTCTTTATCTTTTTCTTCATTATCTACATTTCCGTCCTTCCAGCCAGTGCTTCAACTATGGTTGAGGCATCCACATAGTCCAAGTCACCCCCTACCGGGATTCCACGAGCCAACCTGGTGACCTTCGGACCGAGAGGTCTGATCACCGCTTCAAGATAGATTGCGGTGGCTTCTCCTTCAACAGTTGAATTGGTAGCAATAACTACTTCTCGAACCGAGGAAATACTCCTTTTGACTCTCTGAAATAAGGAGGCCAAATTTAGTTCCTGTGGGCCTATCCCGTCCAAAGGAGACAGCCTGCCCCCCAACACATGGTAAAGACCACTGTAACCACTGGTTCTTTCGATCGCCTCAACTTCATGTGCCTCCTCCACCACGCAGATCAAGCTAACATCACGATTTGGATTAGTGCATATTGCACACTCTTCCAGCTCCGTAAAACTCCCACAAATATTGCAAGGATGGACTCTTTCAACTACTTCTCGTATTTGATCGGCTAACTTCATTGCTTCTCTATTAGATTTTTTCAACAGGCTATGAACAAATCTTTGTGCCGTTTTTTCACCCACACCTGGCAGTCGCTTAAACTCTGACACCAACCCTTGAATTAAGGACATTCTATTCCATTCACCACCGAACTGACATAGTCAACATGGCATCCAAACACTGGACTAAAGACCTAAATCTGGGAAAGGAATGGGCAAACCTCCTGTTATTTTTTTCATCTTTTTTTTACTGATCTTACTGGCCTTTTCCTGAGCATTGCTAACAGCAGCGACAATTTGATCCTCTAGTACCTCTTGATTTTTTCCGCCCGCCAACGTTTTTCTTATTCTAATGGAACGGATGAAACCTTTACCATCTACAGTTGCAGTCACCATTCCTCCTCCAGAAGTACCGGAGACTTGAATACGTTCAAGTTCCTCTTGCAAAGCCCCAATACGCTTTTGCAGTTTTTGGCCCATTTCCATTATTTTTCCAAAACCTACCATCTTGCCCTCCTCGAAAAAGCAATCCTTTCAAGTCAATCCAGTAGCTCTAAATTTAACTCATTCAACGCTCTCTGAAGGTTGGGGTCCTTTTCGATGAGAGCGTCCAATCGTTCTTGTGGAAGCCGATTTTTATCCTTTTTCGTATCCTCTATTTTTTCGGTTACATAGACAATTTCCACATTCTCTTTGAGTAATTCTCCTATTTTTCTTTCGATAGCCAGAGCGAATTTATCATCCCTAATCGTTTGTATAATGTCTTCAGAAGGACCCTGAATGACGAATTCCCCATTTTCTCCTTCGTATACCCTACAAGCCCTCAGAAAAGGTTTGCCGCCTCTAGGGATTCCGGAGATCCCAGCGATTACCTCTGTCCATATTTCTGAAAATCCAACCTCATCTTTTGCGAACGATTTCGGGACATTAGAAACACCCTCTCTAGTTACTCCCAAGCTGCCGTCATCCACACTTTTCGATCCGTTGTCTTGAATCTCAGTTTCCCCTTCTTTATCCAGTTCCGCAGTAACTTCAGAAATCTGTGTTTCTAGATGACCCAATAATTCTTCTATTTTTATGGTGCGCTCCATATAACTCATTCTTAGCAAGAGCATTTCTACGACAAGTTGCACATTTGCATTTCTCTTCAAACTCCCAGAACTTTCCAGGTCCGTAGCTAAAGCAAGCATCCGTAACAGATCAGATGCCCTCAACTGAGTAGCTCTCACCTCCAAAGAGGAAATCTTTTCCTCATCGACATTGGATGGTACACTTTCCAACGACAACTGTAGAAGATTTCTTAAAGTTTCTACCAAACCATGATAAAACTCAACAAAATCATATCCTTCATCCGATAGGTCCTGAATGAAGTCAAATATTTTTCCATGCTTTCGACTAATTAATATGTCCAATATATCCAGATAACGCTCATGCTGAACTAACCCCAGGATTCTATTCACTGATTGGTCTGTGATTTCTCCACCCGTCAAAGCCACCACCTGATCTAAGACCGACAGTGCATCTCGCATAGCCCCGTCTGCCTTGCGAGCAATCATCCTCAAAGCACTTGGAGAACAAGAGAAACTTTCCTCTCCAATCACAAAATCTAGACGCTCTGCAATTCCTTCAACTCCGATTCTATGGAAATCAAAGCGTTGGCAACGAGAAAGAATCGGAGCGACCGCCTGTTGTATCTTCTGAGGTTCCGTTGTAGCGAAAACGAATATTACTCTTGGAGGGGGTTCTTCTAAGATTTTCAATAAAGCATTCCAGGCTTCTCTAGTTAGCATGTGTGCTTCATCAACAATATAGACTTTGTAACCTCCCTCCTGTGATGGAGCATACATAGCCCGCTCTCTTAGCTGCCTAGCGTCATCCACGCCCCTATTCGATGCAGCGTCTATTTCTACCACGTCTAGTGCCGTCTTCCCTCCCCAAATCCGAGAACAGCTATCGCAACCACCACAAGGCTCGCCATCACTCTTCCTGGAACCACAGTTGAGAGCCATCGCCAAAACTCGAGCCAATGTAGTTTTTCCAACACCTCTTGGGCCACAGAAAAGATAAGCATGACCAACACGGTCATCTGTAACGGCTCTTCTCAAAGTCTCCGACACATGTTCCTGGGCAGTCACATCACGGAATAGGCGTGGTCGATACTTTCTAGCAAAAGCTATATGTGACAATGGGCTGGAATTCCAAGTAGAAGAAACGGAAAATCACGGACATCACACTGTCAGGCCTTCACCTTCAAGACCACCAATGACCAATATTTAGTAGCATTGAGTGAGCCCACAATCAGTCCACCAGATGACAGTGTGGTCAACTTAGTTTGAAGAAACGGGAGCGTCAACGCTATCAGTCAGTTCTTGAAGCATTTTCGTCAATACGGCTATCATTTGTATCCAAAGTCTCTTCAGGCAGATCCACTCATCTATGCTCCTACCTTTCGACCAATAGCTTTTCCTATAGCTTGAATCTCTCTCATCAAGACTGAGAATTGATCCGGATATAGTGATTGTGCCCCATCCGACAACGCTTCTGCTGGATTCGGATGAACCTCTATCATTAGACCATCTGCTCCCGCTGCTACTGCCGCTCTAGCCATCGGAGTCACCTTATCCCTTACACCAGTTCCATGGCTAGGATCAGCAATTATGGGTAAATGTGAC
>Ga0310345_10002906_pt1 | contig 16812 bp, 15 predicted proteins | sample HC15DNA20500_MG_FD_204667 | JGI IMG/M metagenome (GOLD analysis project Ga0310345, IMG submission 204667) | Marine microbial communities from station ALOHA, North Pacific Subtropical Gyre - HC15-DNA-20-500_MG | ecosystem: Environmental > Aquatic > Marine > Oceanic | place: Pacific Ocean: North... | reverse complement strand
GTGCTCGCGCAACACGTCCTCCACCACCCTCGCGAGTTTCTGCTCCAGGGAGTCTGTCGTCGTCGCCATGGACGCCGAATCTCACGGCCAGACCACCTCTCAAAGTACCGGCCTGAACGGTTACCCCGGCGACCCACCACCCCGCCGCCCTCTCTGCGCCTCTGCGTCTCTGCGAGAAAAAAGAGCGACCGCCAAGCCGCCCACGATCCGGCACGACCCGGCGACTCACCACCCCGCCGCCCCTACCCGTCTTTGCGTCTTTGCGTCTTTGCGAGAGCAAAAAAAGCTGCCGCCAAGCCGCCCACGACGCCGCACGACCCGGCGACCCACCACCCCGCCGCCATCTCTGCGCCTCTGCGTCTCTGCGAGAGAAAAAAAGCGACCGCCAAGCCGCCCACGATCCGGCACGACCCGGCGAGCCGCCATGCCGTCGCCCGCCGTCAGCCGTCTCTGCGAGACGAGGGGGTCATTCGACGCGGAAGATGCGGCGGGCTTCGGCGGGCGAGAAGCGGCGGGCGGTGTCGACGTCGGTGAAGGTGGTGTGGGTCTCGTCGCCGCTCACCTCGACCATGCGCATCTCGTGAATGGTCACCCCGTCGCCGCGCATCGTGATCTCGCGGAGGAAACGCCGGAGCGCGTCGTCGCGGGGAACGAGGCGGAGGGTCCAGGACTCGCCCTCGCCGGGGGTCAGGGTCGCGCGGTAGTAGCGCTCGAGCGCCTCGCGGTCGCCGGCGAGCACCGCGCGGAAGGAGTCGACGAAGCCGCGCAGGACCGGGTTGTCGCCGATCTCGATCTCCTCGGTGCGGTCCCCCTGGCGCATGCGGAGGCGGCCGTCGGCGATGAGCGCGGCGCTCGGCTCGGGCGCGGTCACCCGGCGCATCACGCGGTCCTGGGAGAACCAGATGCGGCCCTCGCTCCGGACCGGGACGGCGAGCAGCGCGACGCGCTTCTCCTCGACGAAGCGAGCCTCGAGGCCGGGCAGCGCGGCGAAGCGCGACAGGAGCGACTCGAGGGTGGGCGCCTGGGCCGAGGCGACGCTCGGGAGCAGGCAGATCAGGACGCAGAGGGCGCGGGTCACGTCGCCTCCGACGCAGCCGGGGTCTCGTGGATTCTCTGCCGGACTGCCTTCGGGGTCTCGAAGAGCAGGTTGCCCTCCGCGTCGGTGAAGGCGAGCTCGGTCCGGGCCCGGGCGGCGCGCTGATCCTTCGAGACGTTCCACACCTCGTAGGCGACGTGGAGGCGGTGCTCGGTGTCGAGGAACCATGCCTTCACCCGGTAGCGGTCGCCGTAGGTCAGCGCGGCCACGTGGCGGCACTCGCCGTGGGTCACGACCAGCCGGAAGCCGAGGTCGAGCAGATCGGTCCCGTCGATGCGGTGGCGGCGGAGGAGCTTGGTCCGCGCGATCTCGAAGTACTTGTAGTAGTGGCCGTGCCACACGATGTGCAGCGGATCGACGTCGTGGAACGGCACCTCGCCCTCCACCGTCGCCGCGTCGGCCGGGGGCCGCTGACGCGGCACGCTCACGCGTCGGCCTCGATGGGCAGGTCGCCCGCCCGGTAGCGCGCGAGCGTCGCCTCGATGTCCACGTCCATGTTGCGATCCGCGTCGTGCATGGGGACCTCTCGGCGCACCGCGTCGCGCATCGCCACGCTGCGCGGGTGACAGCGGTCCGCGCCGCGCAGATCCACCGCCTGGCAGAGCGCGAGCAGGTGGATGACCGCGACCGTCTCGGTGAGCTCGAGCACCCGGAGCGCCTCGCGGGCGCTGATGGTGCCCATCGAGACCTTGTCCTGGTTGTGGCTCTCGGTGCTGCGCGAGAAGACGCTCGCCGGCATGGTCGTCTTCAGGGCCTCGGCGGTGAGCGCCGACGCGCTGATCTCCATCGCCTTGAAGCCGTGATGGGTCGCCCGGTCGCCGCCCGTCCGGCCGACGAGGTTGGCCGGCAGGCCCTCGTTCGTCAGCGGGTTGTTGAGCAGCGCGAGCTGCCGGTCGAGCAGGTCGGCGACGTTCGCGCAGACGTTCTTCAGGGTGTCGGTCGCGAGGCACGCGTGCCCGCCGTAGAAGTTGCCGCCGTGCAGCGCCTCGCCCGCCTCGGGATCGATGAGCGGGTTGTCGTTCACGCCGTTGAGCTCGGTCTCGAGCAGCTGCCGGGTGAAGGGCAGCGCGTCGAGCAGCACGCCGATGACGTGAGGCGCGCAGCGGATCGAGTAGCGGTCCTGGATGCGGGCCGAGCGGGTCGTCTCCCGGACGGCGCCGCCGTTCACCCACGCGTAGCGGAGGCGGGGCGCCTCCTCGTCGCGCGCCAGGATGCCCTCGCGGATCCAGGTCGCCGCCTGCCGCTGCCCGGGGTGCGGCTTGAGCGCGAAGATGCGGTCGTCGAAGTGCCCCGGCAGCCCGTAGAGCACGTCGGAGGTCATGGCGGTGAGCGCGCTCGCGAGGCGGCCGAGCCGGCGCGCGCGGTCGAAGGCCAGGCACCCGAGCGCGGTCATCACGCTCGTCCCGTTCATCAGCGCCAGGCTCTCCTTGGGCGCCAGCGCGAGCGGCTCGAGGCCCGCGTCGGCGAGCACCTCCGCCGCCGGCCCGATGTGGCCCTCGCGCCAGCACTCGCGCTCGCCGACGAGCAGGGCGGCCACGTAGCTGAGCGGCGTCAGGTCTCCGCTCGCGCCGACCGAGCCCTCGGCCGGGATCGCCGGCAGGATGCGGCGCTCGAGCAGCACGCAGAGCCGCTCCAGCACCTCGAGGCGCACCCCCGACCAGCCGCGCGCCAGGGGCGCCAGCCGGGTCGCGACCACCGCCGCCGCCTCGACCTCGGTGAGCACCCGGCCAGTGCCGCAGCCGTGGTAGCGCAGCAGGTTGAGCGGCATCGCGGCCGCGACCTCCGGGGAGACCGCGAACTCGGCCGAGGCCCCGAAGCCGGTGGTGATGCCGTAGACCGCCCGGCCGCTCGCGAGGCTCTCCTCGATGAACGCGACGCTGGCCGCGATGCGGGCCCGGGTCTCGGAGTCCTCGGTGATGCGCGGCCGAGCCCGCCCGTGGGCGAGGCGGACCACGTCCTCGATGGTGAGCGGCTCGCTGCCGATGAAGACCGCGTCAGTCATGGCGCCAGAAGTCGTAGAAGTTGAACCAGTTGTCCGGAGCCGCCCGCACGATCGCCTCGAGGCGCGCCGCGTAGCGCTGGACGTGCTCCTGCAGCGCCTCCTGACGGCGCTTGCGCGGCAACTCGATCACTTCGGCGAAGGGCTCGCAATGAAGCTCGTATAGGTCTGGATCCCGATACAGGCCATACGTCAGGTAGACGGGACACTTCAGCGTGGACGCCAGGATGAACGGCCCCGTCGGGAAGCGGGCCGGCGCGCCGAAGAACTCGACCGTCACCGCGCGGTCGTCCGAGCCGACCCGGTCGGCCAGGATCGCGATGAGCGCGCCCTCCTCGATCAGCTCCTTGATGCGGAGCATGAAGTCCACGCCCTCGCCCATCTGGAGCAGCTTCGCGTGTCCGTCGGGATCGATCTCCTCGAGCACCGCGTTGATGCGCGCCGCGTGCTTCGTGTAGACGACCGCGTGCAGCGGCAGGGACTCCTCGGTCCCCTGCGCGCGCATCGCGTACATGCTGCCGACGTGCGCCCCGAGCAGGATCGCGCCCTGCTTGCCGTCCCGCAGCGCCGCCAGGTGCTCCGAGCCGTCGCGCGTGATGCGGAACGGCGAGAGCTTGCCGCGCAGGAAGAAGAGCGAGTCGAGCGTGACCTGGGCGAAGCGGAGGATCTGACGGTAGACGCGACCGAACGACGCCTCCTCGCCCGCCCGGCGGAGGAACGCGCGCGTGCCCTCGCGCGCCGCGCCCGCGAAGAGCGTGTAGTAGAAGGCGAGCACCCGGACGAAGAGCCGGGCCGGCGCGCGACCGAAGGCGGTGGCCAGCCACAGCACGAAGCGGACGCCGAGGATGGAGCCTCGCTCCGCGGCGCTCCGCCAGCTCTGGTCGGCCGCGCTCATCGGACGTCCGCTTCGAGCACCCGGCCGCCGTACTTCTTGCCGGCGAGCCGGCCGAAGATCTTCTCGACGCAGAGCCGGGTGTGCATCCAGCTGATCAGCAGGTTGTCGAGGAAGACGTGGAAGTGGCTGACGCCGCCCTCCTCCTCGGTCACGTAGCGCACCCGGGTCGGGAGGTTGACCACCGGGACCCCGGCCCAGACGAGCCGCACGGCGATCTCCGGGTCGAAGTCCATCATGTCCCCGGCGGCGCGGACGGCCGCGGCGTCGGCGAGCGGGTAGACGCGGAAGCCGCACATCGGGTCCTGGATCACGCGGCCGCCGGTCTCGAGGTTCACCCAGAAGATGGTGATGCGGCGCCCGATCTGGCGCGCGGTCGGGGCGCTCTCGTCGAAGACCGGCGCGCCGAGCACCAGCGCCTCCGGGTGCGCCTCGGCCACCGCGAGGAAGCGGGGGATGTCCTCGAGCGCGTGCTGTCCGTCGGCGTCGACCTGCAGCGCGTGGGTGTAGCCGAGCCGGAGCGCCTCCTCGAAGCCGGTCTTGACCGCCGCGCCCTTGCCGCCGTTCTTCGCCCGGTGGTGCACGTGGGCGAGCCCGTCGGCGGCGAGGGCCGCGCACGCCTCGCGCCCCTCGGGCCCGCTGCCGTCGTCGACCACCACCACCTCGGGCAGGTGCGCGCGGACCGCCTCGACCACCCGGCGAATGGTGCGCGGGTTGTCGTAGGTCGGGACGAGCACGCAGGGCCGAAAGGCCGGCCGCGGGGCGAGGGCGGTCACCCGGTCCCTCGGTCGAAGAGCGCCTCGAGCGCGGCGCGCGGCAGCTTGCCGGCCTCGGTCCGCGGCAGCGCGTCCACCTGGAGCAGCCGCCGCGGCATCGCCACCGGCGCGAGCCAGCCGCGGAGCGACGCCCGGATGGCGCGCGCGGTGAGCTCCGGCGCGACCACCGCGACCCAGACCTCGTGCCCGCGCGCCCCGCCGACCTCGCGGGCCAGCACCCCGGCGTCGCGCACGCCGTCGATCGCGAGGAGCCGCCGCTCGATCTCGGCCAGCGACACCCGCACGCCGCCGATCTTGAGCACGCCGTCGGCCCGGCCCAGGTGCGCGAACGTGCCGTCCGCGTGGGCCTCGATCCGGTCGGCGGCCTCGAAGGGGCGCGGCGCGTCGGGGTGGAGGAAGGGCGACGTCAGCGCCATGCGCCCGTCCGCGAGCGCCCCGACCGTCACGCCCGGGAGCGGCGTCCACGGGCCCTCGCCGCCGGAGTCACGCCAGCCGATGCCCCCGGTCTCGCTCGAGCCGAAGACCTCGGTGACTGTCCAGCCGAAGCGCGCCTTCACCTGCGCGGCCACCCGCGGCGAGAGCGGCGCGCCGCTCGAGAACACGCGCGGCACCGCGGGCAGCTCGCCCTCGCCGGCCACGCAGAGCCCGCGGAGCTGGGCCGGCACGCTCACCAGGACCTCCGCGCCGCCCTCGAGCACCGCGCCGACCTCGGTGGCGTGGAGCGGGCTGAACCGGAAGAACGAGCCGCCGCCGGTCAGGGGCGCGAGCACGCCGAAGAGCAGCCCGTAGATGTGGTGCGCGGGCACCATCGGCAGGACGCGGCTGCCCTGGAGCCCGAAGGCGTCGACCAGCACCCGCGCCTCGCCGAGGAGCTGCCCCGCGGTCTTGGGGCACGCGACGTGGTGCCCGGTGCTGCCCGAGGTGTAGACGGTCGCGAGGCGGCGATCCTCGGGGAACGGGCCGAGCGCCGCGTAGGGCATGCGCCCGAGCTTCTCGCGGGCCGCCGTCACCACCGCCGCGTCCCGGACGTCGATGCCCTTGTCGATGCCGTCGACGTCGTGCACCACCGTCTGCACGCCCGGCCGGAGCCGCAGCGCGCGCACCGTGTCGGGCTGGGGGTTCGGCGGCAGCGCCACCGCGTAGCCCCGCTGCCAGGCGGCCAGCAGCGCCACGGTGAAGCGGTAGCGATCGCGGCAGATCACCACGATCTCCGCGTCGTCCTCGGCGACCGGGAGCAGCTCCGCGAAGCCGGCCACGTGCGCGACCAGGTCGCCCGCGGTCGTCACGCGCCCTCGCGCCCAGGCGACCGGGGAGTCCGGTCCGTGCTCGGTCAGCAGCCTCACGCTTCGTCTCCTCGCGGCGGGAGGATGCGGGACAGGAGCCGATCGTGCAGCCCGTCGCCGTACTTCCGGAAGCGGTACTGCCGCAGCACGTACTCGCCCGCGAACAGGACGCCCATCAGGCCGTAGGCGATGCCCCCGTTGTAGGCGGCCCACCAGAACCGGCTTGCGAAGAGCGCGAGCAGCGCCGCGATCGTCCCGTTGACGAAAAAAAAGCCCACCCACGCCCAGGTGACCTGTCGGCAGTGGGCGCGCTGCGCGTCGGACAGCTCCGGCTCCTGCATGCGGGCGAAGCGCTCGATCATCGGCACGCCGCGCAGCGAGCTCGCGAAGGTGACGAGGAGCACCGCGTTGACCAGGACCGGCATGGCGAGCACGAAGCGCGCGTCGTCGGTGAGCACGCCGAGGCCGACCACCACGGCGACCGCGAGGGGCACGCGCAAGACGGCGAGCACGTCCTCGCGGCGCGCCTTGCGGAAGCGGTAGAGAGCGGACGGCACGAGCAGGGCGAGGATCCAGAGCCCGACGGTGCGGGCGCTGAAGTGGGTGAGGCCGAACCAGATGGCGAGGGGATAGAGCATGACCAGCGTGGTGGTGACCACGCCGACCAGGACCCTGAGCCCCTTGCCCATCGGGCGTGACGCTCAGGCCGCGCGGTGCTGGCCCACGTAGGCGGCGAGGCTCTTCACGTTCGCGAAGATCTGCTTGTTCGCCTCGTCGTCGGCCTTGATGCGCACGCCGTACTTCTTGTCGATCGCCATCGCCAGCTCGAGCGCGTCGATCGAGTCGAGCCCCAGGCCCTCCACGAACAAAGGCTCCTCGCTGTCGATCTCGGTCGCGCTCGTGTCTTCGAGCATGAGCGCGTCGACGATCAGCTCCTTGAGCTCCTCTTCCAGCTTCATTCTCACTACCTCGTCGTCGGGTCGGCCGGGATGTAGGCCCCACGGGGAGTCCCGTTCAGACTTCGTTCCACTTGGCCCTTCTGGCCACTTCCGGCGTTCGGGGCGCGACCCGTGACCGGGCGTCCACACTCGGGGCGTGGCGCGACACCGGCGCGGGATTGTTCCATGAACGGGCGGGGGAGCAAGCCGGATCACGCCGGCGCGGTCACGTCGAATTTGCGCCGTCCGGACTTCTTCAGCATCTCGTGGAAGCGGTTGTCCGCGTCCCAGACGTCCCCGGCGAGCATGCTCGTGAGCCCGCGCCGGAGCTCTGGATCCTGGCTGGGCGTGAACAGGAGGTCGGGCAGGAGCCGGCGCTGGTAGAGGGCCTGGATGAGCGCCCCGAACGCGTTGTAACCGTCGTTCATGTGGGCGTCGTGCGCGGCCATCAGGGCCGGATCGGCCTCCCGCCCCTCGGCGAGCGCGGCCGAGAGCACGTCGGCGGCGTCCGCGGCCCCGGCCATGCCGAAGGCGACCCCGCTCGAGAACACCGGGTCGAGGAAACACGCCGCGTCACCCACGCAGCACCACCGGGCGCCGTGCGGGCGACCGTTGCGGAAGCTGAAGCTCCCGATGCGCCGCGGCGGGCCGCTCGCGACCGCGCCGTCCGTGATGCGGGACAGCTCGGGGCTGGCCGCGATCGCCTCGCCCAGCCAGGCGTCGGTGATGCCCTTGGCCCGGGTCACGAGCCCGATGCTCACCCGGCGATCGCCGAGCGGGATGGCCCAGAGCCAGCCGTCGTCGACGAAGAAGACCTTCACCAGGCCCTCGGCGGTGATGTCCTCGGCGACCTCGGGGCGGAGCGCCTCGAAGTGCTGGAAGACGGACGCGATGCCGAAAGGCAGCCGGTTCCGGCTCCGGTGCTTGCGGGCCAGGATCGAGTCGAGCCCGGTCGCGTCGATGAGGTAGCGGGCCTCGTAGGCGCCGCGCTCGGTCTCCACCCGCACCGCGTCGTCCTCGAGCGCGACCTCGAGCACCTTCTCGCCCTGGTGGACCTCGGCCCCGGCCGCCTCCGCCGCGTCGAGCAGCACCTGGTCGAAGCGCGCCCGGTCGACCTGCCAGGCGTGGGCCCGGGTGTGGCCGAGCGAGTCCCGGAAGTAGTAGACGGCGCGCTGGCCGGCCGGCTCGTCGAAGAACTCGGCCCCGAGCTTGCGCACGTGCGAGGCCTCGCCCTCGATCGTCACCCCGAGCCGCTCGAGGATCGGCAGGTTGCAGGGCAGGAGCGACTCGCCGATGTGGAAGCGCGGGAAGACCTCGCGCTCGAGCACCAATACCGAGGCGCCGGCCTTCGCGAGCAGGTGGGCGGCGGTCGAGCCGCTCGGACCTCCCCCGATCACGGCCACGTCGTACTGCGTCATCAATTCAGCTCCGGGCCCCCACCCAGGCGCGAAATATAGCAGCGTTCAGAGCGCGCGCAGGACCAGCGAGGTGTTGATGCCGCCGAAGGCGAAGTTGTTGCTGACCACCAGCCGGGGCCGGCCGTCCCGGGCCGCGCCGATCACGTGGTCGAGGGGCGCGCAGCGCGGGTCGACCTCGGCCAGGTTCTTGGTCGGGGCGAGGAAGCCGTCCCGCATCATCGCCACGCAGAGCCCGACCTCGATCGCCCCGCACGCGCCGAGGGTGTGCCCCATGAAGCCCTTGCTCGAGCTGACCGGGACCCGGTCGCCGAACACCGCGTGCATCGCCTCGCTCTCGGCGAGGTCGCCGACCTCGGTCGCGGTGGCGTGCGCGTTGACGTAGTCCACGTCGTCGGCCGAGACGCCCGCGTCCTCGAGCCCCAGCCGGATGGCGGAGGCCATGCCCTCGGCCGAGGGGTTGGTGACGTGGGTCCCGTCGCAGCTCGCCCCGAAGCCGATCACCTCGGCGTGAATGGTGGCCCCGCGCGCCCTGGCGCGGTCGAGGTCCTCGAGGATGAGCGTGCCGGCGCCCTCGGCCACCACCAGCCCGTCGCGCGCCGCGTCGAAGGGCCGGGGGGAGCGCTCCGGGGCGTCGTTGAAGCGGGTGCTGGTCGCGTACATCACGTCGAAGACGCCCGCGTGCGTCCAGTGCAGCTCCTCCGCGCCGCCGCAGATCATCACGTCGGCCCGCCCGGCGCGGATGGCCTCGTAGCCCGTGCCGACCGCCTGCGAGCCGCTCACACAGGCCGCGCAGGTGCTCACCACCCGGCCGCGCACGCCGTAGTACTGCGCGAGGTTCGCCGCGCAGGTGTGGCTCATGAACTTGAGGAAGCTGGTCGAGGGCAGCCCCTCGAAGCTGTCGCGGGCGAGGAGCGGCCGGGCGAAGTCGACGTAGGCGCTGCTCGAGCCGTGAGTGGAGCCGTAGGCGAGCCCGGTGCGGAGGTCGGCGATGTCGTCCGGCGCGAGCCCCGCGTCGGCGATCGCCTGCTCGGTCGCGGTCAGCGCCAGGCGCGCCACCCGGCCCATCGAGCGGATCTTCTTGCGGTCCTTGCCCGCCATCTTCACCCCGACGACCTCGCCGCCGAGGCGGGTGGCCAGGTGCCCGAGCTCCGCCCAGCTCGGCTGGACGCGCACCCCGCTCACGTCCTCCCGGAGCGCCCGGGAGCAGGCGTCGAGCGAGCTGCCGATGGGGGTGACGAGCCCGACGCCGGTGATGACGACGCGCTTGCTCACCCGAGCCCGCCGCTGATCCCGATCACCTGCCCGGTGATGTAGGCGGCGCCGTCGCTGCACAGGAAGCGGACGGTCTGGGCGACCTCGTCGACCGTGCCCACCCGCCGCATCGGGATCGCCTTGAGGATGTGCTCCATCGGCGCGTCATCGAGCATCTCGGTCTCGATCGGCCCCGGCGCGACCGCGTTGACCGTGATCTTGCGCTTGGCGAGCTCCTGGGCGAGCGCCTTGGTGGCGCCGATGAGCCCGGCCTTGGCCGCGCTGTAGTTCACCTGCCCGCGGTTGCCGATCACGCCGCTGACGCTGGAGACGTTGACGATCCGCCCCCAGCGGCGACGCACCATCGGCATCACGAGCGGCTGGGTCACGTGGAAGAAGCCGTCGAGGGTGGTGCGGGTGACCTTCACCCACTGCTCGCGGGTCATGGTCGGAAAGGGCGTGTCGATCGCGAGCCCGGCGTTGTTGATGACCACCCCGATCGGGCGCGGGTCCTCGAGCAGCGACGCGATGGCCGCGTCGCAGGCGCCGGCGTCGGTGACGTCGAACTTCGCGAGCGTCGCCTCGCCCCCCGCCGCCTCGATCCGGGCCTTCACCGCCTCCGCGTCCTCGTCGCGGCTGCGGTAGTTGAGGATCACGGGGAACCCGTCGGCGGCGAGCCCCTCGGCGATCGCCGCGCCGATGCCCCGGCTCGCGCCGGTGATGAGCGCACGCACGTCCTTCATCGAAGGGCCTGAGCTACACGCCCGCGGGGGGCTGCGCAACCTCGAGCGTCACCGCCATGCCGGCGCGGCCCGGCAAGGAGATGGACACGTCGCCGGCCCGGCGCGCCAGCACCGCCTCGACGAGCGCGAGCCCGGCGGAGGCGCAGTTGCGTCGCAGGTCGTCCGGCACCCGGGACGCCGGCGCCTCGGTCTGGCGGCGCAGGCCCGAGATCGTCAGCGGTCCCGGCCCGGCCGAGAGGCAGAGCGCGATCGCGAGCGCCCCGTGCTGGTCGAGCTGGTCGAGCGGCTCGGGCGGGGCGTCGTCGGCCACCGCGAGCACCACGTCGCCGCCCGCCTGGTCGAGCCACGCCCAGGCCTCGAGCAGGCTGACCTCGAACGAGCGGTCGCCGCCCGCGATCGCCGTCGAGAACGCGGTGTTGCTCGTGCCGATCGACACGAGCCCGCTCGCCGCGTTGTGCACGCTGTTCTTGAAGCGGTTGGGGCTGAGCTTGCCTTCCTCCTCGTAGAGCATCCGGAGGAGGGTCACCATCGTCTCGATCTCGCCGAGGCTCGAGCCGTAGACGGTGGGCACGGTGCGCACGTCGACCCCGGCCTGCGCCGCCGCCTGCTCGACCACCTCGCCGAGCATGCTCGCGAACCGGCTGGAGCCGCGGCCGAGCCGGGCGTTGACCAGCTTGCAGGCGGGCTTGTCCACCTCGGGATCGGGGCGCCCCTCGCGCCAGGCGGTGGCGTCGCTGAACCCGGGGGCCCAGAGGCCCACGCCGCGGACGTGGATCGGCTTCACTTGGGCTCCCCCACCAGCACGCTGACGTTGCTCCCGCCGAACGCGAACGAGTTGCTCAGCACCCGCTTGGGGTGGGTCACCGCCGCCTCGCGCTGGACCCGGATCTGGAGCGAGGGGTCGATGGGGTCGCAGCCGAGGGTCGCCGGCAGCCGGCCGCTCAGGATGGCGTGGATGGCGAAGACGATCTCGGTCCCGCCGGCCGCGCCGAGCTGATGGCCGGTGTAGCCCTTGGTCGAGCTGACGGGGACGCGGTCGCCGAAGAGCTTGGCGATCGCGATCGCCTCCGCCTCGTCGTTGAGCTTGGTGGCGGTGCCGTGCGCGTTGATGTGATCGACGTCCTCGGGCGTCAGGCCGGCCTGGGCGAGCGCCCGCTCCATCGCCTCGCGGGCCCCGCGGCCCTCGGGCTCGGGCGAGCTCATCCGGTAGGCGTCGGAGCTCTCGCCCACCCCGAGCAGGCACACCCGGGCGTCGCCCTCCCTCTCGACGAGGGTGAAGGCGGCTCCCTCGCCGATGTTGATGCCCTCGCGCTCCACGCTGAACGGTCGGCACGGCTTGCCCGAGAGGATGCCGAGGCTGTGGAAGCCCTGCAGCGTCATCCGGGTGAGGCTGTCGATGCCACCGATCAGGGCCGCGTCGATCACCCCGGAGGCGATCAGGCGCTGGGCCGAGGCGGCGACCTTGCCGCTGGACGAGCAGGCGGTGCTCACCACGTAGGTGGGGCCCTCGATCCCGGCGATGCAGCCGAGCATCTCGCCGAACGCCGCGAAGTTGTGCTGGCGCTGATACTCGTACTGCTCGGGGATGCTCTGACGCTCGAGCCAGGCGCGGAAGGCCTGCTCGGTCTCCTCCAGGCCCCCGGTGCTCGTGCCGAGGAGGATGGCCACCCGGTCGGCGCCCCAGCGGCCCACCGCCGCGTCGACCTGGGGCTGGATCTCCCGGAAGGCGGCCAGCCCGAGCCGGGCGAGGCGGGTGTCGTAGGGCGCGTACTCGCGGGGCAGCGGCGGCAGATCCCCCGGGTACGCCCCCACCACCGTCTCCATGGTGACCTCGAGCGGCGACGGCCCGAGGCCGGAGCGCCCGGCGTCGAGGGCGTCCAGCACGGCGCGCGTGTCCGCCCCGAGGGCGTTCACGGTCGACCAGGCGGTCAGCGGCAGCGGGCGCACGGGGCTCACGATCGGCACCAGTTAATCCAAGCTCGAAATGGCAGCAAGGCAAACGACCGCTCCGGACGCCCTTGACGGAGCGAGTATTCTGTAAGGGTCTGATTGCTTGAAGGGCTCGGATTCGCCGTGGTACACAGCCTCGCCCGCAGGTCGGGAGGCCCAATACCGCTCGGTGGACGAGCAGGAGGCTACGGGATGGATTGGAAGAAGTTGGCTTTGGTTTTGGCCTGCGGGCTGGCGCTCGTGGGCTGCGGCGACGGCACCACCGACGGCATGGTGGACGGCTACGAGTTCCCGGCGCGCGACGAGGTCTGCGCGGACGGTGAGGAGCCCCCGTGCGCGACGGACACGCCCGCGCAGAGCGCCGAGGCGCGCACGGTCGAGCTCGACGAGTCGATGGAGGCGGAGACCCACACCTTCATCGTCAACGTCATCGCGCTCCCCGAGGCGGTGGATCCCGATGGCCCCGGCGGCGCGCCCGCGGAGGCGGCCGGCTTCAACCTCGACAACCTGAACTCCGGTGAGGGCATCAGCACCAGCGACGCCACCTGCGAGGAGTTCGTGCCCGACTACGTGTCGGTGACCGACTCGAACCACGTCGGCGTCGACAACGCGCTCCAGGGCCTCGTCGGCACCATCGAGGGCCTGCTCAGCGCCGAGGACTGCCCCGGCGGCACCACCGACGGCTGCCTCGACGCGCAGCTCCAGCAGCAGATCGCCGACGGCAGCCTGCTCCTCCTCATGGAGGTCAGCGGCGTCAACAGCTTCACCAACGACTCCGAGGTGAGCGTCCGCCTCTTCCTCGGCGCCACCCAGGACGGCGGCCCGCCCATGGTCGACGGCGGCGGCACGCTCACCGCGGGCCAGACCTTCGTCGAGGAGATGGGGCTCGGCGCCGCGGTGGACGGCGACATCTTCCAGGGTCGCCTGCGCGCCACCACGCCGCTCCTGCCCATCGCCATCAACACCGGCGACTTCTCGCTCACCCTCGAGATCTCGAACGCCGAGGTGCGCTTCGACATCAGCGAGAGCGGCCTCTCGAACGGCGCCATCGGCGGCTTCATCACCACCGAGTCCATCATCATGGCGGCGTCCATGATCATGCCCGGCATCGAGGACACCGTGCGCGGCATCGTCGAGAGCATCGCGGACGTCCAGCCCTCGTCGGCGGACCCCGCGGTCTGCGACTCGGTCTCGGTCGGCCTGACCTTCGGCGCCACCACCGCGATCCAGGGCTGAAGCCCACCCGCATCGTGCGGAGAGAGGGACCGGGAGACCGGTCCCTTTCGTCGTTCTGGGGCACATCGTTCGGAGTCCCCAGAACGGAGACAGTGAACACCACCTGGGGGTCATGGGCCGCGGTCCACGGCCCCCAAATCACGGGCGAGTGACACGCCAGGCCCGTGATTTTGCCGGGATGACGTTGCGGAGTGCGCAGAGTTCGTGCACTCTTCAGCCTCGGAGGGCCGAGACTATGGGGCATGCCGACCCCGTTGGGGGCGCCAAACCACAGCCTGCACCGAAGGTAGTTCCCTTCGGCAAATACCTTCTGCTGGACCGCATCGCGGTCGGCGGCATGGCCGAGGTCTACACGGCGAAGTCGTTTGGCATCGAGGGCTTCGAGAAGTTCATCGCCATCAAGCGGATCCTCCCGACGATGGCCGAGGACGACGACTTCATCTCGATGTTCATCGACGAGGCGAAGATCGCCGGGCACCTGACCCACGCGAACATCGTCCCGATCTACGAGCTCGGGAAGATCGGCGAGTCCCACTACATCGCGATGGAGTACGTCTGGGGCAAGGACCTGCTCCAGATCATGAACCGCTTCCGGCGGATGCGTCGCCACATGCCGCCGGTGATGGCGGCGTGGATCGCGTCGAAGATGCTCGAGGGCCTCGACTACGCGCACCGCAAGCGCGACCGCCACGGGCGGCCGATGGGCATCATCCACCGCGACGTCTCGCCCCAGAACGTCCTCGTCTCCTACGAGGGCCAGGTGAAGCTCATCGACTTCGGCATCGCCAAGGCGGCGAGCCGGAACACCAAGACCCAGGCCGGCGTGCTCAAGGGCAAGTTCGGCTACATGAGCCCCGAGCAGGTCCGCGGGCTCCCGATCGATCACCGCTCGGACATCTTCGCGGTCGGCACCTGCCTCCACGAGATGCTCACCGGCGAGCGCCTGTTCGTGGGCGAGAGCGACTTCTCGACCCTGGAGAAGGTGCGCAACGCCGACGTGGTGCCGCCCTCGCGCTCGGTGCAGGAGATGCCACCGGAGCTCGAGGAGATCGTGCTCAAGGCGCTCACCCGCGAGCCCGACGACCGCTGGCAGTCGGCCGGCGAGATGCAGGAGGAGCTGCAGCGCTTCATCGCGCTCTCGCGGCCGCCCTTCGGCACGTCCAAGCTGAACACCTGGATGCGCACCGCCTTCGCGCCCGAGATCGCGAAGGAGAAGGGGCGCCTCGACAGCTACAACAACGTCTCGCACCCCGGGGTGCCGAGCGCGCCTCAGCCCCGCATGCCGGAGCTCGGCTCGACCTCGCCCGCCAACCCGGTGGCCAAGCAGGCCCCGCCTCCGCCGCCCCCGCCGGGCGCCGGGATCGGCGACTTCGGCGCCACGGACGACGACGACGACTTCGGCGGCGGCGCGACCATGGTCACGGCCTCTCCCTTCGACATGATGGAGGAGCAGCAGGCCAGCGGCGGCGGCGGAGGAGGCGGCGGCGGCTTCGAGGAGCTCACCGAGGAGCCGACCCAGATCTTCTTCAGCGCCGACGACCTCGAGGAGATCGAGGACTCGAGCTCGCCGCCGGCCACGTCGCCCGCGGGCTCCCTCTCGAGCCCCGCCCCGCGCATGCCCGCGCCGGTCGCGGTCGGCACGCCCTCGGTGCAGGCCCAGGCGACCCCGGCGCCGCTCCCGCAGCCCTCGCGGCCGCTCGCGCAGACGATGCAGCTCGGCGCCGGGCAGCTCCCGGCGGCCCCGCAGCCGACCCCGCAGCCCGCTCCGTCCTCGCCGGGCGGACCGCCCGACATGTTCGCGCCCCCGCCCAGCCAGCCGGCGAGCCAGCGCAACGTGCACACGATGGAGGTCGAGCGGCCCGGCCAGCTCAAGCCGCCGGAGAAGAAGAGCGGTATGGGCAAGTGGATCGCGCTCCTCGCGGTCGCCGCCCTGCTCGTGGTCGGCCTGACCGTCGGCGGCGCCCTGCTCTTCTTCGGCGGCGAGGAGACGGGCACGGTGTCGGTGCGCGTGGTCCCGGAGTCCGCCGAGGCGCGGGTCTTCGTGGACGGCGTCCGCCGCGGCGACGCCCCGCTCCTGCTCGAGCACGTGCCCGAGGGCGAGCACACCATCGAGGTGCGCGCCGAGGGCTTCCGCACGACCTCCCGCACCGTCCCGGTGAACGCGGGCAGCACGGCGATGCTCGAGATCGCGATGGAGCAGGACACCCCGCCCCCGGCGGTGGCCGCCGCTCCGCCGACCCCGACCCCGACCCCCGAGCCGGTCGCCGCGGCCGAGCCCGAGCCCGAGCCCGAAGCCGAGGAGCCCGAGCCCGAGCCCGAGCCGGTGGCCGAGGAGCCGGAGCCCGAGCAGCGCGCGGAGGCGAACGTGCAGCCGCGCCAGCAGCCCCGGCAGCAGCCCCGCCGTGGCGGCGACACCCAGCGCAGCGGCGGCACCGCCCGCAGCGGCGGCGGCAGCGCCGCGCCGCGCCGCGCCCCGGCCGGCCGCGGCTCGCTGACCATCAACACGATGCCCTGGGCCCGCGTCTTCGTGGACGGCCGCGACACCGGCCGGAACACCCCGGTCCGGAACTACCCGGTCGCTCCGGGCTCGCACACCATCGGCCTCCGCACCAACGACGGCACGATGCACACCGTGCAGGTCGACGTCCCCGCCGGCGAGAACGTTCGCATCGTCCGCCAGCTCTGACTTCGTCGACAGCTCACGGCCGCGGGATGGCACCTCGCCGTCGCCGCTCGGCGGCCGCGAATTACTCTCGCCAAGACGCGAAGGCGCAAAGGGGCGGGCTCGGCCGCGGGACGGCTGACTCGCCCGCCCGTGCCGGGGCGCCCCGCCGCTCGGCAGATGTGAACCCGCGTCCATTTTACTCACGCAGAGGCGCAGAGGCGCAGAGACGTGGAGTGGCCTCGGGATGGCACCTCGCCGGCGGTTGCCGCGACGCCCCGCCGTTTGGCGACCGGGGAGCGGCGTCCATTTTACTCGCGCAAAGACGCCAAGACGCAAAGGGGCCGGCGTGGCCGCGGGACGGCTGGCTCGCCCGCTCGGGCCGGGACTCTTGCTGCTCGGCGGATGGGGTAGGCGTCAATTCTACTCACGCAGAGGCGCAGAGATGTGGAGTGGCCTCGGGATGGCACCTCGCCGGCGCTTGCCGCGACGCCCCGCCGTTTGGCGACTGGGGAGCGGCGTCAACTTTACTCGCGCAAAGACGCCAAGACGCAAAGGGGCCGGCGTG
>Ga0310345_10002905_pt1 | contig 16815 bp, 15 predicted proteins | sample HC15DNA20500_MG_FD_204667 | JGI IMG/M metagenome (GOLD analysis project Ga0310345, IMG submission 204667) | Marine microbial communities from station ALOHA, North Pacific Subtropical Gyre - HC15-DNA-20-500_MG | ecosystem: Environmental > Aquatic > Marine > Oceanic | place: Pacific Ocean: North... | reverse complement strand
ATGGCCATGGAAGCCCTGCGCTGCCCGCCTGCCGATGCGGATGTGACCAAACTTTCAGGTGGTGAGAAGCGCCGCGTGGCGCTGTGTCAGCTTTTGCTGCGTCAGCCCGACCTTCTGCTTCTCGATGAGCCTACCAACCATCTCGACGCCGAGACGACTGCCTGGCTTGAAAAGCATCTGCGGGAATATCCCGGCGCCGTGATGATCATCACCCATGATCGCTACTTCCTCGACAATGTCACCGGCTGGATCCTCGAACTCGATCGCGGCCGCGGCATTCCCTATGAGGGGAATTACACCGCCTATCTGGAGAAGAAGGCCAAGCGCATGGAGCAGGAAAGCCGGGAGGAGGCATCCCGCCTCAAGGCTCTTTCGCGCGAGCGCGAGTGGATTTCGGCGAGCCCGAAGGCCCGTCAAGCCAAGTCGAAAGCGCGTATCCGCGCTTATGACGAGCTGGTGCAGGCTGCAAGCGACCGCCGCCCGGGCGACGCGCAGATCATCATTCCGGCCGGTGAAAGGCTGGGCAATGTCGTGATCGAAGCCGAAGGCCTGTCCAAGGGTTATGGAGACCGCCTGCTGATCGACGATCTTACCTTCAAGCTTCCTCCAGGCGGCATTGTCGGCGTGATCGGCGCCAACGGTGCGGGTAAGACCACGCTGTTTCGGATGATCACGGGACAGGAAAAGCCTGATGGTGGAGAGATCCGCATCGGTGAGACCGTAAAGCTTGGTTATGTGGACCAGAGCCGCGACTCGCTCGACCCGAACAAGACTGTCTGGGAAGAAATTTCGGGCGGGAATGACATCCTCAAGCTTGGCAAGCATGAGGTGAACTCGCGCGCCTATTGCTCCTCCTTCAACTTCAAGGGCGGGGACCAGCAGCAGAAGGTGGGCACGCTTTCGGGTGGTCAGCGCAACCGTGTGCATATGGCCAAGCTTCTGAAGGAAGGCTCCAACGTTCTCCTGCTCGACGAACCGACCAACGATCTTGATACAGAGACCTTGGCGGCTCTTGAAGATGCGCTGGAAAATTACGCAGGCTGCGCCGTTATCATCTCGCATGACCGCATGTTCCTCGACCGCCTTGCCACCCATATCCTCGCCTTTGAAGGCGATAGCCATGTCGAGTGGTTCGAGGGCAATTTCGAGGATTACGAGAAGGACAAGATCCGTCGTCTGGGCCCGGAAAGTGTCAACCCGAAACGGGTGACCTACAAGCCGCTTACGCGATGATTTTTTCAGCCGGCAATTTTTTTGTTGCCGGCTGAAACCATCCGCGAGGTCGTGCGTTCAGGCTCAGTTGGGGCAGAAAGAATGTGGGGAACCAAGTGACGGTAAATTTCGAGCTTCTGTTTCAGGAGCTCTCCAGTCCTTACATGGTTCTAGATCGGCAGCTGCGCTATGTTGCGGCGAACAAGGCTTATGAACAGGCCACCAGCCGCAGCAGCGAAGATCTGATCGGTCAGTACCTTTTCGACCTGTTTCCCAATGAAGGCGAAAGCGGCAAGCGTCTGAAGGCGTCGTTCCAGCGTGTTCTGGAAACAGGGGAGCAAGACACCCTGGCCTATATTCCCTATGACATACCTCGCCCTGCCAGTCAGGGCGGTGGCATGGAGCAGCGCTTTTGGACTGCAGTTCACATTCCGCTGTTGAACGACAAGGGGACGGTGGAGTTCATCGTCCAGAATACGGTGGATGTCACCGATCTGGTTCGTTTGCGCCAAGCGGCCCACCTGCCTTTCCGCCTGGATGAAGTTCGATTGCTCGAACGGGCACGTGAGGCGGAGCGGCAGCATCAGGACCTCCACGCGGAAAGTGAGAATTTCCGGCGCTTTTTCCAGCAGGCGCCGAGCCTGATCGCCGTGCTTTCGGGTCCCAACCACGTATTCACTTTCGTCAACGACGCATATATGCGCCTTGTGAACGGTCGCCCTATGCTGGGACTGTCGGTGCGTGAAGCCCTTCCCGAGATCGAAGGGCAGGGCTTCCTGGAACTGCTTGATGGGGTGTATCAAACCGGTGAGCCGGTTAGTGGCGAGGCAGTGAGAGCCTGGCTTCAAGCGACCGAAAATGACGAGCCGCGCGAAATTTTCGTGGATTTTACCTATGATCCCATTCGTGACGAGAATGGTGAGATCACGGGGATATTTGTTCAGGGTATGGATCGGACCGAGGCCGTGCGCACGCAGAGGCGCCAGAGGCTTCTGCTGGATGAGCTCAATCACCGCGTGAAGAATACGCTTGCCACCGTCCAGTCCATCGCTTCACAGACAATGCGTACCGCGCGCGACCTCAAAAGTGCGCGCGAAGATTTCGAGGCGCGCATTGTGGCCCTTTCCAATGCGCACAACATCCTCAGCGTGCAGGAATGGGCAAATGCGGAACTGAGCGCGCTGGTCAACCAGGAACTGATTGCCTACGGACCGGAGCGTTACATATGCAAGGGCAGTTGGGTCGTTCTCAACCCGAAGACAGCGATCGCGCTTGCTCTCGTGCTTCATGAGATCACGACCAATGCTGCCAAGTATGGCGCCTTGAGCACTTCTGAGGGGTGTGTCCGGATCAGCTGGGAGGTCGATCTGAAATGCGGTCAGCTTGTCATCGCATGGCAGGAGGAGAATGGCCCGGTCGTGGAGCCACCCAGCCACAAGGGCTTCGGCAGTCGTATGATCAGCCGTGTCGTGGAGGGCGAACTCGACGGCACTTTTACAGCCAAATTTGAACCCAGCGGCTACTCCTGTCGCATTGAAATTCCTTATGAGGTGGCCGTTCAATGATTGTCGTCAATGCTGAGAGCGCCGTGCGCGACCTGAAGGATGTTCGGGTCTTCGTCGTTGAAGATGAAGCTCTGGTCGCCATGAATCTGGAAATGATGCTGGAGGATTTCGGTTGTGAGGTCGTTGGTCCGGCCATGCGCTTCGACAAGGCAAAGGAGCATCTGGAGCGCGGTGTGGAGGCCGATGTTGCCATTCTCGACGTCAATGTAGGCGGCACGCCCGTCTTTCCGCTTGCCGAGCTTCTAGTTGAGGCTGGCATTCCACTGGTCTTTGCGACCGGATATGACCGCTCCGGCATTCCAGAGGAATGGCACCATCGACCCATTTTGCAGAAACCCTATACGGCCGATGATGTGCAGCGGGGTCTGAGCCAGGCCCTTGCCACCAAAGAGCAGGCGTCCTGATCACGTAAACCCACGGGAAGACGCAAAACTGTTACCAAAAGGGACGTGACAACCGGCCACTTCGCATTTTCATATGCGATGAGGCATAGTATCCGTTATCTTTCAGCAGAATTGGCTGCCGGAGCAGCTGTGTGCAGCTATTAGCGGATCAGGATATGTTACGTCGACCAGGTGACAGCGCAATGAGCATTCCCGCTGCACCGACACGATCCGAATTGAAGAGCCGTACTTTCATCGGTGGCATCGGTGTTTCCATTCCGGAAGCATCGATCGCCAATGACGAGCTAGTCGCCAGCTACAATGCCTGGGCTCAGAGCGAAAATTTGGAGCGGGCTGCGCGTGGCGAGGCTGCAGTGCGCGAATCCAGTAGCGACTTCATTGTCAATGCGTCGGGCATCCGCAATCGCCACGTCTATGAGCGCGACGGCATTCTGGATCCGAACCGCATGGCTCCGCGCATTCCCGGTCGCGGAGATCACGAACTCTCCGTGCTTGCCGAATTCGGGCTTGGTGCTGCGAAGCGGGCGCTGGATGATGCGGGCATTGATGCCGCCCAGCTTGATCTTGTCATCTGCTCGAATTCGCATCCGCAGAGACCCTATCCCGCGCTTGCCATCGAGATCCAGCAGGCGCTGGGTTCCGGAGGTGCGGCCTTCGATATGGGGCTTGGCTGCTCGTCCGCCCTTGCGGCGCTTCACGTCGCGACCAATCTCGTGCGAGCAGGTGCGCATCAGCGCATCCTTGTTGTAGTACCAGAGCTGGTGACGAGCCATCTCGACTTCCGCGATCGACAAACGCATTTCATTTTTGGCGATGCGGCCGTTGCGTTTCTGGTCGAAGGACTGGGAGAAAAAGAGGAAAGGGCGGGGCGGTTCGAAATCATCGGCACCAGTCTCTGGACCCAATTTTCCAGCAATATCCGTACGAATTTTGGCCATCTGAGCCGCCTCGCGCAGGACGATCCTTCCGTGCTTCACATGGAAGGCAATCTGATCAAGCAGGTGGGAAACAAGGTCTTCAAGGAAGTCACGGTTGCCGGCCACCAGTTCATCGTTGATTTTCTGGCAGGCTATGATCATACGCCCGCCACTATGCGCCGCTTCTGGCTGCATCAGGCGAATGCGCGCATGAATGCCATGATCCTGAAGCTTGCCTTCGGCGAAGAAGTGGGAGCTGACCGCGCTCCAACCGTGCTGGACCGCCTGGGCAACACGGCTGCTGCCGGTGCGATCATCGCGCTTGAAGAAAATCATCGGGATATGAAGTCAGGCGAATACGGCCTGCTTTGCGCTTTTGGTGCAGGTTATTCCATCGGTGGTGCGCTCTTGCGCATGATGTGAGGTTGACGCCTCAATCCACTTCATCTTCCGCTTCCAGAAGGCGTGTGGCGCGCCAGCGGGTGAGCACTTCGTTGATGTCGTCAATGACAAAGAAGCGGGCGGCGTCGCGGTCATAGCCTTCCGCCAACAGGGCGTCATAGTCGGTGTGGTTGTGCCGGATATGCGTGACAGCAGCGAGCCAGACGGCGATCGTTGGCGGCAGGGTGCGCAGCTTTCGATCATTCGCGGCTGCGCGGATCTGCTCCATATCCGCAAAGGGGCCTTGAGGGAGCAGGGCGGTCAGCGCCTTTGCCACCGCGCGCTGTCTTCCTGTTGTCGGCGCCATGTCACCTCCTTGAATTCATCTTGCAAGCACGCTGCCACCCCAAGAGCGGCTTGCCAAGCACATCTATTCGATATAAACATATCTTTATATCTTTGTTGGAGATGCTGATGCTGTCGCGCCCCACGATACAGTTCGATACGATGGTCGAGACGCTGAAGGCGGCTGCGGAGCCCAGCCGTCTGCGGATACTCGTCCTTCTGTCGCATACGGACTTGACGGTGTCCGACCTCACCGAGATCCTGAATCAGTCACAACCGCGGGTCTCGCGCCATCTGAAACTGCTTCTCGAAGCTGATCTGATCGTGCGTTACCAGGAAGGCTCCTGGGCCTTCTTTCGCCTCTCGGATACGGAGGCTGCGCGTGCTTTTGTAACGGCCGTTGTCGGCAGGGTTGATCAGGCCGATGACGTGATCGAGCGCGACCTTGAGCGCCTGGAGGCGATCAAGCGCAGGCGGCAGGAGCGGGCGGCGGAGTATTTCGCTCAGAACGCGGCAAGCTGGGATGAAATCCGCTCTCTGCATGTGCCGGATGCGGCCGTGGAGCAGGCTCTTCTGGAGCTGATTGGAAACGAGCCTTTCCAGTCCATGGCCGATCTTGGCACGGGTACGGGGCGGCTGCTTGAATTCTTTGCGCCGCTTTACCGGCGTGGCGTTGGAGTGGACCTGTCGCGTGAAATGTTGGCGGTTGCGCGCGCCAATCTGGAAAAGGCTGATATTCTTCACGCGCAGGTGCGGCTTGGCGATGTCTATGCGCCGCCAGTGGAGCGGGATGCGCATGACCTCGTAACCTTGCACCAGGTTCTGCATTATCTCGACGAGCCCGCACAGGCGGTCGGCGAGGCGGGCAAACTGCTGCGTCCAGCCGGGCGGCTTGTCATCGTGGATTTTGCCACGCATGACCTTGAATTCTTGCGCGAGGAGCATGCGCATCTGCGCCTGGGCTTCTCCGACCGCCAGATCCGCGAATGGGTGGAGGCAGCGGGCCTTGTGCTGACGGAGACGCGCAGTTTTGCACCTGAAACGAATGGAGACGCAGGTCTGACGGTCAAATTGTGGATCGCGCAGGACCAGCGTCTGCTTATTGCCGATACTGAACTATCCGCTGCGGCGGGAACGGAGATTGCCTGATGGCTCAGCACGCCAAGCCCCTTGATCCGGAGCATCGCGCTCCGCTCAATGTTTCGTTCGAATTTTTTCCGCCGAAGTCGGAGGAGATGGAGCGCCGTCTTTGGGAAACGGTGCAGAAGCTTGTGCCGCTAAAGCCTCACTTTGTCTCCGTCACCTATGGTGCGGGCGGCTCCACGCGCGAGCGTACCTCACGGGCAATCGAGCGCATTCTTGAAGAGACGCCGCTGACGCCTGCCGCGCATTTGACCTGCGTGGATGCCAGCAGGGATGAGGTGGATGCGGTGATCCGGGATTTCCTCGCCATGGGTGTAAAGCGCTTCGTTGCGTTGCGCGGTGATCCAGCGGCAGGCATTGGCTCGGCCTATGAGCCGCATCCGGATGGCTATGCGAACGGGGCGGAACTCGCCGGCGCGCTGGCGCGGCTGGGGGCGGAGGACATCTCGGTATCGGCCTATCCCGAGAAGCACCCGGAAAGCGCTGATTGGGATGCGGATATCGATATGCTGAAGCGCAAGGTGGACAACGGTGCCACGCGCGCGATCACCCAGTTCTTTTTCGACAATGATCTGTTCGAGGCCTATCTGGAACGGGTGCGTGCCGCAGGGATCAACATTCCGGTCGTGCCGGGCATCCTCCCCGTACACAATTTCACGCAGATGACGCGCTTTGCAGGCCAGTGCGGGGCGAGTGTTCCCAACTGGCTGGCAGACCGCTTCGCAGGCCTCGACAAGGATCCGGTCACCCACCAGCTTGTGGCAGCAGCCGTGGCCGCGGAGCAGGTGCTCGACCTTGTCCAGCGTGGCGTACAGGACTTTCACTTCTATACGATGAACCGCGCCGATCTGCCTTTCGCCATCTGCCATCTGCTTGGGATCCGCGCAGAGGCACAAGCTGTGGCAGCGTGAGCGCCATTGCAACGAGATTGACAAGAAAAGGCCGGGGTTGCGATGCCCCGGCCTTTTCGTTTGTCTGGTGCTGATTGTTTTCTTCTTCTTTCAGCGGGTCAGGGAAGAACACCCATCACGAGTGCTCCGACAACGGCGAATGCCGCACATACAGCAAGCGCGTTCAGTGGCCGTATCAGTCCCATGGCATAGCCTCCTCTGCAGACTGGCTACGGATTCTATGGGCTTTGGCAAAAATGAAAAGCGGATTTTATGCTGCGCTGCGGCAGATATGTGAAAAAACTGTTACGACGGATAGCCTTCCACATTGATTTTGTTGGCAGAGTTTTTTCTCGTTCACAAAAGGTAAAAGCGAGGCACAGGGCTTAAAAGCCGATCCTGCGTGCGAGTCGTCCGTCTATCGTCAGCAGGCCCAGAACGATCACACCCATCCCGATCATCTCGAAGCTTTCCAATCGTTCGCCGAGAAAGATCGCGCCGAGCAGAATAGCTGTCGCTGGAACGATCAGTGTGACAAGGGAGGTGTTTGTTGCGCCCGCCGAAGCAAGCACCTGAAAGTAGATGATGTAGGCGAAGGCTGTGGCGATGACGGCGAGCACGAGGATTGCGGCCCAAGCGCCAGCGCTGGCTGAGAACATGCCGTCCAAATCGAAGAAGATCAGCACCAGCGGGAGCGTGATCAGGCTGGAGCCGGTCAGCTGCCCCGTCGCGACGACAGGGGCGGGGATCTCCTTGAACCGGCGGGCAAAGATAAAGCCCAGACCGTAGGAGATGGCGGCGCCGATCAGGCAGAGTTTGGCCCAGATGGGGCCGCCAAGACCTGCAAACAGGCCTGGCCCGATCATAATGGCTGTACCAGTGATGCCAAGCATGATCCCGGCAAGCCGCAGGCCGCTCAACTTTTCGTCTCTGGTCAGCGTATTGGCCAGGATGGCGGTCCAGAACGGGGTGGTGGCGTTGAGGACCGCAGAGAGGCCAGCGCCAAGTTCCGTCTGGCCGAGAAAGATCAGCGAGAAGGGAATGACATTGTTCAGAACCGACAGGGCCAGAAAGCTTCCCGCACGATCGAGCGCGGGGCGAAAGCTAATATTGCGGATGAACAAATAGAGCTGAAGCAGGCTGGCCGCAATCACCACGCGGAACATGACCAGCACCAGCGGCGGCACCTCCTGAACGGCAATGCGCGCGCAGAAGAAGGAGCCGCCCCAGATGACGCCAAGAAACAGGATCAGCGACCAATCCTTCAGGGAAATCTGACGTGAAAGTGCTGCCGGGGCAGGTTGCATTGTGTCGGCTCCGCGATGAGCCACAGATTTAGGCGCCTTGAGACCCGGCTTCCACCCGAAACCCGATCTGGCCTAACAGCCTGTTTCCGGTGAACGACTTCTTTCTTGCTGTTCCTTCGGGGGCCAAGGCGCAGTAGCCTTGCGCAAACTCTGGAGGATAGTTCATGCAGCGATTTGCCACCGCCCGGGATGCAGCGCTTGAGATGCGACCGGACGAACCGGTCTACTGCTTTCGTCCTGAAGTGCTGAAACGGGATGCACGGGAATTTGTCCAGATGTTTCCCGGCAAGACGGCCTATGCGGTAAAGACCAATGGCGAGAGGCTGGTGCTGAAAACGCTGTCGGAAGCTGGGATCGACGCTTTCGACGTCGCTTCGCCAGCAGAATTTGCGGCTGTGCGCGACGTCGCGCCCGATGCGGAAATGCTCTACATGCACCCGATCAAGGCGCAGTCGGACATTCGCCTGGCACTGGAGGAGTATGGCATCCGCGTGATCGCTATCGATCACGAGGACGAGATCACCAAGCTTACGCGCGTTGTGCGTGCGCTCGACATCGACCCGGGCACACTCACGGTCTATGTGCGTATCCAGACCAAGGGACATGCGGCTTACGAGCTGTCCAAGAAGTTTGGCGCCGGGCCGGCCAATGCCGTCGAGCTGATCAAGCGGCTCTCGCGCTATGGCTTCAAGGTGGGTTTGTGCTTCCATGTCGGGAGCCAGATCGAAGACCCGGATACCTATGAGCGCGCATTAGCCTCGGCAGACTGGGTAAGAAGCAGGGCCGGGGTGAAACTGGCGGGACTTGATGTCGGCGGTGGCTTCCCTGCCGAATATGGCCACGACCCGAACCGCAAGAAGCCAGTGATGCCATCGCTCGAGGAACTGATGGCACGGTTGCGCGGCGATATCGACGAGTGGGGCTTCAACGACCTTCCGCTGGTTGCCGAACCAGGCCGCGTGATCGTGGCGCGCGCCTTTTCGCTCATCGTGCGCGTATTGTTGCGCAAGGGGCGGCGCATCTACATCAATGACGGAATCTGGGCCTCACTTTCGGACTCCTGGACCGGCAAGATCACGTTGCCTGCGCGTTTCATTCCCGATCCGGCCATTCGCAACCGCAATGGCAGCCAGGACAAGCTCCTGCCCTTCAAGGTCTGTGGAGCAACCTGCGATTCCGTCGACATCCTGTCGCGGCCATTCTGGCTTCCGGAGACGGTGGATACCGGCGACTGGATCGAAATCGGCCATATCGGTGCCTATTCGCTGTCGCTGCGCACGCGCTTCAACGGTTTTTATCCGGACACATTTGTCGAGGTGGATACGCCATTCGATGCCGGAACGGCACCGGAGAGTTTCGCCAGCCTCGAGACGATGGCTGACTGAAACGAAGTCGGGCGCATCAAACCAATGATGCGCCCGAGCTCATGATTAGAGATTGGACAGGAGCGTTGGCGTCGGCCACCCATCGGCGGGCAGACCAAGGCGGATCTGCTCCTCGCGCACGGCGGTGCGTGTGCCAAGGCCCAGAATGCCATCGATCTCGCCGACATCATGGCCGCGATCGGCAAGCTTTCTCTGCAGAAGCTTCATGGCTTCCGGGGCCAGACCTTCTTCCGGGTTGCCTGCGTCGAAATTCGGCGCACCGGCATAGCGGGTTGCGAGGTGAGCGGCCGTGAGGGTGTAGACCAGCGACTTGTTCCACTCGAGATAGATATCGAAATTGTCATAGACCATGAAGGCCACGCCCTTGTGGCCCATGGGCAGCAGGATGGAAGCCTGCATGCCGTCTGCAGGAAGCGGACTTCCGTCACGCTGGGTCACGCCCATTGCGGCCCATTCCGAGCGCGGCAGCTTGGTGTTGCGGCCGGTCTGTGCCCAGGGCATTTCGGCAGGAACCTTTACCTCCTGCAGCCAGGGCTCGCCAGCTTTCCAGCCGAGTTCGCTGATCGCGCGCGCGGCCGTGAGTATGGCATCGGGAGATGAAGCCTTCAGATCGACCTTTCCGTCGCCGTCACCATCCATGCCCTTGTGCAGATAGTCGCTTGGCAGCATCTGCATCTGCCCGATTTCGCCAGCCCATGCACCCTGAACGTCGGCCGAAACCGTACCCTGATCGATGAGCTGGAGAAGGGCGATCAGTTCCGGGCGAAATAGCTCCGGCCGACGGCAGTCATGGGCGAGCGTTGCAAGGGCATCCAGCGTATTGAAATCACCCTGTACGGCGCCGAAATCGGTTTCGAGCGCCCAGAAGGCTGCGATGACCGGACCCGGTACGCCGAACTCGCTTTCGGCGCGTGCGAAAACATCAGAATATTTCTGAAGATTGCGCTTGCCGTTCTGCAGGCGGTTGTCGCTGATGAGACGATTGGCGAAGTCGCGAAAGGTCATGTTGAAGACGCTTTGTGAACGATCGCGGTCAAGCACGCGCTGCGAGATCGAAGCGCGCTGCAGAGCCGCCAATCCGCGCTCGCCAACGCCCATGCTTGCTGCTTCCTGTGCGACGCCTTCACGCCATGCGGCGAAGTCGCCACCACATGCCTGGGCAAATGCGGTCGAGGGAATGGCGGCAGCAAGTGCGAGTGCCGCGATTGTCGTCTTCATCTTCATTCGTCCATCCTTGTTTTCTCGGCCTCAGCTCGCGTGAGCCTTCAGCCAGTCCCGCCAGGCTTTCGCACTGCCGTTGAACACGTTGATATCGGCGTCACCCCTGATGCCCGGCAGGATGCCGGTACCGGTATATTGCCAGAAGACGAAGGGATGCCCGCCATATTTGTCATCAGGATGACCGGCCACCGAGCGCAGCCAGAATGGATAACCCTTGAAGCGCCAGAGACCATTGTCCTCGAAGAAATCGACCGAAGTATAAATGATTGGCCGCTTGCCGTAGTGGCGCTCGATGGCGTCGAGGAAAATCTTCATCTCCGAGCGCACGGTCTCCGCAGGCGGTCTCAGTTTGCAGGTGGGAGAGGTGTGGTTCCACTCCATGTCGAGCACCGGCGGCAGGGCTGAACGGTCCTTGGGAACATGGCGGATGAACCACTGGGCCTGTTCGATTGCCGGGCGGCAGAAATAGTAGAAGTGATAGGCGCCGCGGGGAATGCCGGCGCGTGCTGCACCGGACCAATGGTCGCGGAACTTGTCATCGACGCGGTCACCGCCTTCGGTGGCCTTGATGAAGCCGAAGGAGATGCCGGCATTGCGCAGTTGGTTCCAGTCAACTTCCGGCTGATATTTCGACACGTCGGTCCCGTGGACCGGATAGCTGGCAGGGGTGCGGCCGTTCCAGTCATGCGGGTCCCGGTCGCCATAGCGAAGGCCCTGGCTGGTGGGAGTAGTTGCGGCCTGTGGCGCGATGTCGGCCAGATCGTAGCTGATGCTGGAGCAGCCTGTGACAAGGGCGAGCATTGTCGAGAGGAAAAGAGTGCGCATTGATGCTCCAACAAGTTCAGCGAATCATCACCAGGAATTCACGCGACATGGATAGGCTATGCCTGCGCCTGCGTCACGAGTAGGTTGCAGGTCGGGATGCGTTGGCGACGAAGGATATTTGATGCGATTTCTATTACGTGCGCTGAAGTGGATTGCGCTTCTTGTTGTTGTTGCCGCCCTTGGTGGCGCTCTCTGGCTTTACCTGTATCCGCCCGCGCTTATTCGTGTCGGATCAAATTATGCAGCGAAAATCGTCTGCTCCAATGTTTTCCTGGGTGGTCGTGAGGCGCAGGAGGTTCTGCGCACGGATGTGCAGGCACCCGGGCACCCTCTGCTCGAACTGATGCAGGTGCAGGTCTATCCCCAGGATGCGACGGTGCGCACGGGGCTTTACGGCGTGATCGGTGACGGATTGGCGGTTTTTCGTGGAGGAACGGGATGTGCCGCAGCACCGGAGGGACTTGCGTCCATTCCCGAAAGTTTCGCGCCCCACAGCCCGGCGTCGCGCAACACGCTGGAACTCTGGCCGGACGGATTCCGGATTGATGTTTCGCAGAACCAGGAACTGGCTCGGGTGCTTGACGACATCAAGCTGACCGGCCCCGGCATGCGGGCGGTGGTCGTGGTGAAGGATGGGCGCATCATCGGCGAGCGCTATGGTCCCGGTGTCGTCAATTTCGAACAGCCGCTTCTCGGCTGGTCCATGACCAAAACGGTGACGGCTGCGCTTGTCGGTGCTGCCATAGGCGAGGGGCTGCTTTCCGTTAATGACAGCAGTCTGTTGCCGGAGTGGTCGGGCGACGAGCGTTCCGCGATCAAGGTTGAACATCTTCTCGGCATGGAGAGCGGGCTGGAGTTCAATGAAGACTACGGGGACGTGACCGATGTCACGCGCATGCTTTACCTTGAAGGTGACATGGCTGCTTATGCCGCAGCCAAGTCGCTTGAGGCGGAGCCGGGGGAGCGCTTTTCCTATTCCAGCGGTACGAGCGTGCTGCTTTCGCGGATCCTGCAAAACAGCTTCGAAGACGCGCAGGACGCGCTGGCATTTCCGCGCAAGGCTCTGTTCGATCCGCTGGGAATGGACAGTTCCGTGCTGGAGACCGACCTTGCCGGTACATTTGCCGGCTCGTCCTATCTCTATGCCAATGCGCGTGACTGGGCCCGTTTCGGCCTGCTTCTTGCAGATGACGGGGTGTGGCAAGGTCAGCGAATCCTGCCCGAAGGCTGGGTGGATTACATGCGCACACCTACAGAGGCCTCGGGCGGCGAATATGGCCGACATGTCTGGCTGCACGGTCCGCGTGGAAACCTTCCCCCCACGGCGGATCCAGATGAAGGGTTCGATCTGCCAGAGGATGCCTTTTGGCTGCTTGGGCATGACGGTCAGACGATGACCATCATTCCTTCGCAGCGTCTCGTCATTTTGCGGATGGGGCTGACGCCTTCGAAACTTGGCTATCGTCCGCAGGCGCTGGTTGACGCGGTCGTGAAAGCCGTCAGGCAGACGGAAGAGTGATGCGGGCCAGCACGGCGTAACCGCGGAAAAGTGATTCAAATGAAAGCTTTGCGTCGCGGCTTTCGCATTCCGATTCAAGGAATTCACGAAGCGATTCACGCGGGGTGACGTGGAACGCAGCCAGCCAGCGGTGAAGGAGCCAGCGGAAGGCGCGGGGCAGGTGCTCCTGCGACCCGAAATCCACGATATAGAGGTTGCCGCCGGGGGCAAGAACGTCCAGCCCCTGGCTGATAGCCGCTCTCCAGGGCGGTATCATCGAGATGGCATAGGAGAGAAACACGCGTTCGAACTTCGTCCGGCCGAATAGCGCTTGCGGGTCGAAACAGGTCGCGTCTCCCTCGGCAAGCAAGACGATGTCATCGACATGTTCACGTGCCAGACGCTTGCGCGCGGTCGCCAGCATGGCTGTGGATATGTCCAGGCCATGGAAACGGGCCCCGGGATAGCGCGCGGCTGCCAGCGACAGGTTTCGGCCTGTGCCGCAACCAAGTTCCAGCACGCAAGACCCGCTTGCAGGTGCAAGTTCATTTATGAGGCGATCGCGCCCCAGTAAATAGAACTTGCGCGTGATGTCGTAGAAGTGCCGCTGGTGGCGGTATACACCGTCCATCAAACGCTGATGCGCGGCGCTGTCCTGCATCAGGCTCATGCGTCTTTCTTCACGTAAAGATGGAAGCCGCCATAGATGGCGGAGCGGTCACGTGCGGAGAGCTCCCGGGAGCGCACGAAGTCGTATTTCCACTGGTCGAGCAGGGTAGGCGAGACGCGCCCGGGCAGGAGCGTTGGCTGTGCGGCGGTACGGAAAATCACGCGAGCGCCGGGTGCCGCGGTGCGGGTAATCTGCATCCAAAGCGCGTTCAATTGCGCGTCGCTCATCCAGTCCTGCGCGTCGAGAAGGACGAATCGGTCAACGCTGGCGTCGGGCTTCTTCGCCAGCAGATCGACGAAGTTGACGTGATGAATGCGGGCGCGATCGGCATTGGCGCGTATGGTCGCGAAGTTTTCCGGTTCGAGATAGGCGGGACGCGTCGCTTCACCAGCCTTGGGGTAACGGCGGGCAAAGGCCTGCCAGGCGAAATAGTTTTCGCGCAGCGGGAAATGGCAGGCAAGCTTTTCCAGGCGCGTGCACAACACTTCCGCCATGCTGCCGCCATCGCTGACGAGCACGTCATATTGTGCCGGCGGGATGCCAAGGCCGAAGAGGGAGGCTTTGCGAGAGGTGGCCCAGCGAATGAGCGGCTTGTCGAAAAGCGGACGCAGATTGTCCTCAAAAAACCGGCGCTGCTCGCGCAGGCTTTTCGCCTGCATGATCCCGGCGGGATCGACACCGTGCAGCCGAGCCAAGCGATGACCGCTGGCGATGAAGAAACCGAGCAACCCCTTGTGGTAGAAATTACGGGTGAAAGCATCAACACGACGGCGGCCGAGCAGGTCGCGCCGTTCCCAGTAGCGGCGGGACTGCTTGTCCAGAACGGGCGCAATGAAGCGGTCATAGGCTGCGGCGTTGGATTTGTGGCCGTCTTCACCAAAGAAGCGCTGAATGTCGGCGGGTGACGGCAGGGTACGGAATGCTGCAAGCTTGAGGCGGTTCAGCGCCACATGGGCGGCGTTGAGGTCGACAACATCAACCTGGCCCGGCATGCGTGTCAGATAGGCCAGCATGTTGCAGCCGCCGGATGCGATCGTGACCACGCGGTGGCCTTGCGCCAGCTCCATCGCATCCATGTCCACATCCGGATCTTCCCAGATCTGCGGATAGACGAGGCCGGAGAATAGGAGGGCGAATAGCCGTTCGGAGATGCCGGCCTTGGAAAGAGCGCGGTTCTGGTAGACCGCCTTCTTGATATGCCTGTGCGACGACAGGCCGATATCCGCCGAAAGATCCGTCATGGCTCACGCTCCCATGCTTTTCATGAAGCAGTAGCGTGGCTGCGTGACAGGCCTTTGAACGCTATGTGACCATGTGTGACGGTACTGTGGAGGAGTCAGCCCCGGCGTTGCGCTTCCATGTAGGATCGCAGCACCGCATTCATCCGGCTTTGATATCCCTTGCCGCGAGACTTGAACCATTCAACGACATCTTCATCGAAGCGTACCGTAAGTTGTTTCTTACCGGTGGGCATGACGAGGCGAGCCTCACGCCAAAACTGTTCGTCCAGTTCAGGAATGTCGCTGTAGTCGATGTCCGCGTCCGTGCGAGCAGCAAGCTCTTCAAGACGTTCCTTGGAAATTTCCATTGTAGAGCCTCCGCTCACTCTTGTTTGCAAGTCGCGCCGAAATGATGCGAGTGGCATGCTTTCTGCGTGTGTGTACGACCACGACCACTACAATGCCTTGGATCGAACCAATGCTGATGTAGCGTTCCTCGCCGTAATCTCGCCGGCTATCACGTCTGCTGATGACCGGTCCCTCAAATATGGCGGCCGCCTCGTCGAAGCTGATGCCATGTTTTGCGAGGTTCAGCGCATCCTTCTGCTCATCCCACTCGAACAAAGCGCTCTCCGTCTGTAGTAACAAATGTAGTTACGTTGTGCGGGTGCTGCAATAGAAAAGGGCGACCCGTGGGGCCGCCCTTCTCGAAACTCATCTCTCAGCGCATCAGGCCTTGCCGTAGCCGCCGGCCGTGGGTGTTGTCACGATCACGGCCTCGCCTGCGTCGATTACCGTCTGGTCGCAGCCTTTCAGCGTTTCGACCGTGCCGTCCTTTCGGCGCACTTCCGTTTTGCCGAGCTGGCCGTCGCCACCGCCTTCCACGCCGCGCGGGGGCACCGTGCGGTGGGAGGAGAGGATGGCGCATTCCATCTTTTCCAGGAAGCGAATGGTGCGCTTCGTGCCGTCGCCCGCACTCCATTTGCCCTTGCCGCCGGAGCCTTTGCGAATATGAAAGTCTTCAAGCAGGACCGGGAAACGCAGTTCCAGGATTTCAGGGTCGGTCAGGCGGGAGTTCGTCATGTGAACATGAACGCCTGACGTGCCGTTGAAGCCGTGGCCATCATTCATCACACCTGCAGGCGAGCCTGAGCACAGCGTTTCGTAATACTGGTAGGTCTCGTTGCCGAAGGTCAGATTGTTCATCGTGCCCTGGCTGTTGGACAGCGCCTTCATGGCGCCGAACAGCGCGTTGGTGACGTGCTGCGAGGTTTCCACGTTACCGGCAACAACGGCTGCCGGATAGGAGGGACGCAGCATGCAATCCTCGGGGATGATGATGTTGATGGGCCGCAGGCAACCCGCATTCATCGGGATCGACCCTTCGACCATCACGCGGAAGGCATAGAGTACCGCCGCACGGGTGACGGGTTCGGGCGCGTTGAAGTTGTTCTTCATGACCGGTGAAGTGCCCGTGAAGTCGACGGTTGCCTCACCCTTCTGCTTGTCGACGGTGATCTTGACCTTGATGACCTGGCCGCTGTCGGTCGGATATTCATATTCCGACTGCTCTGGCAGGCGCTGGAGAACACGGCGAACGCTTTCGGCTGCGTTGTCCTGCACGTGGCCCATATAGGCCTGCACCACATCCAACCCGAAATTCGTCACCATCTTGCGCAGCTCGGCGACGCCTTTCTCGTTGGCCGCAATCTGGGCCTTGAGGTCGGCGATGTTCTGATGCGGGTTTCTGGCCGGGTAGGGGTGGTTGGTCAGAAGCTCGTGAAGCTCCTTCTCGCGGAAGCGGCCGCGCTCGACGAGCCGGAAATTGTCAA
>Ga0310345_10002904_pt1 | contig 16816 bp, 18 predicted proteins | sample HC15DNA20500_MG_FD_204667 | JGI IMG/M metagenome (GOLD analysis project Ga0310345, IMG submission 204667) | Marine microbial communities from station ALOHA, North Pacific Subtropical Gyre - HC15-DNA-20-500_MG | ecosystem: Environmental > Aquatic > Marine > Oceanic | place: Pacific Ocean: North... | reverse complement strand
TCACCGGCAAGGGATCGGGCCGGCGCGCGCTGGCGGCCTGCCGCCCGAACCGCATCGTCGTGGCCAGCGAACCGATCGAAGGTCTGCCCGAGGTGCCGCCCTGCCTGGCCTTCGATCCCCGAAGGCTGCGGCAAAGCGGAGCCGTTTCCATCGACATGAAGACCGAGGGGCCAAGGATCACGGCCGCGTCAGGGCGCCGCCCTGCGCCGAACTGAGCCCGGCACAGACCAAGGGATGATTGTCCGATCCGTGGCCGCGCGCTAGCCTGATCTCGGGAAGGAGAAAGCGATGCGCCACCTTGTGCTTGCTGCCCTCTTGACGCTGCATCCGCTATCCATCGCCGCCGAGCCGCTGGCGATTCTGCCGGTCAAGCTGCTGGACACGTCGAGAGAGCCCGGCGATCAGGGCGCGGCGCACGAGTCGCGGCTCTTGTTGCTCGCCGATGTTCTGAAGGCCGAGACGAAGGGAGCGATTCTGCTGGACGCGGCGGCAATAGCCGATTGCCAGCCGCAGACCACCGCCTGCCTGCTGGACAAGGCCCGCGCGACCGGGGCCGACCGGGCGCTGTTCGTGGTGGTGCAGAAGACCAGCACGCTGATCTTGCAGATTTTCGCCAATCTCGTCGATGTCGGGACGGGCGACCTGATCGTCAGCCGCAACCTGAATTTCAGGGGCGACAATGATGAAAGCTGGCGCCGCGCGGCCCGCTTTCTGGCGCGGCAGTTGCGCGATGCCTCGAACTAGCCGCGGGCGGCGGATTCCAGCGCGGCGATGTCGATCTTGCCCATCGCCATCAGCGCCGGCCAGACCCTGCCTGCCTCCGATCCGGTGATCAGCGCCATCGCCCGGCGCGGGACGATCTGCCAGGACATGCCGAAACGGTCCTTCAGCCAACCGCATCGCGATTCCGCCCCGCCATCCGCGATCAATGCCGCCCAGAGCCGGTCGGTCTCGGCCTGGTCCTCGGTCATCACGCGGATCGAGGCGGCCTCGGACAGGGTGAAATGCGGCCCCCCGTTCAATGCCATGTAGGGCGTGCCGGCCAGCGTGAAATCGACCGCCAGAACGCGTCCCGCCGGCGCCATGTCCTGTTCCTCGATATAATGGCTGACGTCGACGATGCGGCTGTCGGGCAGCAGCGAGACATAGAATTCCGCCGCTTCCATCGCCTGATGATCGAACCAGAAACATGTCGCAACCTTGCGGTTCATCGCTGCTCTCCCGTCGCCAGGTGTCCGCCATCGGTTCCAGGGGATTCCCGATCACCAATGTTTCGCTGCGCGCGTCACAGGGATTTCGCCAGCGCCTCCAACTGGTCGGCGGCTCTGCCCCAGCCTTCGTGAAAGCCCATGGCCTCGTGTTCCTTCAGCGTCTCGGCGTTCCAGTGCATGGCGCGGGCGATATAGCGGGTGCGCCCCTCGCCGGCATCGTCCAGCACAGCCTCGGAGGCCATGAAGGGTTTGCCCGCCGGACGCCAGCCGGGCGTGAAGGCGTCGGTCGAAACCAGCTTGCGCCCCTCGACCACTTCCAGGAACACGCCCATCGTGGGAAACTCCTCCCCGTCAGGACCGTGCATCACGGTCGAGAATTGCCCACCCGGACGCAATTCCAGAACCGCATCGGTGACATGCCACGGCCTGGGGCAGAACCATTGTTCCAGCAGGTGCGGATCGGTCCAGCAGCGCCAGACGGCCTCACGCGGGGCGCCCATCACGCGGTCCAGAACCAGTTCGAATTCGGCGTCCTTCATGTGGTTCTCCCTTCGGGTGGTGTTGAAAACAGCAACCTCAGATAGCGTTGCAGATGATCGACGCTGTCTCTGGCGACCGAGGGATCATCGGCAGCCTTGGCAAGGATGAACGCCCCCTGCAATACCGCCTGCATATGGGCGGCAAGGCTGGCGGGGCTGATACCGGTCAGGCCGCGGGCCGCCATCGCGGCGGCGATGTCCGGCTCCAGCGTGGCGGCGTGGCCGAAGATCGAAGCGGCGCAGGCGTCGCGAATCGCCGGATGCAGGTGAAACGCCTCTTGTGTCATGGTGCCTGCGAGGCAGGTGAAGGCCGCGGGATCGCCGGCGATGATGTCGCGGCGAAAATCGACATAGGCCAGCACCCGGTCCAGCGGGTCGTCATGGTCGTGATAGGGCGCGGCTTCGAACAGCGACCCGGTCATCTCGGTCCAGTATTCCGCCGCCGCCACGCCCAGGGCCTCCTTGCTGGCGAAATGGTGAAAGAACGCCCCCTTCGTCACACCCGCCGCCCTGCACAACTGATCGACACTGGTCGCGGCAAAGCCCTGTGCCCGGACGATGTCGCGCGCCGCCTCCAGCAGCCTTGTCCGCGCATCGCCCCGATCCGGATCATGCCGTGTCTTGCGTCCCATGTCCTGAATATACCAACCGGTTGGTATCTACGACAAGAAAAAATTTCCCTCTGGTTTCAGGGTCAATCAGCCTCGTCGCAGGCCGATCTGGTCCAGGGCAGCGTCGATCTCCGACCGTGAAACGCCTTTCATTTCGGCCACGAGCGAATCGAACCGGCGACGCAGCGCGACCTTTTCCTCGCCCCGGCAATCGTTCCACGGCCGACCCTGCAAGGCCATGTGCAGCACGTAATAGCCGATGAAATGCGGCCGCCCGCCCGCGACCAGCAGCGCGCGATAGGCCTCGTGCGCGCCGATCCGGCGCAGGCTGGCTGCGTCGGCCACCCCTGCGGCGGTCAGCGCCCTCGCGGTCGCGGGGCCGATATTGCCGATAGTGACGAGATCGCTGTCCATGGCCGCCTTTCCAAGACCCGCCCTTTGCTGTATCAGCACCCGGATTCCAAGGACAGCATGACATGAGCGACAAGGCCAGCACCGCGCCGGTGAAAAAACTTTTCATCAAGACCTATGGCTGCCAGATGAACGTCTATGACAGCCAGCGCATGGCCGAGGCGATGGGTGCCGAAGGCTATGTCCTGACCGAAGACCAGGCCGACGCCGACATGGTGCTGCTGAATACCTGCCACATCCGCGAGAAGGCGGCCGAAAAGCTGTATTCCGATCTGGGCCGCCTGAAGCCGTTGAAGGCCGAAAAGCCGGACCTGACGATCGGCGTGGCGGGGTGCGTGGCCCAGGCCGAGGGCGAGGAGATCGTGCGCCGGATGCCGCTGGTCGATCTGGTCGTCGGGCCGCAGACCTATCACCGCCTGCCCGCGATGGTACGGGGCCAGGCGCCGCGAATCCTCACCGACTTTCCTGCCGAGGACAAGTTCGACCACCTGCCCGCCCCCCGCGCCACCCGCCGCGCACCTGCGGCCTTTTTGACCGTGCAGGAAGGCTGCGACAAGTTCTGCGCCTTCTGCGTCGTCCCCTATACCCGCGGCGCCGAAGTCAGCCGCCCCGCCGACCGGATCCTGCGCGAGGCCCGCGACCTGGTCGCGCGCGGCGTCCGCGAGATCACGCTGCTGGGTCAGAACGTCAATGGCTGGCACGGCACAGGCCAGGACGGGCGCGAATGGGGCTTCGGGCGGCTGATCCGGGCTCTGGCCCAGACCGACGGCCTCGACCGCATCCGCTATACGACCAGCCACCCCAACGACATGGCCGACGACCTGATCGCCGCGCATGGCGAGGTGCCGCAACTGATGCCCTATCTGCATCTGCCGGTGCAGTCGGGCAGCGACCGGATCCTGAAGGCGATGAACCGCAGGCATACGGCCGATCATTATCTTCGCCTGATCGACCGCATCCGCGCGGCGCGGCCCGACATCATCCTGACCAGCGATTTCATCGTGGGCTTTCCCGGCGAGACCGAACAAGACCACGCCGACACGCTGCGCCTGATCGAGCAGGTCGGCTTCGGCACCGCTTTCAGCTTCAAATATTCACCGCGTCCCGGCACCCCGGCCTGTGAACGGCCCGAAATCGACGCGGCGGTCGCCGATGCCCGCTTGCAGGAATTGCAGGCACTGCTGGCCCGTCAACAGAAGGTGGCGCAGCAGGCCATGGTCGGTCGCAGGCTTGGCGTCCTGTTCGAAAAACCGGGCCGCCTGCCGGGCCAGATGGTTGGCAAGTCGGATTATCTGCATTCGGTTTTCGTGGACGCGCCCAATGCCGCCATCGGTGATCTGGTTCAGGTCGATATCGTCGAATCCGCACCGAATTCCCTGCGCGGCGTTCTGGCCGCATAGCTCGCCAGCATTGCCCGTCTTTCCACGGCGGGATTTGACGCCGATCAAGGCAAGGCGCAGGCTGTCCTGATACCATCCGAATCCAACCCGGAAGGAGATGATGATGGGCTACAAGACGATCCTCACCGTGCTGTCCAGACCGACGCAGATCAGCCTGCTGGACGATGCCGAAACACTCGCCACGCGCGAGGACGCGCATCTCGACATCCTTTGCCTCGGCGTCGATCTCAGCCAGGCGGGATATTACTTTCCCGGCGGCACGCCCTATGCTTTTCAGGAAGCGCTTGACGCCGCGATGGAAGATGCCGAGGCACTGGAACAAAAGGTCCGCGACCATCTTGCATCGGCCAGCGATCTGCGCTGGTCGGTCGATACGGCGGTGGTGCAGATGGGGGGCGTCACCAGCCTGGTCGGCGTGAAGGCGCGGTTTTCGGACCTGACGGTTCTGTCGCGCCCCTATGCCGAAGACGCGCCCGGAGAGGCCGAGACCGTGATCGAGGCCGCGCTTTTCGAGGGCGGCTGCCCGGTTCTTGTCCTGCCCAAGCCCGGCGTTCCGGCCCAGCCTCCGCGCCGCATCCTGGTCGCCTGGAACCAGTCGACCGAGGCGCTTGCGGCCGTGCGGCGCGCCCTGCCGATGCTGCAGGCGGCCGACAACGTCGAGATCACCATCGTCAATCCGCGCGGCGGCGGGCCCGAAGGCACCGATCCCGGCAGCGCGCTGACGCGGATGCTGACGCGGCATGGTGTCCACGCCGAAATCGCCGTCCTCGCCCGGACCGGCTCGGCGATCAGCGAGGAACTGGATCGCCGCGCGGCCGAAATCGGCGCCGAAATGATCGTGATGGGGGCCTATGGCCATTCCCGCTTTCGCGAGGCGATCCTGGGTGGCGCCACGCGCAACATGCTGGAAAAGGCGACAATCCCGGTTTTCATGGCCCGATAGGGCCGATGCAGCCGGCGGGCGATGTCGCGCACCATCGCCCCGAGCCATAACAAGAAAGGCGGCCTCTCGACCGCCTTCTTCGGTGTTCAAATACCCCGGGGGTCCGGGGGCTGGCCCCCGGTCATCGCGGGACGAGAAAAACGCCTCAGGCGAATTTCAGGTTCGTCGCCGATTCGCGGCCGTCACGGCCGGCTTCGATGTCGAAGGTCACGGCCTGGCCGTCCTGCGGATGGGGCAGACCGGCGCGTTCGACCGCCGAGATGTGCAGGAACACGTCCCGCTTGCCGCTTTCCGGCTGGATAAAGCCGAAGCCTTTGGTGGAATTGAACCATTTCACGGTGCCATTGGCCATCGTGATGTCTCCTGTCATTTGCCGCCCGCGAGATTGCGACGGCCCGGCCGGTCAGATCAACTCGAAGACTGAAGCCGCAAGACGGGAGACAGATCGAAGCAGAGATAACATAGCGGATTTCATATAGTGGATCGCGAAGCATCGCGCAAGCACCCTCGATTCCAGACCGATCGGGGATGGTCACTGAAACGGGCCTCGGGCTGGGATGGTCAGCGACCGCGCGATCTGCGGCCGCCGGATCATCCGCCTGTCCTGACATGGGCAACCGCAGGTCCGGATCAATGCGCCTCGGCCCAGGTCGCGCCGTGCCCGGCATCGACGACCAGCGGCACCGACAGCCTGATCACGGGCTCGGCCGCGCCCTCCATGACGGTGCGGGCGGCGGCGATCAGGTCGTCGATCGCGCCCTCCTCGACCTCGAAGACCAGTTCGTCATGGACCTGCAACAGCATCCGCGCCGGCAGATGGCCGATGCCATCCGGCATCCGGATCATGGCACGGCGGATGATGTCGGCGGCAGCCCCCTGAATGGGCGCGTTGATCGCCGCGCGCCGCGCGCCGCCCGCGGCCGGCCCGGTCTGGTTGATTCCGGGCGTGTTGATGCGCCGCCCGAACAGCGTCCGCACGCTGCCATCTGATTTCGCGTCGGTCACGGTGCGATCCATATAGGCGCGGATTTCCGGGAATCGCTCGAAATAGGTGTCGATGAAGCTTTGCGCATCCGCCCGCGGAATGCGCAGGTTGCGCGACAGGCCGAAGCCCGAAATGCCGTAGATCACGCCGAAATTGATCGCTTTTGCCTGCCGGCGGATCATCGGGTCCATGCCTTCGACGGGCACGCCGAACATCTGGCTGGCGGTCATGGCGTGAATGTCGATGCCGTCCCGGAAAGCCTGTTTCAGCGCCGGGATGTCGGCGACATGGGCCAGGATTCGCAACTCGATCTGGCTGTAGTCCAGGCTGACCAGCCGATGCCCCGGCGCGGCGATGAAGGCCTCGCGGATGCGGCGGCCCTCCTCGGTGCGCACGGGAATGTTCTGCAGATTGGGGTCGGTCGAGGCCAGCCGCCCGGTCTGCGCCCCGGCGATGGAATAGCTGGTATGGACCCGCCCGGTTTCCGGGTTCACATGGCCCTGCAGCGCGTCGGTATAGGTCGATTTCAGCTTGGCTATCTGGCGCCAGTCCAGGATCCGGGCGGGCAGGTCATGCTCAACCGCAAGATCCTCCAGCACGTCGGCGCTGGTGGAATAGGCCCCGGTCTTGCCCTGCTTGCCGCCAGCCAGGCCCATCTTGTCGAACAGGATCTCGCCCAATTGCTTGGGACTGCCGACATTGAAGCTCTGGCCCGCGAGATCGTGGATCTCTTCCTCAAGCTGCGCCATCTTCTGAGCAAAGGCATTCGACATCCGCTTCAGATGGTCTCCATCGACGCGGATGCCGGCCATCTCCATTTCGCCCAGAACGGCGACCATGGGGCGCTCCAGCCTTTCGTAGACGGTCGTGACCCGCTGGGCCGGCAGCATCGGCGCGAAATGCCGGAACAGACGCAGGGTCACATCGGCATCCTCGGCCGCATAGGGCGCGGCCTTGTCGATCGGAACCTGCGAGAAATTGATCTGCGCCTTGCCAGAACCGATCAAGCCCTTGATCGGGATGCATTTATGGCCAAGATAGCGCTCGGCCAGCTCGTCCATGCCATGATTGTGGGTGCCCGCGTTCAGCGCATAGGACATCAGCATCGTGTCGGCGATGGGGTCCATGCGGATGCCGTGGCGGGCCAGAATCTTCCAGTCGTATTTCAGGTTCTGCCCGATCTTCAGGATCGCAGCATCCTCCAGCACCGGTTTCAGCACCGCCAGCACCTGATCCAGGGCCAATTGTCCATCGACCAGCGCCGATTGCCCGAACAGATCGTCGCCCCCCGCGACATGGCCCACCGGGATATAGCAGGCCTGTCCGGGCGCGACGGCCAGACAGATCCCGGCCAGATCGGCGCGCATCTCGTCAAGGCCGGTGGTTTCGGTGTCGATGGCGACCTGCCCGACTTCGCGGATCGCCACGATCCAGCGGTCCAGCGCCGCCATGTCGGTCACCGTCTCGTAGCTGGCGGGATCGATCGCCGGCATCTCGGGCGCGGCGGCCACGTCCGAAGGCGGCGCGGACACGACCGGCGGCGCCTCGGCCCCCAACCGTTCGGCGACGCGCGCGGTCAGGGTGCGGAACTCCATCTCGGACAGGAATCCCAGCAGCGTCTCGGCATGAGGATCCCGCACCTCCAGGCTTTCCAGCGTGAAATCCAACGGCGTATCGCAATCCAGCGTCACCAGCCGTTTCGAGATGCGGATCTGTTCGGCATTCTCGATCAGCGTCTGGCGGCGCTTGGGCTGCTTGATCTCGTCGGCGCGGTCCAGCAGGGTTTCCAGATCGCCATATTCCTGGATCAGCAGCGCGGCGGTCTTGATGCCGATGCCCGGCGCGCCGGGCACGTTGTCCACCGCGTCGCCCGCCAGCGCCTGCACATCGACGACCCGGTCGGGGCCGACGCCGAACTTTTCCCTCACCTCGTCCGGGCCGATCGGCTTGCCCTTGATCGGGTCCAGCATCTGCACGCCATCGCCCACCAGTTGCATCAGATCCTTGTCGCTGCTGATGATGGTGACCGAACCGCCGGCATCCCGCGCCTTGCAGGCCAGCGCGGCGATGATGTCGTCGGCCTCGTAGCCTTCGGTCTCGATGCAGGCGATGTTGAAGGCGCGGGTGGCGTCACGGGTCAGCGGGAATTGCGGGCGCAGATCCTCGGGCGGATCGGGGCGGTTGGCCTTGTAGGCGTTGTAAATCTCGTTGCGGAAGGTCTTGGCGGAATGGTCGAAGATCACCGCCGCATGGGTTGGCGCATCGCTGCCATGTTCGTCGGTGACGTATTTCCACAGCATGTTGCAGAACCCCGCGACCGCGCCCACCGGCAGCCCGTCCGACTTGCGCGTCAGCGGCGGCAGCGCGTGATAGGCGCGGAAGATGAAGGCCGATCCGTCGATCAGATGAAGATTGCAGCCCTTGCCGAAAGCGGGCGCGTCCGAGGTCATGGCGGCATTCCTTTCGCGACAGTCGCGGCACCGTTCTGGCAGAAAGCCGGGCCGGGCGCAAAGGGGCGATCAGGCCGGCAGCCGCATCAGCAGGGCCTGCCCCGACCAGGCCCAGCCATAGCGCCCGCGCCCCTCCTCGACAAAGCCCAGACGGCGATAGAACCGCAATGCATCCGCGTTCCGGCCGCGCACCTCGGCCCGCAGGCCGGGGCGGGCCTGCCTGCCCGCCTCGGCCAGAGCGGCGCGGATCAGCGCGCGGCCCACCCCCTCGCCACGCGGCAGCGCCACGATACCGTCGATCACCAGCGCGGCGGTGGCGGGCGCGTCACGGTAGAACAGGCCGCCCCACCACGGCGCCCGGCGCAGGAAACCGCCCCCCGCATCGCGAAAGCCGGCCACGCCGACGACACGGCCGGTGGCGTTCAACGCAACGATTCCATGTCTCGCAGAGACGCTGCGCGCCGTCAGCGCCGCGCGCGGACATGCGAAGTGGCGCCCCCACAGGGCGGCTGCCGCCGGCAGATGCGCCGCGGAAATCGGGCTTTCGAGGGTCACGGGTCGGTCTTGCGTCCGGTTGCGCGTCATGCAAGCAAGGTGGCGCGAACCGTCCGTGAATGAAAGTGCCATGGCACCTTTTCCCGCCCCAGGGCCGGCCCGCGGTGGCGGGGCCGGCAAAGCGCCGCCCCGGGCGCCGGCCGAGATTCGCGCGCTGGCCCGCAGCCCGCGCGCATCCTTCTTGCATGGCATGATCGCCACGACGCCGTTTCTCATCGTGGTCGTGCCCTTCGCGCTGCTTTTCGGGGTCATGTCGCAAGAGGCGGGGATGGATCTGGCGCAGACCATGGGCTTTTCGATCCTGGTCTTCGCGGGCGCCTCGCAATTCACCGCGGTCCAGTTGATCAGCGACCAGGCGCCCGCGCTGCTGGTGATCCTGTCGGGACTGGCGGTCAATCTGCGCATGGCGATGTATTCGGCCTCGCTGGTGCCATGGCTGCGCGGGGCTTCAGCCGGCAAGAAGGTGCTGATCGCCTATCTGCTGATCGATCAAAGCTTTGCCCTGTCCTTGCAGCACTACGAACGCCATCCCCGGCTGACGCTGCCGCAGCGTCTGGCCTATTTCTTCGGCAGCGCGACCCTGCTGTGCCTGCCCTGGAGCCTTGCGACATGGGCCGGCGCCACGCTGGGCCGCGCCATCCCGGATGACATCGCGCTGGATTTTGCCATGCCGATCACCTTTCTGGCCATGATCGCGCCGATGCTGCGCACGCCCGCGCATCTGGCGGCCTGCGGGGTGGCGATCGTGCTGGCGCTGGTCTTCGCGGGCCTGCCCTCGGGGCTGGGGCTGATGATCGCGGCCCTCGCAGGCATGGCGACCGGCGCGCTGGTCGAGACGGTCATGGAACGCGGAAAGGCGACCCAGGGATGAGCCCGGTCACCTCGGACCTGTCCATCTGGATCGTGATCCTGGCGCTCGGGATCGGGACATTCCTGATCCGCTGGTCCTTTCTCGCGACGCTGGGCGACCGCGATCTGCCGCCCATCGTCATCCGGATGCTGCGCTATACCGCCGTCGCGGTTCTGCCCGCGCTGGTCGCGCCGCTGGTGATGTGGCCCGCCGCGACCGGGGGCCAGCCCGAACCCGCCCGCCTGTCCGCCGCCGCGGTCACGATCGCCGTCGGCGTGCTGACGAAGAACGTGATCCTTTCGATCGTGGCAGGCGCGACGGTGCTGTTCGCGATGCTTTACGTTCTGGGATAGCCGGTAAGCACGCCGTTCTTCTGGCGGATCAGGACGTCATGGTTGTTGGCCGGGTCGCCGTCCTGGAATTTCTGCGACTGCACGCCCGGCAGGGTCAGGAACCAGTTGCGCAGCCTGATCGGCGAGAAACCGAAGGGCGCGCCTTCGAATCCCGGGACGCCGCGCAGCACGGCGCTGGTTTCGATCGCGCAGAACGCCTTGTTCGCGGCGCCGTTCTCCTCGGCCCGGCGAATCGCCAGGTCGGCGACCTCGCGGCTGACCGGAACCGTGTCCTGAGCGACCCAGAACGTGCTGCGGGCGTGATAATCGATATAGAACCGCTTGAAATTGTCGGTAATTCCATAAAGCACGTCATACCGTTCGGGGATCTGCGGATGGCTCCAGCTGCCGGCCGGATCATAGATCACCCGCTGGCTGCCATTGATCATCAGTGCCGAATGCCCGCCCTGGCCGCGCGGAATCCCGATCACGGTGAACAGCGCGATCGAAGGCGGCTCGGGCGAGACGTAGCGGGCAGCGCGCACCCGCTCGTCGCTGGCCCAGATGTTGTCGGCGCCGCAGGCTGTCAGAAGGGCCGGCAGCGAGGCCGCCAGGAAGACACGTCTTTTCATGGGGATTGGTTCCGAATGGTTCAGGCGTTGGTCAGCGCCATGAAGATCAGGGCGAGCAGCGACAGGATCACCACCCAGGTCGCGAAACGGATGAACCCGTGGAAGGTCGCCTGCTGCTGGCTGATATCCATCGAGCCGTGCTTGTGATCCTGATTGTCGTGTTCGCTCGCCATGTTCCCTGCTCTCCGCGATCTTTCCTGGTCCTGTCCTGCCATAGCGGATGCCCGCCGTCCTGTCACGCCCCCCAAAGGGTCGCACCCTGCCTTGTGCCGACGGCCCGGATCGCGCCCGATCGCCGCAGATGGTTCACATGCGCCACCGCCTCGACCAGCGCCAGCCCGTATTCCGCCGGACCGATGCGGCGCTTGAACAGGATGTCGAAACACTCGACCGCGCTGCGCGGCCTTTCTGCCAGCGCCTCGCGCATCCGCCGCAACGCGCCGTGATGGTTGTCGATCAATTGCCGCAGCCGGTCGGGCAGCCCGGTGAAGGGCAGCTTGTGGCCGGGCAGGACCAGGTGACCGGGCCGCGCCAGACCGGCCAGCCGGGTGCAGCTTTCCAGCCATTCGCCGACGGGATCGGCCTCGGGCTGGGTCGGATAGACGCCGAGATTGGGCGAGATCGAGGGCAGAAGCTGGTCGCCCCCGATCACCAGATCGTCATCCAGCGACCAGAGGGTCGCATGGCAGGGCGCATGGCCATGGCCCATCGCAACCCGCCAGCGCCGCCCGCCCACCGCGATCTCGTCTCCCTCGGCGATGCGCGTGAACCCGAGGGGCAGCGGATGGACGACATCGGCCGAGTTATAGGGCCGCTGCGCCGCGCGTTCGGCCAGCATCGCGGGCGGCATTCCGGCGCGGCGCCAAAAATCCAGCGCCTGCGGGCTGGGCCGTTCCTGCACGTCCAGTTGCAGCATCCGCGCCATCAGCCAGGCAGTGCGGCTGATGGCCAGTTCGGCGCCGTCGCGATCCATGAACCAGCCTGCCAGCCCGATATGATCCGGATGGTGATGCGTCCCGACCACCCGGTTGATCCGCCGCCCCGCCAGCGGACCAGCCCGCAGCACGTCCCAGATCGCGCGGCCGCGACCGGTGTCGAAGCCGGTATCGACAATCGTCCAGCCATCGCCGTCGTCCAGCGCATAGACATTGACGTGATCCAGCGCCATCGGCAGCGGCAGCCGCATCCACAGGATGCCCGGCGCGACCTCGACCGCCATGCCCTCCGCCGGGGGCTCCTGCCAGGGATAGTGGATCACGCGCCGAAATCGCCGGCAAGCGCCGCATCGCTGATCGCCGAGAGGTCGTCCAGCCCGGCCAGCGCCTCGGCCAGATCGCCCGAGTTGCGCGGCAGCACGCGGGCCATGAAGATCCGCGCCAGTGCCAGATGCGCCCCACCACCCGCCTGCGCCGCCCGCAGGTGATAGCACCCGCCCAGAACCCGCGCGAAGGCCGTCAGATAGGGCACGGCCCCTGCGAACCGGTCCGGCAGATCGCGGTCCAGCAGCGTCTGCGTCGCCTCGCGCAGGGTTTCGGCCGCCTGCCACAGGTCATTGGCCAGTCGCGGATGATCGGCCTGCGCCGATTTGGCGCAATCCAGCACCTCGTCCAGCAGGCGCATCGCCGCCTCGCCCTCGTCCGACAGCTTGCGCCCGACCAGGTCCATCGCCTGAATGCCGTTGGTGCCCTCGTAGATCGGCGTGATCCGCACGTCGCGCAGATATTGCGCCGCCCCGGTTTCCTCGATGTAGCCCATGCCGCCATGAACCTGCACCGCCTGATCGGCGACGCGGCAGCCGACATCGGTCCCGTAGGCCTTGGCGATCGGCGTCAGAAAGGCGGCGCGGGCGGCATGATCGCGCTCGCCGGTGGCGCGCTCCATGTCGATGGCGGTGGCGCAGGCAAGGCCGATGGCGCGGGCGGCAAAGATTTCTGCCCGCGCGGTGGCCAGCATCCGGCGCACATCGGGATGGGCGATGATCGGCCCCATCTGCTTGCGCTCGGCCGCATAGGCCACGGCCTGCTGCAAGGCCGCCTCGGCGACGCCGACGCCCTGCATCCCCACGCCCAGCCGGGCGCAGTTCATCATCGTGAACATGGCGGCCATGCCCTTGTGTTCGGCGCCGATCAGCCAGCCGGTCGCGCGCTCATAGGACATCACGCAGGTCGGGCTGCCATGGATGCCCAGCTTTTCCTCGAGGCTGACCACCTTCAGATCGTTGGCGACGCCGGGCTTGCCATCCGCGTCGGGAATGAATTTCGGCACCATGAACAGGCTGATCCCGCGCGTGCCGGGCGCCGCGTCCGGCAGCCGCGCCAGCACCGCGTGGCAGACATTCTCCGTCACATCGCTGTCGCCCCAGGTGATATAGATCTTCTGCCCGCTGATCGCATAGCTGCCGTCGCCGTTGGGTTCGGCCCTGGTGACCAGCGCGCCCACATCGCTGCCCGCGCCGGGCTCGGTCAGGTTCATCGTGCCCGACCATTCGCCGGAAATCAGCCTGGGCAGATACAGCGCCTTCATCTCGTCGCTGGCGTGATGTTCCAGCGCCTCGATCTGGCCCTGCGTCAGCAGCGGGTTCAATTGCAGCGACAGGCAGGCGCCGGACATCATCTCGGCCACGGCCATGTTCAGCGCCTGCGGCAGACCCATGCCGCCATGATCCGGGTCGGCGGCCAGCCCGATCCAGCCGCCCTCGGCAATGGCCGCGAAGCCTTCGGCAAAGCCGGGCGAGGATCGCACCCTGCCGTTTTCCAGCCGCGCGGGATGCTCGTCTCCGGCGCGGTTCAGCGGCGCCAGCACGGTCTGGGCCAGCTTGCCGGCCTCGGTCAGGATGGCGGTCGCGGTTTCCTCGCCAGCCTCGGAAAACCTTTCGGTCGCGGCCAGTTCGGCATAGGGGACGACATGGCGCAGGATGAACGAAATCTGCTCGACGGGTGCCCGGTAAGTCATCTGCCTCTCCCCCATTGCGCGCGCTTGGCATCGCCGCCGCGCGCGATTATCAGACTGAACCTGGCGGGCAGCATATCGGCCTGCCGGGCAGGCTCAACCGAAACCCCGCGTCACGGAAAGGCCAAGCGATGCAGACCGAACGACTGGGCGCCACGCCCGAAGGCCTGGCCCGCGCCGCCGACCTGTTGAGGGACGGCGGCATCGTGGCCTTTCCGACCGAAACCGTCTACGGTCTGGGCGGGGACGCAACCGACGGTCGGGCCGTGGCGCGGATCTATCACGCCAAGGGGCGGCCATCCTTCAATCCGCTGATCGCGCATGTTCCGGACCTCGACGCGGCCGGGCCTCTGGTCCACCTGCCCCCCGAGCCGCGTGCGCTGGCGCAGGCCTTCTGGCCCGGCGCGCTGACGCTGGTCCTGCCGCTGCGGGACGGCGCGCGGGTCGCCTCGCTGGTCACGGCGGGCCTGCCCACGCTGGCGATCCGCGTTCCCGCCCATCCCGTCGCGCAGGATCTGCTGCGCCAGGTGGGCCGCCCGGTCGCCGCGCCCTCGGCCAATGTTTCGGGCCGGATCAGCCCGACCAGCGCCGCGCATGTGCTGGACCCCGATGGAGGTCTGGACGGCCGCATTGCGGCAGTGCTGGATGCGGGACCCTGTCCGGTGGGCCTGGAATCCACCATCATCGGCTGGCAGGACGGCCTGCCGGTCCTGCTGCGGCCCGGCGGCCTGCCCGCCGAGGCGATCGAGGCCGCGCTTGGCCGGCCGCTGGGACGACATGCGGGCGACCCGTCAGCGCCGAACGCCCCGGGGCAGCTGAGCAGCCATTATGCCCCGAACGCCGCCCTGCGCCTTGAGGCGAAAGAGGCCGGCGAGGGTGAAACCCTGATCACCTTTGCCGCGCCCGGCCCGTTCAGCCTGTCAGCCCATGGCGATCTGGCCGAGGCCGCCGCCAACCTTTTCGACATGCTGCGCCGCGCCGACCGCGAAGGCCGCCCCATCGCCGTGGCCCCGATCCCCGATCATGGCCTGGGCCGCGCCATCAACGACCGCCTGCGCCGCGCCGCTGCCCCCCGCGCATAAGGAGAATGCGAAAGCCGGCCCCGTCGAGGGGCATGCCTGTCGCGCGCGGGGGCTCGCCCCTCCCACGCGCGCTTTCTGCGGATGTCGCCGGCGCGGTCATCCGCCCGGCCGACGCGGGACGCGCGCAGACCACTACAATCCCAGCGAGGCATAGACATTCGACACCCGCCGGATCGCCACCACATAGGCCGCCGTGCGGAAATCGTTGACCTTGCCGTTCGACTGCCAGACATCCTTCATCTTGCCGAAGGCCTCGCGCATCGTGTCGTCCAGCCCCGAGCGCACCAGATCCAGTTCATCCGCGCCGTGCAGGAAAGCCTCCTTGAAGCCTCGGGCCAGTGCGAAATTCGTGCCGGTATCGGCCGAGATCCGTTCAAGCTCGTCGATCATCAGCCTTGCACGGGCCTCTTCGTGACGGCGCTCCAACCGGCCCAGAGAGATCTGCGACAGGTTCTTGACCCATTCGAAATAGGACACCGTCACCCCGCCGGCATTGGCATACATGTCGGGAATGATGACGATGCCCTTGCGTTTGAGGATCTCGTCGGCATTGGCGGTGACGGGACCGTTCGCAGCCTCGATGATCAGCTTGCACCTGATCCGCTCGGCATTGTCGCGATGGATCACGCTTTCGACCGCCGCCGGGATCAGGATGTCGCATTCATCCTCCAGCGCGGCCAGCCCTTCCTCGGCATAATCGCCGCCCGCGAAGCCGCGCACGCCCCCCGTCGCCTGGATATGGCCGCGCAGCGCGTCGATGTTGATGCCCTGCGGATTGCGGATGGCGCCGTCGCGTTCGATCACGCAAATGATCAGGGCCTGGTCCTCGGCCGACAGGAACTGCGCGGCGTGATAGCCGACATTGCCCAGCCCCTGCACGATGACGCGCTTGCCCGCCAGCGTGCCTTCCAGCCCGGCCTGCTTCACAACGTCGGGATGGCGGAAGAATTCGCGCAGCGCGTATTGCACGCCCCGCCCCGTCGCCTCGACCCGGCCGTCGATGCCGCCCGCGGTGCGCGGCTTGCCGGTCACGCAGGCCTTGGCGTTGATGTCGTCGGGATGCAGCCGCTTGTAGGCATCGGCCATCCAGGCCATCTCGCGTTCGCCCGTGCCCATGTCGGGGGCCGGCACGTTCTGGCTGGGCGAGATCAGGTTGCGGCGCGACAATTCATAGGTGAAGCGCCGGGTGATCCGTTCCAGCTCGTCGGCGTCCCAGGCCCGCGGGTCGATGCACAAACCGCCCTTGGATCCCCCGAACGGCACCTCGACCAGCGCGCATTTATAGGTCATCAGCGCGGCCAGCGCCTCGACCTCGTCCTGGCTGACATCCAGCGAATAGCGGATGCCGCCCTTGACCGGCTCCATATGTTCGGAATGGACCGAGCGATAGCCGGTGAAGGTGTGGATCTGCCCCCGCAGCCGCACGCCGAACCGGACCGTATAGGTCGAATTGCAGACGCGGATCTTTTCCTCCAGCCCCGGCGGCAGGTCCATCAGACCGGCGGCATGGGTGAACATCCGTTCGACCGAATCGCGAAACGAGGTCTGTCTGATCGCCATCTGCTTCCTCCCAGCTTCTGCTGAATTCCGATTTCACGCCGAGGCTAGGGCAAAGCGGCGGCGGGTTCCAACGATCTTTGCCACGATCGCTTTCGGCGAAACTCCGCGGCCCGGAACCGCTCAGATCGGCGAAAATTCCCCACCAAGGAAACATCCGCTCTGGTTTCTGCATTGACTCACTGGTGTGAATTTCGTCCGCATATGCGACAGGGATAAAAATATGATTGATCGTCAGAGAGTTAGGATCGGACGCAAATTCGCGCAAGTCAGCGAGGGCGCGAAAGAGATATTCCTGCGGGACGGATT
>Ga0310345_10002903_pt1 | contig 16823 bp, 15 predicted proteins | sample HC15DNA20500_MG_FD_204667 | JGI IMG/M metagenome (GOLD analysis project Ga0310345, IMG submission 204667) | Marine microbial communities from station ALOHA, North Pacific Subtropical Gyre - HC15-DNA-20-500_MG | ecosystem: Environmental > Aquatic > Marine > Oceanic | place: Pacific Ocean: North... | reverse complement strand
AAGATCGACGCCAACCCCTTCACCGCCAGCCTGCGCATCATCTCGGCGACGATGCACATCCCGCGGCTGTTCATGGCGATCGTCGCGATCAGCTTCTTCTGGTCGATGGGCGCGGTGCTGATCATCATCTTCCCGCCGCTGGTGAAGAATGTGCTCACCGCCGACGAGACGGTGACGACGACGATCATCGCCTTGTTCTCGATCGGTGTCGCGATCGGCTCGGTCGCGATCAACGCGCTGCTGAAAGGGCATACCTCGGCCAAATATGCGCCGGGATCGGTGATCGCGATGGGGCTGTGCGTGGTCGCCTTCTCGCTGCTCTGCCGCGCCTGGCCCACCGCGCCCGCCGGCACGCTCTATGATCTGGAGGCGTTTTTCGGCCTGTCGCGCGCCTGGGCGGTGATCGCCGCGCTGATGGCGATCGCGATCACCGGCGGCATGTTCGTGGTGCCGCTCTACGCGTTCCTCACCACCTCGGTGGAAAAGGACCAGACCTCGCGCACGGTCGCGGCGAACAATGTGGTGAACGCCGGCGCGATGGCGGCGAGCGCCGGGGTCGTGGTCGGCATCGGCGCGCTGGGGGTGCTGCCGCAGGACATGCTGTTCCTGGTCGCCGCGATGAGCCCGATCGCCGCCTGGCTCGGCCACCGGCTGCATCAATTGTGCGATTGAGCTGACAATCCTCCCCATTCATGGGGGGACCATTTGCTTAAGCAAATGGTGGAGGGGGCGGGCAAATAGCGCAGCCCCCTCCGTCAGTCGCTAGCGCGACTGCCACCTCCCCATAAATGGAGAGGATTGCCGATCATCAAAAAATCAGCGTGTAGATGCAGATGAAGAAGGCGGTGAAGCTCAGCGCGAACAGGCGCAGATCGTGATCATCGTCATGACGGCGCGCGATCGGCCCCGGCGGCGGCAGCTGGCGGCGCAAGGGGTGGCGCGCGGTGGGGTTCAACAGCGTCTTCATCGGCGCAGTTAACGCGCCGGTAAGGATTTCGGCCAGCGGCGTGAAAAGTTAACGCCGTCCTAAGGTGGGACAGCGAGGAACATGGCGAAATTCCAGCGTCATGCCGGACTTGTTCCGGCATCCACCGTGCTCCCCGCCTTGCGACTGTGAGGCGAAGTCCGCCGGTGGACTCCGGAACAAGTCCGGGGCGACAAGGTGCTTTGGGGCGGATTAATTCTTCAGCCGCCAGCCGCTCGCGAGCAGGCGGTAGACGAGCAGCCCGAACGCCAGGTCGATCACCCCGATCACCACCGCGCCCAGCACCACGTTCGAATCCGCCTCCAGCAGGAAGCCGTAGCGGAAGCCCGAGATGATGTAGAAGAACGGGTTGAAATGGCTGATCGTCTGGAAAGCGGGTGCCAGCCGGTCGATCGAATAGAAGGTGCCGGACAGCAGCGACAAAGGCGCGATCACGAAATTGGTGACGCTCGCGGCGTGATCGAACTTCTCCGCCCACATCGACGTCAGCACGCCGAGCAGCGACAGGAACACCGATCCCGCGAGCGCGAAATAGAGGATTGCGAGCGGATGGCGCGGCACGACATGCACGCCCGGCCACAGCTGCACCACCAGGAACACCGCCGCGCCGATGCAGAAGGCGCGCGTCACCGCGCCGCCGACCAGCCCGGCGAGCAACTCGCCCGTCGCGAGCGGGGGCATCAGATAATCGACGATCGTCCCCTGGATCTTGCCGACGAGCAGCGAGAAGCTGGAATTGGCGAAGGCGTTCTGCAGCATCTGCATCATGATCAGGCCGGGCGCGAGGAAATCGGCGAAGGCCACTTCGGTGCCGCCCACCAGGATCGGCCGCCGCGCGCCGGTGGCGACGGTGAAGATCACCATGAACAGCACCGCTGTCACCGCCGGTCCCCACACCGTCTGCAACTGCACCTTGAAGAAGCGGCGCACCTCCTTCACATAAAGCGTGCGGAGCCCTTCCCAATTGATCCGGCGGAAAAGTGGCGTGCCCGGCGCGCGCTGCACCTGGTCATGGGGTTGGCTGCTCATGGGTTGGGCGGTAATCGCTCGGACGACGCCGGGCAAGCTAGGCTGACAGGCGGGCGGTGAAGGATCGGGAATGAGCTGGACGGACGAGCGGATCGAAACGCTGAAGACGATGTGGGAAAAGGGCATGACCGCCAGCCAGATCGCCGAGACGCTGGGCGGGGTGAGCCGCAACGCGGTGATCGGCAAGGCGCATCGCCTGGGGCTGCAGGCCCGCCCCTCGCCGGTGAAGCCCAATGAGGAAACCAAGCCCGCGCCGGTGGCCGCCGCCAGCGCGCCCGTCACCGCGCCCAAGCCGCAACCGGCCGCCGCGCCGCGCGCCGCCGAACCCGCTCCGGTCTCGCCCGCCGCCGCTCCTCCCGCGGCCGGCCCGGCGAGCGAGCCGCGCGAGCCCGTGCTGCGCTCGGTCGGCCCCGGCGGCTTCGTCCGCCAGGCGCCTGGCGAGCAGCAGGCACCGATCCCGCCCGCCCCGCCGCGCCGACTGGTCCCCGCCAAACCGAGCCCCGAAATCGCCGGCAAGACGAGCCTGCTCGATCTGAACGACCGCATCTGCAAATGGCCGATCGGCCATCCGGGCGAGCCCGACTTTCATTTCTGCGGCGACAAGGTGAACCCGGGCTTCCCCTATTGCGTGGCGCATTGCGGCCACGCCTATCAAGCGCAACTCCCCCGCCGCGACCGCCGCCCCCCGCCGCCGCTGCCGTTCGGCGGGCCTAGGGTGCGGTAAGGGGACGGCTTCGGACGGTGAGGGGCACTGCGTCGAACCAGACGTTAGACCCCGCAGAATATGGCTGGGATGGGGTGGGAAGCGGCCACTAGCCGTTGAAGAACGTAGGGTCCCATCTGCCATCCGGCAGTTTACTCCGGCAGTCGAACGATTCTATATAGGTTTTCCACTTGGCTTTTATCGCGCGCTGCGTCGCTACTGGGGCATAGAAGGTTACCCCATGCGACAGCCAATAAGCGTAGTATCTGCTCGTGCCCTTCGGTAGGTCGCGGACGAGATCGACGCGCTGCATAACATAACCCACGGCTGGCGGTTCGGGATAACGGGGCAGAGCCGCGTAGTCCTGTCGACTGATGGGGCCGTGAATATCGTGGTTGGTCAGCATCCGCAGCGCCCGGAGCAGGTCGCCGGTTCGATTTGATAACCAGCCATCAGGGCGCCCTTGGTCGCCCCCTACTTTGCCCGGCCGGACGGCAGGAAGGCGAAGCAGTTCATCGATTATCATTGGCAGCGCAGTGCAGCGTTGCCGGTCGAGAGCCTCGTAATCTTTGAAGGTGGATGAGGGGCTGCCAATACGCGCCAAGGCAGATGATAGTCGTTCGGATGGGTTTGTCGGTTCGCCGAGAACCAGCACCAATGCAGCTATCGCGAACAACGACATGGCGATGTCCCAGTTAGCCCGGTGTCATCATCCGGAAGGACTTGATAGGGCGCGACTGAAACGTCCGCAATTGGGGCGGAAGCCGCCGTTAACCCCGCCATCCTAAGCCGCCAGCTGAAAGCGCAACAACCGATCGTCGAGCGGCACCAGCGCCTCCGCCCCCGCCCCCACCGCGCGCATGATCTCCGGGTGGTCCACATCCAACCCACCCGTCAGCGCGCCGAACGCCGGCAGCAGCAGCTTCTGCGCCCCCGCCACGAAACAGCGCCGCGCGACCGATCGTCCGCGCAGCTTCAGCCGCAATTTGGGGTGGTAATGGCCGGAAATCTCCGGCCGCGTCTCATGTGCCTCGGCGGCGTGGCGCAGCACGATGCCGCCCAGCACCGCTTCCGCCAGCCGCGCGCCGCCCAGGCTGGGGCAAGGCGCGGGATCGTGATTGCCGGTGATCCAGGTGAAGCGGCACCCGCCGACCAGCGCCGCCAGCCGCGCTCGCGCCGCCGGCGCGAGACGCGCCGCCCCGGCGCTATCGTGGAAACTGTCCCCCAGGCACCAGATTTCCGCCGGCGCCAGCCGCCGCGCCAGCGCCTCGAGCCCGGTCAGCGTCGCCAGACTGTCATAGGGCGGCAGATATTGCCCGCGCGCCGCGTACCAGCTCGCCTTCTCGAAGTGCAGATCGGCGACCAGCAGCGCGCGCCGCGCCGGCCACCACAGCGCGCCCTCGCGCAGCGCGCCAAACTCTTCCCCCGCGAACGAAAAGCGAACCATGCCCCGCTATGCCGCGATCGCGCGCCCGCTGGCAAGGGGCGCGCGGCCGATCGAAAAATGTTGCGCCGCACCGCCATCGGCGTAAAGCGCGCGACGATCATGAGGCCGCGCCGATGACCAGCCCCACGCGCCCCGCCGGTGCGGATCGCCTCGAGTGGGCGACGTTGCCGCTGATGGTCGCGGCGATCGGTGTCGTGTTCGGCGATATCGGCACCAGCCCGCTCTATGCGTTCCGCGAGGCGCTGGCGCAGTCGGCGGCGGACGGCATCAGCGCGGACGAGATTTTGGGCGTGCTAAGCCTGGCGCTATGGGCGCTGATCCTGGTCGTCACCTGCAAATATGTGCTGTTCCTGACCCGCGCCGACAATCAGGGCGAAGGCGGCGTGCTCGCCCTCACCGCGCTCGCCCGGCGCGCGCTGGGCGCGGCGACCGGGCAGCGCTCGCGCATCGCGCTGGTGCTGGGCGCGACCGGCGCCTCGCTTTTCTATGGCGACGCGATGATCACCCCGGCGCTCTCGGTGCTCTCGGCGGTGGAGGGGTTGAAGACGATCCCGGGCGCGGAGAACGCGTTCCCCGAGGATCTGATCATCGGCCTCACCATGGCGATCCTGATCGCGCTGTTCCTGATCCAGGCGCGCGGCACCGAGCGAGTCGCCAAGCTGTTCGGTCCGGTGTGCATCCTGTGGTTCGTCGCGCTCGCCGCGATGGGGCTGATTCATGTGTTCGACGAGCCCGGCATCCTGCGCGTGATCTCGCCGCATTACGGCGTGCTGTTTCTGATCAGCCACGGCGTCACCGGGCTGTTCGTGCTTGGCGCGGTGTTCCTGACGGTGACGGGCGCGGAGGCGCTGACCGCGGACATGGGCCATTTCGGCCGCGCGCCGATTCAGCTCGGCTGGTTCGCGCTCGTCTTCCCGGCGCTCGTCTGCAACTATCTGGGGCAAGGCGCCTTCGCGCTCGCGGCGCTGGAGGCGGCGCAGGCGAGCGGCAAGCCCTTCGCCAACCAAGACTGGTTCTTCCTGATGATCCCGCCGGCGATGCGGCTGCCGATCATCATCCTGGCCGCGCTCGCGACCGTCATCGCCAGCCAGGCGGTGATCACCGGCGCTTATTCGCTGACGCAGCAGGCGATCCAGCTCGGGCTGTTTCCGCGGCTGCGCATCCGCCAGACCTCGGCCGAGCATTCGGGGCAGATCTATCTGCCGTCGATCAACTGGCTGTTGCTGGTCGGCATCCTGGTGCTGGTCGCCGCCTTCCGCAACAGCTCGGCGATGGCGGCGGCTTATGGCATCGCCGTCACGGGGACCATGGTCGTCACCTCGTGCCTCGCCTATATCGTGGTGCGGCATCATTGGGGCTGGGGCCGGCCCGCCGCCTTCGCGCTGATCCTGCCGTTCCTGGCGCTCGACTGCATCTTCTTCGGCGCGAACATCCTGCGCGTGATCGAGGGCGGCTGGGTGCCGCTCGCCATCGCCGGGGCGATCGGGCTGATGATCAACACCTGGATGCGCGGGCGCGGCATCGTCGGCAGTTTCGAGGCGCGCCAGGCGATCCCGCTCGCCGATCTCGCCGCAGCGCTCGCCAAGCGCCCGCCCGAACGGGTGGAGGGGACGGCGGTGTTCCTCACCGCCAATCCGGCCAACACGCCGGGCGCGCTGCTGCACAACCTGAAGCACAACAAGGTGCTGCACGAGCGCAACCTGATCGTGAGCGTGCGCACGCTCGATCGTCCGGTGGTCGAGCCCGAGGAACGCTATAAGGCGCTGCCGATCGACGAGAATTTCACCAGCGTGGTGCTCAATTACGGCTTCATGGAAAGCCCCGACGTGCCGCACGATCTGGGCCGCGACGAACTCGCGCCCGGCGTTCCCGGCGTGCCGATCGCGCGGACCAGCTATTTCATCGGCCGCAATACGCTGAAGGCCTCCGCGGAGGAGGGGATGCCGCTGTGGCAGGACCGGATCTTCATGTTCCTGCAAAGGAACGCCAGCGACCCGACCGACTTCCTGCGCATCCCGCCGGGCAAAGTGCTCGAGCTGGGCGAGCAGGTGACGGTGTGACGCGTGACACCCCTAAATCCTCCCCGTTCACGGGGAGGTGGCGCGCCGCAGGCGCGACGGAGGGGGCAGCGCTAATTGCCCACCCCCTCCACCACCGGGATGCGATGGTCCCCCTCCCCGTGAACGGGGAGGATTTTGTTGCGATTCAGTGGAGTAATCGATGCCCCAGCTCGTCCTGATCCGCCACGGCCAGTCGGCGTGGAACCTGGAGAACCGCTTCACCGGCTGGTGGGACGTGGACCTGACGGAGAAGGGCGCCGCGGAAGCGCGAGCGGCGGGCGAATTGCTCGCGGCAAAGGGCCTGGACTTCGATCGCTGCTTCACCTCGCTGCAGACGCGCGCGATCAAGACACTCAATCTGGCGCTGGAAGCGATGGGCCGGCTGTGGCTGCCGGTGGAGAAGGATTGGCGGCTGAACGAGCGCCATTATGGCGGCCTGACCGGGCTCGATAAGGCGGAGACGGCGGCCAAGCATGGCGACGCGCAGGTGAAGATCTGGCGGCGCAGCTTCGACGTGCCGCCGCCGGTGATGGAACCGGGCTCGCCCTTCGATCTCGCCGCCGATCGCCGCTACGCGGGCATCGCGGTGCCGGCGACCGAGAGCCTGAAGGACACGATCGCCCGGGTGCTGCCCTATTGGGAGGCGCGCATCGCCCCGGCGCTTTCGGCGGGCGAGCGGGTGCTAATCGCCGCGCACGGCAATTCGCTGCGCGCGCTGGTGAAGCATCTGTCGGGCATTTCGGACGCCGAGATCACCGAACTGGAAATCCCCACCGGCCAGCCGATCGTCTATGAGTTGGACGAGGAATTGCGGGCGACGGATCGCTATTATCTGCGCGATCGGTAGGGGCATCCTGGTCGAGTCACACTGCTCCTCCTCCCCTTCAGGGGAGGAGGTTGGGAGGTGGGGGCTCCATGCGGAGCGCAGCGCTCGTTGACTGCCCCCACCCCTCCCCTGAAGGGGAGGGGCTTGTTATCCTAACGTCTCGGGATGATCGTTCTCCAATACCACAACGTCACCCCGGACTTGTTCCGGGGTCCACCGTCGTGCCAGGCTACCCCAAGCGAAGGAATGGAACCGTGGTGGATGCCGGAACAAGTCCGGCATGACGGAAAAGGGGTCCATCACGCCGAGGCACGGCCGTCCCCCGTCAAACGCCCGCCAAGGTCAGCCGCTCCATCTGATCCGCGTTCAGCTTCAGCGTCATCGCGCCGAGCAGCTCCTCCACCTGCGCGACGCTCGTCGCGCTCGCGATCGGGGCGGTGACGCCGGGCTGCGCCGCGAGCCAGGCGAGCGCGATCTGGGCGAGCGTCGCGCCGGTCTCCTCGGCCACCGTGTCCATCGCCGCGAGCACCGCCTGCCCCTTGCCCTCGAGCAGCGAGGCCATCCGCCCGCCGCGGATGCTCTTGGTGAGGTCCGCCGAGACGCGATATTTGCCGGTCAGGAAGCCGGAAGCGAGGCCATAATAGGGCACCACGCCGATATTGTGGGTGACGCAATAATCCTGCAGCTCGCCTTCGAACTTGTGGCGGCTGACGAGATTATATTCGGGCTGCAGCACTTGATAATGCGGCAGGCCGGCGTGGCGCGCCGTGTCGATCGCCGATTTCAGCCGCGCGGCGTGGAAGTTGGAGGCGCCGAGCACGCGCACTTTCCCCGCCTCCACCAGCCGGGCGAACGCCTCGGCGACCGCCTCCTGCGGCACATCCTCATCGTCCTGATGCGCGAAATAAAGATCGATCGTCTCGATCCCCAGCCGCTTGAGCGAGGCCTCGCACGCGGCGGCGATGCGCGCCGGGGCGAGCTTCGCGCCGCCCTCGCCCGGCAGCATCCCCACCTTGGTGGCGATCAGCAGCTCGGCAGCCGCGCGGCCGCGCAGCCATTCGCCGATCAGGCTTTCCGATTCGCCGCCCTGATGCCCGGGCGCCCAGGCCGAATAGACGTCCGCCGTGTCGATCATCGTCCCGCCGCCCGCGACGAAGGCGTCGAGCACCGCGAAGCTCGCCGCCTTGTCCGCCGTCCAACCGAACACATTGCCGCCCAGCACCAGCGGGGCGATTTCCAGCGGGCTCGATCCCAGGCGTCGCTTCATTGGCCACCACTTTCGTTGAGCGCCTCGGGCGAGACGCTGTTGGCATCGAGCATGGCGGCGGCGTCGTTGAACTGGCGCGCCTCGCTCGGCGTCGCGCCACTGGGATCGCTGGCGCTGCTCCCGCAGCCGCCGAGCAGCAACAGCGGGAGCAGCACCACGATCCTCATTTGCCGTCCACCTCATTGCCCGCGTCGCGCAGGCCCTCGCCGGTTTCGCGCTTGGCGTCGCGCAGGCCTTCCTTGCCTTCGCGCGTCGCGTCCTTGGCGGCGTTTTCGATCCGGTCGCCGGCGGCGTCAACCGCGTTGTCGGCGGCGCCGAGCATCCGGTCGCCCGCGCGCTGCACGTCGTCGACCGCTTCGGAGGCGGTGGCGTTCGCATCGGCGGCGACCGCGTCGGCGGCTTCGGCGGTCTCGTTCTGGGCACGCTCACTGCACGCCGCGAGTGGGGCGAGCGCGAGCAGGGCGATGGCGAAACGCTTCATGACGGTCTCCTTTCGGGGCTATCCTTCACCCGCGTAACGCTCCACGCAAGCGCATGTTGCACGCTCCGCTGCGCGACCCCCCGCTGACCGGCGTTGACCGCATATAAAGATATCTTTATATGATGAAGCGCGATGATGACCGCTCTCGATATCTTCCGGGCCCTGGCCGACGCGACGCGGCTGCGCATCCTCGCGCTCGCGCGGACGATGGAGCTGTCGGTCGGCGAACTGGCGCAGGTGCTGGGGCAAAGCCAGCCGCGCGTCAGCCGCCATGTGAAGATCCTGGCCGATGCCGGGCTGGTCGAGCGGCGCAAGGAAGGCAGCTGGGTGTTCGTGGCAAAGGGCGATGCCGATCGCGTCGCCCCGGTGCTCGCCGCGCTGGACGCCTGGCGCGACGGCGACGATTGGGCGGAGGCCGACGCGGCCCGGCTCGCGGCGGTGCGCGCCGATCGCGCGGCGGCGGCGAACGCCTGGTTCCAGGACCATGCCGGCGAGTGGGACGCGATCCGATCGCTCCACATCGCCGAAAGCGAAGTGGAAGCGGCGATGGCGCGAGTGCTTGGCCCCACGCCGATCGCGCGGCTGATCGATATCGGCACCGGCACCGGGCGGATGCTCGAGCTGTTCGCGCCCCAGGCCAAGGCGGCGCTCGGGATCGATCGCTCGTCGGAGATGCTGCGCCTCGCTCGCGCGAAACTCGCCGAACGGGGCCTCGATCATGCCGAGCTGCGCCAGGCCGATCTCTATGCGCTGCCGCTCGGCGATGGCGCGGCCGACGTCGCGGTGTTTCACCATGTGCTCCACTTCGCGCAGCAGCCGGGCGCGGCGATCGCCGAGGCCGCGCGCGTGCTCGGCCCCGCCGGGCGGCTGCTGATCGCCGATTTCGCCCCGCATGACCGCGAGGAGCTGCGCGCGAAGGAAGGCCATACCCGTCTCGGCTTCTCCGACGATCAGATCGCCGGCTGGCTGTCGGCCGCGGGGCTGGTGCTCCAGCGCGACGAAACCCTCGAAGGCGGCGCGCTTACCGTCAAACTCTGGCTCGGCATGAAGGCCGGCGCCCATCTGAAAGCCCTTGCCGCATGACGCTCTCGCTCCACGATCTCGAAGAGGCGCGCCGCGCGCTGGAGGCGCCGCTATTCGCCGATCTGGCGGGCGACGCGCAGGTGAGCTTCGAATTCTTCCCGCCGAAGAGCGAGAAGATGGAGGCGCAGCTTTGGGAAGCGATCAAGACGCTGGAGCCGCTCGCGCCCCGCTTCGTCTCGGTCACTTACGGCGCCGGCGGCTCGACCCGCGAGCGCACCCATGCAACCGTCGCGCGCATCCAGCGCGAAACCTCGCTCGCGGCCGCCGCGCACCTCACCTGTGTCGAGGCGACCAAGGCCGAGATCGCCGAGATCGCCGATGCCTATTGGGCGGCGGGCGTGCGGCATATCGTCGCGCTGCGCGGCGATCCGCCGGTCGCGGGCGCCAAGTTCGCGGCCCATCCGGAAGGCTATGCGAGCGCGGCCGATCTCGTCGCGGGGCTGAGGAAGCTGCATCCGTTCGAGATTTCGGTCGCCGCCTATCCCGAATGCCACCCGGAAGCGGTGAGCGCGGCGGCGGATATCGATAATCTGAAGCGCAAGATCGATGCGGGGGCGACGCGGGCGATCAGCCAGTTCTTCTTCACCCCCGAATGTTTCTTCCGCTTCCGCGACGCAGCGGCGGCGGCCGGGATAGCGGCGGAGATCGTGCCGGGCATCCTGCCGGTGTCGAACGTGGCGCAGACGCGCAAATTCGCCGGCATCTGCGGCGCGGCGATCCCGGCGTGGATGGACCGGCTGTTCGAGGGGCTCGACGATCACCCGGCCGCGCGCCAGCTGGTCGCGGCGACGATCGCCGCCGAATTGTGCCGCCGGCTTTATGCGGGGGGCGTGCGGCATTTCCACTTCTACACGCTCAACCGCGCCGAGCTGAGCTTCGCGATCTGCCACCTGCTCGGCCTGCGCGCGGGGGCGGTGGCGGCAAAGGCGGCGGCGTGAGGGCCCGCCTTCAGCCGTCGCCCCAGCGAAAGCTGGGGCCTGGTGCCGATGGAGCGCTCCTTCTGCCTGAGGCCCCTGCTTTCGCAGGGGCGACGTTTGGAATTGAACAGTTATGATCCCCCGCGACCAACTGCTCGCCCAGGCGCGCGAGCGCATCCTGATCACCGACGGCGCCTTCGGCACCGAAATCCAGCGCCTGGGGCTGGTCGAGGCCGATTATGCCGGCGATCTGGGCCTCGCCCACGATCAGAAGGGCAATAACGACATCCTCGCGCTCACGAAGCCGGCGGTGCCCGAGGCGATCCACCGCGCCTATTTCGCCGCCGGCGCCGATATCGCCGAGACCAACACCTTCTCCGCCAACCGCATCAGCCAGGCGGACTATGGCGCGGAAGGGCTGGTGCGCGAGATCAACCTCGCCTCGGCGCGGCTGGCGCGCAAGGTGGCGGACGAGTTCACCGCGCGGGACGGCCGCCCGCGCTTCGTGGCCGGGGCGATCGGGCCGACCAACAAGACGCTATCGCTCAGCCCCGACGTCAACGATCCCGGCTATCGCGAGATCGACTTCGACACGCTGAAGGACGTGTATCGCGAGCAGATCGACGCGCTGATCGAAGGCGGGATCGATTTCGTGCTGATCGAAACCGTGTTCGATACGCTCAACGCCAAGGCCGGGATCATGGCCGCGATCGAGGCGGGCGAGGCGCTGGGGCGCGATCTGCCGATCATGCTCTCGATGACGCTCACCGATCTTTCGGGGCGCAATCTCTCCGGCCACACGGTCGAAGCGTTCTGGCACGCGGTGCGCCATGCGCGGCCGCTGACGATCGGGCTCAACTGCTCGTTCGGCGCGGAGCAATTGCGGCCGCATGTGAAGACCTTGGCCGAGCTCGCCGACACGCTGATCATGGTCTATCCCAACGCCGGGCTCCCCAACGAGCTTGGCCAATATGACGAGCTGCCCGCGCAGACCGCCGCCTTCGTGCGCGAATGGGCCGATGCGGGGCAGGTGAACATCCTGGGCGGCTGCTGCGGCTCGACCCCCGAGCATATCGCCGCGATCGCGCGCACCGTGGCCGGCCTCGCCCCCCGCACGCTGCCGGTGCCGTCGGTGCGGACACGGCTGGCGGGATTGGAAGCGATGACAATGGCGTAGCGCCAATCCTCCCCGTTCACGGGGAGGGGGACCGCTCGCAAGAGCGGTGGAGGGGGCTCTCCAATCGAGGGCAAGGCGTGGTGGAGAGCCCCCTCCACCATGCTTCGCATGGTCCCCCTCCCCATGAATGGGGAGGATTTGAGGAAGCAATGACCACCAGCTCCACCAATTTCGTCAATATCGGCGAACGCACCAACGTCACCGGATCGGCCAAGTTCAAGAAGCTGATCATGGCCGGCGACTATCCCGCCGCCGTGGAAGTCGCGCGCCAGCAGGTGGAGAACGGCGCGCAGGTGATCGACATCAACATGGACGAAGGCCTGCTCGACGCCGAGCACGCCATGACGACCTTCTTGAAGCTGATCGCCGCCGAGCCCGACATCGCCCGCGTGCCGTTCATGATCGACAGTTCCAAATGGAGCGTGATCGAGGCGGGGCTGAAATGCGTCAGCGGCAAGCCGATCGTCAATTCGATCAGCTTGAAGGAAGGCGAGGACCAGTTCCTCGCTCAGGCGCGCAAGGTGATGGCCTATGGCGCCGCCGTCGTCGTGATGGCGTTCGACGAAACCGGCCAGGCCGATACGCAGGCGCGCAAGGTCGAGATTTGCGAGCGCGCCTATCGCATCCTCACCGGCATCGGCTTTCCGCCCGAGGACATCATCTTCGATCCCAACATCTTCGCGGTCGCGACGGGGATCGAGGAGCATGACAATTACGCGGTCGATTTCATCGAGGCGTGCCGCGAAATCCGCATCCGCTGCCCGCATGCCCATATTTCGGGCGGTCTCTCCAACCTGTCGTTCAGCTTCCGCGGCAACGAGCCGGTGCGCCGCGCGATGCACAGCGTGTTCCTCTACCACGCCATCCCCGCCGGGCTCGACATGGCGATCGTCAATGCCGGCCAGCTCGATGTGTATGACGCGATCGACCCCGAGCTGCGCCAGGCGTGCGAGGATGTGATCCTCAACCGCGATCCCGGCGCCTCGGAACGGCTGGTCGCGCTAGCCGAGAAATATCGCGGCACCGATGCGGCGGCGGAGAAACAGGCCGAGGAATGGCGCGGCTGGCCGGTGAACAAGCGGCTCGAACACGCGCTGGTGAAGGGCATCGACGCTTACGTCGTCGAGGATACCGAGGAAGCCCGCCAGGCGCACGCGCGCCCGATCGAGGTAATCGAAGGCCCGCTGATGGACGGGATGAACGTGGTCGGCGACCTGTTCGGCTCAGGCAAGATGTTTCTGCCGCAGGTCGTGAAATCGGCGCGGGTGATGAAGAAGGCGGTGGCGCACCTGCTGCCCTTTATCGAGGCGGAGAAGGATGCCGGCTCCAAGGCCAAGGGCCGGATCATCATGGCGACCGTGAAGGGCGACGTCCACGATATCGGCAAGAACATCGTCGGCGTCGTGCTCCAGTGCAACGGCTTCGAGGTGGTCGATCTCGGCGTGATGGTGCCCTGGACGCGCATCCTGGAGGCGGCGAACGAGAATGACGCCGACATGATCGGCCTGTCCGGCCTGATCACCCCCTCGCTCGACGAGATGGTGACGGTGGCCGAGGAGATGCAGCGCGCGGGGATGACGCGGCCGCTGCTCATCGGCGGCGCGACCACGAGCAAGGTCCACACCGCGCTCAAGATTTCGCCGGCTTATGCCGGGCCGGTGGTGCATGTGCTCGACGCGAGCCGCGCGGTGGGCGTGGCGACGGCGCTCGTCTCGGAGACGCAGGCGACCGGCTTCGTCGAGAAGACCGCGGCCGAATATGCCCATATCCGCGACACCCGCGCGAGCAAGGGGCAGAACGAGCTGCTCCCGCTGGACGACGCCCGCGCCCGCGCCTTCGAGGCGGATATGAGCCTGAAGGCACCGCCGCCGGTTCAGCCGGGGGTCCATATCTTCCGGGATTGGAGCCTGGCGGAGCTGGTCGACTATATCGACTGGACGCCCTTCTTCCGCTCCTGGGAGCTCGCCGGCACTTACCCGGCGATCCTCGATGACGACGTGGTCGGCGAAAGCGCGCGGCACTTGTTCGCCGACGCGCAGAAGATGCTGAAGCGCATCGTCGACGAGAAATGGCTCGTCGCGCGCGGGGTGTGCGGCTTCTGGCCGTGCCGACGCGACGGCGACGACGTGATCGTGCATGTCCCCAAATCCTCCCCGTTTACGGGGAGGGGGACCATTCGCGCAGCGAATGGTGGAGGGGGTGGGGACCACGAGCAGCCCCCCCTCCACCACCAGCCTTGGGCTGGCGGTCCCCCTCCCCATGCTGGGGAGGATTTGGAGCATGTCCGCCTGCCCTTCCTCCGCCAGCAGATCGCCAAGCGTGAGGGGCGGGCGAATATGTGCCTCGCCGATTTCATCGATCATGACGGCGATTGGATCGGCGGCTTCGCCGTCTCGATCCACGGCATCGAGCCGCATCTCGCGCGCTTCAAGGCGGCGATCGACGATTATTCGGACATCTTGCTGAAGGCGCTCGCCGATCGCTTCGCCGAGGCGTTCGCGGAGGCGCTGCACCAGCATGTCCGCACCACCCTCTGGGGCTATGCGGCGGGCGAGCAGCTGACGGGCGAAGCGCTGATCAAGGAGCAATATCGCGGCATCCGCCCGGCGCCGGGCTATCCGGCGTGCCCCGATCACAGCCTGAAGCCGGTGCTGTTCGATCTGCTCGACGCGCACCACGCGACCGGAATCTCGCTCACCGAGAATTATGCGATGCTGCCGACGGCGGCGGTCTCGGGCTTCTACTTCGCCCACCCCGACAGCCAATATTTCGGCGTCGCGCGGATCGGGCCCGATCAGGTGGCGGACTATGCCGCGCGGCGCGGGGTGGAGCTGAAGACGGCCGAACGCTGGCTGCGGCCGAATCTCGACTAACGCGGTTTGCGGCCAATAGGAGTTACGTCGCCCCGGCCACCGAGCCGGGGCTTGGCTCCTTCTTCTTCGGTCGAAAGGCAGCCAAGCCCCGGATCAAGTCCGGGGCGACGGTAATGGTTAGGTCGGGGACCGCTTCAGCCCAGCGTGCCCCTCACGCCGCCCGCGCCCGCACGATCTTGCCCGGGTTGCGCGGCGGTTCGCCCTTGGGGAGCGCGTCGACATGCTCCATCCCCTCGGTCACCTCGCCCCACACCGTGTACTGGCGATCAAGGAAGCGGGCGTCGTCGAAGCAGATGAAGAACTGGCTGTTCGCGCTGTTCGGATCTTGCGTGCGCGCCATCGAGCAGGTGCCGCGAACATGCGGCGCATCGTTGAACTCGGCCTTCAAATTGGGCCGCTTCGAGCCGCCGGTGCCGCGCCCGCTGGGATCGCCACCCTGCGCCATGAAGCCGTCGATCACGCGGTGGAACACCACGCCGTCATAAAAGCCCTCATTCGCCAGCTCGCCGATCTGCGCGACATGGTTGGGCGCCAGATCGGGGCGCAGCTTGATCACCACATCGCCCGTCTCGAGCGTGAGGGTGAGAGTGGAGAACTGGGTCATGACGGTCCTTTCGCTTGGATGGCTCGCCCTAGCCGCCCGCTCGCCCCCGCGCAAATCATTGGCATCTTGGCCAAGCGCGGCTAACAGGCGCACGACAGCCAAGGGGACGAGCGATGAGCGAGGCCGAGCGGGAGGAGACCCAACTCGACGCCGACGATCGGCTGCGGCCCGAATTCGTCCGCGACGTGCTCTCGGCGCTCGAAGGCGGGGACGTGGAAAGCGCCCGCGCGCTGGTCGAGCCGCTTCACCCCGCCGATCTCGCCGATCTGTTCGAGCTGCTCCCCGCCGATGAGCGCGCGCAATTGGCGAGCGCCGCCAAGGATCTGCTCGACGGCGACGTGCTCGCCGAGATGAACGATTGGGTGCGCGAGGCGCTGATCGACGCGCTCGACCCCAAGGAAGTCGCCGACATCGCCGCCGAACTCGATACCGACGATGCGGTCGCGATCATTCAGGACCTGGAGGAAAGCGAGCAGCGCGCGGTGCTGCGCGCGCTCGATCCGGACGACCGCGCCGCGATCGAGGAAGCGCTCAGCTACCCCGAGGAATCCGCCGGCCGGCTGATGCAGCGCGAGCTGATCGCGGTGCCCGAGCATTGGACGGTGGGCGACGTGCTCGATTATCTCCGCCAGGACGAAACGCTGACCACCGATTTCTGGGAAGTCTATGTCGTCGATCCGCAGCACAAGCCGATCGGGGCGTGCCATCTCAGCTGGATCATGCGCACCCCGCGCCAGGTGAGCATCGGCGATGTGATGCAGCGCGAACAGACGCTGATCCCGGTCGATATGGACCAGGAGGAAGTCGCTCTCCGCTTCCAGAAATACGCGCTGATCTCGGCCGCCGTGGTCGATGGCGGGGGGCGGCTGGTGGGGATGATCACGGTGGACGACATTGTCCACATCATCAGCCAGGAAGCCGGCGAGGACATCTTGCGCCTTTCGGGCGCGGGCGATGGCGACATCAACGAGCCCGTGCTGGACAGTTACCGCGCGCGGGTGCGCTGGCTGCTCTCCAACCTGCTGACCGCTTTGGTCGCCTCCTCGATCATCGCGGTGTTCGAGGGAACGATCGCCAAGTTCGTCGCGCTCGCCACGCTGATGCCGATCGTCGCGGGGGTGGGCGGCAATGCCGGCACCCAGACCATGGCGGTGACGGTGCGCGCGCTCGCGACCAACCAGCTGACCCAATCGAACACGGTACGATCGATCCTGCGCGAGCTGCGCGTCGCGGTGCTCAACGGCGGCACGGTGGGGGTGGTGATCGGGCTGGGCGTCGCGCTGGTGTTCCAGAACCCGCAACTGGGCGGGGTGATCGCGGCGGCGATGCTCACCAATATCGTCGTCGCCGGTTTGGCAGGGGTGGCGGTGC
>Ga0310345_10002902_pt1 | contig 16828 bp, 19 predicted proteins | sample HC15DNA20500_MG_FD_204667 | JGI IMG/M metagenome (GOLD analysis project Ga0310345, IMG submission 204667) | Marine microbial communities from station ALOHA, North Pacific Subtropical Gyre - HC15-DNA-20-500_MG | ecosystem: Environmental > Aquatic > Marine > Oceanic | place: Pacific Ocean: North... | reverse complement strand
TCGGCGTTCCCCACCACCGAGCGCGTGCTGGCCAGCATCGCCATCCTGACCGGTGGCGGCGTGGCGAACCTCGAGACCATCCAGACCGAGGTCTTCAACGGGCTCAACGGGCGCGCCGACGAGATCCGGACGTTCCTGAACCAACTCGACACGTTCACCGACGAGCTCAACCAGCAGCGCGACGACATCACCAGGGCGATCGACTCGACCGACCGTCTGCTGGCGATCGTCGCCCAGCGCGACGAGACGTTGGACCGGGTGCTCACCGAATTCCCGCCGCTGATCAAGTACTTCGCCGACACCCGCGACCAGTTCGCCGACGCCGTCGAGGCGGTGGGCCGGATCAGCAACGCCGCCGAGGGCATGCTCGCCCCGGCCAGCGACAACCTGAACACCAACCTGGCCAACCTGCAGCGTCCGCTGCGCGAACTGGGCAAGTCAGGGCCGTACCTGCTGGGCGCCCTGCAGATCTTCCTCACCGCGCCGTACCCGATCGGCAACGTGGACAAGGTGATCCGCGGCGACTACATCAACACGTCGATCATCGTCGACCTGACGCTGTCGGCCATCGACAACGGCTTCCTGTCCGGAACCGGTGTGTCCGGCATGCTGCGCGCCCTCGAGCAGTCATGGGGCCGCGATCCGAGCACGATGATCCCGGACGTGCGGTTCACCCCGAACCCCAACTCGGTGCCGGGTGGCCCGCTGATCGAAAGGGGTGAGTGACCGATGCTGACCCGGTTCATACGGCTGCAGCTGCTGCTCTTCACGGTCCTCACCGTCATCGCGTTGGCCGTGCTCGGGTTGTACTACCTGCGTCTGCCCAGCCTGGCCGGAATCGGCCAGTACACGCTGTATGCCCAGCTGCCGAGTTCGGGCGGCCTGTACGAGACGGCCAACGTCACCTACCGCGGCACCCAGATCGGCAAGGTGACCGCCGTGGAGCCGACGGAGTCGGGCGCTCGGGCCACCATGCGGATCAACGACGACTACCGCATCCCCCAAGACGTACGGGCAGATGTGCATTCGGTGTCGGCGATCGGTGAGCAGTACCTCGACCTGGTGCCCGACACCGATTCCGGTCCGTACCTGCAACCCGGTGCGGTGATCACCGACAGCACCGTGCCGGCGCCGGTCGGCCCGGCGCTGGGATGCGGCCAACAAGGGTCTGGCCGTGCTGCCGAAAGAGAAGATCGACACCCTGCTCACCGAGACGTCGCTGGCCGTCGGTGGTCTGGGACCCGCGCTGCAACGCCTGGTGGAGTCGACGACGAACCTCGCCGGCGGCTTCCAGGAGAACCTGCCGCAGGTCAACGACATCATCGCCAACGCCGAGCCGATCCTGCAGAGTCAGGTCGACTCCGGCGACGCGATCGGCCAGTGGTCACGCAACCTGAACGTCATCGCCTCCCAGGCCGCGCAGCAGGACGCCGCGCTGCGCAACGGGCTGCGCAACGCCGCACCGACCCTGGATCAGGTGACGACGGTGTTCAGTGACGTCCAGGAGGCGCTGCCGCAGACCCTGGCGAACCTCGCCGTGGTGTCCGACATGCTCAAGCGCTACAACAAGAACATCGAGCAGACGTTGGTGATCTACCCGCAGGGGGCGTCGCTGCTGCAGATGGGGTCCATCATGGAGGACGGCGGCCTGCTGCACTTCGGCCTGTCGATCAACCTGCCGCCACCCTGCATGACCGGCTTCCTGCCGGCCTCGGAATGGCGTTCGCCCGCAGACACCAGCCGCGCCCCGTTGCCGTCCGGCACGTACTGCAAGATCCCGAAAGACTTCCAGGGCAACGTCGTTCGCGGCGCGCGCAACTATCCGTGCGTGGATGTGCCGGGCAAGCGCGGGGCCACCCCGGCGGAGTGCCGCAGCGATGAGCCGTATGTGCCGCTGGGCACCAACCCCTGGTACGGCGACCCGAACCAGGTGCTGGCCTGCCCGGCCCCGGGTGCGCGCTGCGACCAGGGTGTCGATCCGGGCCGGGTGATCCCGGCCCCGTCGATCAACAACGGCACCAACCCGCTGCCGGCCGACAAGCTGCCGCCGCCGCAGTCGACGGCGCCGATCAGCGACCCGGTCAGCCCGCCCGGTTCGGGTACCGTCAGTTGCAGTGGACAACAGCCCAACCCGTGCATCTACACTCCGGCCCAAGGCCCGCCCGGCACCACCGCCGCCTACAACCCCAGCAGCGGCGAGGTGGTCGGCCCGGATGGCGTCCGGTACAACGTCAGCAATTCGAGCAACCCAGGAGACGACGGATGGAAGGAGATGCTGGCACCAGCCGGCTGAACCCCACCACCGACGCCGACGCTGACAGCGCGCCGCAGGACCCCGCGGCGGCAGCTGACGACGACACGGTAGTTGAAGACAAGACGGTCGTCGACGACCAGTCCGCAGCCGACGAGGCATCACCTGACGAACCCGATGACGGTACTGGCGGTGGCGGGACCGACGCGACCGCCGCCCAGGATTCCGAGGCCGGTACCGACGACCCTGCCGCTGAGGACCCCGCCCTCGAGAACGCGACGGTCGGCGCCGGCCAGCAGGCGGAGCGCCGCCCGACCCGGCTCGGTCGCGGCTGGCTGACCGCGGTCTGCGCGGTGTTGGTGCTGCTCGCCGTGGGCGCGGTCGCCGGCGGGTACCTCGCGTGGCGGGCCAACGAGCGAGCCGCCGAGATCGCCCGAGCCGATGCGGCCGCGTTGGCCGCCGCCAAGGACTGCGTCGCGGCCACCCAGGCACCCGACACCGCGGCGATGACCGCCGCGCAGTCGAAGATCCTGGAATGCTCCACCGGCGAGTTCGGAGTGCAGGCCGGCATGTACAGCAGCGTGCTCGCCGAGGCATACCAAGCTGCCAACGCCACGGTCGTGGTGGACGACCTGCGCGCCGCGGTCGAGCGGCACAACGACGACGGCAGCATCAACGTGCTGGTGGCGATGCGGGTGAAGATCTCCAACGTCGAGGCCACCGACAACCAGGTCGGCTACCGCCTGCGGGCGACGATGGCCCTGGACGAAGGGCAGTACCGGATCGCCAACCTGGACCAGGTCACGTCGTGACCGCGGTGCTGGACACCACGCCGGAGCATTCGGCGGCCGCGACGCCAGATCCGGTGCCGGCGTCCTGGGCCGCGCGGGCGGGCGCGATGCTCGTCGACACTCTCCCCGGTGCCGGGGTGGTCGCGACCGCGGCGCTGCTGGCGCTGGCGACTCCGGCCGACGACGCGATGCGATGGGTGTTCACCGCGGTCGGCGCGCTGGCCCTGTTCGCGATGGCGGTCAACCGCTTGGTCCTGCCCCATGCGATCGGATGGACGTTGGGTCGCGCTCTGTTCGGGTTGCGCGTTGCGCACCGGTCCGGCGCACCGGTCGGCGTGGTGCGGCTGGCGGTGCGGGAACTGGCGCACCTGCTCGACACCCTCGCGCTGGGCGTCGGCTGGCTGTGGCCGCTGTGGGACCGCCGCCGCCGAACCTTCGCCGACCTGTTGCTGCGCACCGAGGTGCACCGCGTCGTCGCACCGAACCGGGACATGCGCCGCCTGGTGGCCGCAGTGCTCATCGGCGCCGCCGTCGTGTGTGTGGCGGCCGCGGGAGCGGCTTATGCCGTCGTCTATCGCCAGGAACGGGCAGTCGACGAGGCCCGCGCCCAGATTCAAGAGCAGGGCCCGCGAATCGTCGAACAGATGCTGAGTTACAGCGTCGACACGATGGACGAGGACTTCGACCGGGCCCGACAACTGACCACCGACGGCTACCGGCCGCAGCTGACCGCCCAGCAGCAGGCCCTGCGGAGCGGGCAGGCCACCACCAACGAGTACTGGGCCGTCGCGTCTGCCGTGCTGACCAATCCGCCGGTCACCCCCGACCGTGCCGCGATGCTGCTGGCGATGCAGGGTCAGCGCGGCACCAACCCGGAGGACCTGCGGTTCATCACCGCCACCGTGCGCGTCGAGTTCGAGCGGTCCGCGCAAGGCCAATGGCAGGTCGCCGGCCTCACGGTGCTCAAGAAGCCGATGATGAACGAGGCGGGGCAGTGAGTCCGCGGCGCAGGATCGACCTGAGCGTCGAGGGCAACGTCCACGACGCGGTGGGCGCCGGTTACTTCGACGTGGCACCGAGAAAACCGCGCCGCTGGGGGCTCGCGCTGGTGGCCGCACTGTGTGCCCTCGTCGTCACCGCGGCGATCGTGGGCAGCGCGCTGATGCTCGTCCGCCATGAGGCGGACCGCCGGGCCGCGCTCAACGAAGCGGCGGCACTGGGGTACGCGCGGGAGTTCATGACGATGTACACGTCACTGGACCCGTTCAACGCCAACGCCTACGCCGACCGGGTGCTGGCCGAGGGAACCGGCGAGTTCGAGCAGAACTTCCGGGACAGGCTCAACGAGATCCTGATCCAGGTCGCGCAGACCGAACCCACCACCGGCAGCGTCCTCGAGGCCGGAGTGCAGCGGTGGAACGACGACGGCAGCGCCGACGTCCTCGTCGCGACCAAGGTGACGTCGAAGACGCCGGACGGCAAGACCACGATCGAGAGCGGCAGCCGCTGGATCGCCACGACGACCAGGGAAGGACAGCAGTGGAAGATCAGCAACCTGATCCAGGTGATCTGAGCGCCGACTCCGCCGAGGCGCCGAAGACCCCGGTCGGCAAGGCCGACCGGGGGAAGACCCAGCCCGCCGCGCCCGCCGACGAGACGTCGCCCGAGAGCGCCGACGAAGTATCGCCCCAGGGCGCCGACGAAGTATCGCCCCAGGTCGGCGACGAAGCACTGCCCGAGGGCGCCGACGAAGCAGCGCCCGAGACCACCGACGGGAACCCCGACGACGTCGTGCTCGTCCCGCACCGCCCGGCGGGCCGGCGGCTGATGCTGGCCGCGGTGTTCGCCGCGGTGCTGTTCGTCGGGTCAGCCGGTTTCGCCGGAGCGATGGTCCAGCCCTATCTGTCCGAGCGTGCCCTGGTCGCGACCAAGCTCGAGATCGCCCAGACCGCCGCCGAGGCCATCACGACACTGTGGACCTACACCCCCGAGGACATGGCGACGCTGGCCGACCGCGCGTCGCGCTACCTCGCCGGCGACTTCTCCGAGGAGTACGCCCGCTACATCGACGCGATCGTCGAGCCCAACAAGCAGGCCCAGGTCACCAACAACACCCAGGTGGTCGGCGCAGCGGTGGAGAGCGTCTCCCCACCGGATTCGCCACAACAAGCCACTGCAATCGTCTACACCAACTCCGTGGCCACCAGCCCGGTCACCAAGAACATCCCGTCGCTGCGGTACCTGTCCTACCGGTTGACGATGGAGCGCGACGGCAGCCAGTGGCTGATCACCCGGATGTCGACGGTGACGTCTTTCGATCTGACCCCGCAGCTGTAACCGGGCCGTGAGCTTCGTCAAGCGCAACCCGCAGGCGCCGACGGGCTTCTTCCCCTGTGAGGCGGCCGGTCTGCGCTGGCTGTCCGCGGCGGCCGACGGCGTGCCGTGCGCGCAGGTCGTGGCCGTCGACGACGATGCGCTGACACTCGAGCGCCTGGCGGTCGGGGCGCCCGACCCTGTCGCCGCCGAAGAGTTCGGCGCCCGCCTGGTCCACACGCACGACGCCGGCGCCGACGGCTTCGGGGCCGCACCGGACGGTTGGACCGGCCCGGGATTCTTCGGGCCGCTGCACCAACCGCTGCCGATGAGCTATGCCGCCGAGGCGAGCTGGGGCAGCTTCTACGCTGAACACCGGCTACGCCCGATGGCCGAACGGGCCGCGCTGGACAGCGCCACCGCCGAGGACGTCGCCGCAGTCGCCGGCCGTTGCGCCGCCGGTGATTTCGACGACGACGACCAACCCTGCCGATTGCACGGTGACCTGTGGAGCGGCAACGTCATGTGGACACCGGACGGCGTCGTGCTGATCGATCCGGCCGCCCACGGCGGGCACCGCGAAACCGACCTGGCCATGTTGGCGTTGTTCGGGTGCCCGTACCTCGACGCCGTGCTCGCGGGATACCAGCGCCACCATCCGTTGCGGGCGGGGTGGCGCGACCGGACAGGTCTGCACCAACTGTTCCCGCTGCTGGCGCACGTCGCGTTGTTCGGCGGTGGCTACCTGGGGCAGACCCGGGCCGCCGCGCGCAGCGCACTGATGCTCAGTTGAACGCCAGCCACGCCGGTTGCGCACGCTCACGGGAGTCGCACAGCACCGCCATCGTGTCGCAGGAGCCGCGCGGCGCCCCCGCCCCGGCCCACATCCCGCCGGTGTCGCGACGCAACACGATCGCCGAGGAGCCGCCACCGTCGAGCAGCACGGCGGTGTCGCTGCCCAGCCCCCGGAACAGATCCTGGATCTGGTCAGGGGTGTAGCTGCCGCCCTGGAAGACGTACATCTCGTCGCGGTCGCGCACATAGGCGATCGCGGTGCGTGCCGCGCTCGGCCCGGGGTCGTTGAGCTGGCCGGTGTCCCCGGGGGCGAGCAGCCCGAGGCCGGCGACGGCGACGAAGCGGGTGCCCTTGTCGATCAGCCCGGTGACCACGGGTGTCGCGGCGTCGTAGTCGTCGTCGCTGCGCGGCGGTACGACGAACGGCGCCCCGGCGACCGGCAGGATCATCGTCGACAGCGCCATCCAGTGCTCGTCGCCGCCGGACAGCCCCTGCTTGCCTGCGTAGGCCAGCGTGCCCGTCACCGCGACGTTGGTGCGGCCCAGACCGCGGGTGTTGTCGACGTAGGCGCCCAGCGGCGAGCTGCAGCCGGTGGTCTTCCACGATCCGCCCTGCTGGCCGCGCACGTCGAAGAAGTTGGCGTTGATCGCGATGGTGGGCTGGCCGAGGGCCTGCCAGGCCTGCAGCGGTGAATAGATCTCGGCCGCCTGCCACAGCCCTTCACCGGTGCGGGCGCGGGGATCGCGTTCACACCGAGCCTGATAGCCGGTGTGCGAATCGGCCAGCAGACGCGGTGCCAACCGCTGCGAGGCGGCCTTGATGATCATCAGGCGACCGCCGTTGTTCAGCTCGTAGGAGCGACCGGACGCATCGGTCATCGGGGCCGGGAACCCGCCGCCGAAGTTGTACACCAGATACGAGCCCCGGGTGTTGGCGATCGCGGCGGCGAGCAGCTCGCGGGCGCTGGCGGCACCGGCGACAGGAGCCGCGGCCGTGGCCGCGACGGCGGCAGTCAGCCCGGCGGCCACCGCGCGGACGCCGAGCCGGCGGATGTTTGCCCCGCACCTGCGCACCGGCTGCTCCTCTCGGCAATCGGGCCGGCTCAGACGGCCGGCACAACAACAGTAATCCCAGCAGAAACGGTGTCAACTTTCGTCACAGCAGCATCACAGGACCGTCGCGATTGCGTCGCCGAGGCATTTGCTGAGGTCACGCGCCCCGTGGTGGTGTAGGGCCCGCGAAAGCGGTGTCCGGGTGTGGATCGCGTGGCCCATCGGGGTAACCGGTACCCATGGCTGCAGTTAACCGAGTCTCCCGGACCTTCGCCGTCAGCCCGCCACCGCATGTCGTCGTCGACTACCTCAAGGATCTGGGCCACGTCGCACAGTGGGACCCCGGCACGCGCACCTGTGAACGCATCGACAGTGGACCGGTCGGGGAAGGCGCCTACTGGCACAACGTCTCGACGATGCTCGGGGTCACCGCCGAGACGACCTACAAGCTGTGCGAATTGACCGACCGTTCTGTCGTTTTCGTCGGTGAGAGCCGATCGTCGACGGCGGTCGGTACCATCACCGTCGAGCCGGCCGGTTCCGGATCGACGGTCACCTACGAAGCCGAACTCGAGATGCACGGTTCAGCTCGGCTGCTCAACCCGATGATGAAGAAGGCTTTCGAAAAGCGCGCGGTCGGGACCCAGCGTCAGCTGACCGCCGTGCTGAACGCGCTGGTGACCAGTTAGCTATGACCCCGGCGGAGCCAGCCGGTAGATGGCGTCGGCGTCGTCGTCGGTGATGTACACCGCTCCGTCCGGGCCGGCCACCGCCGCCACCGGTCTGCCCCAACGGGAGCCGTCAGGGTTCTGGAAGCCGCCGACGAAGGTCTGCTGAGCACCCAGCGTGCCGTCGCGCCATGGGTAGAACGACACCTCGGGCGGTCGCGGTGGCTGCCGATTCCACGAACCATGCACACCGATCAGTGCGCCCTGGCCATACGGCTCGGGTAGTGCCCCGTCGACGAACGTCAGCCCCAGCGGCGCGGAATGCGCGCCCATGCTCTGCTCGACCGGGGGGAGTGCCGCGCAGTCCAGCTGCTCGCCGTCTGGATTGGTCTGGACGTCGCGGACGAACGGGAGGTCGGCCGGCCCGCCGGTGTTGTTGCAGTAGGGCCACCCCAACTCTCGGCCGGGTGTGAGCCGGGCGATCTGCTCGGGTGGGTTGTCATCGACGTAGTCGGGCAGCACCTGGCCGTACTGCGGTCCGGGTTCGGGGAACGCCACGTTGTCGCGGCCGTTGTTCGCGGTCCAGATCGACCCGTCGGGCGCGATGGCGAGGCCGGTTCCGTTGCGCACGCCCGTCGCGAACGGCTCGGCGGGTCCGCCGCCCGGCGGCACCCGCATGATCGTCGCGCGCGGCGGGTCGGCGGTGCGGTCCTCGGCGGTGATGTTGCCCGTCGATCCGATGGAGAAGTAGACGGCGCCGTCGGGGCCGACCGCGACGCTCTTGAGGGCGTGTGCGTACGCGCCGCGCAGTTCCGGGCTCTCGGCGTTGGGTAGTCCGCCCGCGATCACCCGCTGATTTGTCGCGGCGCCGTCTGCGTAGTCGTACGCCGTGATCTGGTCGCTCTCGGCGACATAAAGGGTGGAACCGTCGAAGGTCAGGCCGTGGGGCTGCTCCAGCCCGTCGAGCAGCACCGACTCCTCGGGCCCGTCGGGGCCGGGGGTGAACCGCAGCACCCGGCCCTGCGCCGGAATCGACACCAGCAGCTGGTCATCGGGTGTCCAGACGGCCAGCCGGGGGCGGGCTGTGCGCGCCCACACCGACATCGTCCAACCCTGCGGCACCTCGGCCCGGCGTTCCTGGTCGAACGGTGCGGAGTCCATTCCGGGTCCGGCCTGTACGGTCACGGTCTCCGACCGAGGCGGGGTCGGCGCGTCGCCGGGTGCGGTGGACGTCGCCCCGGGCGTCGGCGACGTGGAGGCCCCGGTCGAGGTACCCGCTGACGGCGACCCCGACTCGGGCTCACCACCGCCGGAGCACCCGGCGGTCAGCAACAGCGCTCCCGCCAGCAGCGCTCCGGTTCGCTTACGCCGCAGCAAGTCCCGCATGCATCTCCCAGACCAGAATCTCAGCGGGCCCGGTCGCGGTGACCCGCTGACCGCCCGAGGCGGCGAATCTCACCGCGTCACCCTGCTCGAGGGCGCCGGCTCCCTCCAGCGTCACGTCGCCCTGCGCCACGAACAGGTGCAGATACGGAGCGTCGGGCACCTGCACGCTCTGACCGGCCTGCAGGCGCGCCCCGTGCAGCGCGGCGTACCGGTTGCTGATGGTGATCGCTGCGGCGTCGCGGTGCTCGGGCATGCCCGACGCGATCGTGACCAGGTTGCCGCGCAGCAGCTCGTCGTCGATCTCGAGTTGCTGGTAGCCCGGGGTGAGGCCGGACTCGTCGGGCACCACCCACATCTGCACGAAATGCACCGGCTCACTGTGTGATTGCTCGCCGGTCAACGTCCATGAGTCGTTCTTCTCAGAGTGCAGGATCCCGCGACCCGCCGACATCCGCTGCGCGAGCCCGGGGTAGATGACCCCGGAGTGCCCGGTCGAGTCCTGATGCACCAGCGATCCTCGCAGCACCCACGTGACGATCTCCATGTCGCGGTGCGGATGGGTGTCGAAGCCGGTGCCGGGGCTGACGATGTCGTCGTTGTTGACGAGCAGCAGACCGTGATGGGTGTTGTCGGGGTCGTAGTGGCCGCCGAACGAGAACGAGTGCTTGGAGTCGAGCCAGGAGATCTCGGTCTTTGCGCGGTCCTGGGCGCGACGGACGTCGACGATGCTGCGGGGGCTGGTCATGCGATCACTCCTCGGGAGTCCTTGTCAGCCTAGGTGGCCGCCACTGCACCCGACAACATGCATGACGCATCATGTATTCCGGGGCTAACCTGGCGGGGTGGAATGGCTCACCGATGAGCAGCAGAGGGTCTGGCGCAACTATCTGGCGATGAGCGGCGCGCTGAACACCGCGATGCACCGGCAGCTGCAGTCCGATTGCGAGCTGTCGCTCGCCGATTACGACGTGCTGGTGGCGCTCTCGGAGCGGGGGCCGATGCGGATCAACGAGCTCGGCTCGCTGATCGGCTGGGAGCAGAGCAGACTGTCACACCAGCTGCGCCGGATGCGGGGCCGGGGGTTGGTGGACCGGGAGGGCGATGACGACGACCGGCGCGGCGCCACGGTGACGATCACCGAGGCCGGTACCGGGGCGCTGCACACCGCGGCGCCGGGACACGTCGATTTGGTACGTGACGTCGTGTTCGACGGTCTGTCGCCGACGCAGTTGCAGGCGTTCGGCGCGGCGATCGACACCGTGCTCGGCCGCCTGCGCCGACACGCCCCCGAAGGCTAGGTGCCCCGACCAGGCAACGAGGGCTCGTCCAGCACGTCGGGCAGGTCGAACTTCGCGAACAGCGGGGTCTCCATGAAGGCGACCACGTGCGCGATCCCGGTGTCCCGCACGTCGAGGACATGCAGCTGGAACGCCTCGTGCCGGCCGGTCTGCGGGTTGAGCATGTACAGCGCCGCGACCGGCTGACCATTGGCGGTCGTGGTGAGGAAGCGCATGTCGCCGGAATTGTCGGCCGGGCAGTGCGTCCTCGACAGCGTGACGATGTCGGCGGGGCCGTGATACCAGCCGTCGAAGGGCGGCATCTCCCACACCGCGTCGGCGGTGAACAGCTCGGTCAGCTTGTCCAGGTCGTAGTTCTCGAAGGCAGTGATGTACTGGGCCAGCAGTTCGGCGGTCTCCGGGGACTCCGGGTCAAGCGCGCGGTCCTCGCGGCTGGGCTGGACCTCGTCGAGCTGGGCCCGGGCCCGCTGCAGCAGGCTGTTGACCGCTGCGGTGGACGCCCCGACCGCCTCGGCCACTTCGGCGGCCTTCCACTGCAGGACCTCGCGCAGCACCAGCACCGCACGCTGCCGTGGGGGCAGGTGCTGCAGTGCCGCGACGAACGCCAGACGCACCGCTTCGCGGGACTCGACGATCACCGAAGGATCCGACGGATCCTCCCGGGGCGCGTCCGGCAGCGGCTCCAGCCAGGTGATCTCGTGATTCTGGGCGATCTCGCCGGTGGGATCGGACGCCGGCGCGCCCAGGCCAGTGGGCAACGGCCTGCGCTTGCGGCCCTCCAGCGACGTCAAGCAGGTGTTGGTGGCGATCCGGTACAGCCAGGTCCGCACCGACGACTTGCCCTCGAATCCGTCGTAAGACCTCCAGGCGCGCAGGTAGGTCTCCTGAACCAGGTCCTCGGCGTCGTGCAGGGACCCGGTCATCCGGTAGCAGTGCGCCAGCAGCTCGCGCCGGAAGCGCTGCGCATCGGCCAGGAACGCCTCCCGGGACCCACCGTCCTCGACTGCCACCACGCTCACGTGACGCAGCTTACGCAGTGAGTCTGACAACCGGCTGCCTGCAGTTCAGGCACCGTTGGGTAAGCCGGATAGTCTCTCGGGAATGGCCGTGACCCACTCCGAACACAGTTTTGCCGGTGTCGGCGGCGTCCGCATCGTCTACGACGTCTGGACCCCCGACCAGCGCGAGCCCCGGGGCGTGGTGGTGCTCGCCCACGGATACGCCGAGCACGCCCGCCGCTACGACCACGTCGCCGCGCGGTTCGCCGACGCCGGGCTGATCACCTACGCGCTCGACCACCGTGGCCACGGCCGGTCCGGCGGCAAACGGGTGTATCTGCGCGATATCACCGAATACACCGCCGACTTCCATACCCTCGCCGGGACCGCCGCCGCCGACCATCCCGGGCTCAAGCGCATCGTGGTGGGACACAGCATGGGCGGGGCCATCGCGTTCACCTACGGGGTCGAGCGCCCCGACGACTACGCGGCCATGGTGCTGTCCGGCCCGGCCGTCGCCGCCCAGGCTTCGGTGTCCCCGGTGATGGTGCTGGCGGCCAAGGCGCTGGGCCGGGTGGCGCCGGGGTTGCCGGTCGAGAACCTGCCGGCCGACGCGGTCTCGCGCGACCCGCAGGTCGTGGCGGCGTATGAGAACGATCCGCTGGTGTACCGCGGCAAGTTGCCCGCCGGCATCGCCAAGGCGCTGATCGGCGTCGGCGAAACGATGCCGCAGCGCGCGGCCGCGATCAGCGCCCCGCTGCTGGTGGTGCACGGCGAGGCCGACAAGCTGATCCCCGTCGAGGGCAGCAGACGCCTGGTGGAGTGCGTAGGTTCTGACGACGCGCACCTCAAGAGCTACCCGGACCTCTACCACGAGGTGTTCAACGAGCCCGAACAGGACCTGGTGCTCGACGACGTCACCGCCTGGATCGAGTCGAAGCTGTGACCCGCTTCAAAATTGCTGCAGCGCTGGTGCTTTCGTTGACACTGGGTCTGCTGGCCGGGTGCTCGTCGGACGCATCGGGCGGTGACGCGGCACCGGCCTGGGTGGACGAGGAGGTGACGTTCGAGGCCGATGGACTCACCCTGCACGGCACCTACCGCCACCGCGACGACGACCAGAGCGGACCCGCGGCCCTGCTGATCTCCGAGAGCGGCAACACCGACCGCAACGGCGACAACCTCGTCGCCGGACCGATCGGCAACATGCGCCAGCTCGCCGAGCTGCTCTCCGAGCGCGGCGTCGCCAGCCTGCGCTATGACAAGGTCGGCACCGGCCGCACCGGGTTGGGGCCCTACGAAGCGAACCCGAACGACGTCGTCAGCGCCGTCTACACCACGGGCGCGAAGTCCGCGATCCGGTTCCTGGCCGATCGTCCCGCCACCGACCAGGACCGGTTGTCGGTCTACGCCCTGGGCGAGGGCACCGTGCACGCGATGACGCTGGCCGGCGACACCAGCCCGGGAGCACCGGCGGTGCACTCGCTGGGACTGTTCCAGCCGCTGCCGGGGCGCTACCTCGACATCATCACCAACCGTGTCAAAGCCGACGGTTCCCCGGAGACGGTCGCCGCCTGGGAGGCCGCCGTCGAGCAGGTTCGTGCCGACGGGACCGCACCCGCCGAACTGCCCGACGGCCTCGGGGCCATCCTCAACCCGGGCAACGTCAAGGCGGTGGCCGAAGCCGACAAGATCGACCCCCTTGCCCTGGCCGCCGCCATTCCCGCCGGCACTCCCGTGTTGGTGACCTGTTCGGACTCCGACAACCAGGCGCTGTGCAGCGCCGTCCAGCCTCTGGTCGACGCGTTGGCGCACACCGACCTGACTCTGGTCGAACTCGACGGCGTCAACCACGTGCTGCGTGACGACCCCACCGACAACATCGCCAACTACGCCTCCGGGCAGCCGCTCTCGCCGCAGGTGGTCTCGGCCCTCGACGAGTTCGTGACCAAGTAGCACCGATGGGCCTGTGGATGAAAACCGCTGTGTGGACAGCGATGCGGACACGTCGTAGCGCCGACCTAATCTCGCGACCATGACAGACGACAAGATGCTGGCCCGTATCGCCGCGCTGCTGCGCCAGGCCGAGGGCACCGACAACCCGCACGAGGCCGAGGCGTTCATGGCCGCAGCCCAGCGGCTGGCCACCGCAACGTCGATCGATCTCGCCGTCGCGCGCTCGCACTCGGACAAGCGCACCGCAGCGCAGACCCCGGTACAGCGCACCATCACCATCGGTGAGGCCGGCACCCGCGGATTGCGCACTTACGTCCAGCTTTTCGTGCTGATCGCCGCCGCCAACGACGTCAAGTGCGACATCGCCTCCAACTCCACATTCGTCTACGCCTACGGCTTCGCCGAGGACATCGACACCAGCCACACGCTCTACACGAGCCTGGTGCTGCAGATGGTGCGGGCGTCGAACGACTACATCGCCTCCGGCGCGCACCGGCCGACCCCGACCATCACCGCCCGGATCAACTTCCAGCTCGCGTTCGGCGCCCGCGTCGGTCAGCGGCTGGCCGACGCGCGGGAGCAGGCCCAGCAGGAGGCGACCAAGGGGCCGGCTGCGGTGCCGGGCACCGCGATCGCCCTGCGGAACAAGGATCTGGAGTTGAAGGACTACTACCGCCAGGCGTCCCGTGCGCGCGGGACGTGGCGCGCGACGAGCGCGACCGCCGGGTACTCGTCGGCTGCGCGGCAGGCCGGTGACCGGGCGGGCCGGCGGGCGCGGCTGGGCGGGAGCTCGGAGCTGAGCGGCGCCCGGCCGTCCCTGGAGCGATGACACGAGACGGTCCACGCGGTACCGCCCGCGATGCACGGCGCGACCGGGCCCACGATGCACGAAGCGATACGGCCCGTGATGCGCAACGCGCGCGGGTCTATGCCGCCGAGAACTTCGTCCGGACGATGTTCGACCGGGCGGCCGAGCGCGGCGATCCGGTGGTGGAGTTCTTCGGCACCTCATTGACGTTGCCGCCGGAGGCAAGGTTCTCTTCGGCCGAGACGGTGCAGCGGTACGTCGACGAGGTCCTGGCCCATCCCGCGGTCCGCGAGAGGTGGCCAGTGGTCGCGCCCCTGCGGGTACGTACGCGCCGGGGACACACGGCCGCGCACTACGAGTGCGGCGCCGACGCCGATGGACTCGGCGGGGCTCGCGCGGCGGCGATCATCGCGGTGCCGGAGCGCGGTAGCTCGTGGGCGTTGCGAGAGCTGGTGGTGCTGCACGAGATCACCCACCATCTCGTCTACCAGGTCAACGAAACTGCTGCCGCGCACGGGCACGAGTTCGTCGTCACGTTCTGTGAGCTGGCCGACGCGGTGATGGGTCCTGAGGCAGCGCACGTGCTGCGGGTGGTCTACGCCAAGGAGGGCGCGCGGTAGCTGCTGGTGGCGGAGGTACCGTCGGGTCGTGACTGCCGACACCGACGCGGCGGCGTTGGACGACCTGTTCACCCGCCTGCTGCACACCGAGGACGACGCGCTGCGTGCGGCGCGCGACACCGCGACCGACGCGGGAATGCCGCCGATCGAGGTGTCGGCTCAGCACGCCAAGCTGTTGTCGCTGTTGGTGCGGATGTCCGGTGCGCGCCGCGTTCTCGAGATCGGCACACTCGCCGGATACAGCACCATCGCGCTGGGCCGGGCCGTCGGAGCCGACGGCGAGGTGGTGTCGCTCGAACACGATCCCGCCCACGCCGAGTTGGCGCGGGCCAACCTCGACCGGGCCGGCGTCGCCGACCGGGTGGAAGTGGTGGTCGGCGCCGCGCTGGACACGCTGCCGCAGCTGCAGGGCCACGGCGAGGCGTTCGACCTGGTGTTCGTCGACGCCGACAAAGAGAACAACATCGCCTACGTCGAATGGGCGATCACCCTCGGTCACCCCGGCACCGTGATCGTCGTCGACAACATCGCGCGGCACGGCCGCGTGCTCGACCCGGCGCCCTCGGACGCGCAGGCGCACGCCGTGCGGGACATGATCGAGATGATGGGCGCGCACCCCCGATTGGACACCGCCGCAATCCAGACCGTCGGCACCAAGGGCTGGGACGGCTTCGCGGTGGCGCTGGTCGACTGACGATTCAGCTCGGGCCTGCCGGGCTACCCCTGCGCCGTGTGGACAGTGAGCAGACGGATCTCAGCGCCGGCCGAAGACGTCTGGCGGCTCCTCGTCGACCCCGAGGTGTGGCCACGCTGGGGCCCCACGGTGGTGGCCGCCCAGATCGACGGCGGCTTCCTGCGTCACGGGGCCACAGGGCGGGTGTGGACACCGGTGGGTGTCCCGCTGCCGTTCACGATCACGGACTTCGAACCGGGCCGGCACTGGTCGTGGCGGGTCGCCGGGGTACCGGCCACCGGGCACGGTGTGGAACCCGACGGCGCGGGTTGCCGGGCGTGGATGAGCGCGCCGCTGTGGGCCCCGGCCTACCTGCCCGTGCTGCAGATCGCGCTGAAGCGAATCGAAGAGATGGCGGTTCAATCCGGCGCTGGGGGGCAATAATCCCAAGTACCAGGTCTCACCGAGCAAGGAGAGCAAAGTGATCGGAACCATTCTCGGCGCCATCATCGTCGGCCTGATCGTCGGCGCGCTGGCGCGTCTCGTGATGCCGGGCAAGCAGAACATCGGCGTGATCATGACCATCGTGCTCGGCGCCCTTGGCTCGTTCCTGGGCAGCTGGCTGGTGTATTCGCTGGGCTACTCCAACAGCAACGGCGGATTCGAGATCATCCCGTTCCTGGTCGGCATCATCGTGGCGGTGCTGCTGATCGCCGCGTATCTGGGCATCACCGGCCGCAAGAACGCCAATCCGAAGGTGTAGGCGGACCGCGAAAGTGTGAGCGCCGCGGACGGTACGGGCGTCAGCGCGACGCGGCCGCCATGCGCGCCGCCAGCGCCACGTAACTGACGGCGAACGTGCGACGCAGCCACGTCACCACCCGGGGCCGGCGGGTGACGTGGTCGCGCACCGTCGCCGCGAACACCCCGTAGCCGGCAAACACGACGAACGTCATCGCCATGAACACCGCGCTGAGCCAGAGCATCTGGGCCACCGGCGAGCCTTCGGCCGGCGACACGAACTGCGGCAGGAACGCGAAGAAGAACAACGTCAGCTTGGGGTTGAGCAGGTTCACCGCCACCGCGGTACCTACGATGCGCCACGTGCCCGGCCGCGCCGCAGGCTGCTTGACGGGCACGAACTCGGAGTCGTCGCGCCACATCGACCACGCCAGGTAGAGCAGGAACGCGATGCCGAGATACTTCAGCGTCTGAAACG
>Ga0310345_10002901_pt1 | contig 16831 bp, 27 predicted proteins | sample HC15DNA20500_MG_FD_204667 | JGI IMG/M metagenome (GOLD analysis project Ga0310345, IMG submission 204667) | Marine microbial communities from station ALOHA, North Pacific Subtropical Gyre - HC15-DNA-20-500_MG | ecosystem: Environmental > Aquatic > Marine > Oceanic | place: Pacific Ocean: North... | reverse complement strand
AAAATTATTACTGCAAAGGAAATGAATGTCCCCGTTATGATATATGGTAATGTGCCTAATACACATTTGATTACTAATTTATCACAAGATGCTTGTGTAGAGGTGCCGTGTGTAGTAGATGGTGAAGGTATAAAATATTGCTCTATAGGAGAATTGCCACCTCAATGTGCAAGTTTATGTGAGAGTAATATCAGTATGCAACGTATGTTTGTAAGAGGACTAATAGAAGAAAATCGAGATTACTTATATCAGGCAGCGTATCTCGACCCTAGTACATCTTCACAGTTGACGTTGCCAGAAATTAAAGAAGTGATGGATTTGTTAATACCAAATCTACGCAAAGGACATTTTCGCTATTGACATTTTTAGCGGAATAGTGTATAATGATAATAGAGGTGAAATATGAGTTTTTTGAAAAATGTAATAAAAGAAGTGGGGAACCCCTATGGTACAATTGTTAGCGACGGTCTTGCTACTGCTGATGTCAGTGGTTATGTCGATACTGGCAGTTTTATTTTTAATGCTCTTTGTTCCGGTAGCCTATATGGTGGGCTACCTCAAAATAAGATTACTGCCATCGCTGGTGAATCAGCGACTGGCAAAACGTTCTTTGTTCTTGGAGTCGTTCGGGCATTCCTCGAAGCGGACCCGGAAGCGCAAGTAGTATTTTTTGAAAGTGAGTCTGCCATTACAAAAGAAATGGTTGAAGATAGAGGTATAGATTCTACCAGAGTTTTGATGATGCCTGTAACTACAGTACAGGAGTTTCGTTATCAATCATTGACAGTGTTAGAAGCCTATGAGAAGGATGAAGAACGTCCTCCTCTGTTGATGTGTCTTGATAGCCTTGGTATGTTATCTACAACTAAAGAGATTGAAGATACTGAAGCCGGTAAAGAAACTAAAGATATGACGAGAGCCCAGATTGTTAAGGCTACGTTCAGAGTATTGACATTGAAGTTGGGTAAACTTGGTGTGCCTTTGATACTGACTAACCATACATATGATGTGGTTGGTTCGATGTTCCCACAGAAAGAAATGGGTGGAGGTAGTGGACTTAAATATGCCGCATCTCAAATCATTTATCTATCAAAAAAGAAAGATAAAGATGGCACAGCAGTCGTAGGCAACATCATCCATTGTAAGACATACAAATCTAGACTTACAAAAGAGAACCAGATGGTAGACGTTAGGTTGTCTTACACGAAGGGTTTAGACAGGTATTATGGTCTTTTAGAGTTAGCAGTAGAAGCTGATGTATTTAAATCAGTATCGACTCGTATAGAGTTACCTGATGGTACAAAGACATTTGGCAAGACTATAAATAATGACCCAGAGAAATATTATACTGAAGAAGTTATGAAACAGTTAGATACATATGCTCAAGGGAAATTTAAATATGGATAAAGCACAAGTAATTCTATATGAATATGTAGAACATAAAGAAACTAAACAGGTTGCGTTTAGAATATTAGAAGGTACTTATGCTGGGGTTGTTTTTCAATTTGATGGTGTTGAAATTCAACACGTTGAAAATCCAGATGAAGCAGAAAGTATACCAGTAAAGTTTACTTGGAACATATTGACAAAGCCAGATGATTGTGTTATAGTTAAAGATGAGTTTGGTCCCATTATATCGCCAATATTAATGGAGACTGTTGAAAAGAAATTGGCTGACGGAACTTTAGGGTATAATGATGAGACTAGAATCGACAATATTAAGCAACTTGATTCATAATGAGGAATATACTCGTAAAGTTATTCCTTTTATTAAAGAAGATTATTTTTCAGACTACACTGAAAAGTCTATTTTCAAATCTATAAATCAATATACAGAGAAATATAATAATTCTCCAAATATTGAGGCGTTGTTAATTGACGTTCAGAAAATTTCTTTGAATGAGGACCAGTATAAGTCTGTTCAAGAATATATTTCAAATAATATTACCGATTCTGAAGTTGAAACTCAATGGTGTGTTAATGAAACAGAGAAGTGGTGTAAGGATAGAGCTATCTATAATGCCATATTTTCTGGTATTCAAATAATTGATGGTAAGAATAAGGACCAAACTCCAGAAGCTATACCAGAAATATTAACTGAAGCATTAGCAGTATCGTTTGATGTTCACGTTGGACACGATTATATCGAACAGTCTGATGAACGATATGACTTCTATCATACAATCGAAGAAAAAATACCATTCGATTTAGATTTCTTTAATAAGATTACCAAAGGCGGTATGCCTAATAAGACATTGAATATTTGTCTTGCAGGTACGGGTGTGGGTAAATCTTTATTCATGTGTCATGTTGCAGCGTCTACATTGATGCAGAGTAAGAATGTGTTATATATCACATTAGAAATGGCAGACAAAAAGATTGCAGAACGTATTGATGCGAACTTGATGAACATATCTATGGATGATTTGCACGACTTGCCAAAAAGAATGTATACTGATAAGATTAGTCGTATTAATAAAAAGACAAAAGGCAAGTTAATAGTCAAAGAGTATCCAACAGCATCAGCTCATTGTGGGCATTTTCGTGCATTGTTTAATGAACTAGCATTGAAGAAGTCTTTTAAACCTGATATAGTATTCATTGATTACATTAATATCTGTTCATCTAGTAGGTTTAAGATGGGCGCCAGTATTAACTCGTATTCGTATATAAAATCTATTGCAGAAGAAATGAGAGGTCTTGCAGTAGAGTTTGATATTCCGATAGTATCAGCCACACAAACAACTCGACAGGGGTTTGTATCAACAGATGTAGGTTTAGAAGATACATCAGAGTCGTTTGGACTACCTGCAACAGCAGATTTGATGTTTGCATTAATAGGTACAGAAGAACTAGAAAAGATGAATCAAATACTTGTAAAACAGTTGAAGAACCGTTATAATGACCCAACTGTAAATAAGAGATTTGTTATTGGTTTAGATAGAGCTAAGATGAAATTATACGATGTGTCACAGAATGCTCAAGAAGATTTAGTAGACACTGGTCAAGAAGAATCATCAGTATTTGATAAGTTTAGAGAGTTTAAAGTTTAGAACATATAAATATTATAAAACTTGCGTGGGCCACCTATGAAATCTTTTAGTCAGTATACTCTCTTAACAGAATCGACAGAAGAGTCTACCCTTATGGAGGGTACGATTGTTGCTTGTTGGAATAGCCATAGTCAAGGAGAAGAAGCTTTTAAAGCTAATATTCTTAATGACGAAGATGTAAAAAAATGGAAAGGTAAGTCTAAAGAGGCTTCTTGGCAAGGAACAAAAGTTAGTAAAATAGGTACAGAAGAACTGAAAGATGCATTGTGGGCATATGCAGAGTTGTTAAAGTCTAAATCTCCATCTTCAGGCAATGCAGAACATTCAGGTAGTAAAAAGTTAAAAGTATCAGCTGAATGGAAAAATAGAACTGGAAAAGGTAAAGATACATCTAAGGCAGATATTATAGTAAGTACTGGAGTTTCTGTAAAAGGACCTAAAGCCTTATTGATGTCCGGTGAACAGAAAGAATCTAAAGCAACAGCTTTAGCCGCATATGATTCTGTTAAAAGCTTAGGAAAAGATGATGCTGCATTACGAGCAAAAATAGAAGCTAAGATTGATGATTTAATAACAACTACAAAAACAGCAGGTCAAGTTCCTAAAAAATTAGTCAGCAAATATAAATTGAGACCAGATAAAAAAGGTGAGTATTGGATGACTACAACCAATGTATCCAAAATATCTAAAGAAGATTTAAAGACTATGGGAAATGCACAAGCCCAAGAAGTAAATAAGGCAGCTAAAATAGCGTATAATCAAGCCCGCAAAGTGAAAACAGATTTAGAAGGATTATTTGCTCAAGCTTTTAATAATCCTGAAGTTCAAAAAGCGTTTGCTTGGGAAGCTATGACGGGTTGGGAAAAATTTGGAGGTAATGTTTACGGTCAAGCAGGAGACTCGGCGGGGTTTGCTGACCAAATGTTAGTATGGCATCCGAATATGGAACAAGTTAAGTGGCACGCTATAAAACCGGGTGGTCCTTATACTTCTAGTGTTGCCGCACAAATGAGTATGAAAGCCGATATGAAAAGTGGTTCATATAAGACAGCAAAAAAGAAAGCTGGATATTCATTTTTTCAAACAGTAAGATTTGGTATTGATACTACCTTTAAAGAAACTGATAAAATTCAAAAAGAAGCCAATGATGAGTTTAGTAAATATGAAATGATGTTGACAGAGGGGGCTTTAGATGAAGGTAGATTTCTTGATAAAGTAAAAGAAGTTATTATAAATTTAACAGGCAAATTAAAAGCAGTATGGAATGCCTTTACTGAAAAATTGATTGCAGCAAAAAATCTTATAGTAGAATTATTTAACAAAGGTATAGAATCTATCATGGCATTTTTTGAATTGGATATTTCTGTATCAGCCAACCCATCAGTGAGTCTATGAAAAGTTTTTCTCGATATGAACTTCCGTTAAGAAGTCTACTTCTAACAGAAGATAAGAACACACACCTAGAACATCTAGAAGATGACATCATTAATAATGGTGTTGCGGGTGGAGAAAATGCCTTAAAGTTTTTAGAGTCTTTAAGAGATATGTTAGATGGTCATTCTAGTAAGAAGATGAGTCTAACAGTTAAGTGGGACGGTGCACCTGCTATTTTTGCAGGCAGAAACCCAGAGAATGGAAAGTTTTTTGTAGGATCAAAATCAGTGTTTAATAAAAACCCTAAACTGAACTATACAAATGCAGATATTGATGCAAACCACGGTGGTGGTTTAGCAGACAAATTAAAGATTGCATTAAAAGAATTTCCTAAACTTAACATACCTGGTGTATGGCAGGGAGATTTATTATACACTTCTTCAGACTTAGAATCTGATAATATTGATGGTGAAAGTATGGTTACTTTTAGACCCAATACTATCACTTATGCCGTGCCAGAAAAGAGTGATTTAGCCAAAAAAATAAAGGGCTCTAATATAGGAATAGTTTGGCATACAAGTTATAGTGGAGACACTATTGCAACAATGAAAGCCAATTTTGGAGTAAATGCCAAACAACTAAAAACAACATCATCTATTTGGTCAACAGATGCAGGGTTTTCTGATGTGTCTGGAACAGCTACAATGACATCAGGAGAAACAGAAAAGTTTAATAATGTATTAAGAATGGCAGGTGGTTCTTTGAAAGCAGGAGCTCCTTTTTTGAAGGTGTTAGAAAAAGACCAAGATAAAGACTCATTGAGTGCATATCTAAAGATTTTCTTTAATACTCAAATTAGAGAAGGCACAGGCATTAAAGATACTAAACGTTTAGTTAGTGAATTTGAAAAATATTATTCTGCAAAAATGATGAAGAAAATTGGCGATGCAAAGTCAGATGCAGGCAAGAAGAAATATACAGACGCAATGAACAATGGTCTGAAAGAATATAAACGATATGCAAAACCATTGTATTTTGTAGTTGCATCATACATAACTATTAAAACTGCAAAGATGTTAATCATTAGGAAGTTGAATCAAATAAGAAGTTCAGTGTCCTCATTTTTGAAAACATCAGATGGATATAAAATAACAAACCCAGAAGGTTTTGTGGCAATAGACCACGTAGGTAAGGCACTTAAACTAGTAGACAGAATGGAGTTTAGTCGGGCTAATTTTACAGCTGCTAAAAACTGGGGATGAAAACTTACAAAGAATTTATAGCAGAACGAAAGCCTATGGACATGGCTGCTAGAAAAAAGGCAGCTAGACGCATGAGTCGTTTGGCAAAAACGTCAGCCTTTAAGATGAAGGTTAAAAGGGCAAAGAAAAAACACGCTACGCCAGATAAGTTATGGATGAGAGCCCAGAAAGCTGCCAAAATGGCAATTATTAAAAAGTCTATGCCTAATATAAATTATGCAGCATTGCCACCTGTAAAGAAGATGATGGTTGATAAAATGTTAGCCAAGAAGTTTACAAAGATACCTGCCTATGCTAAAAAGATGGTAAGAAAATTAAAACAGGCAGAAACAGAACGAATGACGAAGGCTCAAAAATGAACGGTTGGACAGTTCCCGCAGTAGCTATATTTTTACTGACTCAGGCATCGGCTGCTGTATGGTGGGCGTCTGGCACTGATAATCAAGTAGGTAATAATACTACTGCTATTGAGCAAGTTGTTGAGAATGAAAAACAAATTGCCGTAATGGAAGTAAAACAAGATGAAATACAAAAGGACGTTATAGAAGTGAAGGCTATGGTCCAGGACATATATCATATGATAACGAGATGGGATGAGGAATAATGAAGAAGGCATTTTTCACATTCGGACGTTTTAATCCAGTAACCGTAGGACATGAAAAACTATGGAATGCTGCAAAGCGGCAAGGCTCAGATTATCGTATCTATGTTAGTAAATCACAAGACCGTAAAAAGAATCCTTTGGACTATAAGTCTAAAATTAAATTTATGCGGAAGATATTTCCAGGTCATGCAAAGCACATTATAGATAGCCCTGCAAGAACAGCTTTAGATGTTGCTGTAGATTTATATGATGAGGGGTACACAGACATATTAATGATAGCTGGTTCTGACCGTGTTGGAGAATTTAAGAAACTACTAGATAAATATAATGGCATCAAAAAACAGCATGGGTTATATAAGTTTGATTCTATAGAAGTAGTTAGTGCTGGAGAACGTGACCCAGATGCTGCGGGTGCTTCAGGAATGTCTGCATCAAAGATGAGAGGTGCTGCTACCGACAATAATTTTGATTTATTCAAGACAGGCTTGCCAGATACATTAAAAGATAGTGATGCTAAGGCGTTGTTTAAAACTTTGCAGAAGGCTATGGGTATTAAATCGTTTTCAGAATGGGCAGAGGTAGAAGAAGGTCCATTTGGACGACTTGTAAAAAGTAAGGCATATCAAGTTGCGGCAAAATATTTTCAACAGTTTGTAAAGCAAGGTCATAAACCTGCTATAGCATTACATAAAGCCGCCGGTACAGTTAAGGGCGTAAATGATAGAGACTTACAGATGTACCTTACGAAATTAAAACTATTATAAATAATAAGAAAGAAACCTTTACAGGAGATTAAAACAATGAGTTTATGGGGAAAATCAACTTCCGCAGAAAGTAGACCAAAATGGCTTGGTGGTGATGGTGCTCAAGGTGCCAGTGGTGCAAAAGAAGATGCACACGCTACAACGGCAGGTTGGGCTCTCCGGGCAGGAACTGTTAATAGCGGAAACGACAATGCAAGCGCTCAAGTAGAAGTTATTGCGTGTGTAGGTGGCCTATCGGTCGCATTAGGAGCACCGAATATTTTATCAGTAGACTTTACTGCTGGTGAGTATGCTCGTGGAGAAACATTTGATGTAGTATTAACATATGATGAAGCTATCACAGTTACATCTGCTGCATGGTCAGCGGATAACGTTTATTCAAACAAGGTAAACTTTGTCTTACAGAATTATGGACCAACAGATATGGTCAACGATGGTTCTATGAGGATGCAATACTTTAGTGGTTCAGGAACTAACAGACTAGTCTTTAGAGGAACTATTCCAGCAACAGCAGTTGCAGGTGGATATCTGGGTGATACAGAATATGCTTTAGGTAAAGATGGTTCGTCTGCAATGGTAGACGCTAACGGAACAGCTGCGCCAGCTGGCGATATGGCAGGTTCTACACCGTTAGGTGGACCAGGTGCAAGTGCTGAACTTTTCACTACTACCGCACTTAAAACGGGTTCAACTGTCGTAGTAGAAACAACCCAGGCCGGTTCAAGTTCTGGAAGTGCATCTAAATTGACAGGCGTAACAACTGCTGTTAGCTAATAGGGGAACATAATAATGGCTTTTAAATTAATAAAGCAGATTGGAGTTATTACTGCTGCAAATTTAGCAGATGATAGCGAACACTCGACTAGTGCATTTACTATAGGCAAGCGCAGTTCTATTAGAGTATCGGAGTTTGGTGGTCAAGATGTATTTTTTAAAGTTTCTAATGAAGGAACAGTAGTAACAAATTCATCAGGAGTTTCAAACGGAATATATTTAAAGGCTGGCACTTCAGTTATTATATCACCAGACGACCAGGTATTATCTGCAAAAGTACAATCTGCTACGGTAGCTAACCCAGCAGTTATGACTGTAGATTTCAAACATGAGTTTCCTGTAGGACATCAAATTTCATTAGTAGGGGCTTCTGTCGCTGCATGGAATACATTGATTACAGATGCTAACGTAGCAGCTGCAACTGAAAGCACGATTACTACAGATAAAAACTCTGCATCTACAGCAGCATATGCTTTTGGTGCAGGTGGCACTTTAATAAGTTGTTTTAAACTATCATGTATCAACGAAACAGCTGGTAGTGATGGTGCAATATATATTGAAGAGGTAGTATTAAGTAACACTGTATAATGATCCATGTGTATGCATGGAGTAACATTCCCGAAAGGGTTTATAGGAGAAAAAAATGGCTGATAAGAAAATTACAGCACTAACAGACCTAGGAACAGGTATTGCGGCAGTAGATTTACTTCACGTTATTGATGACCCATCAGGGACACCAGTAAACAAGAAGATTTCTATTGCTAGTTTAATGAACAATATGCCAACATGGTTGGCGTTTGACTCAACACCACAGGCTTTGACAGCTGCTGGTGCAGTCAACATCACAACCGCAGTAACAACCGTTGCTTCTTCAGGTGCTATCGCACTGACATTAGCTGATGGTGCTGTTGGTCAGATTAAAATTATCGTTTTCATAACTGATGGTGGAGATGCAACTCTTACACCTGCAACTATGAATGACGGAACAACTCTTACTTTTGCTGATGCAGGAGATGCTGCCATATTGATGTGGTTGGCAACGGGTTGGCAAGTTATTGGTGCTTGGGGACCTGGTACTCCTGGCGCAGGACCAACTATAGCGTAAGTGAGAATATTTTATGGCAATTAATTATGTTGTTACACCTGAGTTGATAAAAAGTAGACAAGAAGTTTTGACTGCTGAAATTACAAATATAGGTAAAAGATTAGAATTGTTGGATAGTGAACGTAACCAGTTAGTAGCTGATGTAAATGCTTTACGTGGAGCTGTCCAACAATGCGACTATTTTTTGGGGGTTATAAACCCTCCTGAAGAAGAAATCGATAGCGGTACACCAGACAAAGATTTTGCATATGATAAGCCTACTACAAAAGCAGGCGAGAGACCTACTTCAGAACCTGAACAGGTAACGAAGCCTAAAGGTACAAAAGCAGAAGCACAGTCAGTAGCTTTATAAAGGAGAATGAAAATGGCTGATGAAGAAATTGTGAGATACGGTGCAGGTGGAGTTCCTTATGTAGGGCCTAAAACTGCTGTAGAACCGGCTCCAGAACCAGAAGAAAAAGAAGAACTTTCATTAGAAGAAAAACCAGAATGGGATACAGAATCCGGTTCATTTAAAGAGAAAGAATAATGAAAACATTTAAAGAACATATGCATAATCATGATATTCCTGTAGAGGACGGAGTTAAAAATATTGCCGACCTAGCAGACCCAGAAACATTAAAAATGGTTAATGCTTTTGTGGGTTCTATTGCAGACAAAGATTGGTTAAGTCCTGGTCAGGCAATTGGCGAAATGCGTCAGAAACTTTCCAGAATAGGAATCACATTTCCCGCAGTTGAGTTAGGTGAGGGGGAAGGTGAAGGTTCTGTCCCGTTGACACAATGGGGTGGACGTTATGGTAAAGATGGCAACCAGGCTCCTGATGAAGTTATCGCCGATGATGGTATTACGCATAGAGTAGATGGTGGATTGAGTTTAAATTATAAGTTTAGTGAGCAGGATAATGGCAGCACCAGGGTACTTGCCAAAATAGCGTAATCAATGTATGAAGTAATAACTCCGGCAAATTGGCAGATGTTTGCTATGAAACATTATGATAACCCGCAATGTGAAACTGAAGAGGAGTTTTTTGAAGATATAAAGAGGTTTAAATATCTTAAAAGACTTTTAAAGAAGTATAACGATACGGGCGAATTGAAAGAACGATTGATTCTTAACCACATTATAGTTATACTTAATGTGTTCGGAGTTGAAGCGGCAGGTGTTTTATTGTTTTACAAAATTGAACCTGAATATTGGTCTACACTAAAAACATTCATGGAATTTTTAAACATGATACCTAACACTGAAATGACAGATGTAAAAACGGATCACCACGTATGGACAGTCCTACAAAATATTTAGAAGAAGGAACGGCTATAGATTTATTTGTAGCCTATAGATTTTTGCGGATACTTACTACCCCATGGGAAGACCAACCTGCATTTGAACATGGTATCATAGATAAAGACGGTAAGCTTTTAAGAAAGGCTAATACTCTGAATACAGGAGAGGAAAGAAAATCTTTTACTCTACTGCACCGTCTTATCTTTAATATGAAACGTCTACTGCATAAAATCCCTGGTGTCAGAACAAAGTTGGGAACTTATGCTACTGCATTATTCTTACTCAAACAACATTTCGCTTCTCAAGTTGAAGAAGAAGAAATGATTGAAAAAACTTTTTCTAAATGGCTAGTAGATAACGGCTATATGACAGAAGAAGAGTTACATGAAGAAGTTTTTGGTTTAGGTGATATGTTGCCCAAGGGGACTTATAAAATAGTAACAGACATTATTCCCAGTGAAGATTATCCCGGTTCGGCCGCAAAAGGCGACATAGTAGACGCTTTTGCAGACACGGCACCTACTGATGAAATTATGGGCACACACATATTTACAGTCGTTCATCAAAAGACTAAAGCAGAAATCTATGTGACTTTAGATGACATCGAGGAAGTATGAAGAATTTTAAAAAATACTACGATGAAGATGCTCCAGTAAATGCTACAGGCACTGCTGTTGTTGGAACAGGAGATGATAGTTCAACTGTAATAGTAAAAAAGAGAAAAGATGTCAAAGTATATAGGCGCAAGAAGAGCCGCATAAAAGAGCATAGTTTAATTGTTAGATGGTTGCCTTTAGATGAAAGAAAAATCTATACTGATATCCACGATGGTAAATATGATACTGACAGGGAGCAAGTGGTGAAAAAATTTAAATCGTTTGAAGATTTTGAAAGTTTTACCAAAAAAACTGGTTTACAAGCTTGGTATAAAGAAGGTAGAAATTATCGTAAAGAGTATGACAACTATCACGCCAAACCAGAACAGAGAGAACGTAATGCTGCTCGATTAAGAGCTCGCCGTTTGATGGTTAAGGATGGTAAAGTAACGAAATTTGATAAGAAAGATATACACCACAAAGATAATAATCCACTCAATAATGAAGATGGCAATCTTAAAGTAACAACACAAAAATGGAATAGAACAGAACCTAGATTGAGAGAAGAAGTAGAGATAGATGAATGGGGTGACACTAGTATCCTTTCAACACAGCAGGCGAGAATCTCTGGTCGACCCGGCCTTGCCAAGAAAGATACATCTAAACCTAGACAGATGACACCTAATGACAAATTAAAAGTCTTTAAAAAACTTAAACCCGGACAAGAAATAAACTTATGGTTTGATTCTGGTATTAGAAAAGGATCCGAGTGGGTATCATTTATAGTAGGTAGAAGGACTGTAGTAGGTAAGCAACGAGTAGAAAAAATTACTTTGAAAACTGCTGAAAAAGGTAGAATGAAATATTTTCTATATAATCGAGCCGGTCAAATATCATTTGCTATGGGTGATATGGGTGCAAGTCTAGTTGCTATAAAAGAAGAAATGATTACAGAAGCAGGGCGCCCAAGAGGTGCAGCACGTATTGAGAATGAAAGATTTTGGGATTTAAAAGATAAAGAGTTACTCTACATTATAAAAGATGCAGGTGAGGCTGTTCAAGCGAATCCAACATCTAAAAAGGCAACCCAAGGACCTGGCAATTGGTCAGACCAAATTAATGATGCGGCAACTGTTTTATATTGGAGAAAGAAGAAAAATATTAAAATCGAGCATAGTATAAATATAGATGAAAGAGTGTTATCGCCTAAAGAATTATCTCGTAGAGAGGCAATCGCTAAAGATTTAGATGATGGTGATTTTCAAAAGAGATATGGTGAGAGGTGGAAAGAAGTTAAGATGGCAGTCGCCACTAATATGGCGAAAAAGGAAATGAGTGAAGCCGAAATGGGAGATGACCCTAAGGCAGATAAGGCAAAGGCAAAAGAATTAAAAATTGCAAAGGCTATAGCAGCAGCACAATTAGCTATTGCTAAAGAACAAGAACGAGTACAAAAACTAACTGATATACAAAAGAAAATAAAACAGTCAGCTACGGAAGAACAAACAATGAGTAAAAAATATTTAGAAACTAAAGAAGGTTCACTAGAAGAATCTGTGTATTCTGTTTGGCAGAGAGCTATGCCACAGGTTGAAGTGCCCGCTATACTTGAAAAACATTATGATGAGCCTGAAGCCGAAGAAGAAGAAGTAAAGCCTAAGAAAGTAGATGGCCGTACTAAATCTTATAAAGAAACTTTACGACGAATTCAACTCCGCAAAGAAAGATTGAAAAAGGAAGCCGTTGAAGAAGGGTTTTCATCTTCATTAGTTAAGAAGGCTGTCCAAATCGCTGACCAGATGGGTGGCGATATGACTGGCGCAGTTAAGAAGATAGAGAAGATGAAACGAGGCTTGTCTGACGACCCAGCAGTAAAAGATGCTTTGCGTACAGCTAATGAAGAGACAGTCCACGAAGGCACAAAGGAAGAGTATCAGAAGTTTTTCCAAGCCGCACTGAAGAAGTTTGGTGCAAAGAGTCCCGCCGAGATGGATGACGAGAAAAAGAAAAAGTTTTTTGATTACATCGACAAGAATTGGACTAAAGAAGAACAGCAAGAATTTACTGAAGGCGAACTTCCACCTGCATTGAAAAAGGCTATTGCTGCTAAGAAAAAGTCCAAAGAGGGTAAGAAGGGCGACGATGAAGAAGATGAAGATGACGACCCAGTAGGCGAAGAAAAAAAAAATCTAACCGTTGATGAAGCTAGCATATCTATAAGTCCTGGAGAGAAGGGTGACCTATCCAGAGTTAAAAAGAAAGGTGGTGGGAAGTCGAGTGTAAGTATTCCGGCTAAGTCATCATCTAAAGAAGTTGATGCGCTTCGTAAGATAGTAAAAACAAAATCTATGGGTAAGGTTGCTGGAAGTAAAGTAGATTTGTTTAGTGCATCTGCAATGGTACAGGTGTATGATGCTTTAAATGATAAAAATAGAGCGAAAGTAGATAAGATGCTTAAAGACAAAAGAGGCTTGATGACATTCGCCGATTTTGCTATGTCGCAGATGAAAAGATAATTTGAGGTTATATTATGATACAGATTGTAATTATATTAGTGATACTGATGGGTGGTGGAGGATTTGGTGCTTGGACTTATATGCAAAAGTTACAGGCAGATAACCAAGTACTACAAATCAACCAAGAAGTATTAAAAGAAAATGAACTGAAGTTAAACGATGCGATAGCTGAACAACAGGCTGTTATTGCTGCAAAGGCTAAACAGGCTGAAGATATACAAACAGCAAACGCTGCATTGAGAGCTGAAACGGACCGCCTTTCTGGCGAGAAGGATAATCTTGCAAAGAAACTAGGTAAGCATGAGTTAGATATTCTAGCTCAGAATAAGCCGGGCTTGGTCGTTAGAGTTATCAATAGAGCTTCAGATAATGCTATGAGATGTTTTGAAGTATTGACAGGTGCACCATTGACACCTGATGAGGAGGCCGCAGATAAGCCTTCATTGTATAATAGAGAATGCCCTACCATACATCCTAAGTATGGTCAGGAGGAGTCGGGATGAAAAAAGTGATTTGGTTATTGCCAGTTATGGCATTATTTCTTGTGGGGTGTGCTAGTAAACAAGTACAACCAGAAGCTAAAATTGTTATTCAAAAAGAAATAGAAAAGAAACTACCCCTAAGCTTAGCGAACCCAACGCCATTATCGTTAGACCACATTGAGTGGATTATTGTTACTGAAGAAAATATTGATGAAATATGGCAACAGATAAAAGACGATAATGAAGGAGTGGCTTTGTTTGCATTGAGGCATGGAGATTATGAAACACTTGCTATGAATATTGCCGAGATAAGGCAACTCATAGGAGAGTATGTTATTATACTTAAACAATACAAAGAATATTACGAGGAAAAATAATGTTAAAGAAACTTATTTCAGAACGAACATCATGGGATGGTTGGATGTTGATTGGTGTTGGTGTAGTATGTTTGTTATTTTCACCATTAGTTAAGTGGGCTGCCTGGGCCGCAATTGCCTATGGTGCATGGACACTGTTTACAAAAGAAAAGGAATAATAAAATGAAAGTATGGTCTGGTAAACTTGATTGCACCTTTCACGGAAAGATGCATTGGGAACTCAATAAAGAAATGTGGTTCATATCACAAGCCGCAAGTCAGCATCACGGTATCTGGAAAGAGATGGGTGTGAAAATTGCACACCACAAACCGTCAAGCGGTTCTAAAGTTTATGCCCCAGCAGGTTATGATACAGACCTTGCTTCTATTCCTAGAGCAGGTTGGGCTCTTGTTGCACCATGGGATGTGGCAAGAGCAGCCATCATACATGATGTATTGTATGGTGCCTTGAGAGATGCACTCAAGAATAAAACACATGAAATTAAGTTAGTAGATGAAATGAGAGCAGCAGCTGACCGTACATTTTTAGAAGGTATGTCAAACGCTGAACCACCTGTTAAGATGTGGAAAGCCAAACCGTGTTACTGGTCAGTAAGACCCTTTGGGAGGTTTGCCATCCGTAAAGCTGGCATGGCACAGACGTAATGGGTATTTTATTTTGGATGGTAATGCGTTCAATTATTTTTAGTATGATAGGAAACACATTTTATAAATGGTTTTCTGGTACTACTTGGGGCATCTGGTTTGATATTAAAGTGCAGAGTATTTTAAATAAAGTGACAGGCAAACACGAAGCTGCTGTTGCTAAAAAATCTCCTCAAGCGGATATGTTCGACGATAAATAGTTATGTGAACATATTTACTAAACATCCTAACGAGTTAGGTGAGACTTATTTACAACATGGTTTAGCGGCCATGCGGTATAGTCTCACTTTTTTATTTTTATTTGTTATTGCATTTATTCATGCTATATTACCTTTTCTGTTTAAAAAAACAGCAAGTGACATTGTTTGTGAGATGAGCGACCACATGGAGTGTAGAAAAGGAAATGAATAAAGAATGGAGCAACAATTAAGCTTACTAGCTCAACTATTAGAGCTAGGATTTAGTGCGGCCGCAGCAATCGCTGGCGGCTTCTTTATAGTTTTACTCATCAAGTATATCCTTGATTCTGTGGTAGGTCAAGCCGCAACTTTACACGGTATGATTACTGCATTGGACCTGCGGGTCAAGACAATGAACAATGAGATTATCCGTATTGATACTCTTATGTCTACAGTCGTTGGTGTGAGACCAGACTTAGATAGAATTGCCAGAGCCGATGGTCAGAAGGACGCAAGGAAAGACTGATGAATTTCGTCCAGTTTGTAGAGCAATATGGAATGCCAATTGCTATGGCAGGGGGTATGGGTTACTTTATATTCTTCATTTGGAAATTTGTAACAACTCAAATAAAACCTAAACTTGGTGCTACCCAAGGCGTGTTGATTGCGTTGATTGATAGAATAAGAATGTTAGATAATGACCTCATCAGACTCGACCAAAAACTAAATATATTCATAGAGATGGATGAGGAGATCCAAAAGAGGAAACGAAATGAAGAAAGGTGAAATATTATGGCAGAAAAACCACATGAAATAAACGATAATACCAGATTTGCAATGCCGGTGAGAAACTTAATCTCAATGGTTGTTGCTGTTGCTTTTGGTGTATGGGGATACTTTGGTATCATTGAACGATTGAATAAGATAGAAACTCAAGCAATTTTAGTTCAGTCTGACCTAATAAAGAATACAGAGTTTAGAATAAAATGGCCGAGAGGAGACCTGGGTACTACGCCTGCCGATTCAGAGCAGTTTATGCTTATAGAACATTTGGCTAGTGAGTTTGAAAAACTGGCAGACGAAATAGATACAGGTAAAGCCCCACATGACCAACAACAGGCTTTGACTTTAGAGTTTTTTGAAAAACGTATTAGTTCAGCAGAAGAACGAATTGAATTGTTGCGGGATGCTATAGCAGCTTTAAAGGCGAATGGAGGACATAACGAATGACAGCTACAATAGTAACATTAATGGTTTTGGTATTATACATTAACGATATACCAAAAGAGTGGATGGGACACCACGAAAACAGTGCCGGTCAATGGGTAGAGATGGGCATGGGTGGTTGCCTAAAAATGAAACGAAATCTGAAACGGAACGGTTGGAAAGATTCTTATACAGGCAAGACACGATTTGCTTGTGAGAAACATGAAGTACAACTCGGAGAAAATCACGAAGGTCTAATAGTAGTTAAGAAAATATTAACCTTTGAGAAGGAAAAGAAAAATAAGGTGAAACTATGAAATACGTTATAGGTATGTTGTTATTTTTATACACGCTTGCATTTACAGCTGTTCTCTATGCCAATTGCACAGGGTGTGGAGAAGATGGACATCAAATGTGTCCAATAGAAAAAGAGACAGAAGTTGAAGCAGTGTTTGCTGTTTGTGTATTTGCTGATGGTACTTTGATAGACCATAAGGGTGCCGAGAGTATGAGCGACTGCTTGAAAACAAAAAGAAAAGTTACAAAGATGTGGCGGAATAAAGCTGAAGCAACAGACACCGTAGAAATAAATGGTATTGAATATAAG